>OLNV01000328.1_pt1 | contig 37632 bp, 26 predicted proteins | sample 1672891 | NCBI WGS metagenome assembly OLNV01 (sample SAMEA3136734, study PRJEB25190) | human gut metagenome | biome: human gut; feature: human-associated habitat; material: faeces | place: Austria | collected 2013 | reverse complement strand
AACCTTGAACCCTGAACCAAATGAAAGCAAAGTAAAAAGAGGCTGTGAAGAAATGAATCCTCATTTCTTCACAGCCCCTATCCCCCTAATCGTACCTAAGGGATATAGGCCCGAGTCGCATGGCCTAAGATGCATAAATGCAGATCCGCCAGAAGAGACAGACCGATCGGAAGGACTCTTCGATTTTCCGTAAATATATCGACCTCGGCTTCTTTGATGTCCTGCACAAGAGAAGCGAGTTTTTCTTCAGCACGTTCCCATGAAGCCAGGAGCTCTTTCGCCTGCTTCACATTAGAGGCCACTACGGCATGAACGGCAGCAGGGTGCGTGATTTCCCTATGCATACAGCGCTTCTCCATCCATGACGCGCTCCACATAGACGAGGCGCAGAACCATCAGCATAGCCGAGCAGCCGACGCCGAAGACCAGTCCGAACCAGTAGGAGTCAGCGCCAAGACCGACCACATGATCAAGGAAAAGGCTCATCGGGAAGCAGCCGCCCCAGTACGCGATGACCATCAGGGCGAAGGAGACGCGCGTATCCTTGAGACCGCGGAGAATCCCCTGGATCGGAGTGGAAATCGCATCAAAGAGCTGCCATCCTGCACTATAGATCAGGAACTGTCCGGCAATGGACGCGACGATCGCGTCGCTGGTATAGATATTTCCGATGGACGAGCGGAAAAGCACCGTCATCGCTGCCGTCATCACTGCTCCGGAGAGGGCCACGACAAAGCCGGCCTTCTTGTAGCGGCGGGCAAGCGGGATGTCATGCGCGCCGACAGCTGTCGCGATGAGGATGGTGAGTGCCATCGAGCAGGAGACAGGCAGCATGTAGACGAGCGATGCGAAGTTATCCGCGATCTGGTAGGCAGCCAGCGTATCCGTGCCATAGCGGGCAAGAAATACGATGATCAGACTGAAAAGGCTCATTTCCATGAAAATGGAAAGTCCGCTCGGCACGCCGACGATCAGATACTCCTTGACATCGGCCCGCTTCACGAGAATCGAATGGAAGATCTCATGTCCCTTCAGCGTAGAGGACTTCAGTACGACAACAAGGAATAGTACAAAGAGACATCCATAGGTCAGCATCGTCGCAAGACCGGCGCCGATCCCGCCCAGACGCGGCAGGCCGAAATACCCATAGATGAAAAGATAGTTGAATACGGCATTCACGGGCGGCGCCATGAGGAAGAGCTTCATGGAAGTCGACGTCGAGCCTGCCGTATCTGTCAGGCAGCGCAGCGGGACGATCAGGGAAATGAAGAAGACCACGCCCACCATCGTCATGAGATAATAGCGTGCCACATGCGCCACTTCCGCCTCCAGCGTGAGCGACGCCAGGAGGTCATCGATGAAAAGGACATAGGCTGCAGCGAACGCGAAGGAAATCACAAGCCCGATCAGAAGACCCGCGCGGACCACATAAGGAAGGTCCTCCGGTTTCTTTTCGCCCAGAAGCGTCGCCATGAGCGGCGTTCCCGCCATGAGCAGTCCCACGATGGAAGCCAGCAGCGGATAAAAAAGCCCCGCGCCCACCGATACACCCGCGAGGTCATCGCTTCCGGCATGCCCCGCCATGGTGGTATTGATAAAAGTGATGCCTGCTGTCGAGATCTGCGCGACCAGGATCGGCAGCATCACGGATAATAATTTCTTTATATCTTCGATTAAGGAGTACATCGAACCCACTCTCCAGAGATTTCATCAAAAAAAGACGCTCTGCGGCGTCTCTTTTCGCGATCAGAAAAGAATCCTTCGGCACAATCAAGAGCCAAAGGCAGGCACGAAGTCCGCGCCTCACCGTCGCATGAAATAGTCAGATGGCTGCCCTATCAGGCAGCGCTTCCGATACGGCTGCTGCTTCTTCTGATCCTTTTCTTTCAAGCGAGCTGAAAACAGGTACGCTAAAAGATCAGAGAAGTGCAGTCACTCTCCATCCCCCTGCGCCGATGAAACCTCTGAAGAAAGAGGCGAAACGAGACAGGATGCGTTTGAAATTGGCATTGACACGGCACGGCACCAGAAGGTTTGCACCTTCTACATAGAAATAAGCCATGTAAAAGAGCAGGTACATGCTGCTGTACATCGTGAGATCCATCAGTTCATCGATTCCCATCATCGTTCTCGCCTCCTTTTATTTTTCGACTATAAAAAGCCCATCGGAAATGGACTTTTCAAAACTCTTGTGAGAAAAAGCAAAGTTTCCAAAATGCAAGCCTGCATTTGTATATTTTATGCTTTTTGTTTATGGTATTTTTGATATCTCTGTATAAATTATATCATTAGCTTTGAGAAAAAGCAAATGAGGGGGAAATGGTGACTAGTGACTAGTGACTAGGGACTAGGGATTAGGGATTAGGGATTAGGGATTAGGAGTGACTCGTGACCAAGGTTTCTCTTACTTTCTTATTAAATAAAAAGCAAAACAAAACGGTCTGCCTAGACGTTGGCAGACCGTTTTGCTTTTAAAGGATGATATTAAAGGAAGATATTATAGCACGGCGGAAGGTATTATTTTTATTCTTGGTTTCCGCCGGATCGACAGATGAATGACAGATTCTCACACAGCGTTCTTACGCCGCCCCTTTGACTGCGGCTTCGTTGTCCTCTTTCGCTTTCTTCAGGTCAAAGCGATAGGAGGTGAAGCCGTAGACTGTCCAGCCGAGGAAGGTAACCAGAGCGCCGTAGGTCATGGCATCGAAGCCGGATGCATAGCATGCATACAGGCTGTAGATGGAGGCAACGAATGCGACGAATTTCGTCTTGGAAAGCTCGCTGCCTTCGTGACCGGCTGCTTTCATGATGACTACGACAGCCGCCATACAGAGCAGATACGGCATGATGTTGGTGATAACGGCCAGGTTGACCAGAGTTTCGAACTGTTCATTCAGCGATGGGCTGATGGTCATCAGCGAGAAGAAAGACTGAATGATGGTGATAGCCACCATGCCGCAGATCGGTGCGCCATGGGAGGTGATCTTTTTCAGGAATGCAGGGAAGTAGCCTTCGTCAGCACCAGCTTTGAATACATTGGCAATGGTGAACTGCCAGCCAAGGAGAGAACCATGAGGCCCATGATGACACGACCGATGGTCGGTCCGAACATAGAAGCGAATACGAGACCGAACGGAGCGGAGCTGGAAGCCAGTTCTTCTGCCGGAACGATACCGAAAATGATGTTGGTAGAAACGATGTAGCAGGCAGCTGCGAGGAGTGTACCGCCGAGAACGGCTTTCGGTACGTTGGTTTCCGGGTTGTCGACAGCGTCTGCGTTCGCGCAGGCAGATTCCATGCCGAGGAATGCCCAGAGTGTCATCGTGATCGCATTGATAGCCGCTTCACCGAATCCCAGGTTATGAATATTCCAGTTTGCAGAGTACAGGGATGGCGAGAACCAGAACCAGCCGACGATTGCAAGGCCGATACATGGGATGATGACGCCCCAGACGGTGACGGAAGAAACCTTACCGGTGTATTTAGCGCCGCCAAAGTTCAGGACAGTCGCCAGCCAGAGTGTGAAGACAGTCGCCGCACAGGTCATGACCGGATCAAGCGTCGTTCCCAGGAACCCCAGCGCATACCCCACCGCTGAAATCGCGATCGCGGTATTCGCAAAGATCAGAGACACACCGTAGGTATAGTTGGCGAGGAAGTTGCCGGCTTTGCCGAAGGAGTATTCTGCATAGCCGCCCATGCCGCCGCCTTTTTTGCTGTACATGCCGCACTTGGCAAAGACGTAGGCCAGAGCCATGGAGCCTACAGCCGTGACAAGCCAGGAAATGATAGAGAGTGCGCCCACCTGTGCCAGCTTCGACGGCAGCATGATGATGCCGGAACCCATCATATTCACCGCAGTGAGGATGGTCAGCTGAAGGACGCTCATTTTATTTGCACTTTTGCTCATGATGATCCCCTTATGTATTTGTCTGTGTCTCATTGATGGCCGCGGGGAGCGATGCTTCCAGCTCCCCTTGCCGTCAACGAAGCGTTGCTTTATTTTTCAAATTCTTTCTTCAGAACATAGCCGTAAGCATGTTTCAGTCCGTTTTCACCGGTCTGTACATAGACGCCCTGGATTTCAGGAGCGAAGCCCGGGAGCTGGTTGATGCCTTCGACGAGATCGAGGAAGTAGGTGACTGCGGTCTTGGACCAGCGTTCGCCCGGATGTACGCAGAGAACGCCTGGCGGATATGGGAGAGCGCCTTCAAGAGCGATGCGGCCTTCTGCTTCGGTGAGGTCGACGAGATCGCCGTGGCCTCTCATGTATTCGAACTGTGCTTCCTGCGGATTCATCACATATTCTGGGAAGTAGTCAGCGAGGAAGAGCTGCTTCTGCAGGGTGGATACTTTGCGGTCTTTGTAGAAATCATGCATTTCCTGGCACAGACGGCGGATGGTGTATCCTCTGTATTTTTCTTCGTATGCGTTGTAAATGGACGGGAGTACTTCAAACATCGGAGCATCTTCGTCGATGAGCTGTTCGAAGCGGATGAGTTTCGCTACGAGGTCATCCATCTTGGTCGCGCTTTCTGCCGGAGTCATCAGGAAGAGGATGTCGTTCAGATCGCATTTTTCCGGAATGATGCCGTTTTCACGCAGGTAGTTGGCGAGAATGTTGCCCGGGATGCCGAATTTTTCATAGCCGCCATGTTCTACGTCGATGCCTTCGGTCACGAACTGCAGCTTCATCGGATCGATGAAGTACTGGCCTTTGCCGTAGCCATCGAAGCCATGCCATTTCGCGCCTGGTTCGAATGCCCAGTAATCCATGTCATTTGCCATCTGTTCGGTATTGCCATCTTCCCACTTCTTGCCATGAACCATCGGCGGTACGAGCGGACGAATGTAGTGGCAGTTGCGGAGTACCTGTTTTCTGGTCTCGATGACGGTCTTTACAGCGTCGACCCAGAGCTTCTTGCCGCCTTCGCCTTCATGCATCTTCGCATTGACATCGAGTGCTGCGAAGAGCTGGTAGAGCGGAGAGGTGGATGCATGCATCATGAATGCGTTGTTCACGCGCTTATGCGGTACGTAGCGATCCTGACCCTTGATGTGGGAGTCTTTCTTGTGGATCTGAGAGGTCATGGAGAAACCAGCCTGCTGTTTGTGGACGGACTGGCTGACGAAGATGCCCGGATCTTCCGGTCCGAGGTCGAGCAGCAGCGGGCTGCAGTCCTTCATCATCGGGATGAACTGTTCGTAGCCGACCCAAGCGGAGTCGAAGAAGATGTAATCGCAGAGGTAGCCGATCTTATCTACGACCTGACGTGCATTGTAGATGCAGCCGTCGTAGGTGCCGAGCTGGATGACGGCGAGGCGGATCGGGCGTTTTGCCTGAGCTTTCACCGGATCTTTTTCAGCGACGAGCTTTCTGATGTAGTCTTCGTCGAAGCAGTGTTCCAGGATGCCGCCGATGGAGCCAAAAGCATTTCTTGCGGTTTCCAGATAAACCGGGGTAGCGCCTGCCAGAACCAGTGCGCCATGGTCGATGGATTTATGGTTGTTTCTATCGAAGAGGACGATATCGCCTGGTGTCAGGACTGCGTTCAGAACGACTTTGTTCGAAGTGGAAGTACCGTTCAGTACGAAGTAGGTCTTGTCTGCATTGTATACGCGTGCTGCATGTTTCTGTGCTGCCAGTGCCGGGCCTTCATGGATCAGGAGATCGCCCATCGCTACGTCAGCGTTGCAGAGGTCAGCGCGGAAGGTATTCTCGCCGAAGAATTCGTAGAATGCGCGGCCAGCCGGATGTTTGCGGAAGAAAGCGCCGCCCTGATGGCCTGGGCAGTCGAACTGGGAGTAACCATTTTCGACATACTTCTTGAGGTCACGGAAGAATGGCGGCAGCACATCTTCTTCATAGTGAGCCGCAGCGCTCTCGATCTGGCGAGCGTAGAAATCATGGTCGGTCTCATTGAGATCCATGACGCGGTATACTTTGGAAAGCAGTGCGTCTTCGGTCAGGCCTTCGCCGGTCTTGATCATCAGTACCGGAATCTTGAAAGCGGCAATCATTTCCTTTTCAAGGACGTCTTTGTCCTGATCCGTGATAACGACAGCAGCTACATCTGTGAAATCGGTGCGGGCGAGGTCAGCCTGCTCGCGTCCGGCGATAGCGCCGAAGATTTCCAGAGCTTTGTCAGTGTAAGCGATTTTTAACTTTTTCATGAGTAAACCCTCCATTTTTTGAAATCACTTTATGTCTCGAACTGTGCACGTTGTCCGGATGATTGCTTCATCTGCATACATCTTACTTGAAATTCTCAATTTCTTCCAATACTGAAACAGGCCGAAATGAAGATAATTCACATTTCTATCACAAAAGGCATGGTGATGGGAGCGTATCCCCTATATCATAACAGTTTTGATATAGGATGGCGCAACTAGTGACTTGTGACTAGGGACTTGTGACTAGGGATTAGGGATTAGGGATTAGACTGAGAGACTAGGAGACGTTAGACTGGGAGACGTTAGAAATCAGAAGTCAGATGTCAGATGTCAGATGCCTGACGCCAGATGACTGATATCTGATATCTCAGTCTCTCAGTCTCCTAGTCTCCTAGTCTCTTAGTCTCTCAGTCTCTTTCATCAAAACTGCAAGTCATCACGCAAAGCATAATTGTTATGATTCATAACAAACCTGTTATGCAAAACAAAAAGCCGCCGGAAACGTTTTCGTTTCCGGCGGCTTTGCCGGTATCATTCCATGGGATAGGTACTGTTTGCCGTAAAACGGACATACTCCCAGAAGTGATCAATGATATATTCGCGAAGGAGAACAGCGGAGAGCGGCAGCTTCGCATCGGTTTTCCAAGAAAGATACAGGTAGCGATAGCACTCCTGGTCTCCGATAGGAAGAGAGGCCACCCCTTCCTGTGCGGAGTACCATGTCATCTGCGGCACGAGAGCCACGCCGAGCCCCGCTCGCACGAAATCACGCACCGTATCCGGATTATCACTTTCCATCACCACCTGCGGCGTAAAGCCTGCCTTTTTGCAGAAGGCTTCCAGCGCCTCCCGCAGCATGAAGCCCTTGGGCGCTGCGATGAAATTGGCCTCTGCATAATCACTAAGGCTCACATAGGGCAGATCGGCATGGCGATCATTCTTCGGCAGGATCATGACAAGACTTTCCCTGAAAAGGCTGACCGTGTGATCATTATCGATCATTCGCAGATCCGCATAAAGGGAAAGATCCAGCTTGGCGGCCGCCTGCTGCGAGTCCGGACGCAGGATTTCCAAGATCGCCGTCGGATGCTCCTTCTTGAACTGCATCAGAAAGGTCGGGATCATCTGCGTCGCAGAAAGGATCGCGAGCTTCACCGTAGACTGCGCGAGATCGCGAGAGTCTTTGAATTCCTGCTGCATCTCGTCGAACTCTTTCAGAAAATTCTGCGCATGCTTCAAAAGAATATGACCATCGCGCGTCAGACGGATATTTCTCCCCTGGTGCTCGAAGAGTGTCACTTCCAGCTCCTGCTCCAGCCCGCGTATGGTGCGGGAGAGAGCCGGCTGCGCGATGTGCAGCTCCTCTGCCGCTTTCGTCAAATGCTCCAGCTCCGCGGTCTTTTGGAAATACTGGAGTGACGTGAAATTGAGTTTCATACCCGCCTGCCTTTCAAGGAATTATCGTAAGCAGTAAGTAGTGACTGGTGACTAGTCACTAGTCACCAGTCACCAGTCATTATACGTCTTTGAGTCTCCCAGTCTCTTAGTCTAATTCCTAACCCCTAATCCCTAGCCCCTAGCCACCAGTCACAAGTCACCAGCTGCTCTGATGCCCATACTTTTTCTCAGCCTTACGCGTCAGCACGAAGGCTTTCGCTTTGATCCTGCCATGGATGCGCTCCGTGTACACACCTTGTATCTCCGGCGTAAAGCCCGGAAGCTCATTCATTCCCTCCACGAAGTCTTGGATATAGTCCATGACGATCTCCGTCCAGCGCTCTCCGGGCTGTACGCACGGGACGCCCGGCGGATACGGGACAGCTGCCTGCAGTGCCACGCGGCCTTCGATTTCCTTCAAGGGCACCAGCTCGCCCTCGCCCCGCACCAGCGCCCAGTTCGCTTCCTGCGGAGAAATGAAGTAGGAAGGAAAATATTTTTTAAGGAACATCTTCTTCTGCAGTACATTGATCTTCTTGGCTTTATAGAAATCATGAAGTTCCTGACAGAGCTGCCGGATCGTATAATTCTGATAGCGTTTCTCATACTTTTGATAAATATAGGGCAGCACGATCTCCATCGGCACATCCTCGTCGATATACTTTTCAAATCGCACCAGCTTCGTGATGAGATGATCCAGCTTGGTCTTTGTCTCCGCCGGTGTCATGAGGAAGAGGATGTCATTCAGGTCGCATTTTTCAGGGATGATGCTGTTGCCTCTGAGATACTCCGCCAGAATGATACCGGGGATGCCGAAGTCTTCATACTCGCCTGTCTCCATCGAGATGCCCGGCGTCATGAGCTGCAGCTTCAAAGGATCGATGAAGTACTGCCCCTTGCCATAGCCCTGGAAGGAGTGCCATTTCCCGCCAGGCTCAAAGGTAAAGTAGGAAATATCGGTCGCCATATTCTCCGTGTCGCCCTCTTCCCACTTCTGGTTATGGACGACGGGAGGAACGATCGGACGCAGGTACTTGCAGCAGCGAAGCACGGCCTTTCTGGCCTCGATGGCCTGCACGATGCACTCATGCCAAAGGAGCCTGCCCGCTTCGCCTTCCTGCATCTTGGCATTCATATCGAGCGATGCGAAGATCTGGTAATTCGGCGATGTCGAGGAATTCACCATGAAGGCATTGTTCATGATCTTGTGCGGCACGTAGCGCTTCTGCCCTTTGATGTGGCTATCCTTTTTGAGGATCTGGGACGCCTGCGAGAAGCCTGCCTGCTGCTTATGCACCGACTGCGTCACGATGATGCCCGGATCCTTCGGCCCAAGGTCCAAGAGGAGCGGACTCGAATCTTTCATCATCGGGATGAACTGCTCATAGCCCACCCATGCCGAGTCAAAGACAATGTAATCACACAGATGGCCGATCTTATTCACCACCTGCCGCGCATTGTAGATGCAGCCGTCATAATTGCCGAGCTGAAGCACCGCTGCACGGATCGGGCGATCCATGAGCGCGCGCTTCGGATCCCGCTCTGCGATCAGCATGCGGATGTATTCTTCATTGAAGCAGTGGTCCAGCATCCCGCCGATGAGGCCGAAGGGATTTCTCGCCGTTTCCAGATAAATCGGAATCGCGCCCGCCTGAATGAGCGCGCCATAGCTCATGGACTTGTGATTGTTTCTTTCATACAGCACGAGATCTCCCGGCGAGAGCAACGCATTCATCACCACTTTATTGGCGCCGGATGTCCCGTTCAGTATGAAATAGGCCTTGTCCGCATGAAACACCTTCGCCGCATGCTGCTGCGCCTTGAGCGGCATCCCCTCATGGATCAGCAGATGTCCCATATCCACATCCGCATTGCACAGATCCGCGCGGAATGCATTCTCCCCATAAAAATCATAAAAAACACGGCCGCCGGGGTGCTTTCTGAAATACTCGCCCCCCTGATGACCCGGACAGTCGAACTCCGTATTTCCACGCTCGACATACTCCATCAGACTTTTGAAGAAAGGCGGCAGGATCCTCGCCTCATACTGCTCTGCGGCGCTTTCGATCTGGCGCTTGTAGTATTCCTGTGATGCCCGAGAAAGATCCAGAATGCCATACGCCTCCCCCAAGACGTCCTCACACAGCTCCTCCCCTTCCCGGGCAATCAGAAATACGGGGATGCCAAAGGCTTTCAGATGCGGATCCTTGAAGATGCCGCAATCCTTCTTCGTGATGATGACAGCTGCCGCGTCTGGCAGATCGCAGTCTTTCAGCGGCACGCTCTTTCGTCCTTCGATCCCACCTATCATGTTCCAGGCTTCGTCGCTGTACGCAATTTTCAGTCTCGCCTTCATCCTTCTATTCTCCTCTCTCATGCGCATTCCCCATGTTTGCCCGCAATTAAAAAAATCTTTCCTCTCGATGATAAAGGAGAAAAGGAAAGTTGTCAAATGGAAGAGCAAGCGATAACCGTTGACAGGATGCGGCGAAAAAGGAGCCGGTAAAACGCTGATTAAGACTATATCCGTTTCTATTTAAAACCGATACTGTATCCGTATTTTAGAGGGCATTGGCAGTATGCCGTGATACCCTTATGGCATCATTCCTTCCCGCGACCGGACATATGACATGGATGTTCACACCTTTGCATATGCGCGTATAATAAATGTATCCGGTTATTTCAAGAAAGGATGATCCTTATGACAGAAGAAATCAGAAACACACTCACCGAAGAAGTAAAGAAACTCATCGCGGCTCCCTCTGCTTGCCCGGAAGCAAAAGCCGCTTGTGAAAAGTGGCTCGCAGCAGCCGCTACGGCTGATGAAGAAGCTGCCACGGCTGCTCTGAAGGAAGAAGTAGAAGCAGACATCATGCCGATCGATGGCCTGATCGGCTTTGCAGGCTCTGACGCCGGAAAAGCACTCTTCGGTCAGGAAACAGCCGACGCCATCCTCGCCCATGCGAAGGACATCAAAGAAAAGGGCGCCCGCTTCTGCGACTGCCCGGCCTGCAGCGCCTGCGCCGAGATTCTCGATACATTGAAATAATGGATAAGGAAACACTGATTAAATCGTTGTCAGATTTTACTCTTGAATTGTTATGCATAGCGAGGAATAGCCTGACGCGAATAGCGAGCTATTTAAGGAAGGCTATGACGAAGCTATGCATAACAATTCTTGTAGAAGTTGACTCTGCGATTGAATCAGCGTTTCCTTAAGTAAAAAAGCCCAAGTGTGGCTCTCTGTCCATTGCTTTTCGTAAGGAAATGCCGCTTCCCTCGCATTTTGTTTTACTTAGTCAAAAAACTGTGAGCTTTCATTCGTAAGCTCACAGTTTTTTATTCCCCATCATCCACAAATGTGCTATGATAAGGAAATCGACTGTCTTGGGGAAAAAGATTCCCCAGTCCCCAGTCACTAGTCCCCCCTAAGGAGCCGCCCATGGAAACACTTCTTCAATATGCTGTCATCTGCCCGCTGGTCATGCTCGCGGGCTTCGTCGATGCTATCGCCGGAGGCGGCGGGCTGATCTCCCTGCCGGGTTACCTGCTCTCCGGTCTCCCCGTCCATAACGCCATCGCAACAAATAAGATGAGTTCGACAATGGGAACGGTGCTTGCGACATTCAAATTTGCCAAAAGCGGCTTCATCCCGTGGAAGCTCTCGCTCTCCTGCGTGGTCTGCGCCTTCGTCGGCTCCTCGATGGGCGCGAATCTCGCTCTCATGATGGATGCGAAGATTTTCATGACCTTCATGCTGATCGTTCTCCCCGCGACAGGGCTTTACCTTACACGCGGCAATGTACTGGTCACTGAGAAATCACCATACGCTTATAAAAAGACAGTCATCCTCAGCATGGTGACCGCCCTCTTCCTCGGCGTGTATGACGGCTTCTACGGCCCCGGCACCGGCACTTTCCTGCTGCTGCTTCTGACAGGCATCGCGCATCTTCCTCTGAAAGAGGCGAATGGTGTGACGAAGGTCATCAATTCGACGACAAATATCGCTGCGCTCTGCATCTTCCTCCTGCATGGCAAGGTACTCTTCCCCTTGGGCATCATCGCCGGCATCTTCGGGATGGCGGGCAACTACCTCGGCGCGCTCTACTTCGAGAAAGGCGGCGCGCGCAATGTAAAGCCGATCATTCTCTTCGTCCTTGCGATCTTCTTCTGCAAGATCGTGTATGAAATGTATATCAAGTAAAAAGCAGCCGAAAGGCTGCTTTTTGGTATGTGCAGACTCATTGAATCGACAGCCTGCTTTCGTGGTAAAGGTTTGCTCATAAGGGGGGACTACCCTAATCCCTAATCCCTAATCCCTAGCCACCAGTCACTAAAAAAAGCACGCTCCTTTCGGAGCATGCTTTTTTGTGGCAAAGATTATTCACCCATTTCGGTGAGGACATGCGCGCAGCGAGCGCAGACGCCCGGGTGTTTCGGATCGGCATCCACATCTGCCGAGCGTTTCCAGCAGCGTTCGCACTTCGCGAGCGTGCAGACAGCGACAGCTGCTTTCACGGTGCCTTCTTCATTCGAAGCCGCATTTTCCGGAGCCGCTGCTGTACCTTCTACGATGTGCGTCTGGGACACAAGGAGGAAGTCGGCGAGTTCTTTTTCCATCGCTTTGACGACGTCATAGGCTTCGCCGTCCGCATAGACGGTGACTTCCGCATCGAGCGGATGGCCGATGACTTTCGCCTGACGGGCTTCTTCGAGTGCCTTCATAGCGACGCTTCTCACAGCGAGGCGCTTCTTCCATTTTTCATCGAGTGCTTTGTCAAGGTATGCTTCATTGACCTTCGGCATATCGGACATATGGACGGACCATTCTCTTTCTTCCTTATTTGGAAGAGCCTGCCATACTTCTTCGGAAGTGAAGCAGAGGACCGGAGCGACGAGACGGACCAGCGTGGTCAGGATCTCATACATCGCGGTCTGTGCGCTTCTTCTGAGCTTGGAGTCAGCCTTTTCTGTATAGAGACGATCTTTCAGGATATCGAGATAGATCGCAGAGAGATCGACCGTGCAGAAGTTGTGGACAGCGTGGTACATGACATGGAATTCATAGTCATCATAGGCTTTGAGGACAGTCTCCTTGACCTGTTCCATGCGAAGCAGTGCCCAGCGGTCGAGTTCTTCCATATCCGCATAAGCGACGGAGTCGGTCTTCGGATCAAAGTCAGAGAGATTGCCGAGCAGGTAGCGGAATGTATTTCTGATCTTTCTGTAGACGTCGCTCATGGACTTCACGATCTTGTCAGACAGACGGACATCGCCCTGATAGTCGACCGAGGAAATCCAGAGTCTCATGACATCCGCGCCGTACTTGTTGATGACATCCTGCGGAGCGACGACATTGCCGACAGACTTACTCATCTTTCTGCCTTCGCCGTCCATAGTGAAGCCATGGGTGAGGACAGCCTTGTATGGCGCATGGCCATTGACAGCGACAGAAGTCAGAAGAGAGGAATGGAACCAGCCGCGGTGCTGGTCAGAGCCTTCGAGGTAGAGGTCGCACGGATAGGACATATCCTTCCAGGACTCTTCATGCGGATCGCGGAGGACGCCGTTCCATGTGGAGCCGGAGTCGAACCATACGTCCATGATGTCTTTTTCTTTATGGAAATGTGTGCCGCCGCAGTGCGGGCATTTGAATCCTTCCGGCAGAAGTTCTTCTGCGGAATGCGCCCACCATGCATCGGTGCCTTCTTTTTCGACGATTTCTTCGACCTTCTTCATGGTTTCCGGAGTGATGATCCACTTGCCGCAGTCATCGCAGTAGAAAGCCGGGATCGGCACGCCCCAGGAGCGCTGGCGGGAAATACACCAGTCCTGACGGTCGCGAATCATGTTGTACAGGCGGTCATGTCCCCAAGATGGGATGAAACGGGTGTCATCGACGGCTTTCAGTGCTTTGTCGCGGAAATCATTGATGGATGCGAACCACTGATCGGTCGCTCTGTAGATGACCGGCTGCTTGCAGCGCCAGCAGTGCGCGTACTGATGGTGCAGGGATTTCTTGCCGAGGAGTCTGCCTTCATGCGCGAGGGTAGAAATCACCGGGCCTTCTGCTTCCCAGATGGTCTTACCGACGAGGAATTCGCCAGCTTCTGCCGTCATGTGGCCTTTTTCATCGACCGGGCAGATGATCGGCTGGTGGAGCTTGCCGGCATTTTCATAGGTCTTGTAGACTTCGAAGTCGTCGACGCCGTGTCCCGGTGCGGTATGAACGCAGCCGGTGCCGGCATCCAGCGTAACATGGTTGCCTTCCAGGACATAGATGGTGCGGTCGCCGTAGGTTTCCGGAGCGAAATGTGCGAGCGGGTGTTCGAATTTCGCAAGGTCAAGTTCAGAGCCCAGCATTACACGGCCGACAAATTCATAATCCTCGACTTTGCAGTCAGCAAGGGACGCCGGAGCGAGCTCCTTATTCATGAGGTAGTATTCATCTGCGGCCTTGTTGTGTACCCAGACGTAGGTGAATTTCGGATTCACGCTAATGTAGCAGGAAGCCGGGATGGTCCACGGGGTGGTGGTCCAGATGACGGCAAAGACCTTGCTCGGATCTACGCCTTCCGGCTGGAGGCCATGGACGTCGACCATCGGGTATTTGACATAGATGGACGGAGACTTTCTGTCCTTGTATTCGATTTCTGCTTCGGCCAGTGCCGTCTCACAGTGGGTGCACCAGTAAACGGCCTTCTTGCCTTTATAAATGTAGCCTTTGTTCGCCATTTCGCCGAAGACTTCCAGTTCCTTCGCTTCCAGATGCGGGTCGAAGGTGACATAGCGGTGAGCGAAATCACCGACAACGCCCATACGGATGAAGTCTTCCTTCTGGATTTCGATCCATTTCTTTGCGTAAGCCAGGCACTTCTTGCGGAGTTCCAGCGGAGTCATGTTTGCGCGATCTTCACCGGAGTCTTTGAGTACGGCGTATTCGATCGGCAAACCATGGGTATCCCAGCCCGGTACATAGATGGCTTCATTGCCAGCCATATGGTGGTATCTGACGATGATATCTTTCAGGGTTTTGTTCAGCGCATGGCCGATGTGGATCTTGCCATTCGCATAAGGCGGGCCATCGTGCAGTACGAAGGTCGGTGCGCCTTCTTTCTTTCTCTTTTCGATTCTTTTTTCATACAAATGATTCTGCTGCCAGAATTCTACGAAGCCCGGTTCCTTTTTCGGAAGGTTGCCGCGCATCGGGAATTCGGTTTCTGGTAAATGCAGGGTCTTGCTGTAGTCCATGACGAATTTCCTCCTGGGGTCATACAAATGACCAAAATAAAAAATTCCCGCCCGATAAGGGGCGAGAATTGATTTCCCGTGGTACCACCCTCATGACCTTATGGCCACTCGGTACAATTAACGATGTCCCGTCGGGGCTTTTCTTCCCCGCAGCTCTGAAGTGATCCATCCGCAGCCTCAACGCTCTCCTCCCACCATCGGAAAGCTCTCTGTGCATGAGGTCCATGCGAAACGTCTTCATCCTTGCCTTTACATAACTTTTGTTATTATAGGCTGATCGGAAAGGCAAGTCAAGAGGGAGTTTTAGGGTTAGCCCGTTGGACGGGCTGCCCTTTGATTGCGTACAAAAGAGGGGAGCGGTTTTTGTGGGTTCTACGAGTTCAAAAGGGGTGGTGCGGCGCATAATGCTATAGAAGCGCCGCAGAATATAAATAGAGCAATGCCCGAAAGTCTGCGGATAGCAGGTTTCCAGTTTTGATCTTTCTAATCATTGCCCACCTAACCGCGAATGACAAAGATTTCTCGCTTTCGCTCGAAATGACGATACGAGAGTCTCCTAGTCACTAGTCACCAGCCACCAGTCCCTCATCCCTGCTTTCAACCGTGAACCCATCAACCTCACCCACGAACCTTTTCATTCAAAGAATGAAATCTTCACACGCCGTCCCCTCACCCACGGGTGGTTCGCTCGGCGGTGATGGATACGGCGGCGCGCCCACGGAGAAATCTCGCGGCGAAGAACGCCGCCGATTTCTTCTTTATGAAGCTCATCTACATGCGGAGCCGGCTCATTCTTTCGGATCAGCTGGTGGATCGGCTTTAGGAGCTTCTTCAGATGTTCCAGGATTTTCACCGGGATTTCCTTCTTTCTTGGCTTCTGCCTGCTTCTGTGCGGCGCGTTCTTCGATCTTGGCTTTGTATTCACTGGCAGTCTGCTTGAAACTTTCTTTTGCTTCTGCGGCTTTGGCCTGAGCGGCTTCTTTGTATTCTGCCGCCTGTGTTTTGACTTTTTCAGAAAATTCCTGGGCAGAGGCTTTGGCGGTTTCCGCCTGCTCTTCCGCCTGCTCTCTGAATTCTTCGGCCTGCACCTTCAGCTTATTCGCCTGAATCTTCGCCTCCTGCATCTGGACGCGTGCCTGCGCTTTCAGCTTTTCCGACTTGAGCTTCATCTGCTGGGACTGGACTTCAGACTGACGCTTCATTTCTTCCCGCTTCTGCTGGAGCACTTCCATCTGGTCTTTGGCCTGCGCTTTCACGACTTCCGCCTTCTTCGCCGCGTTCTTCTTGAATTCTCTCGACTTGATGCGCGCGATGGCCTGCAGATCCTTCGCCGCTTTTTCCGCCGTTTCCTGAGCGATTTCCGAGGCGCCGAGGGCCGTGTACTTCGCCTTCTCGATCTGTTCATCGGTCACGCCGACTTTTTTCAGGGCAGAGAGGAATTTATCTCCGAGCACCGTCACGGATTCCGAAAGCTGATCTGCCAGTTCATTCATCTTGGCATGTGCCTTTTCCGGGTATACTTCCTCCCAGTTCTTTTTCAGTTCTTTGGTGAAATCCTTCTTCTCATCCCCGAGCGGTTCATCTTTCTTCGGATTGTCTTCCAGCTCCTTCTCTTCGGATGCTGCCGCCGCCTTTTCTTCCTCAAAGACAGCGCGATACGGGCGGGTATCGTCCGGCATGCCGTCCTTGATCCAGCACTGCGCCGCCTTGCCGACGCCATAAGTGACGGTGACACCGATCGGGATCTGCATGATGGAAATCGGGATCAGTGTCGCAAGCGTCGTACCGATGACCGTCCCACCAAGCGAACCGATGAAGGAGAGAATCGCAGTCTGGTTCACTTCGACATCATACACCTTCGCGACCTTCGCGATCATGTAGACTTCATTGGCGACCAGAGCGACCGTCCCGAGGACAGGAGCCGCCACGATCACACCGGCGCGTCCTGCCGCCCAGCGGATGAGGCTCTCGGCTTCTTCATCGCGGTTATCAATGATATGGATCTCTACATCCGCTTCCGGAGAGTCGACATGGGCTTCTTCCTTCGCTTCGACGACAGCCGGCACTTCAGCAGCTTTCTTCTCCGCCGGCAGCTGCGACTCCTTCACAACAGGAGCATTCTCCGCACGGACAACCGGTGTCTTTTCCATTTCTTCACTCATAAGTCCCTCCTTCTCCGGCCTTCCCGGATTTTCAGGTTGTAATTTATAAGGATCAGGCTGTCTTTATTATAACGTATTTCTCAGGGAGTGGGTAGTGGGAAGGTTCGGGGTTAGCCCTTAGGCGGGGCGTCCCTTGATTACGTTTGAAAGCCTCGATCGAATGAGAAATGAGAAATGGTGGTGCGGCGCAAAAATAATGACGCGCCGCAGAATTTTGATAGCGCTTCGCGCCGTCATCATCGGAAGCTCAGCCGAGAGTCTTTCTTGCACTACTGTCAGTATCACATAGGCACCGGTACAGAAACAACGCCTTGGTGCTACGTATTTCTGCTTTCACACATTCTTCGTTTAGCGGTCTGCAAGAAAGATTTCTCGCTTCGCTCGAAATGACAATATGGTAGTCTGATGTCTCCTAGTCCCCAGTCACTAGTCACCAATCTGTCAGTCCCCCATCGACAGGGATCACCGCTCCTGTTATGAAGGAAGATTTCTTGGAAATCAGGAATGCGATCACTTCGCCCACCTCAGATGCCTTTGCAATGCGGCCCAAGGGGTACCACTCTGCCATTTTCTCTCGGCTGCCGCCATAAGCTGCCAGCTGCCTTTCCAGCAGCGGCGTATCGACATCTCCCGGGCAGACGACATTCGCACGGATCTCATCGACAGCAAGCTCTAAAGCGAGCGAGCGGGTGAACGCGGTGAGCGCCCCTTTGGTCGCGCTGTAGAGGCTGCACTGCACATTTCCTTCAAGCGCGGCATCCGAAGCCACGGAGACGATGCTCCCCCTTGCACCGCGCATCTTCGGTATCACGGAACGGGCGAGCTTCATCGCGCCGAATACATTCACGGCAAACATAGTTTCCATATCCGCGTCTGTCATATTATCCAAAAGCCCTTCTGCATAGATACCGGCAGAAATGACAAGCCCGCGAATCTTTCCCCGCATGGCTGCTTCTTGGGCCGCGCGCTCACAGTCTTCTGTCTTCGTCACATCGCAGCGGATGAAATGACTGCCCGTTGCCTGTTTCTCTGCGAGCTGTCCCCTTTCCTCATCACGGCCGAGGAGAATCGGCTCATAGCCTTCCAGAGAAAGGATCTTCGCCGCCGCGAGGCCGATGCCGGACGTACCGCCGGAAATGAGGACAAGATTTCGTGTATCTGACATGGGTGGATTGCTCCTTTGTATGGAAAATAGTTTTTGTTCAACGGGGAAGGCGGGGAAGTGACGGCTTTTTTGAGGGGTCGAAGCCCGAAAGCCTGCGGATAGCAGGTTTCCCTAGATGAGTGACACCATCTGTTTCGCCGCTAGTGACAAAGATCCCTCGGCTACGCTCGGGATGACGATAAAAGAAAAACGGTAGCGCAATCGGTCTGCTGACCGCTGGCATGTCCCATCTCACTGCGCTCAAAATGGCGTCTCACTTGATTTTCGCGTCGCTTTGCCCCTAAAAATCAAGTTCGCTTGCACAAGCCCTTCGGGCAGCTCCCCCGAAGGAGGAAGCAAGACGCGGCGTCGCTAACGATTTCCTTAGCACGAGCCGCCCTAGTCACTAGTCACCAGTCACTAGTCACTAGCTACTAGCTACCAGTCACTTTTTCAACGACGACAGGTATATAAATTCGATCCCCTGCGTCTTGAGTTTCGGCACCATCTGGCGGAAGGCTTCGGCGGTATGCGGACGACAGTGGCCGATGATGATGTACGTGCCCTGCTTCTTGGCGCGATCGGCTCCCTCTTGGATCATCGCGCAGATGTCAGATACGGAGGCCGAGTTATCGACGAAGAGGTCATTTCTTACATAGGGCACGCCGTAGGTCTTCGCCGCCTTGTCCGCCGCCGTCATGCTGTTTGTGTGACTGTCGAAGAAGAAGAGCCCGCGATGGTGGAGCTCATTCATGACGATATCCATGGCTCTCGCATCGATGGTGGCTTTCGAGCCCTGATGGTTATTGATGCCGATGGCTTCCGGCAGCTGCGAAAGCGAGTCCCTCAGCATCTGGCGGATGGCCGCATCGCTCATGGAGGTCAAGATGACCTTCGGCTCCATGCCGATACCCGAGACGGACTCCATCGGCTGATGGAGAATGACGGGAAGTCCGTGTGCGCGCCACGAGAGTGCGGCATCTCTGGTATGCACCTGATCCGGCATGACGGCCAGCGTGAGCGGGATGCCCATCTGTTCATAGATGTGCTGGGAGTCCAGATCGCGCCCTGCATCATCGATGACGATGGCGAGGCGTCCGGTCACTTGCCCGCCAACGTTTTCTTTCGGCGGCAGGATGGATGCCGCTTTGGCCGGCAATGCTTTTTCGGAGCTGCCATTCGCACGGGCTTCACTCTTGCCGGACTTGGCAGGTGCTGCTTTTGCGGGCTCCGTCTTCTTTACGGAGGAAGGAGCCGGCGCAGATTTCCTCTCACGAGAGACTGCGCTCTCTGTCCTTGCGGAAGAAGCAAAAGCCTCGACCGTTTCTTTCGGTGTTTCCGCCTTCAGCTCTTCTCCGCCTGTGATCTTAGAGACGACACGGCTGATGCTGAAGACTTCCTGCGTCGGCTCTGTCTCTCTCGCCTCATCCTCTTTCATGCGCTCTGTCTTCCCGTCAGCTTTCGTGACTTCTGCATCTTTCAGCTTCTTCTCATCGTCCGCTTTGGCTTCGACGACGACGGTTTTATTGATGATATCCTTGATCTTTTCTTTCACGCTCTCGGGCGTCCCCTGGTCTTCCTTCGGGACAAGCCCCTGCATTTCCTTGTCATTGAAAATATGACGGATCGCCGTCACCTGATTCGCATTGTCCGCCGTCGGTGCATTCGTCATCCGGTCTGTCATATATGCCGAGCCCACCACGAGGCCGATAAAGAAGAGGAGAACCAGAAATGGATGTCCATTGCTCTTTTTTACTGCTCTTTTTCTTCTGACTGCCATGAAAATCTCCTTTGGGAAATGGTTATATCTTTTCGTCTCTATGGCTTTAGTATAAAGGTTCAAGGTTTCGGGTTCAAGAGTCAGGGCTCAGGGTTCGCCCGTGAGGCGTGCCGCCCTTTGATTGCGCGCGAAAGAGGTTCAGCGGGTTCAACAAATTCAGAGGGTTCATCGGGGGGGCGGCACATCATCATATGGAAGCGCCGTGGAGTATAGATGGTGGCGATGCCCGAAGGTGGCATTTCAGTCGCTAGTCACTCGAGGCTTCTAATCCCTAGCCACTAATCCCTAGCTACCAGTCACTAGTCACCCGCCTCCCAAAGTCAAAACCCGCTCGGCTTTCGCCGAGCGGGTTGCTTCGTTCATGCCATGTACAAAAGGCTACTTCTTCGCGAGCCTTGCGATCGTCTCGATCAGAAGAGCGGTATCGAGAGGTTTGGCTAGATGCTCATTCATACCGGCGGCAAGGACACGCTCACGGTCTTCGGCAAAGGCATTCGCCGTCATCGCAATGATGGGGATGGTCTTCGCATCCGCTCTCGGAAGAGCGCGAATGGCGCGCGTGGCCGCGATGCCGTCCATGACAGGCATCATGACATCCATTAGAATCGCATCGTAGGTGCCTTCTTTCGCCTCTCCGAAGAGACGCAGCGCTTCTTCCCCATTCATGGCTTTGGTGATGGTGGCGCCTGCATTTTCCAGCAGAAATTCCGCGATTTCCATATTGAGCTCATTGTCTTCCGCGACAAGGAGATGGAGACCTGCGATGTCTGCCTTCACCTTTTCTTCGATCTCAGGCTTCTCCGAAAGATCGAGTGCGAGCGGCAGGGTGATGATGAAGGTGCTCCCCTTACCGGAATCGCTGACGCAGTCGATACGGCCCCCATCTGATCGAGCATGCGCTTCACGATGGAAAGCCCCAGCCCTGTACCGGTATAGGAGGTACGGGCGTCACTCATTTCCTGTGAAAACGGATCATACATTTGCTGCTGGAATTCTTTGCTCATGCCGATGCCATTATCCCTGCAGGTGAAAATGATTCGCGACTCGTTTTCCGAGAGACTTTCTTCCGAAAGGGATACATTCACCTCGCCACGGTCCTTATTGTACTTCACTGCATTGCCGATGATATTCATAAACATCCGCTTCACATGGAGCGGACTGCCGATGAACAAGGCATGCCGGCAGTCATTTCTGAAGGTGATAGAAATCTGCCTCTCCTCCGCCTGCCTTTCTACGATGGTCCGGATTCCCTCGAACATTTCTTTCATATCGAAGGGTTTGTGCTCCATAAGGATCGTACCGGACTCGAGTTTGCTGATGTCAAGGACTTCATTGAAAAGCTCCAGAAGGTATCCGGAGGCTTCATACACTTTCTTCCGATACTCATTCTGCTTTGCTGCATCATCGCTGAAATGCTCCGCGATCTTAATCATGCCGCGAATCCCATTGATCGGCGTGCGGATGTCGTGGCTCATACGTCGCAGGAACTCGGTCTTCGCCTGATTGGCAGCTTCTGCCTCACGCGCTTTTTCGAGGAGCTTGGCCTGATAGCGCCGCTCCTGCGCCTCTGCCTGAAGCGCGGCTTTCTCACCCGACTTATGGCGGCTCCATAAGACCATCGCCCCGAAAATGATGCATACGATGGCTGCATAGAGGAGGTGTCTGGTGCGGTCTTTGAAAACATGAGATTCCGGAACAAACTGGTAGATGAAATAGTTTCAGCCATTGCTCATGGACGCATAGTAATTCACCCCATTCACGCAGATAGCCATAGGCTCATCCACATTTTCTCTTTGGGAAGCCGCTTCTTTGATGGCCGCGACGATGGCCTCATACCTCGCCCGATTCTCGGAAAGATCCTGCGTATTGCCCGCAATGATGGTATTTCCTTTCGCGACGACAACCTCCATCGAGGCGTAGGTATGGAATCCGGAGAGGATCTTCTGCAGATTCAGATTGTAGCCATCGGCATAGGTGACCGGCGTATGGTAGTAGGCGATGAGCACCCTGTCATCCTCTTGCGTGTGTCCCGATGCGAAATCAATGAAAGAGCCATCGGCAAGCCGGATCCGGTCTGCATACGTTTTAAGCGGAATATCTGCGACATCCAAGATGACGTGATTTCTGATATGCTTGACAAACTCCTCCGGCGCCATTTCCTCTCGTGTCGCCTGTTCTATGACCTGTCCATCCCGATCCACGATGAGAAGTCCGGTCAGTCGCAGCACATGAAGCCGCTCTTTCAGCATGTCCTGCGTGGGTACACGTTCTCTTGCAAGCGTCCGCTGGACATTATGCAATTTGTCGATGGTACGGTCCAGGCTCTGCATGACCGTCACCTGATTGAACTTTTTCGTCATGGCATACTCGGTATGCACATAGTCGGCCGTATCCTTCATCTCATCCTTGAGACGCGCGAGATCCGATTTCCCGGAATGAATATATACAGCCGTCATGACCAACAGGGACAGGATCAGCATCAGATACAGAAGCGCCGCTTCGCTTCGGCATGCTTTCACGACTTTATGCATCATGGCAGTCCCTCCAGATAACTCTTCGGCTGATCCACGTAGTGGCTCAGGATTTCCTCCGTCGTGCCATCGCGGCTCATCTCCCGGATCACAGGACGGAGCGCCTCCGCGATGCCTCGCTTGTCATTTTTGTCAAAAGCCACGCCGACGCCGACCACCATCAATGGTTCATCCAGGATGCGGAAGGCCGTATGATAATCCTTCATATACTGGACGATCACCGTCTCATGCGCACCGATCGCATCCACATAGCCCTTTGAAAGGTAGGTATAGATGATGTCTCTGTCAAAGAAACTGTAAATCCCTTTCACGACCGGTATGCGCCCGCCCGGATGAGCGAAGATCCCCTCCGGCTTCGTCGTCGACTGGACTGCGATGACTTTCCCCTCCAAATCAGCGAGTGTACGGATATCGCTGTCTGGATTCACCGCCACCACCTGACGGCTCATGAGGTAAGGCCCGGCCCAAAGATACTGATCCTCGCGTCCCTTCATCGAGAAGCAACTCCATATGCAATCGATCTCACCTGAGGCAAGGAGCGCATCCTTCTTCTCCCAGTTGATGCGCTGAATTTCTGCGTGATAGCCCATGCGCGAAAAAGCCGCCCGCGCGAGCTCGGCATCGATGCCGGAACTCTTTCCATTCTCGTCGATGTAACTGAAGGGAGGGTACGCGTCGATCCCGACAACGATCGTCTTCCTCTCCGCCTCCTTCTTCACCTACATTCCCGCAGCCGCAGATAACAAAGAGCAAAAGTGCGATAAGAAGAAATCCCATCCCGTATTTGCGTAGTTCCGTCAAACTCATAAACTTTCCCTTCAGATGTAATAGTCCTGTCACTAAAACATTAGATTTTTTACCTTTCCATTATGCAGGATGGTCAGAAAATCAGCCAGGGGAAATGAAACGGACTGGAATTCTTGAAGACTTTGAGCCTGGAAGACTGAAAGACTTGTAGACTTTAGATGTCGGATGTCGGATGTCAGACTTCAGACTTCTGACTTCTGACTTCTGACTTCTGACTTCTGATATTTCCCAGTCTCTCAGTCTCAATAAAAAAGAGCCCGAAGGCTCTTTTTATTTCCGATTTCTCCACACATGCCACGCGGAAAGGACGAAGCAGAGTGTCACCATGCCTGCCGTCACCAATGTCATGGCATCATCATGGCTTCGCGTCCGCCAGAGGGCAAAGAGGGTAAGAAGCGCAAGGAAAAGAAGTTTGATGGTATTCGTCATAGGGAGCTCCAGAAAAAGTGACTAGTGACTATCGACTAGTGACTGAGGTCTACGGGTTCAAGGGTTAGCAAGTGTAGCGTGCTGTCCACTGATTGTGGATGAAAACTCTGCTCGAATTAGGAATTAGGAATGAAGGTGGCGGCTTCGCCGCGAATATATATGGGGCGATGCCCCAAAGTAGTATTCAAGTCCCCAGTGACTAGTCACTCGAGGCGCCTAATCCCTAGCCACTAATCCCTAATCCCTGCTTTCAAACCTTTGTCATGTAACACGCGTATCGTCCCCCGCCTCCAGGAAGGGGGGGCTCTCCGTGCGCGTTCTCCAATCCTAAACCCGTTTATTTATTCCGCTCTCTCCAGCATGAGCTTCAGATCTTCCTTATGAAAGGACTTGATCTCCGGTTTCTCTTCAAGCATGGCAAGGACATAGGCGAGCGCCGCTTCGACACCGACCTTGAGACCGCTCTCATCGATATCAAATTCCGGAGTATGGTGGTTCGCTCCGGTGCCCAGCGCCTCATTTTTCGCGCCAGTGAAGGTAAAGAGCCCCGGATAGGTAGACTCAGTGATGGCAAAAGTTTCCGAAGCCATCCATGGCTCGGTATCTTCCATGACATCGCCCACGCGCTCCGCGATGGCTTTCCGCGCCAGATCTACGCACTCTTTATTATTGGCCGTGACAGGGAAGTACTGGTCTTCCATGATTTCTGCCGTGCAGCCGTAGTTATCGCAGATGTCTTTGAGCAGCTTCCAGAAATCCTTGCGGAAGGAAAGTCCGTCTTCATTCACAAAGCAGCGCGCTGTGCCGGCGAAAGTGAGCTCGTCAGGGATGACATTCGGCGTGTCACCCGCCTGCACCATACCAAAGGAATAGGTGAGGCAGTTTCTCGGGCTGACTTTCCGCATACGGTAAGACTGGAGCGCCATGTAAAAAGCATTGAAGCAGTCGATCGGACTGACGGCGAGGCTCGGCATGGATCCATGCCCGCTCTTGCCATGAATCTTCACGCGGTAGAAGAAGGCACCTGCCAGTACACCATCATACATGACCGCGACCTTGCCCGCCGGCAGGCAGTACATCATGTGCGTGCCATAGCAGGCATCCACATGGATCTTCTTCTCATCGAGATAAGACAGCAGATGACCGACACCACGCTCTCCCATTTCTTCTGCTTCTTCGAACATGAGAAGAACCTTGCCCTCCCATTCGTCCTTGTGCGCCGAAAGGATCTTCGCCGCGGTAAGAAGCATCGCCGTGTGACCGTCATGCCCACAGGCATGAGAAACGCCGTGATTCTTCGAGAGGCATACCTTTTCGCATGCTAGATTCTTCGGATTCTCTTCGATCGGCAGCGCATCGATATCCGCCCGCATCAAGACCGTCCAGCCATCCTTCCCGCTGTCGATCATGCCGAAGACACCGCCGCGCGATACGCGGACGGTGGAAATCCCCCAGCCATGGAGTGTCTTTTCGATGAAGTCCATGGTCTGGAATTCCTGCTGCGACAGCTCCGGATTTTCATGGAAATGACGGCGAAGAGAAATGAGAAAACTCTCCTCGGCTTCGACTGTTTTCTTTATATCCATTATAATCAGCTCCTTGAAGGAAAACACTGATGAAATCGTTGTCAGATTTAATCAGCGTTTCCATAGATAGTCGGCAGAGATTCTGCCGCATGTCTTTCATTATACATGTCTTTCATTATAGAAAGGGGAAAGATACGTGTCAAATGATATGGGGAAAAGATGCAAGGGGTTCAACGGGAATGCCTGAAGGTTTCTTTGAGAACAGGTTTCCCGTTTTGAGCTTTCCAAACATCGACTGCCTGACCGCGAATGACAAAGATTTCTCGCTTCGCTCGAAATGACGATACGAGAGAATCAGCAGTCGCTCGAGACTCCTAATCCCCAATCCCTGGTCACTAGTCCCAGTCACTCCTAATCCCTAGCTCCTAATCCCCAGTCACTAGTCACTCCACTTCTCCCAGCGAAGGCATCGCAGGGATCGCACCGGCTCTGGTCGTCGAGAGGCTGGCGGCGCGGTTCGCGAAGGTAAGAATGGCTTCGAGGTGCGCTGCCGAAAGCTGGCTGAGATCTTCGCGGCAGAGTTTCGAGAGGGCTGCGCCGAAGAAGGTGTCTCCCGCGCCGTTCGTATCGACGACTTTCGCAGGGACGCCCGGGACGCGACCGGTCAGATGCCCGAGCCGGTAGAAGCAGCCTGCCTCCCCGAGCGTCACAAGGATGAGGGAAATGCCCTTCTCCATCAGGCGCCTGCTGCCTTCTTCCCAGTCTTCCGATCCAGAAAGGAGCGGCAGTTCTTCTTCGGACACCTTGAGAATATCCACGAGCGGCAGCGGCTGGCGCATCGCGATGATGGCCTCCCGCGGATCGTCCCAGAGGCGGGCGCGGTAGTTCGGATCATAGGTGATGACCGCGCCATAGGATTTCGCACGGCGGATGGCAGAGAGCACGCTGCCGCGGGCCGGCTCCGCCGTCAGAGACACCGAGCCGAAATGCACCATGTGCGCCTTTCTCAGAAGGAAATCCTGGATTTCCTCTTCCGTAAGCATGGTATCCGCATGAGATTTCCGATAAAACGTGAAACTCCGTTCCCCGTCTGCATCGATCGAGACGACGGCAAGGCTCGTCGGGTGCTTGGTATCGACGGCAAGCGCAGATACGTCGACGCCATCCTTTCTGAGAACGTCCATCAGGTAGCGCCCGAAAGCATCGTCCCCGACTTTGCCGATGAAGGCCGTCCTCGCCCCGAGCCTCGCTGCCGCGACAGACAGATTCGCCGGCGCGCCGCCCGGATTTGCCGCATAGAGCGGCACGCCCTCCGCATTCACTCCGGTCTGCGTGAGGTCGATCAGTATTTCTCCGATGGATAAAATGTCCATGATACGTTCCTTTCGAGAAAATGGTTGGCAGGGATTAGTAGCTAATGACTGGTGACTGGTGACTAAATGCCACTTTCGGGCATCGCCATTTTTTATAGTCCGCGGCGCTTCTATATTCTTATGCGCCGCACCACCATTTCGCATTTCTCATTTCTAATTTCTCATTCGATCAGAGCTTTCACTCACCATCAATGGGCAGTACGCCAGGGGGCTAACTATTGTACCTATTCCAATCAAAAATCCGAACCCTTCTACCAGAAAGGTTCGGATCATTTGGTGCCGGAGGCGGGACTTGAACCCGCACGATGTCGCCATCGCCAGATTTTGAGTCTGGTGCGTCTGCCATTCCGCCACTCCGGCATATCGATAGTATATATTGTAACATACCTATCGATGATGCGTCAATAATAAGTGAGAAACAAGAAGCGTGAAGCGGTAGTGCACATCCGGAAAAAACGGATGACAGCGCTATGCCATACCAGCCACCAGTCACTAGTCACTTTTCACTTTTCAATGCCTTCAAACGTATAGTCCTTATCCTCGACCGCTTTCTTGATGTCTGCGTCAGGGATTTCTTTGGAAAGTGTCAGGACAGCCGTGCCTGTCTCATGAGAAACTTCTGCTTTTTCGACGCCGTCCAGTGCTTCCAGCGCTTTCTTCACTGCCATTTCGCAGTGACCGCACATCATGCCTTTGATTTTGACTGTTTCTTTCATTTCGTTTTCCTCCTTTGGAAATTGAATGCTTACATACTGATAGTCTGCCGCCGCCAGAACCTTCCTGAGGTCGGCTTCCCGGGGCAGCAGGGTGTAACGGATCTTAGCCTCCCCCGTCTTCGCATCAGCTTTCAGGCAGGTGACAGAGGGGAGCGTCTCCAGTGCTTTCTTCACATGCGCTTCGCAGTTCTCACACATCATGCCTTCGACATGGATGATGGCGCAGTGGGAGCTTTCCTCCTTTAAGAGAGCAGCTTCGTTTTCCCTGACGCTGGCGCGATGACGGATCGGCTTGTCATGAGTTGCATCATGGATGTTCACGCGGGTGAGCCGGAGGGCATTCAGGCAGACGGTGAAGCTCGAGAGCGACATCGCTGCCGCCGCCCACATGGGGTTTAAGGAAATCCCGGTATACAGGCCTGCTGCCATGGGAATCAAAAGCGCATTGTAGGCGAAAGCCCAGAAGAGGTTCTCGTGGATATTCCGCAGGGTCTTCCTCGAGAGGCGGATGGCGGCCGTTGCATCCGTCAGGCGCGAATTCATGAGTACGACATCCGCCGAATCAATCGCGACGTCTGTCCCGCCTCCGATCGCCATGCCGACGTCAGCGCGTGTAAGGGCAGGCGCATCATTGATACCGTCGCCGATCATGAGGACGCGTCCGCGCTCTGCGAGTTTCCTGACAGCCGCTTCTTTCCCATCCGGCAGAATCCCCGAAAGGATGGTATCGACGCCTGCTGCCTGTCCGATGGCGCGGGCCGTCTTTTCATTGTCTCCCGTCAGCATGACGACCTCGATCCCCATCGCGTGCAGTTCCTGCACGGCTCTGGCAGAATCCTTTCTGAGAACATCCGCGACCGCGATGAGGCCGAGAAGCACGCCTTCCTGCATAAAGAGAAGCGGCGTCTTCCCTTCTTCTGCGAGAGCGTCCGCACGGGCGCGCAGGGAGCTGGTATCTGCCAAAGAGGTAATGTAGGCGAAGGAGCCGCCGGCGAGCGTTTTCCCTTGCTGCTTCCCGGTGAGGCCCTTTCCGGGGAGGATGAGGAAATCGGTGATTTCCTCGGCTTTGATCCCCCGCTCGTCCGCAAGATCGGCGATGGCGCGTGCGAGCGGATGCTCTGATTTCTTTTCCAGCGCATATGCCGCCTGCAGGAGCTCATCCTCTGAAATACCGTCTTCGGGCACGATGTCAGTCACGCAAGGCGCGCCCTCGGTGAGCGTCCCCGTCTTATCGAGCGCAGCGATCTGGACACGGCCCGTCATTTCCATCGCTTCACTCGTCTTGAAAAGGATGCCATGCTTCGCGCCCAGACCATTTCCCACCATGATCGCGACCGGTGTGGCAAGTCCCAGCGCGCAGGGGCAGGAAATCACGAGGACAGAGATGGCATAGGTCAGAGCCTCCCGCGCGCTGCTTCCCCATGCCAGATGCACCGCGAAGACAAGCACCGCGATGCCAATGACTGCGGGCACAAAGACGGCGGAGACCCGGTCTGCCATGCGGGCGATCGGCGCTTTCGTCGCAGCCGCCTCGCTCACCATGCGGATGATCTGAGAAAAGGACGTATCCTCCCCCACGCGCGTCGCCTTTGCGGTGATGTGCCCATTCGTATTGATCGAGGCTGCACGCACGGCATCGCCGACCCCCTTATCGACCGGCACCGACTCGCCCGTCAGTGCCGACTCGTCGAGCGCCGCCGTTCCCGAGAGGATTTCGCCATCGACAGGGACCGCTTCGCCCGGTTTCACCAGAAAGATGTCGCCTGCTCTGACCTCGCTCACAGGGAGACGGATTTCCTCTCCGTTTCGGAGGAGCAATGCCTCTTTCGGCGCCATCTTCATGAGCGACTTCAGCGCATCCGTCGTGCGCACTTTCGACAGAGCTTCGAGGAGCTTTCCCACAGTGATGAGTGCGGGAATCATCGCAGCAGACTCAAAATAGAGCTGGTCATGGTAGAGCGGCATGATATTCATGTTCGACACACCATTTGTGATGAGCCATGTCATCCGATAGAAGATGCAGAGTGACCAGAGAAAGGAAATCCCGGATCCCATTGCGACCAGCACATCCATATTCGGCGCGCCCTGCGAAAGCGAGCGGAAACCGGAAATGAAAAAGTCACGGTTGATGCCCAGCACGAAGAGTGAGAGCAACATTTGCGAAAGCGCCAGCCCCAGATGGTTGTGATCCAGAAATGACGGGACCGGCCAGGAAAGCATATTGTGCCCCATCGTGATGTACATGAGAAGCACCAGAAACAGAGCCGACCAGATGAGTCGCTTCGCCAGCCGCGGCGTCTCGCGATCCTTCAGCGCTTCCTCTTCGACAGACATCAGCGGACTTCCCGCAGACCTTGGATCTTCCATGGGCGAAGCTCCATAGCCTGCCTTCTCCACCGCACGCACGACCGCATCCTCTCCGGCCGTACCCTCGACAATCATGGAATTCGTCAAAAGAGAGACGGAAACTTTGGAAACGCCGGGCACTTTTTTCACCGCCCGCTCCACATGCCCTTGGCACGCCGCACATGTCATGCCGGTGACGATGAAATGGTTTTTGTTATTTATCGTATGCAAAATTCACCTCCGAGAAAATGGGTTCAGGGTTCGCCCCAGGGACTACCCCTGAACCTTGAAGTTCGAAAGCAGGGATTAGGAGTCTCAAGTGCCTGGTGACTCGTGACTAGTGACTGGAATGCTTGGGAAACGCTGATTAAATCGAAGAGTCAGATTTTACTCTTGAATTTTCATACATAGCTTCGACATAACAATCCTTAAATAGCCAGCTCATGGCATCGCCATGATTTATACTTCGCGGCACTTCCATATTTTTATGCGCCGCACCACCATTTCTAATTTCTCATTTCTAATTTCTCATTCAGTCAAAGCTTTCAATCGTAATCAAGGGGCACCACACCCCTGAACCTTGCACCTTTTATTTCATCAGCTTCTCCAGCATCGCACAGAGCTCATCGACTTTATCCTCTTTGCCTTCCCGAATATCTTCGGCAACGCAGCCGCGGATGTGAGCCGCCAGAAGGAGCTTATTGAAACTGTTCAGCGCATTTGACACGGCAGAGACCTGCATCACAATGTCAGGGCAGTAGGCATCATTCTCCACCATCTTCTCGATCCCGCGGATCTGTCCCTCCATGGTCTTGAGCCGCGTCATCAGACGCTTTCTTTCTCGCTCCGTCCGCTCCGTGTGACGGCAGCATTCGCAGGAGGTGGTTGTTAGTTTTTCAGTCATGGAAGATGTCCTTTCGAAATAAAGTGGGAAGGGTTCAGGTTGATGGGTTCAGGCTTCAGGGTTCAGGGTTGTGGTGGCGGCTTCGCCGCAAATATATGAGGCGATGCCCGAAAGTCTCTCGATAGCAGGTTTTCTCGTATCGGAGCCTTCCCCTTGCGGGGAAGGTGCCCCGTAGGGGCGGATAGGGCACAGGCGGCATGAAAGACAGATGAGGAAAGCGGAGAAGTGCGCGGCACATGTGGGAAAAGCATAAGACCCTCGCCGCGAATGACAAAGATTTCTCACTTCGCTCGAAATGACGATACGAGAAGCTGATGTCTCCTAGTCTTTTAGTCACCAGTCACCAGTCACCAGTTACCCATAGACTACACCCCCCTGGGGTCTTTTGTCAATTGAAAAAATCAAGGGAAACACTGATTCAATCGTTGTTCGATTTGACTCTGCGATTGAATCAGCGTTTCCCAAGAACCGGCAATGCACATGCCGGCTCTTTGCGAAAGGTTTATAGTTAGCCCTTGGAGCGTGCCGCCCTTAGATTACGTTTGAAAGCCTCACTTGAATGAGAATGGTGGTGCGGCGCATTTCGTCATCCTGAGCGGAGAAAAACGTCGTATGTTAAAAAATGGCTGATCTGAAATAGGAGAACTGAGTCGAAGGATCTAAGCGCCGCAAAGTAATAATAGCAATGCCCGAAGATGGTATTTAGTCACTAGTCACCAGTCACTCCTAATCCCTAGCCACTCATCCCTGCTTTCAAGCATCCATCGCTTATCGGTCTGCAAGGAAGATTTCTCGGCAACGCTTTCAATGACGATACGGGAGCCCGATGTCTCTTAGTCTTTTAGTCACCAGTCACTCGAGAAGCCTCAGCCCCAGTCACGATTTCCTTGACTACATCCATCTTTCCTGCTTCCGTCTGGTCCCATGTGATCGGCGTCAGGGTCGGATAGCCGCGGTGCGCCCAGTACACATCCGTCTCCGGATCATCACAAGAGAGCGCCTTGCCGGAGAGCCAGAAGCCCAGATGACCGGACGGATCTCTCATTTCCTGGATCGCATTGTCATAATGCTGCAGGCCGAGGCGTTTCACCTTGAGATGCGCGAAGGAGAGATGTTCAGAAGGCTTTGGCATATTGAGATTCAGAATGCCGCGATATTTCTTTTCGATAAAATATCGCTTCACGATATCCAAGGCAAAGTCTGATGCTTTTTCCAGAAAGTCCGCTTCCTTTGTGGTCTCTGCCGAGAGCGCGATAGATGGTATCCCTGTGAAGATGCCTTCGAGCGCGCCGCCGACGGTCCCGCTGTAAATGCAGTCGCTCCCCGTGTTGTAGCCGTTATTGATACCAGAGACGATGAGGTCAGGCATGTCATCCCGAAGCCAGCGGCAGAGCGCGAGCTTCGCACAGTCCGCCGTCGTCCCGCTGCAGGCAAGTACAGTGATGTTCTCCCCATAGCTTTCCTTGTACCACAGGCGCAGGTATGTCTGCAGCGACAGGGAAGAGGAGCAGGAACTCCGTCCCTTATCCGGCGCGATCACCGTCACGCGCCCGAGCGTCGCCAGCTTCTTTGCCATGGCAACAATGCCCGGCGCTTCATATCCATCATCGTTCGTCAAAAAAATATGCATGTGATTGTCTCCTTAGTGTTTTTCGAGTATGTCTGGTGAAATGATTCAGGGTTCAGGGTTAGCTCATGGGACGTGCCGTCCTTTGATTGCGTTTGAAAGCTTCGCTTGAATGCGAAATGAGAAATGGTAGTGCGGCGCTTTTCGTCATCCTGAGCGGAGAAAAGCGTCGTATGTTAAAAAATGGCTAATCTGGAATATGAGAACTGAGTCGAAGGATCTAAGCGCCGCGAATATATATGGGGCGATGCCCGAAAGTCGGTGGATTACCGGTTTCCCGTTTGCGGTTTCCTATCATCGACCGATGAACCGCAAGCGAAAAAGATTTCTCGCCTCGCTCGAAATAACAATACGAGAGCCTCATGTCTCCCAGTCTCCTAGCCACCAGTCACCGCTTCCCCCCCATTGTACCAAAACTTTCTCGCCAATAAAACATCTTTCCCATCGATTTCCTTCTATGCTATAATAGGACATTGTGAAAGCACAGAATATGTATGTTTGCGAGCCTATCACCAGCGTAGCATCTCAATGTATAGAATTTTTTTGCTCTTTGAAAGGAGTTTGTTTACATGACAGCAGATAACTTGACCTTTTCCATTGAAATCGATTTCATCCCGGATATTCAGGACGGCCGCGCCGAACTGAAAAAGAGCATGAAGAGCGTTTCCGAGAAATTTGACGGCACCTACATCCTCGATCCGAAAGCCCGCCCGATCATCTCCGGGCTTGCCAAGGATGATGTAGAAGGCGCGCTGAAGGAGCTCGGTCTCCTCGCCTTCGGCACATGGCCAGCATGCATCCTGACTGCCACCATCGTCTCCCCGCTCCCGATCCGTGCGGTCGGCATGTCGGACGGCTGGGATATTTACACCGGCAAGAAGACCTTCTTCGCTTTTGCACAGTTCCCTGCCGATGCCCTCTCTATCATGGTGAAAGCCTGCACCTACTATCTGGAACATGAGTCCTACCAGTCTCTGGAAGAATTCATCGATGCCATGGGCTATGAAGCCTTCCGCGATACCGTCCTCGGAAACACCACAGCGGGAAATGATGCCGGAAATGACTACTATGGCTCTTCCTGGGGCGCCCCCGACGTACCGCCGCTCAAAGAAGGTGACTTCGTACGTCCGGAAAACAACATCATGCAGATCATCGAAGTATACCCGGAAATGGGACCCTTCCTCATGGAATACGGCATGTCCTGCGTCGGCTGCTTCGTCTCCTATGATGAAAACCTCTGGCAGGCTGCCCAGGGCCACGGCATCGACGTCTTTGAGATCATCGGTGAGATGAACGAATTCATCGCGGATAAATACAAGAAGCCTCTCCTCACCGAAGACACGCCGATGGAGACCATCCTCACCCTTTACCCGCAGCTCCTTCCCGTCTTCCAGAAGAAATCCATCGCCATGCCGCAGGATATGAAAACCACCATCGGCACTCTCTGCAAAGAAGCAAACGTAGATGCCAAAGACCTCATCGCTCTCTGCGATGAAAGACTGCGTGGGAAGGAAGAAGCGTAGTTTAGAGATTAGTAGCCAGGGAAACACTGATTAAATCGTTGTCAGATTTTACTCTTGAATTTTTATGCATAGCGAGGAATAACCTGACGCGAATAGCGAGCTATTTAAGGAAGGCTATGACGAAGCTATGTATAAAAATTCTTGTAGAATCTGACTCTGCGATTTAATCTGCGTTTCCCTAGGGATTAGGGATTGGGAGTGTCTGGGGACTAAGGATTCCCCGTAGCGTCATCCCAAGCGTAGCCCTCGATCTTTACTGCACTGCAATAATCAGCACGTATGCACTGAGGAGAAACGACGTATTGGTGCTGTTTCACATCAGGCAATGAGCGTTCTGCAATAGAGATTTCTCGGTTACGCTCGAAATGACGACGGCGCGAAGCGCTATCAAAACTCCGCGGCGCTTAGATCCTTCGACTCAGTTCTCATATTCCAAATTAACCATTTTCTAACATATGACGCTTTTCTCCGCTCAGGATGACGAAAAGCGCCGCACCACCATTTCTCATTTCTCATTTCTCATTTCTCATTTCTAATTTCTCATTTCTAATTTCTCATTTCTAATTTTTCATTCAAAGGTCGCCCACCCTCGCGAGCTAAACCAGAACCATTTCAAAAGCCGGATGCACAATCCATGCATCCGGCTTTTTGCTTGCTTTCTTATTTCATTTTCCATCCTGCTTTTTTGAGTGCCATGACGATCGGCACCACGATGACACCGGAGACGAGAGCTTCCGGGATACCATTTGCAGTGACGATCCCCATGATCATCAGACCGACCGCTTCGACAGAGATCCCCTTCGCTGCGGCATACGGTGCGCCGACCAGCAGAAAGAAAGAGCCCAGAAAGAGCACCGTATTCGTGATCGCCCCGCCCACCGCTGAGATGCCGGCACGCAGATGCGCATTTCCCGGAATGTACTTATAAAGAAGCCACACCACGATCGGGATGCAGATCCGCGGCACGATACAGATAAACGCATCGGCGATGACACTGTACTGCAGTGCGAACTGCATCATCAGGCTCGGCGCACGCAGCGTCTGAATGAAAGAAAAGAGCCCGAAAAGGAAACCGACCAGAATGCCGACCTTCGGTCCTGCGACGACCGTCCCGATGATGGTCGGGATGTGCAGGATCGTCGCATTCATCACGACGAGCGGGATGAATCCATAGCCTGTCAGTCCGAGAAAGATCGTGATCCCTGCAAGCAGCCCGGAAATCGTCAGCTCGCGAATGCTCATAAAAGTCTGATTCTGATGTGGATTGTTTTGTTCCATACCTATTCCTCCGTTCTTGTTCTCCGTGAGATATAAGACGCAAATAAAATACAGGCGCAAACGCGCTCTGCAGTCCAGCCCGCGCAAGCGATGCCAGCTAAAAGGCAGTGCGTTTCTGCACCTGTAGTTATTATAATCGGTGTCCCCCATTTGTCAACGGGGATGGAGACTTTAGACGTAGAGACTTTAGACTTGGAGACTGGGAGACTTCAGATGTCTAACATCTAACATCTGACGTCTGACTTCTGATCTCTGACGTCTGATCTCTGACGTCTAACTTCTGACGACTCTCAGTCTCTAGTCACCAGCCACCAGTCGCCAGTCCCTAGTCACCAAAACATTATTTCTCAGCGGCAGCCTTGACCAGCTCCTGGAAGAATTTGAGAGCGATCGTCTGATCCATATAGTCCTTCGGATCCTCGCCTTCCACCAGCACATGCTTCAGATCATTTTCCGGATGGAACTGGACCGCCACGCAGAATTTCTTGGTCGGATTCTCGATGCCTTCGACGATCGCTACGCCGCCCTTATCCACCGTCTCCGCCGTCTGAATCAGATCCGTGCCTTCGACACTACGGATTGCCTGATGATGCCAGGAGGATACATTCTCCAGCTTATCAGCGCCTACGATCTCGCGGAGATGCGATTTCACAGGAAGGAGCGTCACATCATGACGCACATAGTCGCGGCCCCATGCATTGACCGGCGCGCGATGCAGTCCGTCATAGTACACGCCTTTCGACTGATAGTACACGGGAAGATCCTGAATGAAAGTGACACCATGGACGATGCCCATCATCTGCTCGCCGCGGCAGACTGCGAAAGCAGGAATATCCTTCTGTACGCAGTACGACATCAGGGTATAGTCAGAAATATCACGGGTCGCATTGATCCCCTCCCCCATATTTTCTTCCTTCTTCTGGTCTTTGAAGAGAGATGGGCTGATGTCTTCGCCGCCGGTGAAGAAGACGCCGTCAATGCCCTTCATGATTTCCTTCACATTCGTTTCATCGAAGCGGTTCGCCTTGATGGCATCGGCATACTCTTCCTTCAGCATGCCCGAAGGATAGAGGGCCTCCGCCGCGACCGTCTTGTTCGCTTCGTAGGGGACATCGCTGCTCGTCACCTGCGGCAACTTGACCGCTATGCCGCCTGCGGCCTCGATGATCTTCTTGAAGGCTTCATAGTCCTGTGTCGGGCTCTTCCATGAAATCCCGATCACCGGCTTCTTTTCTGCTGCTTCTACCGTAGAGGTGATGGATGCGGAGACAGCGGCCGCTGTCATGGCAAGGATGGTCAGTGCGATCTTGCAGGTCTTTTTCATAGGTTCTCTCCCTTTCTTTTTCAGCCAAAAAGGCGCTGCCCATGGGCAGCGCCTTCGCTTTTGTTATGAAGATGATTTGATTCTACGAGGTTCTGCATAAATTGTCAATCCCAAGTGATCAAAGTCTCATCCCATCACGATGCACAGGATCCCTGCAAGAGAAATCCCTACCCCGATGAGCTGGCGAAGAGTCAGCTTCTCTTTATACAGCAGAAATCCTGTCAGCATCAGTGCCGCTACGATGAGGCTGTTCGCCACGACGAAAGCCACATTCACCGCCCAGCCGGCCCGGTACATGAAGAGCGTCCCCACCTCGATGCCGACGATCGCGAGTCCCAGCCCCACAGCAGAAACATTCACGGAAAGTACGCCGCGCAAGAAGCTCTCCTTCCCCAAAGACTGAAAGAAGTAGATCACAAAGGAAACGACAGACGCTGCAAGATACGTCACCGTGAGAGAAGCCATAGGATCCCCGATATCGGAGACTTCCTTCAACCCCACCTGATATCCTACACTGGATGCGACAACGAGAAGAAGCGGCCACCAAGTCGAAAACATCTATTTTCTCCTTACCTTACAATACAAAACATGCCCAGACAGGTGAGTGCGACCCCAGCGAGCTTCACAAGCCCCATCGGTTCCGTGTAAATACAAGAACCGATGAAGAGCAGCAGCACGACAATGATCCCCGTGTACACGATAAATCCCACATTCATCGGCCAGCCCGCACGATACATGTAGATCGTCCCCACCTCCAGCCCTGCGATGGAGACCCCTGCGATGGCCGCCGGAAACGGCACAGCGGCAAGCGCCGCCATGAGATCTCCCGCCGGAGAAAGCGCCTCGAAAAGCAGCACGCAGGTCAAGGCACTCACCAGGTACGTCGCCCCCAGTGCCGCGAGCGGAGAGGCGACGGACGACAGCTTCTTTGCGCAGATCTGGTATATCACATCAGCCACAACGATCAAAACGACAGGCCACCATAGAGCAAGCATGGAAATCCTCCTCTTAAAAAAAAGGCGCTCCAGCCACTCTCTCCCGGCTGCGCCGTACCTACGGAGAATGACTGAAACGCCTCTCTGCTCCACCCGGTGGCGAAGCAGGGGTTTTGTTTGTTTGATAGCACTATATCATGCGAGCCTTTCCTCTGTCAAGGAAATCGATTGGAATCGTAAGTGTCAAGTTTTCCTCGGTAATTCATTTGACTGTCGATAATTACTATCTCCGTGGCTTCGGTTTAATCACTATTTCTGTATCGCTCTGGCAAGTCTTCCCATGGGGGAAGAAGAAGCTCCATAAA
>OLNV01000314.1_pt1 | contig 38495 bp, 51 predicted proteins | sample 1672891 | NCBI WGS metagenome assembly OLNV01 (sample SAMEA3136734, study PRJEB25190) | human gut metagenome | biome: human gut; feature: human-associated habitat; material: faeces | place: Austria | collected 2013 | reverse complement strand
TTGTTTACCTCGTTTCTAATTTGCGCTGCAAAGGTAGTGATTATTTTAATAACAACAACAATAACAAAGTTAATAAAGCAAAAACAACAGTCTATTTAGACTTTATATAAACATATAAATATGAAAATAGAAAATATCAAGTTCAAGGCTAAACGTCTTGACGGAAAAGGATGGGTTTGCGGATATTTCTACGAGGAGAATGGTAATACATACATCATTGAGAATCGTCAGAAAGAAAGCAAGTTAAACCGAAATATCACTTATCAGGTTGACCCTTCTACCGTCTGCCAGTTTACAGGATTGAAAGACAAGAATGGGGAAGAAGTGTGGGAGCACGACCTAATACATTTCGTAGGGTATAAGCCTATAGGCGAAGTGATTTGGTCAGAAGAGGACTATGCTTTTATGGCAGCCAGCGAGAATGAACCTCTTTATTTGCTTTCACATGTTCTGGAAATTGGTAAGATAGAAAGAGTTGGAAATAAATTCGATTAAAAGAAGTAGCGTATGGAAAAGAAAATATTGACCCTCACCGTCAGCAAGCAGTGGTTCGACATGATTCTATCTGGCGAGAAGACAGAGGAGTATCGGGAGATTAAGCCATATTGGGCGCATCGCCTAATTGAAGGTCATAACCAAGGCATGTGGGTTAGCGGCGAATCTTATTTCAAACCTTACACCCACGTCCTCTTCATCAATGGCTACCGCAAGAATAGTCCACGTATCGAAAAGGAGATTGAGAGTATCACCATCGGTAAGCCTAAGAAAGGTCTTTGTCCAGGCAAGTGGTTGGATCATGAATTTTTCATCATCAAGTTCAAGTAATATGGATAAGACAACAGAGCTATCATATAATCACCTCATTTCGCAACTCAGAAAAGAAAACGCTGATTTGAGGAATGAGGTGCGAGAATTAAGGAAGTTGCTAACAAGAAAAGATGACAAACCGCCTAATTAACACTCCGTAACACCATGTTAAAAGCAGTTTTTGCGCTTTTCTTGTCAAATTAGCTTCCTGTAGTTTTCGGTAACATTAGTTAAGTTAACGAAACGGCAAATACTTCACATAAGCCTTTCTAAGCTGTTTTATTTTCTTCCCCATATCCTTATATCATTTTTCAGAAAAAGCCTTATATAGAGGAAAATAGGTTTTATTTAACATTCTAGTAATCAATAAGTTACATAAAGTTAAGCAAGAAAAATAATGAGGTTAATATTTGGTCAAATGCTAAAAAATGACTACCTTTGCACTATCAAAAATAAAAAATAACAATTAAAAGATAAGAGCAATGAAACAGACAATAAACGTATCAAACAAAGCTGAGGTTGTAGCAGCAGTTACAAGTGATTTTGATGGAGGTTATAACTATTTCGAAGGTGACATTCGTAAGGGTAATCTTAGAGCGCATGTAGTTAACTGCTTCCATGGTAACAAGTTGAGAATCCAGATTACCTATTGGGAGGATGGCAAGAGTGTAGCGGTTGAAACTGCTTCAACCTGCTCAACAGCTAAGGGAATTGTTAGTAAGGTTTCTAAATTCTTAAACGTTAAGTAATCATGACAGCATTAGATTTCAATGATAGAGGACAGGCTTTCGTCACATTCGATGAGTTCGACAGCTACATGAACGAGTATAAGGAGCCTGGTGATTACACCGAAGAGAAAAACGGAATCACTTACTACTATGATAGCTTTGGTTGCTTGCTCGCTAAGTACGACAACAACGAAGGTTTCGGAGTAACGTTTTGAGATACTTATAAATCAAACGCAGAAATGAGGCAGATTGAGGCAAAGACTTTCGTTAGCGAAGAAATACTCCTTCATGAATACGACTACATGTACGGAGATAAAAAGGATCAGAAGGTAAACTTCACCTACATCAACAAACGTACAGGAAAGGAAAATACTAAGTATGGAGCTTTTGATTACCAACATGCTTTATGTCTAGCTAGAGAAAGACGTAATGATGGTAGATACAAGAACTTCGAATATATAATCGGATAAAAAGGTAACGGCTGGTCCAACCAACTAGTCACAATAAGAGCAATGAAATGTTAGACAGAACAAACATTCACTTTAAGAAAGCAGTTAATGCTGTATTGGTAAAGGTTAGCAGAATACATAACGACACCATATCTGTATCCTTTAACAAAAGATACTTGGATATTACCATGCTTTATAATAATGGTATTTTTTATTCAGAAATGATATGTGCTTTTTCAAGCAAGGATGAAATTCTTCAGAAGTTAGATAACTTCAACAAAATGTATTACGCATGGGTGCAACTTCAAAAGAAAGGAGGTCGCCATGAGTAAGGAGTACATTGGAACAGATTGCTATAATCGCAAGATGGAGCTTTACCATATCGGCAATGAAGTTTATTGCGACCACATCAAAAACGGAGTTGTCGTCAAGACAAACAGCATCACTGTAGATAACCGCATTCTTGGATTGTTTGGCAGTCCTCATACAAGCGGAGCATATATCTACGATGAGGTAGCAAGAATGTATGGCAAGAAGTTATAATAACTGCATATAAAAAAGTAAGAGCAATGAAGACAGACAACGTTTTAGAGCATTTCGCTGAAATGATGATTTCACGAATGCAAAAGATGAAGGCAGGATATTGGAAGATGGGTTGGTTCACCACATCTTATGGTGGTAACCCAGTGAACCTTGGAGGTCGTGAATATAATGGAATGAACTCATTCTTCCTGTTCCTCTGCATGATGGACGAAGAAAGATTCAAATATCCTATCTTTGCTACCTTCAATCAGATAAAGGCATTAGGAGCTAGTGTGAACAAAGGAGAGAAAAGCTTCCCTGTTCTGTTTTGGTCCATTCAGTACAAAGACAAGAATGGAAACAAAATAACAGAAGACAGCTACAATGGAATGACTCGATCAGCCCAACTAGACTGCAAAGTCCAGCCTTTCTTGAAGAGCTACAACGTGTTCAATCTCAGCCAAACCAACCTCGAAGAGATAGCACCTAAGACGATGCAGAAGTTGAAGGAGAAGTTCAGTCTCAAAGATAAGGATGAGTTGCCGACAGACACGGCTGGTATGTACGTCAACGAGAAAATTGATGATATGCTCCTTTATCAGAAGTGGCTCTGCCCTATCCGCTATGACAAGTATTCAAGTGGAGCTTTTTACAGAGTTGGGGTAGATGATATTACAACACCACTTAAAAGTCAGTTCAAGAAGGGCAATACAGAGCAGGAGATATACGAGGACGGACAGGAGTACTACTCAACCCTTCTACATGAAATGGTTCACTCAACAGGTCACAAGTCTAGATTGAATAGAGGGTTTGAGAATGAGAAAGGAGAAAAGGACTATGCAAGAGAAGAGTTGGTTGCGGAGCTTGGAGCAGCTCTTATCGGAAATGTCCTAGGCTTTAGCAGTCGCATTTTAGATAATAACGCTGCTTACCTAGATGGTTGGATCAGCAAGCTTAAAAAGCAACCAAAGTTCATCGTTTCTGTTTTGACAGACGTAAACAAGTCAGCTAAAATGGTATTAGAAATCGTGAACAAAGAAAAGGCACAATTACTAATGCCTGCATAAGATATTTTATTGCTCTATCTAAGGCGGTATAAGCGGATTTGCTTGTATCGCCTTTATTCATTATCATCAAAAACATAAAAAGCTCTATAAGCGAAAATAAATATGCAATTTCTTGGTTAAACCTATTTGTTGATTAAATATTTTTAGTATCTTTGCACCAAAAGTAGTAAAGATATGAACATCGAAGAAATACTCAAGAAAACTGATACTATCAGCCAAAAGATAGAAGAGCTACGCAGAAGGACTGTAATGGTCCCTTTGTGGAGTTATCTTTTGAGTTTATATGAGCCAGCAAGCCATAAGGTAATGACAGATACCATAAGCCTTCGTGATAAAGACAATGGTGAAAAATCATCCCGTATAGCGGTTGCCCTTGAAAAGCTGCTCACAAACAGAATAACAGAATTTACATTCTCTATACCAGTTAAGAGAAAGTACAACACTCCAGAAAATGATATTCAGAGGGAAATCCAAAAGGCATTAGAAAAAATCTACGATAGTGCTCATATTGACAACATGAACTACAAACGTGGACTAGCCTATTTCGCAAGCTGTGAAATCTTCACCATCTGGTATTCTGTTAAGAAGCATAACTCTCTATATGGTTTTGAATCAAACTACAAGTTGAAGTGCAAAACCTTCTCCCCTATGGATGGAGTAAGATTGTACCCTATCATTGATGAGTATGATGATATGCAAGCTATGTCGTTTGAGTATGATAAGACCGTTTCCGATAAAGAGACGATAACATTCTTTGAGACCTTTACAGAAAACTATCATTTCATTTGGAAGAAAAGTAACCTTGGGGAAATGTGGGAGGAAGTAACTGCACAAGTTGATGAGGATGGGAACACTGAGAGTGGTGAGGAAATCATCATCCATAAGATTCCTGGAACATACCTGTCTCGACCTCACGCCATCTACGAGGGGCTTGATAATATCCGAAGTGAATTTGAGTATAATGTCAGTCGCAATAGCAACGTGATTGCATATAACGCTGCACCAATCGCAAAAGTCAAGGGTGGCATAGTCGGACAGGAGAAAAAGGGAGAAAGTTTGCGTATATGGAGAGTCGAGAATGATGGCGATATTTCATACGTATCATGGAACCAGTCGCAAGAAGCGGTTAGCGGTCAGAATAAAACCCTTCTCGGATTGTACTGGATGCTTTCTCAAATGCCAGATATTAGCTTTGAGAATATGAAATCTCTTGGTAATATCGGCTACGATGCAAGACAGACGTTGCTCACAGATGCACATCTGAAAGTTCGCATGGAATCGGGCGCTTTCAAGGAGTTCTTTGAAAGAGAGTTCAATGTAATCAAGGCATTCTTGAAGGTCATGAATCCAAAATGGGAAAAGGAGATAGATAACGTCACCTGCGACCACATCATCACTCCTTACATACCAAAGGATGAGAGCTACGACATCACCATCAGACAAAAGGCTAATGGTGGTAAGCCGGTAGAAAGTCAGCTTGAATCCATCGTTAAGCTTGGGCAGTCGCAAGATCCTCAGCAGACAATGGAGGATATTCGACAGGATGAACTTAATGCGGCAGCAGTACAGCAGTCTGCTTTTGCTATGGGTGAACAAACAATATAAACGCAATAAACTACACAAGTTATGAAGAAAAAAATCGCAATTTGGCTATTCAAGTTAGCTAGAAGACTCTACCCTATCAGTGTAACTGTCTTCGAACAGAAAGAAATCCTAGAGCCAAAGGTATGTGCCAAGGCTTATCGTATCGACAAGAATTACATTCGACACTACAAGCGAGACCATCATGTCAAGTCCATGAGAGAAGCTTTGCATGAGATTACAAAGGAAACTCTCGCACAGGCAAAGAAAGATGTACTCAATACTATCGAATCCAAGATTATGAAGCAGAGAGTATATCAGAAGGATGGCAATACGATTGTAGAGGTAAAGGTTAATTGCTATGTCTCCAAAGAAGAAGGTTAAGCCTATTCCAAAAGAACCTCAGTTCTGCAAATTATGTGCCCACGTTTCCAATCCACGTAATCTTAGTGTTACGGGAGAGCCAACGTTGGGCACTTGCCCTTATGAGGAGTTTGCTATCCTCTATCAAAGGGAATGTGTAAACGAACATTATAAGCCAAAATAAATGAGACCAAATATCCCCAATCAAAAGAAAGCATACGATGCTCTGAACAGACGCTTAGTTAATTACGTGGCACAAGTTCAGAGCATTTATGATAGAATCGCTAGCCAAGTTGCTACTGCTATAGATTGTGTCGGTTATGATGGTTCTGCGGAGTTCTTGTTTGGGGACTATCCAGAACTGAAACAAACCATCAATGGCATCATGACCAGTTATGCTGCACAGATGAATAACCTCATCTATGCAGGTACCACAAATGAGTGGAAAGAAAGTAACATTATGCAGGACCTACTTGCAAGAAAGGTACTTCGTGCTTATGATTTTGAGAAGGGCGGAGATAAGTACAACAGGTATTTCCAACCTAATTCAGATGCTTTGAAGGCTTTTCAGAATAGGGTTGATAAGGGGTTGTCTGTTTCGCAGAAACTATGGTATCAGTCACAAGCCTTGAAAAAGGAGCTGGAGCATACCATATCAACTGCAATAGAAAGAGGGCAGTCTGCGGTTGTCCTCAGCAAGCGAATCAGTAAGTATCTGTTAGACTATCCTTCATTAAAGGCAGATTATACAGAAAAGTTCGGAAAAGCCGCTACATGCGCGAATTGCCAATACGCTTCTATACGTTTGGCAAGAACCGAGATAAACATGGCTTACCGAAAGGAAGAGCAAACACGTTGGCAACAATTTGATTTCATCTTGGGCTATGAGATTAAGTTGAGTAAACGCCACCCTGCACCCGACATCTGTGATGATTTGTTGGGAATATACCCAAAAGACTTTGTCTTCCTAGGTTGGCATCCTAACTGCATGTGTTATGTTGTACCTATTGTGATGAGCGATGAAGAGTACTATGGTTCTCCTTCCATTCAGAAGTCAGCTATGATTTCTCGCACCCCAAAGAACTTTAATGACTGGGTACACAATAACCGCAGCCGAATCGGGCAAGCTGAAACACTTCCATACTTCTTGAAGGATAACAGAAAGTATTGGCACCTGTCCGTTGAGGACGCGGCTGAGTACCGCCATGCTGACAGAGACGAAAAAGCCATAAAGCTTGCTTGGAAGAACAGAGACTTATTGAAATACAACATAGATGTAGATAATTCTGACATAGCAACATTAAGGCGAAATGCTAAAGCCTATGAAGTTGATATATCAAGCTTTGAAAAATTCCTCGCTACACATCAATTTAAAGAGAGTTTTGGGATGATGGCTGATAGTGAACGTTCTGTTTTGTCAGATATGTTCGATAAGTATGATGACAAGGTTAGTCAAGCTATAGAGTCTTTCGGCAGGATAAAGAAAAGTTATCTAGCTAAGTTTGATTATAGCTATAATTTCGGTGATTGGAGGGATGGCATAACTAATAAGTTTGCAAATATCACTCCTACACAATTCGAACCAGTGAGTAAGATAAAACCAAAGTTGAAGGCTACCTATGATGAAGCTCGTAGGGAACTGCAAGACCTTCGTTCTATTCCGTTGAAGCCTAAGAAGCTGATAGATGATTTTGATGATTGGGAATTGGAGACTGCATTAGACGACCAGGAAGCAGTTATGGCAGGAAAGAAACTCATGCAAAATCTGTATGGTCCAAACATTGATAACGTCAATTCTTGGATAAGAGTAGAATCGGCTCGCATAACAGAAGGCTGGGGCAAGGCTTATGAGGTCTTTCTTGACGAGTATCATAACGGCTTGAAGGAGGTCATGGAAGCTGCTACCCATCTGAACGAATTGAGAACAGCAGATTTGAGTATCATTCCTACAAGATGGATTCCTCGCTTCAATGATTATATCAAGACCATAGAAACTGCAAGGATTGATGTCCGAGGTTATGAAAGGGTTTATCGTGAGATAGAGGGTGCGTACAACATCTATAAGCTGTCTTCGGATCAAGATTTGATTGCGTATGGCTTAGATAAGCTATCCTTCAATACACCTCATACCATCGTGGAAGGCTTTAGAGGTATTGGATTGAGTCCGACCAAATGGCTCGGAAAGAAAGAGTTCTACGATAGCTTTGATAAGTTTGTTCCTTGTATAAGTCTTGATAAAGGTGAAACTTATTTTTGGCGTAAATATAATCATGTCAGAATAGACTTCAGCGCAATGAGAGAAATATTCAATAACTCGAAATGGTATCGAAAGGAGGTTCAATATCACGAATATGGGCACGCTAAAGCCACGTTACAAGGCGGTTGGGAAGATAGGGTTGATTTTAAGAATCTTTACAAAAAGTTCTTTGATGAATATAATAAACCCGAATATAGATATTTTGGCGAAGAAAATAAACCAAAGTGGAAAATGGTAGATAAGCTTTATGAGGAACTCGATAAAGTTAAAAATAAGAATGATGACATCAAAAGACTATTTGGAGCAATATCTGATACTTTACAAGCTTTTGATAAAGAGCATAAGCGCATAAAAGGAATGTCTGGACACGAAACCGAGTACTTCTCATCAGGGGTACATAAATGTCTTGCTGAAATAATTGCGCATCTAAGCGAAAATTATTGGGCAAAAAATAAATACTTCCAAAAGGTTCTACCAAAGTTATTCAACGAAGCTATGCCTATATACGAGAAGTTTTTCAAATTGAGTAAGCCTGCAAAAAGATGAGTGGTAGATTACGGTTCTACCACCCATCTTGATTTTTTCCCAGATGGACCTATTGCTGACTCGTTAGTAATATAGCTCATACCAAAATCGACTTTAGTAACCATGGCTTTACGAATAGATGTCATAATTTGAATCTTCGTAAAACCGCATTTAGAATAATCTTGAAGAGCTAATTCTACTGCACACTTTTGAGCTATACCAGCATTGCCATTGGTATAGTAGCTTATTACCTGTTCGTCTGTAAGTTCGTCCACGGACTTAACAGAGCATTGTTCTAGATATTCTTTTATATTCATGCTGCAAAGATAGTAAAAGTTTCCCAAAATACAATACGTCCAATTAAAAAGTTAGCAAAAGTTAGCAAACAGGCTATAAAGAAGTTTAAAAGTTAAACTATTGTAAGTGCTTGAAAATAAAGCGGTTATTATTTGGTCATTTGCAAAAAAATGACTATCTTTGCACTATCAAAAATAAATAATAACAATTTAAAAGATAAGAGCAATGAAACAGACAATAAACGTATCAAAAAAAGCTGAGGTTGTAGCAGCAGTTACAAGTGATTTTGATGGAGCTTATAACTATTTCGAAGGTGACATTCGTAAGGGTAATCTTAGAGCTCATGTAGTTAACTGCTTCTATGGTAACAAGTTGAGAATCCAGATTACCTATTGGGAGGATGGTAAGAGTGTAGCGGTTGATACTCCTTCAACATGTTCAACAGCAAAGGGAATTGTTAGTAAGGTTTCTAAATTCTTAAACGTTAAGTAATCATGACACAGAAAGAATTTGAGCAGCGAGTAGGAATGTCGGTCAATGCTACCGAATACGCTTCCATCGAGAATGTATATATGGCAAGCGACCTAGATAAGGATGCTTTCTGTGTTCTTTGGGAGAAGATGAACTTCAAAAGAGTTGCAAGAGCTAAAGAAGAGCGAGTAGCCAAGTTGAAGGAGCAAATGAAGAAGGAACAGCTATTCAACATATTGAACAAGCCATACGGCAAAAACGAGTTTGGTACGCTAGCAGATAACTTCTACAGCAAAAGTGAAAAAGCTGTACTAGAAAGCATCGGAATCCACATGCAGCAAGAAAGAAATGGCATTCCATACTTTGTAAGCGTAGCATCAGTATTGGTTGATTTACGCAAATATTTGAAAGTCGCATAAGAAGGAAACGGTAGGGCTAACCACCCTACCTCAATACGATAAGAGCAATGAATACGATAAAAACGTTTATTCCATCAGAGTCAGTTGACGCATTTAAGAAGTTCGCTGAGAAGACAAAGCGCAATGTAGAAGGTTTCGACTACACCATTAGTCCCCCACGGAAAAAGTTATTCCGTCATGCGGTAGTAGAAGATTGTCAAACCATCATTGGTAAGTATTGGCATGACATCTGTGACCTCACCATCAATATGCCAGACGAAAGTAATTGGAGATTGCTGACCACATATAAGAATGGAGCCTTTACTCCTGCTGATACAACCAAGGAGTTGGTATTCAAGATTAAGGAGCATGGAGCTGATTACGGAAAATGCGACCTATGTGGTCATTGGTGTAACAACGCATACGTAATCGAGAATACGCAAACTGGCGATGAACTGCAAGTAGGTTGCGAGTGCATAAAAAAGTTCGGATTGAAGTACATTGACTTTCTCTCAGACTTTACACGCAAACTTTATGAGACCTACGACCACACTATCAGATATGCCACCGATGATGACTATGGAGACCTTATCCCAATTTGGGGTGGTCCTAAGGATAGTAGATATACGGATGCCATCTTGAAGAATGACATGATCGCCATGTGCAAGGCTCAGTATGACGAGTGCCCTGTTTACAAGAAAGGCTATTACGCAAATGGTCACTATTACCCATCAGAAACAATCGCCAAATTAGAGGAAATAAGAGACTCAAAGAAGTTTACGGTTGACTCCTCATACATAACAAAGGTCTGCGATTTTGCGCTCTCTAAAGAGCCTAAATCGCAATTCGAGGTTGAAATGCAGAAAGTAGCAAATGACTACTACACATTCTCGGAGCAGTTCGTTTATGCTTTCTTCCTGGTGAAGAACTACGAGGATAGCTTAAAAGGTGGTATTGATGCCATCAAGAAAGGTATGCAAGTCAAGGTAGTCGGTAAAGTCATTCAACAGCGCACAGAGCAGTCTTACTACGGAGAAATGGTCACAAACACCATCCTTACTAAAAACGGAATAGTCTGTGAAAGGGTTGGCAAAATACCAACTGCACAAAAAGATGGCGAGAAGACCACCGAGTTCTATGCTATCGTCAAGGGTGTGTTCAATGGAAAGGTTTGCCTAGACAGAGCTACTAAGAATCCCAAAAAAGGAATCGAAGTAAAGGAGATTTAGTTATGAGCGCATTCAACATCAACGAGTATTATGGCTGTGAAACTTGCGAAGCAGCCGACGAATATGGTAATGGTTGCAAGCATGGTCTGTTATTCCCTGTCCTGCTTGTGATAGCTAATAAAAGGGAATGCCCAAATTATAGATTTCAAAGAAAGGAATAGAATGAGTTATAAAGACAGAATAGAATTAGAGCAACTTTTAGGTAGTTTTGTAACATCACCTAAAAGCCTTCTATCAGAAAAAGAGGTCAAATTGCTAAGAAAAGCCATGCGACTTATTGGTAGAGTAAATAAGAGATACGCGGATTTATACATGTAAATACGAAATGATATGAAATTGCAGGTTTATTTCTTATACAGAACAGATGAGCACCTATCAACAGACAGCAAGGAATTGCTCTTTATTGGCAACCTTCCAAATTGCATGAAAGCAGCAAGGAAGTTTAATGCTACAGATACTCAGATTAATGAACTTGGGTATCATAAGCAAAGTCAACTTAACAATGTAGGTTACGAGTTTATGCTAGAACAGCATACACTTAACGAATATATAGTAGAACCATAAAATATACGATTATGAAGATATACAAATTGATATGGTATCTCTACACAGAGGACCAACTTAAAGAATCCCTCATCACCGATAAGGAAGTTGCAGAAAAACGTTATCAAGAGCTGAAGAAGTCTCTTTATCGTGGATGCTGGTTATCCCTCTCAGAATTAGTTGAAAACGAAGACCACGAACTAGTGAAGGGTGAAGGTCTTCATTATAACGACATTTAAAAGTTAGAGCAATGGAACAGAAGTTATTAGATTTGATTATCCATATAGGACAAGTTAAAGGTTGGGCAGTAGATGCTACAGATAATGGCAATGACCTTGCCTACATCTTCTTTCAGCGTTATTCTCCTGCAGGTAAAGATTTCAATATGTCAATCGAAATGCTTGCCAATGACCCGAAAGAGTTTTTGAAGAACCTCGATGATTACTACGAGAACTTCGATCCAGATAGTGAAGCCCTAAACTGGTGTGACAAAGAAGGTCATGGTATAAATGGAGCACCCAAACGCTTGAAGGATATCATCATTGATTTCGAGGAAATCGAAAAGGAAATCAAAGAACTCCTAGAAGTGTTCAATCTTCAAATAGAGGAACTAGAGAAAGCTGCCATTCACAAGGTTAAAGTGCAAGTAACCGAATACCTGCAAAAGGTTGTGGAGGTTGATGCCATCAATGGCAGTGACGCATGCGATAAAGTCGAAGAAATGGTTAATGGGTCAGAAATCATCTTGACCGCAGACGATTTCACAACAAGAAACATTGAGCCTTATGAAAATGAGTAAAACAACACAAGTTATTCAGTATCTAAAGGATGGGGATTTGCGTTCTGCGCTCTCCATCCTCAAAACGTTTCGCTATGATTTCACTGGGGAAGAACGAAGAACCATACAGATTGCCTATGAGTCAATGACAGGCAAGGCTCAGTTCTATGAAAGTTTGGGCATCAACACTCAAATGGAGATACAAAAGGCTCAAAAGTTAGCAAAAGCAAAATACATAAATACCTAAGTATCAATAAGTTAAACTAAGTTAGTAAAAAGCATTTTATGCCTCAAACGTTTGGTCATTTGCAAAAAAATGACTACCTTTGCACTATCAAAATAAAAATAACAATTAAAAGAATAGGAGATAAGAGCAATGAAACTAATTGGAATGGAAACGTCAGATTATAACGAAACACGTTATATACAATGTGAGACAATGGAAGAATACAACGATGTTTTGAAACGTGAAAAGAGTAAACACGGAATTAAAAATGGTGCAGATGTTACCACTTACGTTTACGAAACATCAAATTCTTCAAAAGTTGCAGGAAAAGTCATTAATACAAACCTTGAAGTTGAAATCTACTATACTGGCGCAAAATCTCGTGAACTCTATGCAAAACCATCTACAAATCCAGAAATAGATAGAGAAGTAAAAGCTCATGAGGTGTATGGAGGCTACGGTATAATCACATATAAGGAGAAAGGTATCTCAAAACAATACTATGGTGTTGGGCATAAAACATTCAACACCAAGAAAGAAGCGAAAAAATATATTGATGAGTAATTAAAATATAGAGCAATGAAACTTATTACGAAAGAAATTAAGAAGAGACTGGAAAAATATCCTCTCTACTCACAGGATGGCAAAAAGGAAGAAGCCATCTGTCAAGCAAAGTTCTTCCTTTGTGTTGGTGCATGGTCTTGGTTCATATTGGAAGCAGACCTAGAGAATAATATCGCCTACGGAATCACTATCAATGGAAGTGGTGAAGGCGAGTACGGCTACACAAGCTTAACCGAGTTGCAGGGGCTAACAACTAAGTTAGGCTTAACCGTAGAGCGAGATACCTCATTCTCCCCTACTCCACTAAAGGATATTAATAACGAATATCTAAAGAAGTTTCTTAAGAAAATGTACGCTTGAAAATAATTTCTCACTTTTTTCAAGAAACTATTTGCTGATTAAATAATTTTATCTATCTTTGCAAAAAGTTACAAAAGAAATGAAGATTTATACATCATACTTCTCAAACGGAGCTAAGTTAGCAAAAGCTGGTATCATGATGATCGGCATTGCCCTCTACCCTCCGAAATGGTTTACAGGATTATCAAACAAGTACGTGTCACCATCATGGGACATTCTTCACAACTCCAAATCGGAAGAAGATTACGTACAACGTTTCAATTCTGAGATATTGGCTCATCGGGACCCAAAAGCATTTCTCTCAGCAATAGAGAAAATGGCAAATGGAAAAGATGTAGCTCTATGTTGCTTCGAAAAGCCAGATGATTTTTGCCATCGCCACCTAGTGGCAAAATGGCTGAATGAAAAGTTGGGAATACAGGTCGAGGAATTTGGAATTTCCAAGAATCCTGTTTACTCGGAGCAAAGCTTGTTTTAGGAATTCCTCCTTTCAAAATACCCACAAGGGTTGACGGCTCGGAAAGACGAGCATTTTTGCGTGTATAGAATATTGTTATTATAAGCGGAGATAGCTCAGTTAGCAGAGCGCAGTGATACCATCACTGAGGTCGTTGGTGCGGCTCCAACTCTCCGCTCTTTTGCGGGTATAGCTCAGTCGGTCAGAGCGTCACATTCCCAATGTGAAGGTCGAAGGTTCGAGTCCCTCTAGCCGCTCTATTTTTGTAGAATTAAAATAAAAGAGCATGAAAATAGCAGTTATAGGAACGGGCAACGTGGGAGTAGCTTTTGCCGCAGAACTCTCTATTAAAGGTCATGAAGTTACACTCCTAAAGACATCTTCATACAAATCAGATGCCTTTGATAGACTTATCAAGAACGGCAAAAGGGTTTTTCTTAAAGAGAAATCAACTTATATAGAAACTGCAATCAAAGAGGTTTCTAAAGACCTCAGTAAGGTTGCAGAAGCAGAAGTTATATTTTGTACTATTCAGAGTAACTTCTATGAGGGTCTAGTAGAACGTATACATCAATACCTTCACAATGATCAGATTGTTGTCTGTATCTCTAGTTACGCATCCTCTTTTTATTTTGAGAAACATTGCAGAAAACTACCAATGTTAGTTGAAGCAACAGGTCCATATTTGGAAGGACGAGTAGAGTTGGATGATAAACCAAACGAAGTTGTTTTTCGTGTTGGTTATAGGCATGAAGTTATTCCTGTAGCATGCTTTTCTAATCATGATACCTGCATGGAGAAACTGCATAAAATTAGCAAAGGTTTTATAGCAAAATATTGCGTGCTTGAATCTGCATTACTCAATCCAAATATGGTATTGCATACGATAGGTTCAATTATGAGTATTCCGAGAATAGAATATTCAAAGGGAAATTTCTGTATGTATCGTGAAGCATACGCAAGAGGAAATGACTCCACTATCAATCTATTGATGAGACTTGACGAAGAAAAGAAGAAAGTCTTAAAAAACTTGGGCTTTTTCAAAACAAGCGTATTTGAAGCAGGAGGTTTCAATATGTCAGACCCAATAGAGAGTTTGCATCGTTACTCAGAATCTAGTGATAGAGCCATCAGCCCAACATCTGTTCACTCACGTTACATCACAGAAGACGTTTCAGAGGGATTGGTACTGATGGAGAGTATTGCACTTCATATAGGCTTAGAGTTACCAGTTACATCATCCCTCATTACGCTTGCAAGTGTAGCTTTAGGAATAGACTTCCGTAAAACAGGAAGAACTATTCAGAGATTAGGTATTATTAACGAAATAGATATGCTTCATGAATGTAGATAGCGATATAAAAAACAGAACATTCGGTATTGAAATCGAAATGTGCAATCTTGAAAGGGCGAAGGTAACTTTGCCCGAAGGTTACTCCTGGAGCAAGGAAGAGAGCATTGATAATACCGATTGTTCAAGCAATAAGCAGTTTGGTGGAGAGGTGAATACCCCTCCACAACATCTTTGCTGCCTAAAAGAGCTGCATGACCTCCGCTCTGTATATGAATCAATGGTTGCTGCAGGTGGCAGGCTAAAATGGAGCATCTACACCCATGTGCACATTTATGTCGGTGATTTACCTGTTGATCAGATAAAGAAAGTATTCCTATTCTTCTATGTGTGTTACCCTTATTTTAAGCAGTATGCTAAAATATCAGAATGCGATGAGCTTATATCCATAGCGATGCCAACTCCAACAGAAAAGTATTATGAAGGAGTCCTGCAGGCTCAGACTTTCGAGGATATTCAGAAGTTATTCACTAACAACTCAAACAAAGGTTTCATACGTCATGCAGTGAATATTTCTGCATATTTTAAGACAAAGACGATAGAGTTTAGACTTTACCATGCTACTGATGATTTCTATCAAGCTATGGCTTGTGTTCTGTCCACATACAGGCTATTTTATTACGCTATAAGCCACGAATTGGAGGATTTCAAATCAATTACATCATACCAGCAGTTCTGTGAGGTTACTGGGCTTAAATATGATGTTCCAGACGAATTATGTCCGCTACTCTACCAAGGAAATCCATACGACAAGGTAGAGTCGTATATGACAAAGCCTTTACCGTACAATTCTGAAATGGTTTCAGCTCTGTATGATGCTGTAAAAGCTAACGGACACAAGGAAATCTGCATAGTAAATGGCTTCATGTATTACTATGAGTTATTCTTCCTTGATAAGATGGAAGTATCTATATACTGCCAAGATGCCTACTGCTATCTGCTCTATATGTTGGCAAATGGTAAAACATCACTAACATATAAGGATAAGCTTGCATGGTTGGAGGACTATAACAATCCTACACCATCAAGACAGCTTGCTTTGGCTCTTTATGCGGTGAAACTGCAAAAGTATTTCATGAGTGAATCGGCAAGAAATAGTGCCATCTTCGAAGCGTTGAAAATTAAGGCAAGGGAATCTATCGAGAAAACCGAGGAGGCAAATGAGCGATTGATGAGATTACTCACTACATGTGATTTCCATATCGGAACACTAGAAGAAGCCATCAAGAATAAGAAGGTAATCTTCTTTAATTACGGAAGAATAGAGAAAAAGCAGAAGAGAGCATTCAAACTCATTTCTGAGAATAGTGACTTGAAATCAGATTTTTCTGTTGCAAGGAACGACTACTATAATCTTGTGGAAAGTATTCCGAGTGATAGTTATTTCTACTATTTCAGCAACAGCCCTTATCTGAGAAACCTGCATAAGATAGCTATGTGGAATAATTCAAGTGGGGAAAGACGGTCTGCAGGAAGGTTCCTATATTGCAACAAGCCAACTGCACAAAATAATGCAAGCACTTCGTATTCTTCATACAGAATCGAATGCAATGAGATTGTTCCTCCAGATGATTTGGAGATTACAGACGCAAATAAGCTAAAGATTGAACGAGTAGATGCTTCTCTCCTTCATTGCTTACAAAAGAAGTATATCAAGAAGGTGGACCAATGTAGTGTATGCACGTATGCTTTTGCGGTAAAATACGATAAATATACTCTAGGCGGATTTGGTTTTACGCTACCTCAACACAAGGGGTATGATTTGTTTCAGTTGACGGACTTCTGTACGAATAATGCTATCCCTCGATTGAGTAAACTCATATTGTATTGCATTCAATCTGTAGGAGTTCAAAGATATTTGAGCAGAAGAATGCACAAACTTTGCGAGAAGGTTATCTCCTGCGCTTATACCCATAAGCCTGTTAGCATGAAATATCGTGGCGTGTATAAGAAAGTGAAGGAACACTGCACATCTTCTTATCTTGCTTACGAAGGAATACTTGGCATATACCCTACGAATAAGGAAATCATTGAGAAATATCAAAAATCGTTGAAGAATGGAAAATGAAGATAGATGGAAATACGCAAAAGTTGATATAAACCTCATAGATGAGGTAGAAATCAATGCAAATGAAATGTCGGGTGAAGACTTCGCCCAACTAACAGACAACATTGCTAAGTCTGGATTGAGTAGTGTGCCTACCTGTATCAAGAAGGATAATGGTAGATACATCATGATCAGCGGTAATCATCGTTTGAGGGCATGCAAGAAACTGCACTATAAAATGCTAGGCATCTTATATGTAGAAGAGAGCGAGATTACAAATGATGAAGCTATTGCTATTGAATTATCTCACAACTCACTTCATGGTGAAGCTAATGTTAGTATCTTGAAGAAGTTGTTTGCATCAATTCAATCTATCGACTTTAAGAAGTTTGCCCATGTGAACATCGACGAGATTAAGCCAATAAGCACAGAGGGTATAGATGTATATGCCATGCAGGAGAATTTCGTATTCACCATCATCCTCTACCCTAGTTCATTTGCTAGTCTGGACACATTGTATGGAGACATTCGTGAACAAGCTCGCAAAAGTGATGCTCTCGTTCTAGCTTCCGAAGAAGATAACGAGAAAACCCTGCTTAAAATCCAACAAGAGATAGGTAAGGAGTTTGGCATAAAATCCCCAAGCATCACATTTGCAAAGTTGCTAGAGTTAGCAAGTGAACGTTTAACCGAAATAAAGGAAGGAGAAAAAGAAAATGATTTGGAGCATAACAAGTAAGAAGGAAATGGAAGAACTGAATACACCTTCAGTTTTCAGATATTACCAAGAAGCACTTGGTAGAGAAAATATCCAATTAGCAGTTGTTGACGAGACAGACAACCTCGACTTCATTGACAAAGAGGATGTTGTATTGCTAAGAACTGCAAGTGAGTTACTCATCAATACAATCCGAAAGAAAGGTGTAAGGACCACGGCAGAAGATTTTAGCAAGTACGAACTTGTAAGGGATAAAGCTAAACTTGCAAGATGGCTTACGATGAATGGTATTAGAGTACCACATCAGTATCATCATCCGTTTGACTTGTACGGAAAAACTTATTTCGTAAAGCCAAGATATGGAAGTGATAGTGTTGGTATCTCTGAACTAAACATCTGTCACACCGCCGATGAAATCAGAGTTCAAACAAAAAAGCTTGATCCGAAAGGTAAAGGAGACGTTGTTATAGAAGACTTTATAAATGGAAGAGAATTTACGGTTGTCTGCATAAAAGGCTTTCCCCTCAGAACATTTGTAATGGAGGTAATCTGTACAACAAATGGCGGCATCCAAACATACGAAAGCAAGAAAAACTATATGGAGGTCGGCTGCAAGGTCTATGGAGATTTAGATGATAGGGCTAAGAGGATAGCTTCCGATGTTTTCTCCAGTCTTGGGTTACGACATCATGCACGTATTGATATGCGCTGCGATAATGAAGGTAACCTTTACGTGATAGACGTCAATCTCCTTCCTGGTCTCGGACCTATTGGAGATTTAGCACGTTGCTTGTTGCTAACAGAAAATATGTCTTACATAGATGCTTTGAAAGCAGTCATAGCATCTGCAAGTTAAAAAGGTTGATTATGGCAAAGGTAAGAAGAACAGAATTAAAAAAAATTGCCGCTGCTTACGAAAAGAAGGGCGGCAATATGGCTGCTACGGCAGTAGCTTTGGGCATTACACGCCAAGCCTTATATAACTGGAGAAAAGAGGATGAGAAGTTAGCCAAGATGTTGGATGATATAGATGAAGGCATTCTTGACTTTACTGAAAGCAAGTTGGTCGAAAAGGTGAACGAAGGCAACCTAACTGCAATCATCTTCCTTCTGAAAACTAAGGGCAAGAAGCGTGGCTATGTCGAGCAAGTAGATAACAGATTAGTAGAAAACCCATTCGAGAAGTTAATGAAGGAGCTTCCCGATGATGAAGAAGGATAATTATGTATAACGGAGAATTGTATATACCAGACTGTTTGTTTCCAACGGACAATCCGTTGGAGATACCATGTTTGTTGTCAGATGTGCAACCTCAGTACATAGAAATCCCATTCTATTGCTTTGGCGAGCAGGCAAGAACAACGAATATGAATGGCAGTGGAACACTCCACTTCTATACTGATGATTATAGATTCCGGTCAATCAATGAGAAGCCAGAGAAAATTTTGAAGTACAACCCTGGCAGCATTATTGAGCCAAACTTCAGCTTATCAAATGATACTCCAATAGCTTTTGGTATGCAGGCTATCTACAAGAAACGCTTTCTTGCGAGAGCTATGCAGGAAAAGGGGATTGGTGTATTCGTTGACTTAAATGTGGCTCCTAAGTTCTATAAGCTGAATTTGATGGGTGTCCCTAAAGGTTACTCATCATTCGCCACAAGAGGTTGCACAGACCGACTAAATGAACTGCGATTTGAATACGAGATTGCCAAGTTCGTAGCAAATGGCAACAGATTCAGATTTATCGTTTATGGTGGCGGTAATGTAATTGAGCAGTGGTGTAAGGAAAATAATGCCGTCTATGTAACACCAATCATCATCATCAAGAATAAGTTGAAAGCTTTTGAAAAGATGAAAGATACTATTGGTATGCTTGATGTTGATGCAAAAGAAAAATACCAAGAGCTGAAAAAGACCTTGTATGATACTCAAGTAAAAAACTTCTCTGTAGAAGATATGCTTGATAACATGCAGGATTTTCCGAATCTCTTAAAATAGATTATTATAGTTTATCATTAAAATGTTTGATTATGGGAAAAAGAAGTAGTGGAACTAGAAGTCAGTCGGCAGCAAATTTGGCGCAGTCGAGAACCATGAGCATGAGTTCTATAGGGGGGAATAAGCAAGAAAGCTTCAGTGGCACCAAATCTTATGGCTTCAAACTCGGTGGAAGAGATGTTGAAGCAAACTTTAAAAACGGAGCTATTGAAAAAATAGATCAGTACTTTAATCTCTCAACAAAGGATAGGTCTAGATTGCGTAACGCTGTGTCACACGTTCTTGGGAATACTTTGAATAAAACCAAGGGAAATGAGGTTGATGAGTATATGGTTGGCGGTTTCGATGGAACAGGACTTCGTATAATATCCTCTAGAAATAATTTTACAAAAAATATGGTTATGGTAGATAAGTATGGAATCGTCGAATATGGCAAGGGAACAGTCGACCCGTATTTGTTTAGAGGCGAAGACATCAACCCTAAAGTGTTTAGTAAAGTATTAGACAGGGCGTTAAGAGCGCTTAAAAATCCATATAATGGAGATATAAAGCATAGAGATAAATGGAATATATAAAATAATTGTTTATGGGTAAACGTAGTAATGGCACTATTGGAACAAATAGTTCCAATAGTGCAAAGAGCCGAAAGGCTTATGCGGGTGGCGGAATAGACAAAAAGGTAGACGCAATTTCATTCCCTCTTTTCGGTAATACGAGTACTATGGCTGTCAAAGTAAATGATGTATTCAAGCAGAAATATCAAAAAGAGGAATCAGAAAAAGTTAGGGCAAGCGTAGAAACTGTATCGTCATTTAGTAAACCAACAGGAAAGTACGAATATGTATCGGTCGATAAGATACACCCAACACAAGAATACATAGGAGCGAATAATCTAAAGGCGATTGCATCTATTAATTTTGATTCAAATGAAGTCCCTTATGGAGTACAGCGTAATGGGAACATTTATATAATTGACGGTCACCACAGAGCAGCGGCAGCCATACTCAAAGGAAATAAGAAAATACGAATATTGTTGAATTAAAAATATGTCAGAACAGAAAGCAATAAAAAAAATGATTGCATGGCGCAATGATTGGTGTCTCTTCGCCAAGGAAGTCTTGAAGGCGAGCCTTGACGAAGAGCAAAAGGCTATATTGCGTTCTGTTCAGAAGAACAAAATGACAACGGTAGCCAGTGGAACTGCAAGGGGTAAGGACTTCATCGCTGCCGTAGCCGCTTTATGTTTTCTCTACCTCACTCCTCGCTTTGGTAAGGATGGCAGTTTGGAAAAGAACACCAAGATTGCCCTTACTGCACCGACAGGAAGACAGGTAACAAACATCATGATACCAGAAGTGGCACGTCTATACAAAAAGGCAGGCTTCCTGCCTGGTCGTTTGCTGTCGGATGGCATCAGAACTGATTATGAGGAATGGTATCTGACAGGTTTCAAATCTTCAGCCGACAATACAGAGGCTTGGTCGGGATTCCATGCTGTAAACACCATGTTCATCGTAACAGAAGCATCCGGTATCTCGGACACCATCTATAATGCAATCGAGGGTAACCTGCAAGGAAACTCTCGATTGCTATTGGTGTTCAACCCAAATGTTACTACAGGGTATGCAGCCAACTCCATGAAGTCTCCCCGATTCAAGAAGTTTAGATTATCATCCCTCAACGCAGAGAACGTAGTAAGCAAGAAAAATATCATTCCTGGTCAAGTTGACTATGAATGGGTAGCCGATAAGGTCTCAGCATGGGCACAGAAGATCAGAAAGTCTGAGTTTGATGAAGGTCGTGGTGATTTTGTGTGGGAAGGTGGATATTACACTCCAAATGACCTTTTTCGTGTTAAGGTTCTCGGTATGTTTCCGAAGGTTTCCGAAGATACCCTCATTCCATACGAATGGTGCGAGATTGCACATAGAAGATGGAAGGAACTTAAAGATAGTGGCTTTATCACCCATAAGCCAATACGATTAGGTGTCGATGTCGCAGGTATGGGGCGCGATAGGTCTTGCTATGTTCCACGACAAGGAAACTATGTTTCAGAAATCAAGTGTCATAATTCGGGTGGTCATGCGGACCACATGGCAGTCGCAGGTCAAGTCGCGCACTACCTAAGTTTGAGTTCCAAGAATAAAGCATTCATTGATACCATAGGAGAAGGTGCTGGAGTTTATTCGAGACTCATAGAACAAAAGTATTTAACTGCATTCTCTTGCAAGTTCTCGGAAGGCGTGAGAAATAAGCACGATGTGACTGGCTGTTATTCTTTCGCTAACATGAGGGCTTATCTATTTTGGTGCATACGTGACTGGCTCAACCCAAAGAATGGATTCTTTGCAGCACTCCCACCTGACGATGAGTTGGATCAAGAATTGTGCGAAGTGCATTGGCTGTTTCAGTCAGATGGTTCAATCATCATGGAACCAAAAGACGAAATCAAGAAGCGTCTGAAACGTTCTCCCGACAAGATGGATGCCCTTGCCAACACCTTCTATCCATACGACTTCGATAGAGACAATGATTTGCAATTGTTAAATAGTATAGTATAAATTTGCAAGATACAGAAAAGTTTTGTAACTTTGCAGCCGAAACGTTACCTTTAACGTTTCATTGCTCTTAGTGCACTCCGACCGTGAGGTTAGAGTGCATTTTTTATTTAATATAAAGTAATTCAGAAAAAGACTATACACTTCAATATAAGCCTTTCTAAGCGGTTCATTTTTTATCTCCATATAACTTATACCATTTTTAAGAAATAGACTTACATACACAAAATTAATAGCTTGACATAAGTATCTAAGTATCAATAAGTTAAACTAAGTTAGCAAAAAGTATATTTAGCACTAAACATTTGGTCAAATGCAAAAAAATGATTACCTTTGCACTATCAAAAATAAAATAACAATTTAAAAGATAGGAGATAAGAGCAATGAAACTAATTGGAATGGAAACGTCAGATTATAACGAAACACGTTATATACAATGTGAGACAATGGAAGAATACAACGATGTTTTGAAACGTGAAAAGAGTAAACACGGAATTAAAAATGGTGCAGATGTTACCACTTACGTTTACGAAACATCAAATTCTTCAAAAGTTGCAGGAAAAGTCATTAATACAAACCTTGAAGTTGAAATCTACTATACTGGCGCAAAATCTCGTGAACTCTATGCAAAACCATCTACAAATCCAGAAATAGATAGAGAAGTAAAAGCTCATGAGGTGTATGGAGGCTACGGTATAATCACATATAAGGAGAAAGGTATCTCAAAACAATACTATGGTGTTGGGCATAAAACATTCAACACCAAGAAAGAAGCGAAAAAATATATTGATGAGTAATTAAAAGATAAGAGCAATGAACGTTTACACAGAATCAGATAGATATACGGTATTACTTCACGCATTCGACACTTTTGAAGGTGCTTGTGAGTATATAACTCAAATTATAAATGTAGGGGAGTGTAAGGTTCTCCCCCTCATAAAAGCATGGAATGACGGTGTGGTTACAGCTAAATGGATGGCTAAGAAAACCGAAAAAGGAATAAAATTTGAATTGTTGGATAGCAATGTTTAATAGGAGGAAACGGATATGACAGTATATGAATTATCGGAACTTCAGAAAGAAGAACTCAAAACCGAAATATTGAAAGATAAGTTTGTTGGGTACAAACTTTCATTCAGAGAGTTAGCATGTGCTAATGATTGCATCAGCGACCGAGAGTTGTTCGAAAAATATAAGGATCAGACTTTTACAGATAAAGACTTCATTGTATCACGCTAAATGGAATCGTATGGAAAGCAACTACACAACAATAGAAGAGCTTAAATCCGTAACCACGCAGATTAGTGGTGATGAATGGAAAGATTTCTTCTCCCTCATCAAAAAAGGCTCGTATAGCCTTTATGGTTTCCATCAGTTTCTTAACGAGAGACCAGACCTATGCTTATTAATTCAAGGCATAGGAGATTACCAAACAGCCATTAAAGCTACGTTAGACGAAATCGGATTGAATGATGGTGATATAAATGGACCAGGAGGAAATCATCTTAAATTGATTGTGGTGGATCAGATAGGATTCATAGTATATGAAACGAAAGTTATGAACTTTTAAAAATAAGATAGAGTAATGGAAGAGAACGTTATCATAGCAATGGATGCCGAAAAGTCTAAAAAGATAAAAGGCATTCCTTCAAGTTGGGACTGGGAGGATATTCATTTCTACCTCATTACTGAATTGGGTTTCAGTTTTGATGTTGTGTTCAATTATTCAAAAGACATAGAGGAGGTATCTTATGAAGGATAATGCAAGAACTATCAAGTACGATTCTATCACATCATACGTAAAGGAATATGGGGTAGAATATCTTAGTAACGAGAACCTTATTGCTTCAATTATCGGTATAGACCCTATGCTACAGGGTAATGAACCAATAAGAAAAATCTTTGATGGTAGTCATTCCCTCAGAAAGACAAGCAAGAGGACATTGCAGGAGCTTACATCTATCAAAGGAATAGGTGAAAAGAAGGCTACCGCTATACTCGCTGCATTCGAACTTGGCAGAAGATTCATGAAAGAGAAGTCGCAAGAACTTACAGATTTGGGTAGTTCTCTCGACATCTACAACTATATTTTACCATACGTCAAGGATTTAGAAATAGAAGAATCTTATCTGTTCTGTATGGATAACAACTTCAAGTTAATCAAAATGGTTCGATTGTCACAAGGTGGAATATCAGAAACCACTATAGACGTAAGAATTGTGTGTAAAGAAGCTATCTCCTGCAATGCCGTAATAATAGCATTGGTTCACAATCATCCAAGCCCTAACTGCTTTCCATCAAAGTCTGACGATGAGATAACATATAAGATACAGAAGGCTTGTGAAATAATGAGATTGTATTTTATGGACCACGTTATCATCAGTAGCAAGTCCGATCAGTATTACTCTTACCACGACAAAGGGAGACTATAGACTACAAGCCGATAAAATACCTCAAACCCATAATTACATACCAAAAGAATCTAACTTGAACACAGAAGATATTTTGCACGTTTAAGTGCATTTTTATTGCATCTTATCTTTCAAGGGAGGGCTGTGAAGTTCTCCCTTGTTTATTGAAATGAAAATAATTTCTCACTTTTTTGCAAAAACTATTTGTTGATTAAATAATATTTCGTATATTTGCACCCATAAAAGCGTGTGAAGATGCACGTGACAGAACTTTTCGTAACATTGCTCTTACACCGAGTTCTACGTTTGGTCTGCCTGCATTTCGCTCGCAGACCATTTTTTGTTAAATATAACTCAACAAGCAATGAACAAGTATTACAGAAAAGTTCTTGAAGCACTGAAAACCAATCGAGACATTAAGGCATTGGGGTTCAGTCGTAAGGAGTTAAAGGGTGTTGCCGCCAATGTTGCCAACAAACTTCAACTCAAAGATGATGCTACTGACGAAGAAGTTAGTGAAGGTATTAGTGACGCAATTGATGATGTCTTGCCGTTACTCCAGTTAACTCAGTCCGCAGCAGACCGCCAAGTCTCAGAGTACAAAAACGCTCATCCTGCACCCGATGATGACGATGATCCAGATGACGATCCAGATGATGATTACGATCCAGCACGTAGAAGTCCGTCACGGAAGGGCAAGAAGGGCAAGAAGGATAGCGATGATGAACAAGACTCCGCTACCCTCAACGCAATCAAGGAACTTACTAAGGCGGTTGCTACACTCCAAGGTGATGTAACTGCATTGAAGTCTGGCAATACCACAAGCAGCCGTACCGCAAAGGTAAGGGAACTGCTGAAGGACACAGGTAAGTTCGGAGAGCGTCGACTTAAATCTTTCTCTCACATGAAGTTTGAGAATGAAGAGGAGTTTGAGGACTACCTCGATGAGTTGAAGGAAGATATTGAGGAAGAGAACAAGGAAAGACTTGAAAAGGGTCTTGAAAAGCTTGGACGAATCCCTGCTCCCGATACCAAACCTCAACCAAATAAGGAAGATAAGTTAATGTCTGATGATGAAGTCAAGGAGCTGGCTAAGATGTAATCATCTATTGTTTCACTTATAAATTATTAGATTATGGTAGCAGAAGACTACAAGCCAAAAACCAAAGGCTACGACATGGGTAAGGACGCTGTGGTTATCCGTCAGTATCTCGGTGGTATCACAGGCGGTAGAGCACTCGACTACGCCAACTTCAAGGATGAGGTTATTCAGGCAGGTCACATCATTGTCCGCAAGAAGGTTGATGATGTTTATGAGTATTCTCCACTTGAAACCGAAGATGGCAAGTACAAAGACAAAGCTAGTGATGCAGAATTTGCTGGTGTTGTTGTACGCTCACGCATGAAGGGTGAAGCGGTTGCAATCATGGATAATGGTCGCGTGAATGATGTGGCAATGCCTTATCAGTTCAAGGACGAAACTCAGAGAACCGCCATCAAGACTGCTCTCCCAAGTCTTATTTTTGAGCATGACTAAGTTGTGCTCTAGTTTTTAACTTAAAAGATTGTTTATATGAACGAATCACTTTTTATTCAGTTTATCCGAGCTATCTTCCCTAAACTTAGCTTGTATGTTAAGGAGAAGGAGAATCCGAAGGAGCGTACCTATCTTTACAAGGAGATGCTTACCGATGTGTATTCTCCGGATCAGAAGTGGGAAGGTTCATCAGCTAAGACCACATATGTAGCTGCCGACATCGTTGAGATGGATTCAGACATTCCTTTGAAGAAGCGTGGTCAAATCGCAACCTCTAATGGTAAGTTGCCAAAGATTGCGATGAAGAAGATTCTTTTCGAGTCTGACATCAACAACATCAACATCATGAAGGCTCAGTATGAGAACATTGTAGCAAGAGCCAACTCATTCCAGGCGCAAGGCTTGGTTGAGCAGGCTACATCAACACAACAGGCTGCTAAAACTGCAAAGGCTCGTATCATCAACAAGCTCATGAATGATGGTGTCGCTTGCTCTGTCGGTCTCGAAGAGCGTAACGAAATGAACTTCTTGGCAGGTCTCTCTAATGGTATTATTGCCGTTGAAGATGCAGACAATTCGGGTAAGGCTATCCGTGTTGACTATGGATATTTTAAGGCAAACTGCTTCAAAACAGAAACCAATGGTGTTACAACACGAGAAGATTTCGAGAAAATCTTCGATAAGGCAAATACCGATAACAATACCATCATACAGGTTATGCTCGCTAAGACGCAGATTAAGAAAATCCGCAAGGAGCAATGGGCAAAAGAGCTTGTTGCCGACTACGAGGGTAAGACTTATACCGAAAATACCAAGCTCAAGACACCATCGGAGTCAGCTTTCTCGGAAGCATTCGAGGATGAGTTCGGTGCAGCCATCAAGGTTATCAACCGAACCGTGATTATCGAGAAGAACGGAAAGCCAAAATCAGTTAAGCCATGGAATGAGAATAACATTATCTTCATCTGTAACACCAACGTAGGCTCTTTCGTTTGGGGTACCCTTGCAGAGGACACCAACCGAGTAACAGGTGTTCAGTACTCTAACGTTGACAGCTACAAGCTTATCTCTAAGTACTCCAAGAATGAGCCATCTTTGCAGGAGGTTACCGCAGGACAGGCTATCTGCTTGCCAGTAATCGAGGACGTAGATCAGATTTATATGCTCACTACCAAGTCTGAGGAGGTTGATACGGAAGCCGAGACTACCGATACTACCGACCAGTATACAACTTACAAGGGTAAGAAGTATCAGAAGGCTAACCTCATCGCTGCTTTGAAGGCTGCTGGTGTCAATGTGAAGACTAACTCAACCGATGAGACTCTGATTAAGGCTCTCAACTCACTCAGCGATGAGGAGGAAGCCGAAGTTCTCTCTAAGCTCACTCCAGAGGTTTAATTTGAATTGATATGAAGACAATAAAGCAAGCATTGATTGATGAAATCCACTACCCTATCCCTTTGGGATTCGTGGAGAATAAGATGATAGAACGTCAGCTTAATGGTGATGATGAATATACATTTGAGGTCGCTCAGTCCAAGGAATGGAAAGGTGCGCTTGCTGATTGTCTGTACTCTCTCATACAAGCTGTAAGCTTATCCGAGTCAGACAAGAGCATAGGAACACTATCTGACAAGGATAAGGAAAGGCTGCTAGTACGAATAAATGCTTTATACAAAACCATCGGTGAATCCCCTGCACTGGGTCAACCGATGGTTTATATAGGAGGTTAAGATATGGCTGTATTGGATTTCGATGCTCATACCCTAGATTACCTACACGTAACTGATGGGTATGAAGACGATAACGGAGACTATGTTCAAGGCTCAGAAGAATGGGTGGAGAACTATTGTAAGTGTGATATTGTTCCTGCTGGCAAGGCAAACGTTATCACTATCCCCGATGGTTCTGCCAAGAACTATTCCTACACCATCTACAACCTTCCTAGAGCATGCCGAGATTTCGAGTACGGAGACAAAATCCGTGTAAAGCTCTTCGGAAATGAAGTGAAGGAATTTGTCGTACTCGGCTTTCATCGTTATCAACTGCAATGTAAAATATGGGTATAAAACTCTCAACCTCTCAGTCTGCGCTCAATAACTTTTTTCAGTCCGCTATGGCGATAATAAAGCAAGAAATCCTCACTGCTTATGCCAAGCTAGGAGAAGAATGTAATGCAAGGATAAGAGACCGCTCGGCAGAGGAAAGTTGGATAGACCATACAGGAAACCTGCGAAGCTCCATCGGTTATGCCATCTTTGACTACGGAAGGAAACAAGTAGAATCAGCCTTTGCTTCCATAGGCAATGGTTCTAATGGTTCACAAGAAGGAAGACAAATGATAGCTGACCTAGCCAAGGAATACTCACAGGTTTACGCATTGGTAGTAGTCGCGGCTATGAACTATGCAGACTTTGTAGAAGCTAAAGAAAATAAAGATGTGCTTGCATCCACTGAGTTATGGGCTCGTTCCGTCGTTGATGGTAAACTAAAGCTCGCTGTGGATAAAGCTGTAAGTAGAATCAATCAGATAAAGCTATGAAATCGGATATTGATATTAAGGATGATGTGTACAACATTATCTCTTCTTCGAAATTAAAGACTGCTGTAACAGGTAGTCTTTGCAAGCGAGGAAGACCATTCTATGGAACAGGTACAACTGGCAAGGAAGATATTTGCATCTCAGTACTAGCAAATCAAACCTCGCAAATCCAAGAAGCTTTCGTGAATGTAAACATCTATGTTCAAGATCAAGCTATCACAAAGAAAGGCAATATCCAAAAGGAAGAGAACACGGCAAGGCTCCGTGAGTTATGTCAACTCTCTTTCTCTACCTTCGAAGCAGTTCATGGATCGGATTTCCGCTTGTCTATGAGTGAACAGAGGGTAATAGCTTGCGAGGGCACAAGTGAGCACATCATTAATAACAAATTATTGTATCAAACTATAAACGATTAAGATTATGTCAGTAACAACATGGGGAAAACCATCCATCTATGTTCGTGACCTTAGTTCTGCTACAAACAACTGGAAGAAGCTCGACACTCCAAAGGAGGACACTACCCAGCTGAACCCTACCAAGGGTGATACAACAGAAGCTAAGGAGGAAGGTGGCGGTATTGTCGATTCAAAGACAACTAAGTCCACCTACGAACTCGTTTATCAAGAGTTCATCAAGAAGGGCTTACCTCAGCCATTCCCTACCATTGATGGACTTATCGAAGGAAACTACGCTATCGCTGTTCAGCCGGAAGATGCAGAGAACCCTGGCTGCTATATCGGCAAGTCAACCGTAAGCGTGGAGGAGTCATATTCTTCAGCGGATGGTGCTTTGATGCAGTACACCCACAAGGCTCTTGTGCCAGAGGGTGACGAAGTAGCAAAGACCACCAACCAAAAGGGCGAGACCGTATATTGTCAGTTCCGTTGGCGAATCATCAAAGCCAAGAAAGCTAGTAATAAGACTGATGAATATGTTCTTACATTCAAGCATCCTGCAGGTGCTACAGACACAACAACGGAGATAACTGTTCCAACAAACGTACAAACCGGCGGTAGCGTTTAAGGCAATATGTTGATTTCCTTTCACCCTTCTGCCGATTGAGGGTTATCAGTCGGCAACCTACCCAAGTAGCTCAGTTGGTTAGAGCGAGACCAAAGTCCGTCACATGAAATCCAGTTGGTCTTTAAAATGCTGGTTGAAAGACGCAGGTTCGAGTCCTGCCTTGGGTGCTAACAAATTTTATTGGCTTATGAAGAATGACATCGAAATTGGCGCTATTATAGCCATGGTGTTAACAGATACACCTCTAGGCATACAGGTAGGCAGAAGACATTTGTTTATCTACCCTCAGACTTTAGGCAAGATGTATTTGACTGCTCCATTGATTAAGCAGCTAGGTATCAAAGATGATAACTTAAAGCTGAATCCCCTCATTGAAGCACTCCGTGTAGTAGAGGAGAATCGAAGTCTTTGCTGTAAGATAATAGCCTACCACACTCTTCAGAAGAAATCCGATATGCTCAGTTCACGCATATTGAAGGCAAGGGAAAACATCATCTTCAAGTTCTGTGATAACGATGACATAGCAACCCTTCTCATCACCATACTCTCAGACAACAAGCTTCACGACATCATCACGGAATGTGGGATAGACAAGGAAGCGGAGCGCATGGAGAAGATAAACCAAGCCAAAGACTCCAGTAATCAGTATGTCTTTGGTGGCAGAACCATTTGGGGCTCTCTCATAGACGCAGCTTGCGAAAGATATAAATGGACCCTTGACTATGTTCTATGGGAAATATCATACAACAACCTCACGCTTATGATGAAGGATAAGATAACTTCCATCTATCTATCCGATGAGGAAAGAAAGAAGGCTCACATTCCATCAGCAACAGAAAAGGTCTTCAGCGGAGATAACAAAGAGGACATCATGGAGCTGATCAGACAGAGCGAAGAGAATCCAATTTAACCTCCTTCACTAACAAGAACAAAGTAAAGAATAAAGGTTTGGGTGAGGAGGTGCACCTTTACGTAATTGACAGAATAAAAAAATGGCAAGTATCAAGTTTGACATAACAGGCGATAATTCATCCGTACTGAAAGCCTTTCGAGGGGTGCAGGATGGAGTATCACAGACAGCAAGAGCAGTCGAGCAGCAGGGCCAGAGCATTGAGAATGTTTTCAATCGCATCAAGTCCGTTGCATCGATGGCTTTCGCTGGCTTTACGGCAAAGGAAATCATCAGCACACTGGGTACTGTCCGAGGAGAGTTTCAGCAGTTTGAGATTGCCTTTGAAACCATGCTCGGTAGCGGGCAGAAGGCAAAGGGAATGATTTCGGACCTCGCCAACCTTGCTGCTTATACACCTTTTGACATGAAGGGTGTGGTAAATGGCGCAAAGCAGCTCCTTGCATACGGATTTGCAGCCAACGAGATTACCGATACCATGAGAAGGCTCGGCGACGTATCTGCAGGATTGGGATTGAACTTGCAGGACCTCACATGGCTCTATGGTACCACGATGGTGCAAGGTCGATTGTTCACAAGAGACTTGATGCAATTTACGGGTCGCGGTATTCCTTTGACAGAGGAACTTGCCAAGCAGTTCGGAGTTACCAAGGATAAGGTTTCGGAATTGGTGACCGCAGGTAAGGTAGGTTTCCCCGAAGTCAAGAAGGCTATCGAAAGCCTTACCAATGAAGGCGGCAAGTTCGGTGGATTGATGGAGAAGCAATCTCACTCTATTACGGGTCAGATAAGCAATATTCAAGATTCCATCGAAATGGCTATCAATGACCTCGGCACTCAGACGGAAGGATTGATGAATGATGCTTTGGATATCACATCTAAGGTTATCGACCATTGGAAGGAGATAGGTGAGGTTATCCTTGCTGCCGCATCTGCCATCGGTCTTTATAAGGCAATGGCAGTTAGTGTAGCAGCCTTTGACACAGCAACAACAAATGCAGGATATGCAGCCGAGTTGTCAGCTCTCGAATCTTTGCTCCCTATGAAGGAAGACGCAAAGAAGACAGACCTTGAAGAAGCGGTAGCCAAAGGTCAATTATCAGCAGCACAGGCAGAGCTGGTAGCATCTAAGCGTGAAGAGGTCGCGGCTTACGTTGCCGAACTACAGGCGCAGGCAAAAGCAAAGGCAGACGCAGCCACCGCAGCCGCAGAGGAAGTGAAGGCATTGGAGAACAAACTTGCAATGCAGGACAATGAGGTCCAATCACTCCAAAATGCTTACGATGCCCTGCAATCCTATACAGACGGGCAGAAGGTAGAGACAGCAGAAATCAAACTCAATACTGCCGTTAACGAAAGGAACACCATCGCAAAGCAACTCCAAACGGCTAGAGAAACTGCTGCAACCGCAGCCACAGAAGCAAATACAGCAGCCAATGCGGCTAACACTGCATCCCAAGGTTTGAATACCGCAGCTACCGCAAGAGACACCGCAGCCAAAGGAATATGGGCACAGGTCACCCTTCTCTGCAAAAGGGCACAGGACGCATGGAATGCTTCTATGTTCTCAAGTCCTCTTTTTTGGATAGCTGCCACCATCGCAGCAGTAACCTATGCCGTATACAAGTTAGCCACAGCAGAAACGGCACATGAAACGGCAGTAAGGAAATCCAATGAAGCATGGGATGAATTTGACAACAAGGTCAAGGAACGTCAGCAGAATATCGAAAGCCTTATCAGAACTATTCAGTCTGAGACAGCTACAGAATACGAGAAGGCAGAAGCTTATCAAAAACTCTCCAACCTCGCACCTCAGCTAACGGAGCAATACTCACAAGCTCAACTTGCATCTGCCGATTTTGCTAAGACGCAGAAGGAAGTTGCCGAGAGCATGGATGAGTTGAAGTACGACAAGGCAGTTGAGGAAGTTGAGAAGTATCGAAAGAAGGTTGAGGAGCTTCAAATGCAACTCAGAGCAGACGCAGCCAATGGCGGTCAAGGTAGCATCGCTATCTCATCACAGATAAGCCAAGCCCAAGCAGACCTTGATCAAGCAGAAGAAAAGCTTTCCAATATCATCCAACTTCGAGACCAAGCAGCCGAGAACGCAAAGCCTATCGAAGTTCGCTTGCAAGAAGCACAGGAGAACGAAAGTGTACGTCAAGAAATCTTTGACTTCTATGACGAAGCAATCAATCTGGCTAACGATTGGCAAGCTGCCAACGAAACCATCAACTACGCCACAGGTGAGAGTAGATTGGATGCGTTCATCAATAAGGCTCAGAAAGAGATAGCAGGTCTTCGAGAAGACATCAAGAAGAATCCTGCTGATCTGAATCTCCGCATGCAGGAGTCTGAGAAAACAAAGGTTCTGAATAACCTCTTAGCGATGAAGCGTAATTGGGCGGTCACTGGTGCAACGACAATACCTTTGGTTTTTAGGGCTCAATGGAACACCGCCAAACAATCCCTCAACCAAGCCAAAAAAAGAGCACAAGCGTTGGCTAACACTGGTTCTACGGAAACCTATCAGCAAGCTTACAACAGGACGCAGCGTGAATACAACGCAGCCAAGAGGAGGGTTGCTGCTATGGAGAGAAATAAGAGCAAATACACCGCCGCTCAGTACGAAACCGCCACCCAAAACTTGAAAGCAGCCAAGGATGCCTACTCGAAACTAGGTGGTAATGTAAGCGGAAGGGCAGCAAGAGCGGCAGTTACAGCTCGTAAGACTCGCATTAAGGAAGAAAACAAGACTATCAAAGCCCAAGAGGATTTAAACAACCGCTTGAAGACTTTGCAGCAGAAAAATACAGATGAAACTATCTCCCTCATGCAGGAAGGCACGGAGAAGAAGCTTGCTGAAATCAAGAACGACTATGCCAAGCGCAAAGCCGAGATTGACAAGCAGGAAGCAGAGTTCAAGAAGAAGAACAAGGAAGCTGGCAAGAAAGTAACCCTTACCTCTGCTCAGTCCAATGCCCTCAATAAGGCTAGAGACCTCGCTACCCAAGAGTACAACAAGAAGCTTGATGAGGTCAACAGGGAAGCCCTTACCTCTATGCGCGACTACTTGAAGGAGTATGGTTCACTCTATCAGCAGAAGCAAGCCATTGCCGAGGAGTACGAAGAGAAGATTGCCAAAGCTCAGACGGAAGGCGAAAAGCTCTCTCTTCAGCAGCAGAAGAAGAAGGACCTCCAAACCATCGAGATAAATGCCATCAGACAGAACATCGATTGGGGAAGTGTCTTCGGAGACTTCGGTGCTATGTTCAAAGACCAACTGGAGCCTACCATTGAGAAGCTGCAAGAGCTGTCCAAGAGCACAACAGATGTTAATGAGCAGAAGACTATACAGGAACTTATCTCCAAGCTACAAGGTTCTGCCACCATCTGGGATAGCGACATCTTTAAGAAGGTTTCGGACGACATCAACTCCTATCAGTCAGCCATGCAGGGCTATATTGACGCACAAGAGCGAGAGATTGAAGCCACGAAAGCCGTTACCAAGGCGCAGGAAGACCTCGCCAAGGCTAAGAAAAGCGGTGACAAGACAAGTATCAGCAAGGCTGAAGCCAACCTCTCTAGAGCGCAGGGCGTACTTGCTACCGCATCTAACAACGTTTTGGAGTTCGGTTCATCAGTTCAGAAGGCATCATCAGACTTGCAGACATCTGCACAGAAGGCAGTTTCTCAGTTTCAGCAACTTGAAAATGGCTTGCAGGGTCTTACATCGGGGTCGCTCAAAGGCATAGGGAACTCTATTCTAGGGCTTGACAAGCTTTTCGGTGGCACTATGCAGAAGGACGTTGCCAACACGCTTGCAAAGGGCATCCAAGGGTTGCTCGGTAAAGATAGTGACGCAGCTAAATCTCTGACGAAAGCTTTAGGGGATAGCGGTATGGCAGGTGAAATAATCTCCGCAATACTCGGCATCCTCGATATTCTGAAAGATGGTTTCGGAACACTCATCAGCAACCTCATGGACACGGTCTTTGGCGCAGTAACGGGCATCCTCGATGATGCTTTATCGGGTGACATCGTTATGAAGCCATTGAAGAGTATCGGGAACAACGTTTCTCATATCCTCAACACGCTTTCATTCGGTGGCTTTAATAGTCTGTTCGGTGGAGATGGAAATGCAAAGAAGGTCAATGATACCATCGAAAGACTGACGGATAGAAATACCCTCTTGCAGCAATCCATCGAGGATTTGACTGACGCAATGGAAAACTCCTATGGTTCCAAGGCAACCTCATACTACGAGCAAGCCTATAAGAATCAGCAGGAGACTAATCAGAACTACCTAGACATCGCAAAAGCGCAGGCAAGCTATCACGGTTCGCACGGCTCATGGAATCGCTATTGGGGTGGCTTCGGTAGTGATGAGATGGATTGGATCAAGAAGAACGTCAAATCAGACTTCAATGGCGACCTATTCTCCCTTAGTCCAGAGGAAATGAAGCTCCTCCGTGGCAACGTTGCTATCTGGGAGCACATTGAGAACACTGGAAAGGGTAACTATGGTGGGCGTCTGACAGAGAAGCTGAATGACTACATAGACCAAGCGGGCAAGCTGGATGAGTTATCAGACAAGCTGAAGGAAAGCCTTACGCAGATTTCCTTTGACAGCATGAAGGATAGCTTCGTTTCAGACCTCATGGATATGAGCAAGTCAGCGCAGGATTTCGCAGACGATTTCTCCGAAATGATGCAGAAGGCTCTTCTCTCCTACTCTATGGAAGACCTCATCAACGGCGACTTGAAGAAGCTCTATGATGATTGGGCAAAGGCTATCGAGGACAACGATGGCAAGCTTACCGAAACAGACATAGAAGCATTCAACAAGCGTTACGATGATATAGTCCAGGAAGGATTGAAGAGACGTGACGAGTGGGCAAAGGTGACAGGCTATACAGGTTCTTCATCCTCATCACAGACCGCAACAAGCGGAGGATGGGCATCTATGGGGCAAGATACCGCAGACGAACTGAATGGGCGCTTCACCGCCCTGCAGATAGCAGGAGAATCCATCGCTCAGAACATGACTACTACCATATCACAGATGGAGAGCATCGTTACACTCGGAATCTCAACCAATGGCGCAGTATTGGAGATTAGAAATATGATGATTATGACAAACAGCTACCTCGAAGACATCGTGAAGTATTCAAAGCTTACATATAATGACTTCGGAGCCAAGCTGGATGACATGAACAGAAGATTAAAGGATATTTGACCTCTATAGGCTTTTCGCTTGTCAGCCCTTACAACTACACTCAACAATAGCAAAAGCGGCTCTCAGCGAAGCCTACGAGGTTATTTAATGATTAAATAGTTATGCTTAAAGGTCAACTTTATATCAATGGAAAGGATGCTTATCTTACGTGGGGCATATTCTTAGACGAAACTGCCCTCAGTGCGCTCATGACCCCTGCACCAAACAAGGAGTTCATCAGCAACAAGTATCGCTCAAAGGACGGCAAGTCGGTTATCAAGCACAATCCTAGATTGGATGAGAGGGAGATAACGCTGCCGTTCAATATGACCGCCAAGGACACAGATACGTTCATGACGAACTATGCTAGGTTCTGCGAGGAGGTTCTTGCCAAGGGAGAGTTGGTTATCCGCACCCGATTCCAGCCTAATGTGTGGTATCGATGTATCTATCTCTCCTGCACTCAATTCAGTCAGTTCATTCGGGAAATGGCAAAGTTCAGTCTAAAGCTCAACGAGCCAGACCCTAGTGACAGAGGTGAAACAAGTAAATACGCAAGCTCATGATTCAGATTAAGAGAAATAACAAGGTATTCTTCACACTAGAGGACTTCGGTGAGGGTTCTAAGCTGTCATATCAGCTTATGGACCACCACTACATCATCTTGAAGTTCACTACGGCAACGCCAGTCTATTTCGAGATTGGTGATTCCGTGGAGATACCCGACTTTGGTTACTTCGAACTGACATCGGCATACTTCCCTAAGAACAATGATAGTGATGGCTACGACTACGAAATGCAGATGGATGCCTACTATATGTCTTGGAAGAATAAGATTTGCAAGTATCGCCCTCAGCACGGAGCCAACGAGACCTCCTTCAACCTCACCACAACGGTAGGCGTACACATGAACGTTATACTAGGCAACCTAAAGGCGCTAGGGCTTACGTACAATGGCAAGGAGTTCTCTGTTGACTACACTACGTACAACAACAAGGCTTTCGATGTTCAGAAGAGATTCTTGATCGAGTACGGCTCTATCAGTATTCTCGATGCTCTCAACGCCATCTGTTCCGAAGACGCACTCAACTGCGAGTGGTGGATAGATGGCTCTATTATATACCTTGGATATTGCGAAATGGAAGGGCAGACAACATTCGAACAAGATGTTAATGTTCTGTCTATGTCCTATTCGGAATCTAAGTCAACTTATATCACAAGACTGTACGCATTCGGCTCAGACAGAAATATTCCGAAGGGATATTTCACTGGTGCCGATGCGGACGTCACCACCGATGGTGTAGCTACCGATTACCTCATGCTTCCAAACAAGGAAGTGGATAGTGATGGTTTCTACGCCAAGGATGGTTACCTGGAGAATGTGAATGTCGTGAAGAACGACAAGCAGGCTATCGAAGGTGTCGTGATGTTCGAGGACGAATACCCGAAGGTTGAATGCAGTGTGAGCAGAATCAAGACCTACGATAGCACTGTTGATAACGATGATGGAACTAAGACTACACAGACGTTTTGGCAGGTTGGTTCAACGGACTCCTTCGCTGAAAGCTTTGAAGCTAGTTGGATAAAGAGCAACCTCACTCTAGGTATCAAGTTCACTAGCGGTGCCCTCATGGGTATGGAGTTCGATGTTAGTTTCAAGATTATAGACAAAGAGAACTTTTTCGAGATAGTGGCTAACGACACCTACGGAAGAACACTCCCCGATAGTGTCATGTGCCCGAAGGTAGGTGATAAGTTCTTCCTCTACAACTGGGACGCAACCAAAATTGCAGATACGGACCTCATCCCTACTGCTCAGTTATCTCTGTTCGATAGAGCGAAGCAGTACTATCAGAAGACCATGATCAGCAACTCAAACTTCACCTGCACGATGGATGGTGACAAGTTCTACAATGATGGAATATACGACTACCATCCTATCGGTGAACAGGTAAAGCTGATTAATGATATGTTTGCGCAGGTGGATGCGGATGGCAAGCACTACCGAAACTCTCGTATCATCGGAATGGAGATACCTTTGGATATCCCTTACGACCACCCTCAGTACACGGTTGGCGAGAAGGCAGCTACTAGCCGGTTGGGTAAGTTGGAAGACAAGGTTGATTCCATCAAGGTGAATGGAATGCAGATAGGCGGCACAGGAAGCGGTAATGGTGGAGGTGTCTATGTAATTGGCATGAACGATACCACTCCTGCATCCGATAGTAACGTTTATTCTGCTAGACGTTCTAGGATGGAGTTTGTATCTAGGCTGCAGGATAACACCGCAAAGGGTACAGTTACCTGGGAAAAGGTGCAGAAGTTCTTGCAAGGCTTCTTCCTCGGTCACTCAAATGAGTTTAGCATAGACGGAAGTGGTAACGCTATCCTCTCTAGTGTGTTGGTGAGTCTCTTGAAATCACTCGACTTTAACGAGGCAGAGCAGAGTGGTTTTGCTATTAAGCAACGAAGCGATGGTAAGTTTCAAATGTTGCTTACGGATTTGATAGTATGGGGTAAGGCAATTTTCAACACCCTCTTGATACGTGAACTCAGCT
>OLNV01000293.1_pt1 | contig 39343 bp, 55 predicted proteins | sample 1672891 | NCBI WGS metagenome assembly OLNV01 (sample SAMEA3136734, study PRJEB25190) | human gut metagenome | biome: human gut; feature: human-associated habitat; material: faeces | place: Austria | collected 2013 | reverse complement strand
TTTTCTCTACTTTTATCGTCTAAGCTATAAATAACATTGATAATAACATAAAAAAGAAAGGAAAAGATTATGATTTTAAGTACAACTTTACTGGTTTTCCCAGTATTTAAAAGGGTTCTCTGATGCTCTGATAACTTGAAAATGCCGCAATCATGCACCATGTTGCACAATTGCGGCTCTTAACGCTGAAAATAAACTGAACAAAAACTGCACGGAATTATGGCAACACTTAGACTATATTTAGATACGAGGGTAAAAAGGCAGGATGGCACGTTCTCCATCCGGCTTTCCGTCAACCATCACGGTGGGACTGCCTTCATTTCCCTCAATCAATACTGCAAGAAAGATGAGTGGGATAAAAGGGCTTGCAAGGTGCGAAAGCGTCCGGATCGTGATGCTATCAACGACTTTCTTCTTGACCGTCTTAATTTCTACAACAGAATGATGATGAAGACGCAATGCAGGGAAACATACCGGGGAGATATTACGGCTAGGGAACTCCGGGACTTAATCATGCTTGAAGCCGAGCCTGCAAGGGAAAAGGTCGCCCTGCTTCGTGATGGCTTCATTGCCTACGAGGGCAGGAATCTGAAAGAGAACACGATAAACAGATATAAATATACTTGGGCAAAGATTGAAGCTTTCCTAGGGAAGGAAAAAGCGGCTCTGCTTACATACGATGAGATTAACCGCTCTTGGATTGAAGATTTCGATGCGTTCATGGCAAAGGAAGGCTTGTCGAGGAATACAAGAGCCAGCAGGATGCTCTGTGTCGCTGCTGTCTTCAACCTTGCGATAGATAATGAGCAGACGAAAAACTACCCTTTCCGCAGGTACAGTCTACGGCTTGAGACAACGAAAAAGCGAAATTTGTCGGTTGAGGAAATCCGCTCTATCTTCGAAGCTGGTGGTGATGAGCTGGTCGATATGTTCCTGCTTATGTTCCTGCTGATTGGTATCAATGTGAGTGACTTGTTCGCCTTGACAAAGGAGAATATCGTCCGTGGTAGACTGGAATACGACCGGGCTAAGACTGGCAGGCATTACTCCATCCTTCTTCATCCAGAAGCTCTCCGAATCATCGAGAAGTACAAAGGGGAAAAGAAGCTGCTTCGTTTCTCGGAGCATTTCAGGAACGTTGATGTTGCAACGGTCATGATTAATAAGAAACTCGCAAAGGTGCGCCCAGGGCTTACTACGTACTACGCTCGCCATACGTGGGCATCTATAGCCTTCAACATTGGTATACAAAAGGACGTGGTGTCGCTTGCGCTGGGTCACTCGTTCGGTGTCCGAGTAACTGATACCTACATCAATGCAGACCTATCGAGAGTAGATGAAGCAAACCGCAGGGTTATTGATTACGTGCTGTACAACAAAAAATAGCCTTATTTCTTGCGAATTTGCCGCAGAAACGGCTCAAATTGTTTTTGGGGATAGTTTTACGTACTTACCACGTAAACGCCACAGAACGCAAATTTCGGTGTAAATCGGGAAAAGAGCATAAAAATACCCCAGCGGTGAAAAAGTCGAGCCGCTGGGGTAATAAGTGGAGACCACTTTAAACATTCAGTGATGCAAAGGTACGCTTTTCCTTTGAAACCACCAAATTATTTGCCAAAAAAATTTCTTCCTCAACAAATCATTGATAAATCGTGACTTGTTGGGCAATGCGTTGAGGAAAGGCAGCAGGTCGTTGTCTATCTGTATGCCAACCAGCTTGACCGTTGCGCCTGCACCCTTCTTCGTTCTCTTAATCTTTGCCATTTTTACCTCCGTTTATTAATTGTTCTGCTACATTCTTAACTAACTTGTTGTAAAATTCTCCCTTTAACTCTGGGTGCAACTTCTTAACTGCAGCCTTGGCATCTTGAAGAGCATTCTCACGCTTCAGTGCTTTACGATACTTACGTTGAATTGATGCAATTGACCTTAACGCATTATCTGCTTCTTTTACGTATTCATCTTCTGCTCCTCCTTCAACTAATGATGTAATCTCCTCCGAGCAAAAAGATATTGCATCATATTCCTCTTTGGTAATATATATATTAGCCATACATCAATCCTCCTCTGAATAATCAAGAATGACCGCATCGCCAGCGATATAATCACCCTGCAAGCACCCTCTTTGTTGCAAACAGACAGTTGCCGCAATATTGCGCTTCATCTGCAACGCCTTGCCATCTTCGTTAATATACATCGCCTTGCCGTTCTCCAGGTCAATGCGCTCAATAAAACCGCTCACGAATCCTTGAAGTTCCTCCAAGGTAAATTTACCACCGCTGGCAGGCTTAACGGTTATCTGCTCGCCAGTCGCTCTAATAAGTGTTGCCATAATCTAATAATTATATTATTGTTTAATACTCTTTCTTTGAAGGATTCATAATCCTCTTCTGTATAAATAGTAACGGTGTCACCATTAAAAGGTGCATTAAGCTTTATAACTGTCCCATTTTGGCTTTCTCGGAAAAGCAAAATGTGTTCTTTGTTTAATAGAATCTCACGATATGCGTTAGATTTCACTTTGATAAACTTTGCCATATTCTTTGTCTGTCTTTTTTAAATTGCCTATCTAACTTCGTTTTCATTCTGTTCATCTTGTGCTCAAGCCTGCCGATCTGATTGTAAGATAACCACTCCGGCTTGATGTTCAACTCAATCCAGTACTGGCGCATTTCCTTGCAATGCCGGGCGATGCTCTGGAAATAGAGGTGTCGCTCGTATGGATTGCGAAGGAAGTACTTGCAATCGGATAATAGACGACCAAGCATCATGTATTTATGCTTTTGTCCTTCTCCGAGACTGACAAGCCTTCCATTCTGTCCAATCCACAACATGGCATCTTGACCATTGAAGGAAAAATCGAAAGCCTTGATGAGCGGATTGAATCTTCCCTCTAGAACAACACCTTCTTTTAACCCCTTGATTTCCCAAAGACAATGCTCACCGAACTCTGTCTTAACTTCAACCACCGCTTGCGCTGGTATTGATTTTCCTATAATCATACTTTTAATTTTATTCTGCACTTACTTTTATATTTTCAATATCATTATAGTTTAAAACTATTTTATCATCATAATCATCAAAAAATGTAATAGTATTATCTTGAAGTGTTACTTCTTCATAACAATAATACCTTACATAGTCAGTTCTAATGATTATATAAACATAAGCACGTCTAACAATTTCATTATATGTATTACGTACTTTATTATAAGATTCAACTATTATTTGAACTCTTTGTTTATTCATTCTCATTGACTTAACCGTGATGTCGAGGGCTGAATACAATAAACTCAAATTCATATTCAATCACATCATTCTTCCAATAAATAGCCTTAACCTCATTTAAGGTCTTATTCCAATCCTCAACAGAGAAAATAAACTCTATGATTTCGTTATTGTTCTCCATTTCTCTGTCCTCCCTTGATTACTTAGAATACAGTGTTACAACCAATCCTCTTCTGAGTGCGCAGCGGCAAGCGTCCATACCAGCCTTCAATGCTCGCTTGATGAACTTATTGAAAAGTTCCGCTCCGATGAGCTTCAAAATTCCGCTTACTCCTACGAGTGTGTTTATCTTCTTGCCATCCTCTGTGCGTCCGAAGACCTTAATACGGAAGTTAGAGTTGATGAACTTTGTAGTGAATTCTAAAATGCCTGAATTTGACTTTTTCATTTTTCTTTGGCTTAACCGTGCTGCCTAGGGCTTAGTTACTGAATGTTTATTGTACTTATCTCCTAAACACGATGCAAAGATATTAATATTTTTCGGTTCCACCAAAACTTTTCCCGAAAGATATTAATATTTTAACTTTTATAGGCTGTTTATGTCATAAGCACGGCTATTTTCGGTCGTTTTCGGTCGTTCTAGGGTAATCAGGGTAGTTCTAGGGTAGTTTTCCACGCTCTATATAATAATAACCTGCACGCATTAGCTAGAATGAATATAATCTAACTCTCATATCCCCTACCCCTTTTCTCTCAATGAAAAGTGTTCTTCGCACAAAAATGGGCAGAAAAACGCTCTCCTGCGCTTCCTGCCCTTCTAAAAATTGATATTATGATTGAACCTATTGAACTCTCTTCTTAATGCGCTCCTTTATCCAGCAAACCGCAACGAGTGCCAGGAATAGCAATACGCAATCGCCAATGAATAATCTTATCTTGTGCCATGTGCTCACTGGCTTCTCTACCTCCTTGGTCTTGTATCGGTTCACGTAATACTTGACCTTCACGGTGTCGGTCACGAATTTGTAAATGTCGCCCACGATGGTGTCCGTCCTGGTCGATGTCTTCCATCTGGTGGTCGTAAGGTTGTGCCACCGCTCCTTTATTACGGTGTCTCCCTTGATGTACACCAGCACGCTGTCCTGCTTGAATATGCTGTCGTGCTGCCGGGTGTCCTGACAATGGATCTGTCGCTTGTTCACGCTGTCACGTCTTACACTGGTGTGTGTGCTGTCGTGATATACCGTGTTATTTGTGGCTGATTTAGCGCAGGAACAGCCCAAAATCAAAAGTGGGGTAATCATAAGCATGGCGAGAAATAACGCCACAGAACGCAAATTTAGCCCTTTTCTTGAATTTTCCATACTTTGAAATGTTTGATTGATATGTTTATTATGCAAGCACCTCGATTTTCAAGGAAGCCTTGGCTCGCTTCAAATACTTCTCGCAGGCTGCCAGTCCATTGTAGCCTCCGTTTATCTTCCTGCGGATAGCCTTCAAGTTGTCTTGGTCTGCCAACTCATTGCAGCCGAAGGTGTCGAATACCCACATCGAGGATTTCGTTGCTCCCAGAGAACGCTCCAGAAGTTCGGGACTGCCCACAACATCGAAGCCGCAATAATTGGCATACTTCCGGTAGTTGGCTCGCCCGGTAATCTGTATCAATCCTCTGCCCTTATACTTCACGCCATCGCCCTGCTGGATGTTGCCGAGGTCTTTCCTGCCCTCGTAGGCTCTGCCGCTGGCAATCTCCTTGGTGTATCTCAACTCTCCGCTTTCGTGGGCAATCTGTGCGAGATAGTGCGCCATACGAAGAGGAGTATTGATGTGGAAATGCTCTGCCCATCCGTTGATGATTGGAAGGTAGGTGTCTGCCCTGCTGCCTGCATTCGGCATTACCTTTACCAGTTGCGCTCTAGTTATCCTCATTGTCTCCTCCTTTCTTCCGCTCTTCCTTCATTATCTCGACAACCGCCTTCGCAATTTCGTCCTTGTTCTCGAGGATCACCTGCATCGTGCGGTCTTGCTTGCGTATCTCAGCCTTCTCGTATGCCTTCTCCCGGATGCTCTTAAACTCGCACAAAAGCAGATAAACCGTCCATGCGATGGCGAACAGAGGGAAGGGAGAGATAATACATGTAGCCACGTCCATAAGCGAAGCAATACCGAATGTCGGAAAATACTTCTTCGCCTTGTCGCACGTCTTCTTTAGTCCAGTTGACGTTCTTTCAACATGCAGTTCCTTCGCCTTCTGTATGCCTGCGATCAGGTCAATTGTCATCGCTATCAGAATTGTAGCGAAACAGATAAAAATTACTATGGCGCACAAATAAAGGTGGTGCACCTGAAAATCGTGAAATACTTCGCTCATATCAATTTATTTTTTGGTTATTCCAATTTTTCCCAGTCAATTATCACTCCCTTCCCGATGATGTCTGCCGTCCACCTGCAGAATGCCATACCCTCGTATCCGTCCGGATCACTGGCTACGGCAATAGCATACTGTACGCAGTCGCTCTCGGTCTTGATTACCTTTGGATAGAAGTCCGCATAAGCCATATTAGCCAAATAGAGAATATCTCCGATGGTTGCGCCCTTGGAGATTATCTCGTTGTTTGTCGCAAGCCGGATTTCTTCTACAGTCCATCGGTGGCTCGTTCCGTCTGCGTTCTCCATCTGCTCGCTTGCCTTGATTGCCAGCTGCTTCGTGAAGTGGTAGCCGTGCTTGGCAACGTATGCCACATATCCGCTGGCTCCCATGAGTGCCTTTGCTGCTTTCTCGTATGGTAAGCTGTGGATGATGTCGCTCTCTTGGTGCTGGTGTCGCTCTTCCTCGCTATCGCAAGAATGGCGCAAAACGATGATTTTCTTCATTGTGCGCCCTCCTATCCTAGTTTGTCGAGTAACTGTTTAACCATGCCACGAATGCCGCTTATATCGCCCTCAAGTGCCTTGAAACGCTTTTCGGTTTCCTGCTTTTCCTTGATTGCCGGGTTCAAAGCTGCAAGAAGTTCTTCGCCCTTGGCTTTCCGCTCCTTGCTTGGCTCGTATGCCTTGATTATCTCATCGGCTTCATTCACCAATTTCCCGACTTCGGGCAAAAGGTCTGCCTTATCGGTTGCCAGTACGGTTTCGCCTGCAAAGGTAACTCCGAGGTGTTCTGGTATGGTGTAGATGGTCTGCTTTCCCTCCACCTCGATTGTTACGTCTCGCATTGGCTGTCCGCTGCTGGAAATGGTTGCGATGCCAGTGTTGATGTGCGGCTGGTTGTCTACGACCTTGCCTTCCTTAACTTCCACCGTCTGCTTGTCTAGCAAATAGACCGGGTGATTTCTCTGAATATTTTTAAATTCCATAATGCGCTCTTTTTAGATAATTCGATAAATAGACAAAAAGGGGTCTCACTGATAGAACAGCGAGTTGCCCCTTGATAGATTTTGTTCAGACCGCCTACGCACCAGTGGTGGTTGTGGTGGTCTTCAACGCTGCAATAAGTTCAGCGTTCTGTCTCTGCTGGCTCAACTCCAGGCGTGCATCGTTGTACCGCTGCTGCAAATCCTGCTGCCAGTGATTGTTCAGCACATCGATAACTCTCTGGGTGTTGTCTTGGTTCGAGCGGATGATGTCGCACTTGTCCTGCTGAAGCTGGAAACCGAGTGCCGAGAAGCCTCGCTCTATGCTGCGGTTGTTGAAATCGAAACCTCGCTGCATTGAGTTCTCGATGTTTTTCTGCCCCAGCTGGTTGTCGTAGCCCATCTTGATGATGTTCTGCTGGGTCTGGCAGCAGCAGTCCTTCAGTGCAATGGTCATCTGCAAGTTACCCTGATATATAGCATTGATTACTCGCTCTGCCGAATAACCAACTTGTCCGCTTATCTGCTGGATGCCTGCCTGAATGCCGCAAACAGAAGACTGCAATGCGTTGAAGTCGCAGTTCAAATTAGCCGCCAACGTCTTCAAGTCCTGGTTGTTGCCCTGGATTGCGCCCATCAGCAAGTCGCTGTTGTGGTTGTCGCTCATCTGATTGCGAAGGCTGTCAATCTGAGACTGGATTTCGGCACGCTGTACGTTGCCGTTCTGTCCGTTCCAGCCATCACCGTACATGAATCTGAACATTCCTAACATCATCATGTAGGCGAAAGGGTTGTTCCAGCCTCCACCCATACCACCGTTCATTGCTGCCAGCATAGTCGCTGGATCATTGTCTCTACCTCTAGCGAGCAAGGCTGCTGCTAGGTTGTCATTGCCACCGTCCCCAGTGCAATAGACTTTTTCGATTGTGTCTGCCATAAAATTTTGAGTTAATTATGTCGTGGAAGCCAAATATTGGAATCCGCTGCAAAGTTATTCTGATTTTTGGCTCGCTCCAAAAAGTTAGTGCAGGGGTATTTATCGAATTGTTGTCAAAGAACGCTTTTGGTTATTTTCTTTTTGTTTCTTGATTAAACACAAATCGGCTCAACGTCCTTGTTTAGAAGGGTCGCTTGTGCCGTGGCAAGTCGATAAACTCGAGACGTGCTGAGATAAGTGTAAGCCATCTTACAAAGATGTCTCACTGCTGGAACGGTGCGGTTTAATACGGTCGCAGTGGGCGTTATGCTGAATCCTGCGTGTATCATCTGCTCAACGACCATACATCGCGTCATGACGAGGTTTTCGGTTCTCGACTTGCCGAGAACGTCTTCTCTCGTAATGCTCAACTCTCCGCTCGGCAGTTCGATGGCGCAACACTTGATTACGTTGTCTATAACTCGCCATAGTTCTTTCTCCTTGTCATTCATATATAAAAATGTTTTAATCGTTTCCCAACATAGAATCAATCATTCCATCAATGGCTTCATCGGTCATGCTCTTCTTAATAGAAGGATCTGCGCCAATTGACTTCATCATCATAGCTACCCAGGGGTTGTCACTCTCCAGCGTGTATTGTATCTGCTCCTTGTATGCTTCGTGAAGCTCGCCCGATTCCTTGAACTTGAAAAGAACCGTGCGCAAGGCTTTTACAGCGTAGTTATCCATCAGCAAGGGGTTGTCCCTTGCCGATGAAAGTTTAGTAAGAAGCACAGACAGTGCCTCGTGTAATTGTTTCTTATTCTTCTTCATATCGTCTTATTTTTAAATTTCTAAACTCAGCGACTTATAGTTCAAAATCGCTCAATTACATTTTTGTTTACATACTTGAATATTGCTTTGCTCTCATCAGAAGTTTCAACTAAATGAGCATTATTGTCAACTGTTAATAATATGCCAATGCTTTTTGATGTTGCAGGTATATAACAATTTTTGATTAGACATACTCTACCAAAATTCATTGGGTTTATCCTTTCCTCTGCAAATCCTTCAACATATTTGGCGGTTTCTGAATTAGCCTTTATCCAGTTATCACCATTCCTTACGAGCATATCCATAGGCATAATAGCTTCATTGGTATTATTGTACATAGTACTCTCCTCATCCTCAAAGTACTTATAATCATACCAAAAGTTAGAGGCAAAAGCTATTCCATAATCCTTTATTGCGGCATTAACGTCATTAATGATGCCGTTAAAATCATATTTCGGAGTTGTGTGTATGTCATAGCTACTGCCATCTTCTGTCATATAATTTTTATCAAACATAATTACATGCTGTTCTCCATCAATCTCCACAATTAAAGTTTTTTGTGTTTCCTTGCAGTTACCTAATCTATATGCTAATGAATATACATTAGTGGCATCTGCTCCCCACCAAGACTGCATATCTGCCATTAAACGTATTCCTATCGCTAATCCTGGAGCGTTAATTGTACCATTGTATGTTTGGTAGTTTTCTCCATAGATGCTATCATACGCAGTTCCACCAACAACTTTTACATTGTGATTGTTTTGCAAAGTCTGTAGACATAGAGAATAGATTCTACGACGGTTCACCAACATTTTCCCGTTAGAGCTTCCATGGAGCATTACACCACCAAGCCTAATATCATCGTGTACTCTTTCTTTCTCTGTGCCCCTGTTAACCTTAAACGAGTAAGCTGTAAATGCAGGAAAATTGCATCCCTCGATGGTTACGTTGGCAAGTTTCCCAGAGCCTAAATCCCCAAAATATACATTTCTGTCTATATTCCCAGTATTGTAGGCTGTTCCCATGGCACAATTCTTGAATTTCATGTTACAACTATTTTTATAGTTGTAATTTTCATGAGTATAGAAAGGCTCTTGCGTATAAGAATACCATTTACAATTTTCAAAAATCATAGTCTGACCATCCGATATTCCATTAGCTTGCGCATAACATGATGACCACTTATTACCATTTGTATAATCGTTGTTACCATAATGTATTGCTGTAATATCTCTATATTTAGTAATACAATTAGCATCTATACTATTTGAACCATTAGCACTCTCATCTTGATGTATCGCATATCTTCCACCTTTAATAGTAACATCAAGGTTGGCTATAATAACATTACCCCTCACAAACAATGTCTGTATATACTGAAAAGCATCTCCATCCATATTTTGATTAGGCGAAACTACAGCCAACTTAACCTTTCTTCCCATACCTCTAAGATGTACCCAAGATTTAGTCCAAACTAAGGCACACAGAGCGGTTGGGATAATATTTGTGTTTCTGCTACCATCTTTCAAATATAGCTGAGTTAAATCATTTATGATGAAATCGTCATAGATTTGTATGTCGTACTGATTGGTTTGGCTTGCATCCTTTACTGAATTGATTGCGTCTTGAATGTTCGTAAAATCTCCACTTCCATTCTTTTTGACGGTGATATGTTTCATAAGATTATAATTTCCATGATTATAATCTATAGAATTATTCATCTTTCCATTCACATCTTGAATATCCTTCTTCTCCCTGCTATCAACATCATTGATGTAGTTTGCAAGGTCACTCTCGGTAAAGTATTCAAGGGTGACACCTTGATTATCTAGTGGCGTAAGATATAACTTGCAAGCGTGGTCTTGAGAAGATAAATCTATTTTATTAAATTCATGTGTCAAGCTATTGCCTGTAGATACATTACTTATACTACCATATATTTCTGATGTAGAATATTTTCCGATAAGTCTTGCATAAATAACATCATTAGGTATTTTCTTGTCGAATGCCCAAACTGCTTTGATTTCATCATATCTCTCAACCACATGGTTTGATAGCTTAGCTACTAAGCCGCTGAGTTTAGAATCCTGCTGCTCTGCAATCTCCGCGAGTCCAGCAAGAGCACCGCCTACCCTCTCGGCTGTGTTCTCACCCACCTGCGTAGCGTTCTTAACCGCAGCCGCCTGCTGTTTAATTTCGTTTATTGTTGCCATATATTAATCTCCTATTGCGTGAATGTGTGCCCTCGTTCCTCGCTGTGGCTTCACTTCTCCTTTCGGGGTGAATGCCTTGAGGTATTCGAGTGCATCTGATAAATATCTTTCTGCCATATCCAATATGTCGTTGTACTGCTTGTTGCTCGATACGTCTTGAACATGGTCTGAATAATCGTCTCTGTGGCGCATTCCACCTGCTCGGCTTATAATTGTGCCATCGGCACGAAAAAGTCTCGCATACGCGAAATAAGCGAGTGCCTTGCGTATTCCGCTGGTGTACTTCTGCTCCTTGGTTTCGTCTTGGCTGCAATCGTCCTCCTTCTTGGTGGTGTATTCGCCACCGTCCAGGAAAGTTGCAGGCTGGAAATCGGGCAATACTGAATCGCCCCACTCTCCCTGCTCGGTCGCTGCCTTGAACCGCTCCCACCCAATGGCTGGTATGATGTTCGCATCTTCGCATTCCCGAATGTATGCGTTCACTTCATCCTCATCTAGGTGTGTGCTGGTCGGTCGTGCCAGTTCTCTGAACTGATCAACCGTGATAAGTTGTTTTCTTTGTTCTCCCATAGGCTCAATTAATCTATCGTATTGTTCCCTGCCACCTCGCTGCTGATATACTTCAACGGCTGCAGCTTGGGGTCTAAGTTCTGAATGGCTGGATCGTGCCAGCTGTTGAAAATCTTCTTGAAGGCTCGCTCGATGAAACGCTGCTCGGTTGTCACTTCGCCAGCATAGTATTCGTAAGCGTCCTGCATAACTTGTCCGCTGAATCCCAGCTTGCCAATACGGATGGAGTAGAAGAGTTCTTGATGGAACTGTGCGTATATGCGCTCGATAACGCTGCTGTCGGTCACGCTGAACTCCTTGTCGAAGTTCTTCGTTGGGAAGGCGACAACCTTCGGTTCGTCTTCCTCGTTCTCAACCTCGACCGCAAGAATCTTCGCTGTGTTCTCGTCCCCTTGGAACTGCAAAAGGTCTTCATCGGAAATCATCTGTCCGCTCTCCACCTCTTCGCCTTCCTCGTTGAACTTCGGCACGCCCTTCTTGGTTACGAGCATACATGATACGAGGAAGTTGTTGCGAACGTTTCGCATCTTCACGTTGCCCAGTCCCTCATCGGTCGAAATCTCCGTGATGGCTGAATCGTAGCAGGCTGTCGGATAGATAAACTGTCCGTCTAGGCTCTGCCACAGAATCTGCCCCTTGTAGCTGTCGATGCCGCCAGAGTTCTCAATCTGTTCAAGAACGATGTCGGGGTCGGGGTTGAATACGTTGATGCGCTCGATAGTCTTGTCGTTCACCATCAACCGCTTTCCGTTCCTCGTTTTCTTCTGCTCCCAGTCTGGATGCAGCAAGACGTGCGCCACGTTCCCCTTGTCGTCCGTCTCTTCCAGTCGGCAATTCTCAAAGGGTACGTGGCTCACGCTCGACACCTGCCCTAGAACGTTGTAGTTTACATGAAGGGCAAAGCCTCCAAAGCGTGCGAGGTCTTGCGCTACGTTCCGGAGCAAATCGTCTGCCGTGTCCCCTTGCTGGTTCATCGCCAACGCTGCTAGAATGTCGCTATCGAAGCCGTAGCCCTCAATGAATCGGGCATATCGGTTAAGGCACAGCATTGCCGTTCCGCTGGCTTCCGTGATGCGTGCGAGGTTCTGCGGATAAAGATTATCATATCCGTATGCCTGCATCTTAAATCGGCTTACGTAGCCAATATCAACCCTTCGCTTTGGCTTCTTAACTGTCTTAACGTTCATATTGCTTGTGTCGTTTTACTTGTTGTTTTACTCTTCTTCCTTGCCTGCTTTTTCGGCTTGGTCGAGGTTTTTCTTCTTGTCGCTGCCTGCTGCTTTTTCGGCAGGATCTTTCCCGGTGGTATCATCTGCACCGCTGTCGCTGCCTGCTGGCGGCTGCTTGTTCTCGATGAGTTCATCGCTGGGTATCTTCTGAAAGTAGCTTTCCATGTGTGGGTACTTCGTCAGATATTCATGCGCTACCTTGTCGGTCAGGTTCTCATTAGTGAAAATCTTACCATGGTAGAAATCCGGGCAGGAAATGATGAAACCTGCCTTCATAGCGTAATTACATGTTTTTGGCATTGCCTTTTCTTTTTTGAGTTTTAAATAAATTTCGATTAAAGCATCGTGGTAACACTGCTGGCAGGTTGTCGGTACAAACCGCTTGTGCGTTACCTCAAAATAGAGAGTTTCAATAACTGCCTTGTCGGTTGCATCAAAGGGACTGTCGAAACGTGCCTTCAACTCCCAGACCTTGGCTGTTGCTTCCTTGTATGTCATAGGCTACGCTGCTGCTTCCGTCAGAAGGCTCTTATACTTGGCTGCTGTGGTCTCGCTGTCTGTGTCGAAGAAGAAATAAGCTGCCTTCGGTACGCTCTCCTCTTCCAGCGTGATAAGCCAGCCACCCTCGGTGTCGTCTGAGTACTTGTCGTTCTCGCCTGCACTTGCCTTCAGTGCCTGCGCATATCCGAACACCTGATACTCTGCCTTTCCGTCCACTCCCTTTGAAAGGTTGCGCAGGATGATAACGAACTTTCCGTTCGCCAGTCCGTCAATGATATTTGCGCAAACGTCAGGTGTGTTTGCCAATACCACGACTGCCACTGTGTTCTTCCAGCTGTTGCGATACGTGCCAACGGTCAGCTCGGTCTTGGTTCCAGTGAATGGCTTGCTGCCTTCCTGCCGGATAGCGTATGCTTTCTTGCCAGTCTTCAAAACTAATGTTTTAATTATATTGCCCGCTACAACGGACTTGGTGAAGTCGATGTCGTCTCGGTTGATGATAAGTCCATCGCCCTCCAGTCCCTTTGTTACTTGGTCTTCGCAAGGGATGATGATGTCCTGAGCGATAAGGCTCTCGCAAGTTGTTGCCATATTAATTCGTTTTTAATTGTTATATCCCCAACACCGTTTTGTTGGTGTTGAGGATTGTCAAAATAACTTAATACTAAACTGAAAATTTGGAGCGATTAGTAAGCTGCATGGATCATGTCCTCTTCGAGGAGAGCCGTGCCAATCTTACCGGTAGCGTAGAGATAGTTCCTGCGCTCCTTCTGGTCGAACCAGATGTCGAGGTCGCTGATGAGATTGTCAGCGTCAGTACCAACCATGAGGTGTTTAGGATTACAGAATACCGCACGGTGTGGAAGGTTGATTGCCGTCTCGCCCTTCTCGTATGCATTAATCATTCTGTCCCAGATGCCGACACGGGCAATCTTCACTCCGTTGTAGATCGCTACATCGAAGCCATCGAACACCTTCTCCCACGGCATAATATCGTGGTAGGTCTGCTTGGTGTCGTAGGTCAATGCGTCAGCAAGCGAACGTGTCATAAGCAACACCGCATCGCTATCGTCAATGATACGTGTGTCTACGTCCATCAAGATTGCATCTACGACTGCTGTAGCTGCACCCTTATTGCGCAATGCTGAAACCTGCTCTGCTGTCGTGGTCTCACTGTTGGCTGCGATGGTGGTATGGTTCTTTGTCGCTGTGGCTGTAAAGATGCGCTTGAACAGACCGTCACAAACGTTGAACATGCTAACGTCCGACCCTGCTGTCAGCTTGCCGCCACCTGAACCTGCCAGTGCTGCCTCCTTGTCGCCAAACCAACTGAAACGCCAAATCATCTGCTGCATGGCTCGCTGGAGTGCATCGGTGTAGATGGTCATGAAGTCTGTGCTGGTAAGGTCGCCAATGGCTGTTCCAGTCTTAAGGCTGTATTCTGCGATTGAACCCTTCAATGCTTCGTAACAAATCTTGATAGGAATCTCCCACTGCCCGAGTTCCCACCGCTTCTGAGAGTTGGCGATACCCTTCTCTTCGTAGGTAGGGTCGCAACCGCCACCCTTCTTGCCGACCATTTCCATCTCACCGATAAGTGCGATTGGATCATCGTTCTTGACCTTCATGATGTTAACGAATGAAGAGAAGTCTTCATCGTTGTAGAAGGTTTCCTGCACGGCATCCTTGATGCTTGCGAGGTTTTCTGGCTCGAGTGTAAGATTCTCGAGTTGCTTTTTTGTAAATCCTGCCATTATTTTCTTTTGATTTAATGGGTTAATACTTGGTTACTTCTTGCCCTTTTTGTGGAGCTTGGCAAGTCTCTCCTTGATGGCGTTCTTGCCTTCCTCGACAGCGTTCACGTTGTCGCCTGCGCCCTTGCCGCTTGGCTGTCGCTGCGCTGGCTGGTAGTGGCTGCTGTAGCCTGCCAACACCTTCTCAGCACCGCCTGCCATCTTCACGGCATTCAGGATGCGCATGTCTTCCTTGCTCTTTGCGAGTTTCTGTGCGCCTGCCAGCTGTGCCTTCGTCTCGTTAAACTGCTGTTTGAGTGCTGCTACCTGCTGCTTCAACTTGGCTACAGTGTCGTTGTCGGTGCTTGATGCGCTGCCGCCTTCACCGCCTTCACCGCCCTCATTGTCGTTGTCGGTGTCGGTGTTGTCTGCGGTCTGAATGTCGGTAATTACACCGTCCTCGACAACAATTGTCTTACCGTCCGGCATTTCAAACGTTCCGTCCGGACTTGCCTTGTCGCCAACTTGTGGATCTCCCTCTTCACGCTCAACGGTCAGTGTCTGTCCGTCTGCTGTGTTGAGCTCCATCGCCTTTGGCTCTGCCTTGGCTTGTGGCTCTGCCACCGCCTGCTCTGCTTCCTCCAGTGTCTTCACGCCCAACTTGGCGAGAATCTTGTCGAGGAGAGAAGCCTTTACTTCTGTTTTCTTCTCCATTGCTTTTGGATTTTGTTGTTTTGAATTAATAAAATTTTCGATATTGCGTTTCGATGCGCTTGCGCTGATTGGTGCAACGGTGCTGCTGATAAGACCTAGGCGCATAGCCTCGCTGGTGCTGATGAAGATGTCCTTATCCATCAAGGCTTGAATCTCTTCCCGGTCGCACTCGCACCGCTCTACGTATGCGTCCACCATCTTATCCTGCCACATCTGCATTTCCTCGCTATGATTCTTCAAGTCCTTTGCGTTCAGCTGGTCGCCAAGACACCAGCCAGGAACCCAAGGGTTGTGCAGGAGGAAGGCAGCGTTCTCGTATGCCTTGCGGCTCTCCTTTGGTGCTGCGAGCATGATGATTGTTGCCATGGATGCCGCCTTGCCCTCAACGGTGCAGGAAATCTTCTTACCGCTCTGCCGCAGTCGGTCATAAATCGCCCAACCTTCGACCACAGAGCCGCCATTGCAGAAGATGCGCATATCGATGGTATCATCGTCTTTCGGTATGCTTGCCGCAAAAGCATCTATGTCTTGAAAACATACGCAATCACCTCCCCACCATTGATACCAGAACTTGTTGTCTTGGCTGTCGATGTCGTTGTATATTCTGAGTTTTGCCATTGAATCGTGATTTTTTAAGTTTTAAAACGCTGCAAAGATACGATATTTTTTCAATATGTTTATCTCGTAAGCAGTTAATTTTTTCTAAATAAGCCGAATTTTTGCGTTCTAAGCGGTTTTTATTGCCTTGTGCGTGTAACTTTACCACCTTTAAGCGAAAACCGCTTAGAACGCGAATCTTGAAGAAATAACTACCCTTTAAATCCTGCCGATATTCTCTATCGTCTGCACTCTCCGCTGGGTGCGGTTTATTTCTTCCACGCTCACTACTGGCTGTGGAGCCATCTGATACCCTCTAGCTACAGCTGCCGCCAGCATATCCATGCCGATGTTGCTGCTCCCGTTGTTTACTACGATAGGAACACCACCGCCTAGCTGGTTGAATGCGGATAATATCGGACTGAACATTGAAGTCGCCTTGGCTGTCATTACGCTCTCGCCATTGGAAAGCCTTGCCGGGATGCTGTCGCTGGTTCCGGTTCCCGAGCCTTGGACGTAGCCACCAGTGGAGAATCCCTTGACTGCTGCCTTGGCTGCTGCAAACGCTGCCTTGATTAAAGCAAGTTTGGCTGCTGCACTTGCAACTCCTGCCCATCCACCATGAAGAATACTATCTGCAAGAATAGCTGCATAAGTCGCAGTTATTTGCTTCTCTATCGCATCTAGGTAGGTCGTCAGCATGGTTTTTAGGAAATTATGGAAAGTCAGATCCTGGCTCTCGAAAAACGAAGATAAACCATCACCGATTGCCCCGATATAATCGGCTATCATTTGGTTCTGCTCTTGAAGTTTCTGTTGCTTGTTTTTGTTTTCGTCAGCTTGCAACTGCAAAGTCGTATCGTGTAGTTCCTGCTGTAGCTGCTTCTGCGCTTCAACATTCTCTTGTGTCGTTGCTAGCTTCTGCTCCAGGAAAGCCTTGTATCTCTCCAGCTTGGCTGTATCGTCTTCCTCTCCAGTGCCACCGTTCATGATGTCCGCATCCTTGCGTGCCTTCTCTGCATCCTCGAACTCCTTGTTGAGTTCGTCCACAATCTCCTTGGCTTGGTTCTTCAAGTCCGCTTTCGCCTTAATCATGATGTCGAGAAGTTTTGCCTGCATTTCCTGCGCCTTTTCCGCTCCGATTTGCCCTGCCGCCACGTATGCGTCAATACTCCTCGCTACCATGTTCTTCTCAAGCTGTTCGAGGTCGTTGCTGTAGTCTCGCTCGTTGTCGTACATACCTGCGAGGTATCGCTTCTTAGCGTCCATTACTTGCTCGTTGTAATTGTGCTGAATAAGCGCAATCGCTTCCTGCAATTCCTTTTCCTGCTTCTTCCTGCGCTCGGCTTCCTCCTTTGCAGCCTTGTCGGCTGCTGCCTTCTCCTTCTTGGTCTTAGGGGTAGTGCTGGCGATATTAGTGCCGTCCTTGAGCTTTGTGTTGTCGGTTGTGGCGGTCGCCATGGATGGCGCATCTGCGCTGACTGGTATCTTGATGTTAGCATGGTTAAAAGTATTCTTCATGCCACCCACGATAGCATCAGCCATTCCGCTGCCGAATTTCTTCAAGTCTCCCCAAGCCTCCTTCACGGTATTTCCAAGACCCGAAAAGATGGAGTTGAAGCCGTCTCGCATCTGCTTCACGTCAAAGGAGAAAAAGCCCTCAAACATCTGCAACAGTCCCCTCACTGGTCTTGCTACAAACTTAATGGCATCTATGATGATGTTGAAGGCAAGCAAGGCAACCTGTCCGACAGACTTAAACGCAAAGCCTATCAACTGAATCAATCCCCTAAATGCCACGCTTTGGTTATAAAGGTTGATGATAGCCCTCAATAGTTTCGTTAGATGGTTGCTCACGAATGTTGCCGCCTGAGCCTTCATCATTTCAAAGCCGCCACCAGTAACGTCAAAGAGTGCACTTGCGGTATCCTTCAAACGCTTGTTGGCTTCCACCTGCTTTTCCTGAGCCTTGGCAACATCACTGGATTGTTCCTTGACCTTATCCATATTCATCTCAATGTCTCCGAGGGTCTCAATGTACTTTAGTCCTGCATCCTCGCCAGGAGCTCCAAATATATCTGCGATGGCTGTTCCTACCTTGGCTGATGAAGCAGGGAACTCCTTTAGCTTGTTACCGACCTCCTGCATGATGTCGAATGTGGTTTTGCTACCGTTTTGCAGTTCTTTCTGAACTTTCTTGCTTGATATACCTATGCCATCCAATGCGGCTGCTGTTGCGGTAGTCATCTCTCGAAGTCTAAGATTACCCTCCTTGATGGTGTCAAGACCCTTATCAGAGAATATTCCCTGCTTGGTGGCGTTGGTTGAAATTGCCACGAATTGCTCCGCATTCAATCCAGCCTCCTTCAGGTACGTTGGGTATTCCTTCACGTTCTCTAGGAACTCATCACTAGCATTCGCACCAGCCACAAAGCCATCTTGCAAGAGCTTTAGCGATTCTGATACACTGATGCCAAACTGCTTGCTCATTACATTTGCGGATTGCAAGGTTTCGCCAAAATCCACGCCAAACGTCTCGCTGATTGCCAAGGCTTGATTTCTCACTGATTTCATTTCGTCACCGAAAAGCCCAGTGAACTGCATGGTCTTGCGTGTGGCTTCCTCTATGCCCTTGTTGTAGTCATAGAACCATTTGAAAGCCATTCCGACACCTGCCACACCTGCCATAGCGAGGAAATAAGGGTTGGTCAATAAGGAAAGAGCCGTATTTTTCAGCGCACCAAACTTTACCTTTAGGTCTTCCACGGACTTTCCCATTTCCATAACCTTTCCGATTCCAGTATCATCAACAACATCAAAACCGAAAAACTCGGTGTTCTGCAGGTCGTCAGCCGCCTTCATCATGGAATCGTAATAGCTGCCGACACTGCGCTGGAATCTTCCAGTAGCCTCCTCAGCCTCTTTCAGCTCCTCTATCAAGTCTTGGATATGCTCCTGCATCTCCTGACCCTTGGAACTATCACGCTCGGCACGGCTCATCTCATCGTAAGCCTTGGTAGCATTCGAGAGCTGGGCACGCAGCTGCTTCAAGCTGCCTTCCTGCTCGTTCTCTGTGCGCACGTTGTTCTGGATCTCCTTCCGCAAGGTGCGCGCGTTGTACTGGTACTCCTTGATGGTTGCGTTGATGGCTTCCGTCTGTACCTTCATCTCGTTGGTCGTGATGGTCTTGTCTTTTTCCTGCTGCTGCAAGTCCTTGATGCTTGCCTTCAACTGGTCTATCTTCTCTTTGTATCTGATGATGCCATAGATTGCATCCTCGTACTTGACCTTGATGTCAAGTATCTGCTGTCTGTCTTCACTTACCATAGTTCTTTCTTTTTAGTTGTTCAACTCTATCATTGTAACCTCGCTGTAGCCGCTGCTCGTTGTCTTGATTTCGAGAACCGCAAAATACGCTCCGTACTGGGCAAGGTACACTGGCTTCGTCTCATCAAAGTTCAGTATCTCCATATCGGAAAGGTTGAACCGCTCCACAATGTGGTGTGGGTTCGCCACCGTCTTTCTCAACTTTTCCAGCTTGTTGTCGAAGATGTCCTGAAGGTCTATGTTGAAAGCCAATTCCGCATAGCCGGCATCGTTCTTCGTCAGGTTCACTATTCGGTCTTTACATGCCTTGTATTTCGTTGCGACTTGGGTGGTGAGCGTTGTATTATTAAACGTGTATTGCTTGCTTTCCCATTCGTATATCGGTATGCGGTTTCCGTCCGTGGCTGCAAATGGTAGCGTACAGACGTCTTGCGTATACTCCAGCGTCTTGTTGTCTATAGTCATATCCGCATCGTGCTGCTGATATACGGTGTCGTCTTCCTTCCACTTGTAGATATTATGCTGGCAGTAGTCCTCTACGCTGAAATCGGTCTGCCTTGGATGGTTGCTGGCTTCGCTCGGGATGAGCTTCTTCGTCCAGTCCACCGCTTGTGCCTTGGCTTCCCAAAGGTTCACGATGTCGGCAAACGTAAGTGTTCCACCGGTAAACCGCTGGCTTGGAAACGTTGATGTCAGAATGCAGATACACTTCAAGAAATCCGTCACCTTGATGTCTGGAAGGTTCTTGCCGATAGGGAAATTACCACCGTATGGTACTTCATCGCTCTGCTTGATGCTGGCAGTCAACCGTCCGTTGTAACACTTCAATCCAATTAATGCCTGATTTTTCGGGTGCTTCATTTCAAAGGTTACGATGTCGCCCTCTTCCAAATCTATCTCCCCTCGTCCTGCTACAAGGTGTATGAATCTTCCGTTTACCTTATCCGATTCGTAATCGGTCACATATTTTCTAGAAATCTCATCCTGCTGCAACCCTGCAATATATGGAGTTTCCTTCCAAGTTCCGTCATTATTTCGATGTTTAACCTTCATCTCGATGTAATTCGGTGGATATGAGTAGACTGCCTGCGACTCAGTACTTCCCTCTCCAAAACTCCATGATTTGTGCCCACTAGGTGTAACCTTCGATGCGTCCCACGACCAGTTCATTTGAACATCAAAAATCATCTTACAGGCAATCTTAACATTCAGCTGGCTGTATCTGTGCCCAATCTCCAGCCCATCGAATACCTCCGATAGGCTTGTTGGTTGGAAGTCGAGAATACCGAGACTATCTGTTTGGAAAAAAGTGCCCTCAAAGCTGCCTACAACCGTCTGCGCATCTGCCTTCCTTGTAATCAGTGGTACAGCAAGTCCCTTTATGATTTCTTTCGCTTGATTGCTCCAGCCGAATGCCACACCAGTCTGTGCCGTAACAAGGTCTAGGATATACTTTGCCGTGACACTTGGCTGGATTGTTCCATTGCTTGCAAAAGAAATCGAACTGCCTCCACCAAAAGAGCCGCTTCCATTAAACGTGCCACCGCTCGCTCTCGCATTGCTCTCCGTCTCGCTATTACTTTTAACAAGAATAGTCGTTCCAGTACTATATTCCTTGATTGCGTTGACGATAAGCCATTCAGCTGTTGCTGGTGCTTGCAGGTCTACATCGATAGGCATGCTCTCGCTCGTATATTTAACGCTGTACGCTCCAGCTGCCTGCACTTGGGATAACTCACCGTCCGAGAGATAATAAGCAACCACAGCCGTGCTTATCGCCATACTTATCATCTTATCTACTGAAGGCTTGATGTATACGAGGAGACCGGAAGGCTTGCTCTTTACAACATTAATTTCTGTTTCTCCGGCTGCAACCTCATGCGTTCCCCATGGTGTTGTCTCTCCGGTCTTAGTATCAAGTGCTCCGTATTCGACAGAGCCAGCCTTCTCTGCCCGAACCCTGATGGATATTGTCTCCATGGCAACGCTCGTTTTGAGATTGGCGATACACGCTCCTGCACTCACGAACATTCCGAGAATAGGATCTGGAGCCGGCAATACCGGATAAGTTTCTTTTTCTGTCTTTCCGGCATCATCGGCAAGGCTAATAACGTTCTTGTTGGTGTCGAGTATTGCCCATGTCCTGAATTGTCCCTTGCCTAAAACCTTACTGATGGTTGCTCTCATTCCAGCCTCGAAAGGTATGATTGCACACTGGTATGTCTCATCGGTCAAAACCTCGCCCGATACATACTTCCCTATTTCTGTTCCAGTTCTTATCTTACCTTCAACGAGTGAGTATGTCGTGTCGCTGTTTCCTCCCACGTTAATGTCGAATCCCATCCATTCATCGCTTGATGTCTTAGCAACTGCCGTTTCGTATTTCCCATAGAATACTCCATCCGCTATTGCCTTATCGTAGGTGTCGTAGCTGTTGTTCTTGGTAAAACGCAGATACTTCGTGCAATTCAACTCGTTCAGCTTTAGGTCGGACGATTGCAGCGTTACCAATGCCTGGAACAATCCCCAATAAATCGAAATTTCGATTGTTTCCTTGACGCTCAGAACGCTTGCCCTTCCGCTGTGGATAATCTCCAGTCCATTGCGGAAATAACGTGCTGTGTGGAAAATATAGGGGTATTTGCTGCTGGTGCTCGGTTTCCCTGCAAACTCCAGCACAGCCATATTGTGAGCTGTCTTGGGCAGGTTGATGGTGTATGTCGTGTTGGCGGTCATTTTCGTGATGTCACGAAAAAGGTTGCTCTTGATGTCGAGCGTGATTGCCGAATCCTCGCTCATATCCATAAGAACACCGTCTATGTATAGTTGCTGGTCTGTCATAGCTGCTGAATCTGTGTATTGTTAATAACTAGGTTGCAGACGAAATCCTGCAACTCTGCTGTTGTCTTGGTGTAGGTTCCTGCCTTGATTGCCACACTCTGCCACTTGTCGCCACCGAGGTACATATCAACGACCGGGCTGCTTGCCAAGTCTTGCAGGAAATCGAACGTCTCGCTGTCTACCAATGGTGCGCAAAGTGGTATTGTGTCCTCCCTGCCGTAGCCCTGCCTTCTGCCGTTCGCTCCGAGGTAGCCGAATATTGTGTCGTCATACTCTCCGAGGTTGTTGCGTACAAAGCTGGTGTCGCTGCTTATCGCCCTGCTCTCATCGCCTTGCGTGAATAGCCAGTAGCGATAGAAGCCGTGACGGTCAACCCAACGCAGGTAGATACCCTTCTCCGTGTTGTCGGTCTTGATGGCTGCAAGTTCTGTATACTTGCTGCTGGTCTTTAGATAGAACGTGAAATCAAAGGTCGTGTCGAAAGTCGCCTGCTGTATCTTTCCGTCATAGTCCTTGATAGAGTAGGATTTCGCTCCTGCCTTTAGAACCTTGCTGGTAATCTCGAAAATACCCTGCTCTGCGATGTCTAGGTACTTATTCGTAACCCTTCCGTCCGCATACACAAGAAGGCTGGTTTCCTCGTTGATGTATAGACCGAAGGAGAATGGAAAGTTCGTGAACCATGTCAGCTTCTTGTTTGCGTTCCACGTCTCTCCTGCCCTCATCGCTCCCCAAACGTAGAAGGTCGTGTAGCTGAATGTCGCAAGGTCGCTCCCCTCGCTGTTCTTGACCTTCACGGAAACATCGAACACCGACCCGAGGTTGCTCTTCTGGCTCTCCCTGCTGTAGTCGATGTTCCCGAAGCTGATGCCATCGAAGAGTGCCTGCACATACTCCCGGTAGTCCATGATGCAATTATCTGCAAACGCTTCCACGCTGTACGTGTACGTCTTGGTCTCCCTGCTGATGGTTGCCTCGATGCTCGCAACACCCGAGCCGCTCGCCTTGATGATGCAAGGCAAGAATGCGAAGCCTACAGCGTCCGGGTATTGAATCGTGATATTGTTGTTTGTCGTCTGTCTCATACCGTCTCATTGTTTAGTTTGATACTTCCCACCGACTGGTGGATTAAGAAAATAAGTCGCTGCCCGAGCCGTTTCATCGTGTCGGGCACAACGTTGCTGTATACGTCAGCCCTGCCGCCAGTCCGGTGCAGTTTAGAACCCTTGTTGGCGATGGTGTGTGCGATGGCTCCTGCCATGCTCATGTCGCCACGCTCTTGTGGAGTGTACTTGTGCTGCCGCTTGGTCTTGTAGGGGATAGATCTGCCATGCAGCCCCTTGTCTTTCATCCACTGCCGGATGATGCTACGGAAGCCGTATGGTATCTTTCCTGCCCTTCGTCCGGTCTCGAGAACCCCGAATGGCTTGTGTCCCCAGAGGATGGTTTCTTCTTCGCTGGGCTGCTCCACCTTTAGGCTCGCTATCGTTCGCCCTGATGCGTTCTGTCCGTTGATACGTATGTGGTTGATGATAAGCTGCCGTGCTCTCTCCACTTCCTCACGCATGATGAGCGATGCCGCCTTGGGGTCGAATTGAATGCCTCCCTTGCTCATACCTCACACCCTCCTATGCTCTGTGTCAGCTGAAGGGAGTACATTACGCCCGACACGATCGTGCTCAAACGCTCGATGATGGTCTCGTAGTACTGCTGCCCCTCAAGCGGTTCGAACTGGTGCGACTGGTTGATGGCTCGTATCATCCTTGCCCCTGCCACCTTCATTCGGTCGATGCACTCTCCGTTGTCTTCTCCTTCCGCTCCCCTCGGTACGGTGTCGAGATACGCCAGGGCTACGTTCACGGTGTCGTATACTCTGCCGTTGCGTATCTCTGTCGTGCCGCTGGCTGGGATGATGCAGACGATAGCTGGGTAGCTTAGTTTCTCCAGCTTGGTGTCCGCTGTATCCCAGTCCTCGAATAGGTAGGTGTAGTCTGGTAGCGTGTCTGCTGCCAGCTGCTTCAATGTTTCTCTGATTGTTGCCATAATTATCTAGTTTTACGTTTCATTTCTTCTGCCTGCAACTTCTGCAGGTTCCGCTCGTACACGCTTCTCTTGTTGTCCATTTCCATGCACTTGTAGATGCGAAGCCATGGTGTCTTCAACACTTGGTCGTGGTCGCTGATGCCCATCCTTACCGCATACCAGTCCAGCATGCCGAACAGTCCGAACCGCAGGGTGTCGATGCCTGCCTCCTTCTCCAGTCTCGTTGGCTTCGCTGTATCTGTACTCTCGAAGAGTTTATTGATGCGCTCCACCTCTGATGTTACCCAACCGATGAGCATAACAACATCAACCGCCCTAGCCTGCTCCACTTCATTGTGGCTCAGACCGAGGACGGTTGTCACTATCTGATACAGACTTTCCTCGCTGTCTGATAGCTGGGAAAGGTCTATCAGCTGCCCGATGGATAGCTGGTTGAGATTGTCGGGCACTCGTTTCCCTCCGACAAACGCTGGTCGTTGCTGCTTGCCGATTTTGTAGCTGGTGTGCCTAGCCACTGCCAGCCAGTACTTGAATGTAGTGTTAATATCCATACGCTTTATATTTTTTGTCGTTATCTTTGCCTTAATACGTGCGCCCTAGCCGTTCCATGGCTTGCTACGGATAACTTCTTCAAGGCTACGTATCGTATTGCGTCTATGCCGTGGTTGAATGCGTCTATCGGCTGGTTCGTGGTTTCTCCATCCCTTGACTTCTTCCACTTGTATTGCTGCATGTTCCCGATGATGCCGTGGCTGCGTCTTGTTATGTTGATGCGGAAACGCTGCAGGATGTCGATGCCGTTGTTGATACTGTCCTTGCCCTTGGTGCTTGGTATTATCCACAGCCCTTGGTTGTGTATCTCCTGAATGCTCTTAGGCTCTGCCGAATCCGCAATGATAAGGTCACGTTTCGTCCGTCCGTTTTCCTTGCATCGGTCTGCGATGTCTTGGTTCGTCAGCCCCGGCTGGTAGATTTCCTCATCCACCCACAACTCTCCGTGCGCCAATATAAGGTGCTCAAGTGCTGTCGGGTCGTTTGTAAATCCGAAGTCCAACCCCCAGCAATCCATCTTCCACTCATCCCTTGGTGGCAGCTTGTCAACGATGCCCCAGTTTGTGAAGATAAGCCCGGTTATCTTTCCGGTCAGTCCACGCGCATATACTCTCCAAAGTTCGGGGTCGTCAATCTCTTCAATTTTCTTGTGCTCGCTCTCTGTAAGGAATCTGTTGTTGCGGTGGTCGCTTAGGATCAAGCGGCAGTCATCCCTGCCGATGATGTTGTTGTGTACCCAGAACCTTGCAGAAGGGTTGTAATCGATGAACACCTGCTTTCGGGTTCGGATGGCAAGCTGCCAAAACACTTCGTAGGGCACACCGTTCGCCTCGTTAACAAACAGATAGTCTCGCTTACCGTTCTTTGCGTCCTGCGCATCTTGATAACTCTTGAACTCGATGATGGAGCCATTCTTACCTCTGTAGCTGCTGTCGCTCTTGTTGTTCTTGAACCAGTCCAGCAACTCTGCCCTTGTGTGCAGGATGGTGTCGAGGTCTCGCATGGCTCCCACCTTAAGGTTCGGGAGGTCTTGACCGCACACCGTGATAATTGCCATCGGATGCTCAAAAGAAAGCACTATAAGACGCTGCATGATGGTGTATGTCTTCCCCGAGGACGTGCCGCCCTGGTTCACGAGAAACCTTGGCTTCACGTCCGCATTCGGGTCATACAGTTCACCAATAACGTCAAATAGTGCCATACTTTCAAACAATAAAACTTAAAACAAAATTATGGTAAAAAATTATTCTTTATCTAAGCCCTCACGCTCGATTACTTCCTGCTCGCTGGATGCACACTGGTGTCCCGAGTTGATGTAGCGTACCTCGATGCCGCCTTGGAATCCTGCGTTCAGGTCGAGCACGACCTTATCAAGTCCGAGCAGCTTACAAATCTGCGTCTCTGCCTTGATGATGATGTCGAGGTAGCGTGGTTCTCCGAATCCTCGCTTCTCGGCATCGTACATTATCGCCTTGACGGTCTCGATTGAAACCTGCTTTCCTCGCTCATCTACGATTGGCAGTCCCTGCTGGGTCGCTGTCTTTTCGTGGTAGTCCTCTTTGGATTTCTCCCACGCTTCCCAGGCTTCACGTATCACCAGCTTCAACCTTGCCACCTCGCTGGTTATTTTCTCGTCTGTGTCGGTCAGCCGCTCTTCCCTCCACTCCTTCAATAACCGCTGAATGTCGCAGTGCGCTTGGTTGTATTTCGGTCTGTCGAGCCGCTTGCGAACCTCTGCCGTGATTTCTCGCTCTGTCCACCCCTTGCGGTATAGGGGTGCGATAATCTGCAGGCGGTTCTCGATGTCGATTTTCTGCGCTCGATGTTTGTTGTTATTACCTTGTGGCATAATAATTCTTGATTTAAAATTTCGTTTCCGCTCCCTTGGCGGTTATTTTCTGCGAATTTTGCGTGTGTGCCGCTCTCTCCGCAAACTGGTGTAGCTTATCAACATTGAAGAGAAAAGCCGGCACATCGCAACTATTCGACCTGCTTCTTAAATTCGTCTATCTTGACTGCTTTCTCGCCAGTCAGCTTTTCCCATCGTGCAATGATAACATCGCAATAATGTGGGTCGAGCTCCATCAAGAACGCATTGCGGTTTAACTGCTCGGCTGCGATAAGCGTTGTGCCACTACCACCGAACCCGTCATATACATTCCAACCTTCCTTTGTGCTATTGCCCATCAAATAAGCAAAAAGCGGCACTGGCTTCATCGTAGGGTGTTCCCTTGATACCTTAGGTCGAGCCATATCAATAACCGTTGTCTGCGCTCTGTCGTTGAACCAATTGTGCGCACCTCCATTTTTCCATCCATAAAGACACGGCTCATGCTTCCACTGGTAGTCCTGCCGCCCGAGACAAAGCGAATCCTTGTTCCATATCAATGTCTCACGTAGCTCCAAATCTTTCGTGCTCATCAAAGCCTCTCTGAACCACATCGAATAATTGTCGCTGTGGAAAATATAGAAAGCAGCACCCTTCTCCATGGTTTCTTCTGCTGCCAAAAATGCAGCCGACAGAAAATCCCGGAACTTGTCATTGTCCATTTTGTCGTTCTTTACCGTCAGCCCATCCGTTCTATGCTTTCTCTTGCTCATCATAGCAGAACCTTCGTAGCCATATCCAACATTGTATGGAGGGTCTGTAAGATACAGATTAACCACTTGCCCCCCCATAAGGAACTTGACCTGCTCTGCATCCGTGGAGTCACCGCACATAAGGCGATGTTTTCCGAGTTGCCACAGTTCGCATTCCTTGCACCGCTGTGGGATTTTCTCTGTGTCCTCATCGAACTCATCGTCCTTTGCCTCCTTCTGATCCTCGTCTGCCTGCTCTCCATTTTTCAATGAATCAGGACTCACCCACCCTTGCAGCTGCCAGTCTTGAATACCCCAGTCCTTCAAGAGGTCGGTATTCCACTGGTTCGCCAGTGCATCGGTGTCCCAGTCTCCGAAGCCTGCATTGTCCTTGATGATGAATTCTTTCTTCTGCGATTCCGTGAGGTCTGATGCCTTGACGATGGACGCTGTCGGCTGCTCCTTCCACTGGCTCCAGTAGCTGGCGATTGCCAGCTTCTCTGCATCAGTCAGTCGCTGGTCTGTGTCGAGAACGTCCATGATGGCTTCCGGTGTCATGCTCGCGATGTGGCATAATGCCCTCGTTCTCATATTGCCACCCAGTGCCTTGTAGGTTTCGTCTACGACTATAGGGCGAAGCTGGAGCATCTTAGGGAAGACGAGGATGCTCTTTACCAGCTTTTGGAAATTCGCCTCAGTTATGGTTCTAGGGTTCGCTTCGTTCTCGCTGACCCTCGATAGTGCGATTTCTTCTGTTTTCATTTTCTTCTTGTTTTAAGTTCGAAAAAACTGCTTATCTGATAAACATTGGTGCAAAGATACGACTTTTTTGCTTTAGTTGTTTGTTCTTTGCACACTTTTAACTTTTTCCAACACTTCGTTTTTGTATTATCCATCAAAGGCTCGAATGGTCTTCTGCAGGGTTGTCTGCGGTTTCTTCGGCTTCACTCTAACCGGGTATCCTGCACAGACCCATGCGAGGAGAAGTGCGTCTCTCTGGTCTTGGTTCATTCTCGGCATCTTACCGTCAGGGCTTATAAAGTAAGCAATTTCGTCTTGCGTGATTTTTCCGTCTTTACCCTTCCAGCACTTCTTTAGTGGCTTGATGATTTCGCAGGGGATATTGTAGTGTTTGCAGCACTCAACGATGAGAATTCCGGTCTGATGGTTCATTCCGGTAGAGCGTCCGATTGCTGCTGCCTTGACTGCTGTCATGAACCGATTAAGCACATGCCAATTACTCTTATTAAGCCAACCGCCTTCAATAACGACCTTAATCTTCTTGTAACTCTCGTTCATCGCTCTGAGGTAATCTATCAAAGCTGGGAAGTTCATTTTATAGGCGAGAAACTTCTTGTCGTCAAAGACTGCTCCGACACCGCTTTCTTGGTTGTCGGGGTCGATTCCAATTATAACTGTTCCTTTTTCCATTTTTTTTCTTTGAATTACTTATTTTGTTCAAATTTCGCGTATAAGCGTTTATTTTGTTTTGCTGGTGTAGTTTATTATCCAGCACACTTTACGTGCGCATATACGTGCGCACATGCGTTATTATCCCTATCTATCCCCTACCCCTTTCTTTCCCTTCTTTTCGGTTGCGATAGAGAAAGCTGGCAGGGATTCCGGAAGTTGCGCCTGCGGGCAAAATAATGAATAACAAAATGTATATGTTGCAGGGTTCTTCCTTCTTCCACCGCCAGCCGAATATGAATAAAAGCATTATTTCTAACGATTTCTTTTTCTTACTTCTTCATGTACCACCTCGCTTTCTTTGTTTGTTGTCAGACTTCGGGAGATACGTTTCTGGCTTTCATATAGTAATTTCAAGATGTTATAAGACTTTATTACGTTGCCGATATATGAGAGCCTATCCCCTTCTGTCCTCGCTGGTTAAAAACTCTATTATTGAACTCACGACCGATTATTCTTTTTGTTTTCGAGCAGCCATGCCAGATGCGCTGCCTGCTGCGGATTCTTGAACATGGAAAGAGCCTTCTCTAAGTCCGGCTTTTTCCTCTCACCACGCATCGCTCTGTCGGCTACCCGGTTCTTTGTACCGTAGTTCCGGTAGTGCTTACTCCAGTACTCCTTTTGATACGCCCGGTATTTTTCCCGGTTTCTCTTTCGCCACTCCTTTGTGGCTCTGAGGATCTGTTCCCGGTGCTCCTGGTAGTACGTTCTGTTCTTCTCCCTTGTTGCGAAATCGCTCATTGCATTCAAGTATTACCTGATGTTCTACATATTGCTTGCGTGCCGGGCAGTATATGCCGTTTATGCAGTTTCGCCCGGCATCGCAAGCATTGCATATTTCACTCGCCATGCGTCCTAGAATGGTAAGTCTACGTAGTCGTAGTCAGCAAAGGCAAAATCCTCATGACCCTCGTATGGGATGCAGCTGGTGAAGTCTCCCACTTTTCCTTTTTCGATAAGCAAGACTTTATATCTGTAAATTGCTCCCTCTCCACGGTCACGAACGAAGAAGGCTGGCTGCCACTTTAATCTCTTTCCGTTCCTTACCAGCACCTTGTCAAAGGTCTTGAAGCAAGGCTGCTCATTCTCTTTCTTCCAGATAGCGTAATGTTTATTGAACAGTTCGACTTCGTTCTCTGTAGCTTCTCGCAGTTCCTTGTTAACGCTGATACGCAGGTCGAAGGCTTGGTCGGTCACGAACTTCTCGTTCTCGATTTCGTACTGGTTGCCGAATGTCAGCGTATCTTCGCTTTCGTTCTTGTCGATGAGCTTGCCAATGATTGCCAGCTCTCCGTCCTCGTCTTCCTCTTTGAAAACATAGAGTTTTCCAACTTCAAACGTAAGTTTCGCTGGCTTCTCAATCTCCAGGGTTTCCCGGTTCAGCTTTCCCCCGAGCCGCTCTTCAACGAATCGGATATAGCCTGCTGGATCATCGCTCTTGACCAAATCGGCTGTTCGGAAACTTATAGCTCGCTTGTAACACAAGCATTCTTTCTCCTTGACGAATCTTCCGAGAAAGCGTGTCTTCGTCTCATCCTCGAATTTCTCGAAGGTGCAGGTTCCTTGTACTCCCTTGTCGCCTGCAAACTCCAGCACGTCTCCCTTCTTGAAGAACTTGCTCCAGTCTCTCATTTGTTTCGAAGGGAAGAGAAGAACTTCTCCTTCTTTAGAGACTTTTCCGTTCTTGTCGAAAAAGTGTTCTTTTCCAGCTTCGTCCTCAGTCCAGATTGCTTTCGCACTGTCCTTGTCGTTTGCCATTCCACTGTTCCACACCCTTCCGCATATTGGCGTGTACAATTCTGTACCATACTCTTCATCTTTGAGTATCTCGTAAATATCAATATCTTTCTGTTCCATTGTCTGAATGTTTTTATTGTTTATAACTTTACGTGTCCGAGTTTCTTGTATAGTTCCACCAGTTCTTGGGTATCGAGCCAGAAGTCGGTGTTGCCAACGTATACGTGATGTCGGTGTTCGTCCGTGATGATTTCTATCTTTTTCATATTTTTCGTTATTTAAAAAGTTCCTGCTGTGGATGAATGATGTCTGCTCGCTTATTCTTAGCCGCCCAGAGAAGGAGGTTGTTGTTCTTGGTTCCAGCATTCTTCTCGAGGTCTCTGATGATGCAGATCAGGGCATCGTGCTCCGCTTCCTTCTCATTACCGTAGAAGATGCCGAGCTCATCGTATCTGCTCGGGTAGGCTACCGGGATGTCGTACCCATGCTTCCCTTTCTGAATGCTGTAGCCCCATATCCAGCCGAACTGGGTGTTGGCGGTCATTACCTTCCATCCCCAGTTGTCTACACCCTCTACGGCATACTCGATTACGTGCGGATTGATGCACTCATCCTTGATGTTGTACTTGAAGCCTTCATGCTCTGCAACCGGTTTCTTGATGTCGTAGCTGTTTTCGGTCAGCCACTTGAACCAATCTTCAGAAGTCTTGAAGACAAGACCAGCGGCTCTGCATTCGTGAAAAAAATAATTCATTCATGGTCTTTAATCTTTATCATGGTCTTTAATCTTTATGAAGTGTACGTCCTTGCGGTCTTCTCTTTCGGTGTTCAGGCAAGCAAGATTCCTGCACATAATGCCTTCACTCTTACCGTTCAAGATGCACTCGTTGCAGTTATATCCAGATAGACCTATATCCTCAACCACCTTGCAATTTACACCTTCAATGCTAATTGTCGACCCTACCGGGTATTCTGTCTTGAAGCATTCGTTGTTTACAATACATACTTCTTTTGCCATAATTCTTTTGTTTTAAGCGTTTAAAATCTGTTTGCCTTATAATTTACCGCCCGAAGCGTGAAAACGTCCCAGAGCGGCTGATTTTGCCCTCATTCGTTATTTTTCGGGCTTCCAGTCGATGCCCAGCCGCTGCAGAACTCCACGTTCGTAGTATCTTGTCAGCGAATCCTTTGCAGGCTTGTTGTTCGGGTTCTTCTTCAAGTCTTCGAGGTTCTGCTGGATTACCCACCGGAACTTGTTGTCTTGGCTCTGCTGGCTCGATGGCTGCTGGTGCTTGGCTTGCTCGTAGAGTTCCCCGATGCTCGGTCTTGCCGTTGCCGCAGGATCCTGCGCCTTGACTGCTGCCGATTGCGGCTGCTGGCTTGTGGCTGGCTCGTTGTTGAAGTTGCCTTCCAGCACCTTTGCGAAATTCTGCTCATTACCGAATATCCAATCAAACTTTCCGAGCCACCCATGCTTGTTGTTGCCGTTCATAAAGTCGGATGCCATCGCAATGTCAATTACCCGGTACAGAGTTTTCACGTCTCCCTTGCATTGACGAACCCTTGCCTTGACCATCACCTTGCGGTTCTCAGTCATTAGCGTAATAGGCGGCATCGCACTCTTCGTCTCATCATGCTTGCGGTTCCAGTATTCCTTGACGGCAGCATAGTCTATCTTTTGAGATTTCGAAACCTTGCCGCCACCGGGTGCTTCGGTCTTGACCGATGCACTCTGAATACCTTCTTTAGAAGGTTTATTATTATCTGCAAGTTTACTTGCATCACTATCACTATCACTATCACTATCACTATCACTATCACTATCACTTAGGTATCGTGTCGTATCGATTGGTATACGTTCGTATACGTTCGTATCGATTGGTATACGTTCGTTTTCTTTGGTATCATTCGTATTCGATTTATTCCATCGTTTACGAATGTTCTCACGATTACGTTCGCATTTCTTTTGGTACTTCTGCTGGTTTCTATCAATCTTGTCTTTGATAAAAACGAAAGCCATACGTACGACTGGTTCCAGATTGATAACCTCGCCATACCTTGCGTATATGAAGAGTGCCCGGGTCAGTTGCCCGAGTTGCTCGTCCGTCAGCCCCTCGATTAATTGATAGTCTGATGTGTATAAGATAAATGAATCACTCATGATGTTTTATTCTGATAATGATATTTTCTTTTCCAGCTTCCGTTTTAACACGGTAGCCATACGGATTTTGTTCCGCTGGCTTGTGTCGGTCGGTGCTGTCACTTTCCCACCTAGAGAAATATAATTCTCCAGGTGGGAAATTATATTTCTTAGGTCGGTTTTTGATATAGGAACGCTAGCCATAAGTCCTGCCTTTACTTAATGAGTAATCTTCGCGCTCCCTGCACCTGCTTGATGTAGGCAGCGCATTCCTCGGGATGGTCTGTCTGAAAAGCCTTGGCATCGAACTTCTCGCTTGCCTTCGGTGCTTTCCACGTTGCCAGCGTCTTGCCGTTTCCGTCAACGATGCTTTCAGCGTCCCCGAAGAACAGCTTCAAGTTGTCCTCAATCTCCTTCTGTCGGTTCTCCAGTGCCTTGCCCTTCTCCTTGATGTCCTTCAACTCGATAAGCATGTCCCCGATTTCGGCTGTGGCTTCAATCTCCTTTCCTGCCTTGTGCAGTGGTGACTTCAAAAGAACGTCTTGTGCGCTGTAGGCAGGCGGTTCTTGGTTGCCCACGATGTAGTCAATCCAGAACTTGGTTATCTCGTCCCTCATCCATCCGAAGAATTCGGGGTCGAAATCGATGTCTCGGTAGCCGAACTCCCGGCCTGCTGTCAGCCAGGCAAGTGCTCCATCCTTGTATTCGCCCACTCCTAGGTTCATCTGAAGCTGGCAGAACCAATGTTTCGGAAGGTCGTCTGCGTCTATCTGCATCTGCGTGGTCTTGCACTCTAGGATGCTCTTGCTGGCTTCGTTGTGTGTTGCCCCAACTCTCCAGAAGGTACGGTCTGGGCTTACTCGTAGATACGGTGTATCGGTGTTCGTGATGGTGTAGTCGTCTGTGCTCGCCTTGATGATGTGGCAATGGCTCTCTCGCTTGAAGAACTGCGACACGGCATCCTCAAGCAGATGTCCTGCAACCATCGCAAAGTTCTCCACATTTGGTGGGTCGATGCCCTTCTTGCGTCTCCACAGCTGGTATGGTGTTTCCCATGGGTTCAGTCCCAGTACTGTGCCTGCTTCACTTGCACCTATTCCCTTCGAGCGGTTCTGCAACCACTCCTCTCTGCTCTTATATTTGATTATCTGTTTCATTGTCTTTTATTTTTATTTATCCATTAAGAACTTTCTAGCTGCTGTAATAACAATCGAGCGTAGGAACTTATCATCTTTCATATCCTGATAAAGTCCGTCTGCGAGGAATTTGGCTTTACCTTTGTAAGCCACAATGAAATCGTAGCCAGGTTTCCCTTCTTCGTCTTTATCTCCAGTGCACTCTGCCGCAATCTGCAAATAGCTTCTTTCTTCCTCGTTTTCATCGACCCATTCATCGAATCCCTTTGAGGTATTCTCGAAGTACTTGTCGATGGTGCTTTCTTGTCTCTGATTGTTTTCTTTTTCTGCCATATTTACTGAATGTTTAAAAGTTGCCGCAGGTTCCCTATAATCTGGTCAGGTTCCCACACTGAAGGTTGCCCTGCGGCTAATCGGGAAACGCTATAACATTATAAACTAAACTACTTCTTCGCTGCTGTTCCAGTCTTGCCTTGGCTGCGGTTCATTGCCTTCTGCGCCTTGTTCTTGGCATCATCGGCTGCTGCCTGCGCCTGCTGTGCGATGGCATCCTGCTGCTTTGGTTTCTTGAAGGTCTCCTCTACGGTGGTCGTTCCTTCCTTGATAGCGTTGTACACACCAGCCAGCTTCTGAATATCCTCTGCTGTGACTTCCTCGGCTGATTTCTTGCCCAGGTATTCCAGCAGCATAAGGTCTGTTACCTGGTACACTTGGAAGCAGGCTACGCAGCTCTTCCACTGGCTCTGTACGCCAGTCTGCTTGATGTGTTCCAGTGCCTTTGCCTGCACATCCTTCACTACACTTGCAATCAATACTTGCGGCACGACCTTGCAGATTGCGTTACGCTGGGCGATCGCAACGGCTGCATTGCCAACTACCACCTGCATATCCTGAGAGTAGGTGTAGCCCTTCGATGTCAGAATGCTTCGCTTTACTTCGGTAGAGTAAGCAACGTTACTTTCTAGGTCGTGGCAGACGCCTTGTGCCGTTATGGTCTTGCCATCGTTCGCGATGATGCGACCAGCGATGCGCAGGTTCTTCCAGCAGGCGGAAATTATTTCCGTAAACCTGACGCTTGGACCCTCGATTACTGTTGTCTTTCCGTCCTTGTCCTTGCGCTCCAGATGATAGAAGCAGTTGTAGGCTACATCATCGTCCATGGCTGCCAATGCTACCATATTCTGCTTGCACTGCATGATGTCTCTCGGGAACTTGTGCGCTGTGGCAATCTGTCCGTCAATCTCCGAGCGGTTGATAGCTTCCAGCATTTCGCCACCGCTCACATTGATAATTTCATTTTCCATAATTCGTTCTTTTTATTGTTCAACATAATATTTTAATTAACTCTAGTGGAAGGCTGGGGATTCGAACCCCAGTTGACTGCCAAAACTTACCCCCCTTGCCAGCTGCCGAGGGATGCCCTTCCGTTTAAGGGCGCACGCTGTCGTTTCCGCATATTACATGGTAAAAACAACTAATTTTAGATAACCTTTGAAATGAGTTTAGCGCGCGCCCTTTGCCCTGCCGCTGCAGGGTTTCAGCATATAAACTAAGCAAAAACTTATGTGGTCAAACCAGTTGAGCCATAAGGCTGTCGAGCCTGCTTTCCTCGAAGGCGTCCATCGGGTCTTGATCTGCATACTGGCTGTTCTCTTCCAGCCAGTCGTCCATCACGTCTTGATAGTTAACGCAGCCCTCGATAGCTTCCTCCAGCCGCTCGCTGTCGTTGTTGCTATTCTTGTGCGTCACGACCGCTGTGTTCCCGGTTCTGTCGCACCATACGCAGATATTGCCTGCCTTGGTTTTAATATCTACCCTTGCAACCGCTGGTCGCTGTGGATCACGGTCTAACTCCAGCCAGATGGCATCGTACATTGCCTTTTCGCATTGTCTGATAATTCTTGGTTCCATACGCTCTTACCGTCTGATTAAATAGTTAAAGAATGTCAGACGTGCGTCCGCAAGCGTCTGCTTGTTGAACTCGCTCATCGGGAGCACCGGAACTCCGTCCAGTGAAAGACAAAGCATGTTGTCGAACTCCCTTACCTGAATGCGTCTTTCCGCTTCCTTCATGGTTGCCAGTCGCTTGTTGTCCTTTCGCTCCTGCTCCCACTTGGCGGTCAGCTGCTTCGCTTTTTCGTAGGCATTCATCATAGGGCAATCCTCCAGACTTTTTTAATCTCGCTGCCCTCGAAGACCTTGCGGTTGTCGATTCTGCGGAACTTGACCTTAATCTTACCAGCCTGCAACCATCTGCGCAGGGTGTTGCGATGGATGCCCAGCACCTTGCAGGTTTCTGTCATGGTGTATCTGCCTGCATCCGCTACCTTTGGTTCTTCGTTCGTCATAATTAAGCCCTCCAAAAGATTAAAGTTACTAATACGATGGCAACTGCCAGGCTTATTACTTCGTCACTTGTGATAATCTCGATAAACTTCTTCATACGCTCTGAATGTTTAATGGTTCCACTTGATTATTTGCGCACGGCTGCACGTCTCTTCTTTGGTGTTATCAATCCAGCCTTGATGAGGATAACACGCACGTTTTGCTGGGTGCAACCAACACGCTGTGATACTGCGAGCATTATTCTGCTGTCTGAGGTCTCGGCAGGTGCTTTTGCTCGGAAATCTGCAAACATCGCTATGATGTTCTTCTTTCGTTCATCCTGCTGCTTCTGCAACGGTGTCCGAAAATCATAATTAAAATTTTCTCCCATTTTATTTGTATTTTAAATTATTTTCTTTATCTTTGCAAATGAGTTTTTAAACTCGCTTTGTAATTCGGTTGCAAAAATACAAAAAGAAAATTGAAAAACAATTGTTTTGCAGTTGTTTTTAGTAAGTTTTTAATTAATTTTAAATTGATTTACAATTATGAGTGGAGAAGAATTAAAGCAGTATATAAAGCGTTCGGGCTTGACAATGAGCGATGTAGCTAGAGAACTGGGGACTACACCACAGAATGTGCAGGCTCGTCTTGGTCGCAAAACTATAAAAATTGATTTTATCCAAAAGATAAAGGAAATCATCGACAAGTGTGCCCCTCCACTCCCTGCCGAGATGGAAGAGGCTGTTATAGGCTCAAATGTTAATGGTTCGAACAGTCCTAATGTCTCCCAGTCGCTTGGTAGTGATGCTGCCTTGGCTGCTGAGAATAAACTGCTGCGAGAACAGAATGAGTTCCTGCAAAGTCAAGTAAAAACGCTGCTTGCCATTGTCGGGCAAAAATAATTTAGTAACTTTGCAAAATGAAAAAGTATGGTTAGTCAAAAAACAACAGACGATAGGGAGACGGACAGAAGAAAGCTCTTGGCTGGGTATCTGTACGACTGCTCGAAAATGATGTACGGAAGCGTTGCTGTCGGTGGTCTGTCTCCTCTACTAACTGGTGACCCATTGCAGGCGGTTCATCAAGTCTGCTTGGTGTCGGGTGTGGCTTGTGGCGCATCACTTGCGTACCTTGCAAATTATATAATGAAATTTAAAAAATAAAGATTATGGATGCATTCTTGTTATTTAACGTGATGGCATTGGGAATGACCATTGCATTCGGCATTTTCTTGAAATCAAAGAAAGGTCAGAAGTGGTTGCGTGAACTTTAGTTCTCGCTCCAGGTACAATATCAACTAAAATTCTAAGTAACGATGAAAGATGAGGATTTCATAGAGCGGAAGGAGAAGGTTCTTCTTGCCGCCCTCGGGAAAAGCTGGCTATGGAAAGCCAGCAGGTTGATAATAGGTATCATCCCTCCAGTGGGTGCGCTTGTAATGCTGGTTCACTGCACTCTGCTCTCGTTCGGCATTCGGGTAAAACTCACGGAGTGGATATTCGACTGCTCGCTCTTCGGCTTCATTGTCTGGATCATCATCAGCCTAGCCTATGCTTCTGCTGGGTGCATCGGGCATTCATTACCTACGGAGTGCTGATTTCATTCTGCATCGACTTTCAGCGTTCTTTCGGGTTCGGTGTTTTTCGCCAGCCGCTGCAGCTGCTGATGGTCGCCCTAGGGCTGCTGCTCTTCTTCGTCTTCATCAAGAAAAAGGCTTGGAATGAGTTCTACGACAGAAATATTAATCATTTAAACGAAAAGTAATATGAAAAAGATAATAATGCTGTTTGCGCTTGCGCTTGCGTGCGTGGGTGTGCGTTCGCAAACACTTCTATCTAGGAGTTATGACGTTTCTCCAGTTATTAGCTACACCGTTTTTGAGCCGCAAAAAGACACGGTGTATTACTGGCAGATAAACAATGTTAATTCAGCTAAGATGATTGAATCTTTCTATCTTAGGTTTCGTGGAAGAAACGAACTGCAAAGAACGCTCAAATTTCTTGTCTCACTTGAAGGTGAAGAAAAGGGTAGGACTTACAGGCTTGACGACACGATTGACGGAAACGAGGTAACAACTGGAAAGGTAGAAGGTTTCCTCTTTATCCCATCCGCAGAAGGTGTTACCATTGAAAACAAAAAAGGGTTTCTTCCATCCTCATCATTCTATACCTACAAAAGTCTATCTGATGTTGCCAAAGGTGGCTTTGATGAAATTAAAAGAAAGAAACAACCTCGGCAATTCGTGTTTGAATGAAGTATCTTAGTGTTCTTCTCGCCTACGAGAAATATCTGCCAGTGCTCACCCCTTCCGAGGTGGATGGGCTGCTGACTTCTCGTCCAACGCTGGCTCAGTTGCAGGACTGGTCGCAAAGATTGAATAACCACCGGGCAAGGCTGGAAAGCGTTTTCAGTCGTGCCTATCAAAAACAGAAAGATTATGGAAGATAAAAATCTGATGTCCGCTGATGTGGATATAGTAGTTCGTTTCTTCTCTGCCATCGACCGCCTGAAGGCTGATGGTTGCATTGGCGGTCTGAAGACAATAACTGACCGGTATGGTATCAACCGCTGGAACATCATGTCCCTGCGAGAAAAGCCTGCCGAGTACTACGGTCGTTTCCGTCCGTCATGGGTTCAGTTCCTGGTACGTGACTACCACATCAACCCATACTGGCTGCTCCTTGGCTCTGGGGAGTTCTATGCGACTGGCTTCACGCCCGAAATCGTGAAAAACCTGAATAAAAACTGCACAAGAAAAAAGCAGTCTGCATAAGTTTTTAATTTTCAATTATTTAGAACATACGTTATGATTTTAAGTACCACTCCAACCATAGAAGGCCACCCTATCCGTGAATACCGTGGCGTAGTAACCGGCGAAACCATCATCGGCACCAACTTTGTAAAGGATTTCTTTGCCAGTGTCCGTGATGTAATCGGCGGCAGAAGCGGTTCTTACGAAAGCACACTCCGCGAGGCTAAGGATACAGCCCTCAGAGAGATGGCCGACCGTGCCGCATCCCTGGGCTGCAACGCCATCGTGGGCATCGACCTGGATTACGAAACCGTGGGCAACAGCGGTTCCATGCTGATGGTAACATGCAGCGGAACGGCGGTGATTATCTAAGTTCTGCGACTGTACAAAAGAACAAAATATGCATGAAATGGGGCGGTAACTACCTAAAAAATCGAGTTACCGCCCCTGTTCAAGCATATTTTTATCTATATAGTTGTAGTGACATACACCTGATGAAGGTCACCAACTTTCTTCTATTTCATTTATTCTATCACCCAATCCTCT
>OLNV01000287.1_pt1 | contig 39784 bp, 37 predicted proteins | sample 1672891 | NCBI WGS metagenome assembly OLNV01 (sample SAMEA3136734, study PRJEB25190) | human gut metagenome | biome: human gut; feature: human-associated habitat; material: faeces | place: Austria | collected 2013 | reverse complement strand
TTTGATATTTGCAGAACGGAAACTACTGGATGAACCAATCATTAAGATTGCCAGCAGAAATATGTTTTATGATGAAAATGGAAAACATGTCCGAACCAAGAAAGAGATATTAGAAGAAGATGGCGAGATCCGGGAAGGCTGCAGTATCGTAAAAAAAGGTGAAGTATATGAAAAAAAGCTGTTTACAGCGAAAGATGAACGATTTAAGAGTAATTCATTTCTGGATGAGGTAAAGCATTCTTATACAGATTTAATCAATATTTATGTGCAGGACGAAAGTCAGAAGTTGCAGGTATTTGAGCGTGGCAGTGTGTATCTTGCAACAAAGAAAATTGGAAAAAATAATCCGAAAGCACAGGAAATAGAAGCGGATAACCAAAAACGCCGGGAATGGAACAGAGCTGTTGATATGGCATTGATTAGTGGAGTGCCGGAACCGAAGATAATGGAAGTGAAGCGGAAAGAAATCACGGAGCCAATCAGGGAATCAACCGCTCGGCGTGGAAACAGACCACGATTATTTTCCAGAGTTGTAACAGTGGCTGTTGAGGCATTGGAGTTTTTGATAGCAAGTGTGCTGTTTAAGAAACCCAGGGAAGTGCCAAAACAGACAGAGAAAACGGAAACAGAACACTCAGAGCATGGTGATGAAAATAGCACGGCAGCAGTCAAAACAACAAAAGAAGAAAAGGCAGAACCGGAACAACCTAAAATGACGAGGCTTGCATCAAAGTATCCGAAACTATTTAAAGTGAATAAAGAACTGGAAGATTAAAACGGTGCAATTCAACAAAAACAAAAACAGCTTTCTTCAAAGAAGAAAGAACTGTCAGAGGTCAAGGGATGGTTTAAAGGAAGAAAGAAAAAAGAATTGCAGAAAGAAATTGATGAACTGAAAAGCCAGATCAGAGATATGAAAGATTACCTTCCGAGGATTGTGCAGAAAATCGGTTATAGAAATGTACAGGATTTTTTTAAAGATTTTAAGGCTTCTCAAACTGAGTATAGTCAGTATCGAATTGCAATAGAAAAATGGAAGAAAGAAACAGGAAAAGAGCCAGTAGCGCATGGTATTAGGGCGAAGCTGGCAGAAAAGAAACAAGAAATACAGAATGAACAAAAAAATAAACAGCATACCCGTAGTCAGAACAAAGATGGGGGAGCAAGATAGGAGGACAATCATGGAGAAACACATTATGGGAGAAAATGGAATCAGTTATACTTTAGGAGAGGACGGTCTGTATTATCCAGACCTGCACCTCCCGGAAGAGACAGAGTATTCGCTTGGAAAGTATGGAATGTTGAAAAAAATTTACTTGAAAGAGTATCGGAAAGGAATATATCTGGAGTTAGTACTTGCTGGAAAGTTAAATGAGCATTTGCATCAGGTTGATGAGGAGTGTAATCAAATGATGGACAGACTGGTGGAGCAGATGAAAGAAAGGCAGGGAGTTACGGAAGAATTGAAGATGCAGGATCAGATGGCATGGGTTGGGAAAATGAATAATATTCGGGCTTGTGCGGAAGAGATTATAATAAACATGGTATTAAAATGATAGGAGTTTGTTGGTTAAAATAGATATAATAAAGTGATATGGGAACTTGATTTTGTTATTGTTGCATGATATAATACGTTTAATATATATGTGCATATAGTCACAGATTTCGAAGGAGGATTTTCGCATGAAGTTAGTAGCAGAGGACTTTGCATTTGAAGCAGTTGATGAAAAACAGTCTTTAGCAGATTATACAGCAGACTGTTCTGGAGCTGGTAGATCATGTTGTTGTACACGTTCTTGTACACAAAACGGCACATATGCTGATGAGAAGGCTTGGGGAGAATTTCTGGAAATTAATGCAGGTATAGTACAGTATTAATTTGGAATTATTGATATTGTTAAGAGGGACTGTGCGCGATATTCGGTGAGTGCATAGTCCTTTTTAAATTATTGGAGAGAAGAATATGTTTTATAAGATTAGAGATTGTGTAGATGTATATACATTAAAAGACAATATTCTTATGTTTTATTTTATCAATACGAGAAAAACATATGAATATAAGGTGAATGAGGGGAGTATAAAGCTGATTTCATTGATAAATGGGGAAAGATCTGTTGACGATTTAGTTAATGTATACAATATTACTTATAAAAGGAATGTTAGTAAAAAAAGTATTATGCAAATACTTGCTTTTTTAATGTCTATAAATGTGGTGGTTGAAATAGATCCAAATTATAAAACTAATATAGATTCACGTTATGAAAGGCAGATTAACTATTTAAGTGAATTATCTTTAGGTGAATTTTCGGGTATAGAAAATCATAAAAAACTCGTAAATACAAAGTTTCTAATTTTAGGTGTTGGTGGAGTAGGCGGTGACATTGCATTATTATTGGCAATGGCAGGAGTTAAAGAAATAACGGTACTAGATCATGACAATGTTACCGATTCAGACATAGCTCGACATATGTATTTTAGAAAAAAATATATTGGTTGTAAAAAAGTAGATGCTATAAAAGAGGAATTAAGTAGGATTAATCCTGATATTATAGTCAATTGTCTATGCCTTGCATATAGACCAGATACGAATATAGATGAATGGATAGATAAATCTGATTTTGTAATAAATTCGGCGGATGAACCATATATAGGATATACATCGATAAAATTATCAAGAAAATGTTATGAAAAAAATAAACCTCATTATATTGCTGGTGGATTTGATATTCATGTAATGAGTACAGGAGAACTTATTATACCGGGAGTTACGCCGTGTGTTAATTGCTATATGCGATATTTTAAAAAGAAATTGTCAAATTGGACGCCAGAAAATAAAAAAGTATATGATACCATGAATGAATATGGTGGATTTGCTTCTCAAAGTTTGTTTTCGGCCAGTTATGCAACTACACAAATAATTAAATATATTTGCGGTAGTGAGTTTGAAAGCGAACGATTAACAAGAGGAGAAGTGGATTTTGAAAAATATAATATTCAGTATTTGGATGTAAAAAAAGATCCTGAGTGTCCAGTATGTGGAGGAGGAGTTAAAAATGAATCCAAGGATTCGTAGTTCTGTTGGAGTTGTGATTAATCCTGGTTTAGTAGAATTTTTTAAGGGTAATACAAGAAGAAGCATAATGGTAAAAATGAATAGTAATGTTGCAAAGATATTATGTTCATTAGACGGAACACGCTCGATAGATGAGATATGTGACGAATATAATATGGATCAAGAGGCAGAAAAGAAGTTTTGTGATTTAATTAATTATCTTGTGGACAAATGTATTATATATGATCAAAGTAAAAGAATAGAGAGCGAAGATAGAAAAAGATTTTCAAGAGTATTTTCAATGTTAGAAGATTATTCTTGTAATGAAGAGATATTACAGAAAGCATGGAATGGCATTAAGAATTCGAGAGTATGCATTGTTGGAATAGGAGCTGTCGGTAGTTGGATTGCAGCTAACTTGGTACAATCGGGAGTAGAAAATTTAGTTTTAATTGATAATGATGTTGTGGATATAAGTAATTTGCATAGACAATGGGGATATGTTACCGAAGATGTTGGAAAAAGAAAAACGACTTGCTTAAGTAAACGATTAAGAGATATGAATGAGTCTGTGAAAATACAAGAAATAAATTTGTTTATTCGAGAAGATACACTTGAAAAAATTAATCTTGGTAAAGTGGATCTTATTATTGATTGCGCAGATAAACCAACAGTGGATCAAACAGCTGTTTGGATAGGAGAATATTGTATGAAACGCAATATACCACATATAATTGCGGGAGGCTATAATTTACATGTATCATTAATTGGTCAAACAATTATTCCGTATAAAACAGCCTGTGTAAAATGTTTCGAAAAACAGTTAAGGAGACATAATGAACTTGAATTAAGCAATATGAAAAAATTGGCGACTCCAGGACGAAAAATAGGAAGTATAGGTCCGATGTGTAGTTTGTCTGCAAGTTTTGCATCATTGGAAGCAATAAAAGTTTTGTCAAAACTTATTCCACCTTCTAACATTAATAGACGTGGCGAATTTAATATATATAATATGGAAATACAATACCATGAGTATAATAAAATTGAAGATTGTGAATGGTGCGGAAACAATGGAAAGTATAGAAAATAAAACTATTTATTTAGTCGAGACTGTTTTAAAACAACTTAGTATTTCAGTTGATATACCAAAGTATATTTATGGAATAGAAGAGGCAAAAGATTTTTTAGTGGATTTAATAGGAAATAAATCTCTTGAAAATTTTTATGCCATATATATGTCGATATCAAATGAAGTTGTGGCCATTTCTTTTATTGCTAAAGGGGATATTGTTAATGTTACAATGAGTATAGGAGAGATAATTAGAGTTGCGTTATTAAGTAATGCAAAATATATTATGGTGGCACACAACCATCCGTCAGGAATAGCAATACCAAGTGAATCTGATAAAAATATAACAAAACAAATTGCAAAGGCGGCACAATTATATAATATTCATCTAATTGATTCAGTTATCGTGTGCAAAAATGGAGATTTTTGCTCAATAAGAAAAATGGTAAATGGTGATGGTTATGAAAGAAAAAGAGATTCAATACATAGAAATAATAAATGCGACGGAAAATAACCTAAAAAATATTAGTGTTAGCATTCCTCTTACAGCATTTAGTTGTATTACAGGTCCATCTGGATGTGGAAAATCCTCATTAGTGTATGACACAATTTATGCAGAAAGCCAGCGAAATTTTTTAGAGAGTATGTCTGGAAATATGTATGGTCAAAAATTAATGGACAAGCCGAAAGTTGGAGAAATAAAAAATCTTAGACCGGCACTTAATGTTTCGCAACATTATTATAATGTTAATCCACGTTCTACAATAGGTACAGTAACAGATATAGCATATTATTTAAGAACAGTATATGCCTTAATTGCTAGAGAGGTTAATAATATAAATGTGGATGCAAACTATTTCTCATTTAATAACCCAGCGAGTTGCTGTGAACACTGTAAAGGGTTAGGGGAAGAATATGTTGTATCTGAAGAATTGCTCATGCCAGATCAGAATAAAACATTAGAAAATGGAGGAATCATTTATTATAAGGGACCTAAAACATCACAAAATTATAAATACTTAGAAACAATTTGTGAATACTATAAAATAGATTTGTCAAAAAAAATAGCAGACCTTTCATCAAGGGAGAAGGAAGTTCTGTTATATAGAGAAGAACCTATTGAATTTTTAATAAAATTTAAAACACCTAAGGGAAGAACGAAACAGAGAATTATTTCACAAAAAGGTGTAGTAGCAGAATTGGAAGATTTGTTAAAAGAGATAGATACTCCATCTACTTTTGCAAGTATTTCAAAGTATTTAACCAAAGCAAAATGCACCTATTGTGGAGGTGATAAGCTGAGAGAAGAAGTCTTAAATGTTCATGTTGCGGGGAAAAATATTGCAGAAGTGGAAAGGATGTCTTTTGACAATCTATTAATTTGGTTAGGTGAAGTTGAGAAAAATATAGATAAGCTGTGTAGTAAGGAGCAGTTGGAACAGCTTATTTTTGACATTAAGAGACGTGTTAAGAATTTGATTAATCTTAAATTAGAATATTTAACACTGGGGAGAAGTATTCCAAGTCTTTCAGGTGGAGAAATTCAGAGAGTACGTCTTGCAAATCAATTATCTTGTTCATTGTCAGGAATAGTATATATTTTGGACGAACCTTGTAAAGGATTGCATTATAGGGATATTAATTCTATCATTAAAGTTACAAAGTCTTTAATTGAAAAGGGAAATACAGTGATTGCCATCGAACACAATAAACAATATATTACAGAGGCCGATAAGATAATCGAATTGGGACCGGTAGGGGGACCAAAAGGAGGTTATCTTATTAAAGATTCAACAACAAAGGAAGATTATGCATATGATATTGCTTTTAAAGAGAGTAAGGATGCAGAAAAATCAATTTGTGTCTATGGAATAGATTATCATAATTTAAAAAATATTGATGTTAAAATACCATATGGTAAAATATCTTGTATTTCTGGAGTGTCGGGTTCTGGAAAAAGTACATTGGCTAAAGTAATAGCGAATAGCTGTGAAAAGCAGAGACCAATAAATTGTGGAAAAATAAGTAATATAGCTAAGATAAGGAAAGTGTTATATGTAAATCAACAGCCAATTGGAAAAACACCAAGATCAACCGTGATCTCGTACTTGGGAATATATGACAATATACGTCAATTATTTGCAAATACAGAAGATGCTAAAAAAATAGGACTTTCATCATCAGATTTTAGTATGAATATTTCTGGGGGAAGATGTGAGAGTTGCCAAGGAACTGGAAAGAAAAAAATTGAATTAACGTATTTGCCAGACTCATATATAAAATGTCCTGAATGTCATGGAAGAAGGTTTCATGATGATGTTCTGGAGATAAAGTACAAAGGAAATAATATAAATGATGTTTTAGATAAACCAATTGGTGAAGTTAAAGAGTTATTTAATGATGTTGAAAGTATAAGATCAGTTTTGCAATGCATGGAAGATATAGGTTTAGACTATATATCGTTAGGCCAAATGTCAATGAATTTATCTGGTGGAGAGGCTCAAAGAATTAAATTAGCTAAATGTTTGGGTGCAAAGACTAAAGGGAAAAATTTATATATTTTAGATGAGCCGACAGCTGGACTTAACTGTAAGGATATTGAATTATTAGAAAAAATTTTGTTGAAATTAAGTCAAGAAAATGAAACTGTATTAATTATTGAGCATAATATAGAGTTCATTTCTCATGTAGCAGATTATCTTGTAGATTTAGGAAGAAATGCAGGAAATAAAGGTGGAGAGACTATAATCCAGGGAAAACCAATAGAAGTTGTTAGAAACATAGAATCATCATGGAATAATATAATAAATTGATTGACACCATATGCGACACCACGTATAATATGAATAGGAGGTATAATAAATGTCAAAGTGGGATAAACTGATAACATGTATATGCAATTTATCGAAAGACCTCCGGTTTGATGAGTTACGGAAGGTATTGGAAAGCTATGGTTACGAAATGAATGCACCAAGAAATGGAAGTAGTCATTATACTTTCAGAAAGCAAGGGTGTATGCCAATTACAATACCAAAGCACGAACCAATCAAGAAAGTATATGTAGAAATGGTAAGGCAGATTGTAGAAAGCGAGGCGAAGAATGATGAAGACGCTGAATGATTATATGGCAATGTCCTATCGTATGGAAATTGTGGAAGATAAAGATGAAGGCGGATTTGTAGTTTCTTATCCGGATTTGCCTGGTTGCATTACTTGTGGTGAGACAGTGGAGAGTGCGGTAGCAAATGCACTGGATGCAAAAAAAGCATGGATTGAAGCTGCATTAGAAGAAGGCGTAGAGATTCATGAACCAGATAGTTTGGAAGATTATTCTGGGCAGTTTAAATTGAGAATTCCACGAAGTCTGCACAGATCACTGGCAGAACATTCTCAGCGGGAAGGAATCAGCATGAATCAATATTGTGTGTATCTACTTTCCAGAAATGATGCAGTGTTCTCAAAATAAATGTTGTCAAACTTATCTACACCATTTACAATAAGCTGGCAACAAATTGGCAACAGAAAATCAGTGAGCTAAAATAATATATGCAACAGAAATAAAATAACGGCTAAAAAGATACAAAACTTAAACAAATACATTTAAGAATATTTTTGGACTTGCCGAGTTTGAGTAGAACACTTTTTTGCTCGAAACCCTATAGATTAAGGGTTTCGGGCTCTTTTTTTACTTTTGTGATACACTTTTGATACACTTTTTGTAGCCAAAAGATCTTATGAAACAAATCTTTGAGTAATTTCTTATATCCAAAAAGGATATTTTTATTCCGAAAATATATCCATTTTTCCAAAAAAATAAAAAATTTCATAACTGATTTAGTAATACGCAATATTTTATCCCATATGTATTTTGAAAGAAAAAATACAGAACGAGGAGGATAAAAATTATGTATAAAACAGATGTATTTATTTCAGCAGAGGAAATTAAAGAGATAGTTGGTATTTCTAAATCAAAGGCCTACAGTCTTATTCAGGAATTGAATGCAGAGCTTAAAGAGAAAGGTTATTTAACAGTTACCGGAAGAGTGAGCAGAAAATATTTTGAAGAAAGATTTTATGGCTTACTAGAAAAAGAATAGGAGGAAATGGATGGCTGTTTACAAGGAAAAAAACGTGGAACTTGGTATACCTCTTTTCCATATGTGGATTGGACCGGAAAACGTTGTCGAAAACTAAAACGCGGTTTTTTGACGAAAAAAGAGGCTCAGAATTGGGAGAATCATTTTAAGCTTCAAAAGGCAAATAGTCTAGATATGACATTTGAAGATTTTTACGGAATCTATGAAGCCGATGTAAAACCCAAAATCCGATACAATACCTGGTGTACAAAAGAACATATCATAAAAACGAAGATACTTCCGTATTTTAAAAACTTGTGTATGCGAGACATTACACCGAGAGATATCATCAAATGGAAAAATATGATGAGAGAATCCATCAACAATAAAGGAAAAGAATATACAGGAACATATTTAAAAACTGTACAAGCACAACTTTCGAGTATTTTTAATCATGCAGTACGATTTTATGAACTTCCGAATAATCCAGTAAGGGTTGCAGGACCAATGGGACAGAATGAATCAGATGAAATGAAATTTTGGACAAAGAAAGAGTATATGAAGTTTATCCCAACCATGGCGAATAAGACATATTCCTATATGGCATTTGAAAGTTTGATGGAGTTGATTATTTCATTATATTTGATGCGAAGTATTATAACATCCAACTTGAAAAAGGGAAATCACTCCGTGGAAATCCGGGAGTTGGAGATGTGACAAAGCAGTATCTGTATCAGCTTGCATACCGGGAATTTATCAAAGCCCATAACATAGCTGTGGTGAAAAACTGTTTTCTTATGCCGACAGAAGGGAATGAAATTGTTAAGAAAGGTACAGCAAAGATGCCTATGCTTGAGGCATTAGGCTTGGAAAATATACAGATAAGACTGATTCCGGCAAAAATGCTTTATGAGTGTTATTTGACGCAGAGAAAGATTAATATTAATTTGTTTGAGTTATAGGAAAGGGGAATTTTCATGGAGGCTGATAAAGGTTATATGTGTCGTCTACTGAATGGTGACGATAAAAAATGTTATACCTGTATATCAGAGAGCATACAGTTGGAAAAAGAGTGATTGTGAATTGCTGTTAAGTGACTTGTATCCGTATATGAGAAGGGGAGTCAAACCTATTTTTTTGGAAGTATAGTATATGTGGCAAATAATTTAGGAGGATATACAGAATATATAATTATTGATGGGCAACAGCGCATAACAACAGTGTCATTGTTGTTATGTACTATTAGCAATTATTTGATGAGTTTTCCTTGCGAAGGTGTTATGATTAATACAAAAAAGATTACAGCAGCATATCTGACAGATGAATATGCGGAGGATGAAAAGAAACTGAAACTGAAGTTGATAGAAGGGGATGACTATGCTTATGACCAGTTGCTCAAGATTATTTTGCACTTTCTCGATACCAATAAAGAAATAAATAGCTCTATTGCAGCAAAATTATTGAAAGTGGAAATAAAGACGGCAAGCCGACTGTTATCGAAGGCTGCAAAATTGGATATTCTAAAAAGTTACGGAAAAACAAAGAATAAAGTATATTTTAGAGAATAATGCAAATGGATGGTAAAATTGTTCCCCAGGCTGGGGAACAATTTAAAAAGGAATATGAAAAAGGATAAAAGATGAAAGTAAAATTAGAAGACATAATCGAGGCAATGGAATTTGCCGGTATGGAAACAGAATATTATTACGATACCCAAAATGAAAAAGTTGTGATGCTGCTTGATGGAATGGTGGATGGTGAAGACAATCCGGAATTTTTCGAAGATATTAAAGAGGGATTTGTCGAAGATTATATACCATTACCGGGACAATACGATATCAACGAGTATCGATTAATGGAAGAGGTCATATACGAACTTCCGGCGGGAAAGAATCAGGATGTGTTGACAGGGGCAATCCAGGGTAGAGGTGCTTTTAGAAGATTTAAGGATAAATTGTATGACTTGAATCTGCAGAAACAGTGGTACCAATATCGTGATGAAGCTTATGAAAAAATAGCAAGACAATGGTGCGAAAGACATAAGATTGATCTTGTTGAATAAAAGAAAGGGGTAATTTGTGAGTGATTTCGGAAAAAACAGAGTATTGGCATTATATAAGATTCTGACAGCATATACAGACGAACTACATCAGATTTCTATGCAGGATATTCTGGTTCACATGGAAGCAGAAGGATATTCCTGTAGTGAAGATAGTATTTTGCGATATATAAAGCAATTAAGAAATGAATTAGGTGTAGATGTGATTTCTGGTCGTGGAAGGAATGCTCGTTATTTCATTGGAAACAGACTTTTGGAAAAGGAAGAGATGAAACTTATTATTGATTCCGTTAATGCGTCTAATTTCATTGAGAAAAGTATTGCCACCAAAATGATTGATAAATTGAAATCTACTATGAGTCTGTATGATGCGGAAGAACTGGATAGAAGTGTGTTAGGGATTAATACTGCAAAAGCAGAGAATAAGAAAATTCTCTATAATGTAAATTTGATTCAGGAAGCTCTATCCAAGGGGGTTCAGATAAGCTTTGATTATATGGTGTGGGATAGAAATAAGAAGTTGGTAAAAAAGTCGGATAGACGATATAACATGAACCCATGGGCTTTAATATGGGCAAATGATAGGTATTATTTGTACGGTTATGATGTAAAAGAAAAAGATGGTATATTAAGTGAAAGAAATTATAGAGTGGATAAACTTGATAATATCAAGTTGTCCGACATACCAAGAACTGGTAAAAGTCAGTTCCGTATTTTTAATGCTAATACATATGTTTCAAGGCGGATGGGTATGTTTTCAGGAAAAGAACAGGTAATAACTGTGAGAATCCCGGATACATTAGTTGGTTCTTTTATAGATCAATTTGGTAAGAGAATTACAATTTCTGAAGACACAGAGGGTATGTTGTTAGTTACTTTTCATGCAGTTGCGTCTGTTATCTTGCTTGGATGGTTACTAGGATTACAATATGTAGAGGTATTAAGCCCACTGAGTGTTAGGAATGCTATGATTGATTTAATAAAACAAAATATGGAAATCTATTCTAAAAAGAATTGACGCAAATATGCGGCAATTCTTTTTTCGTTCTATGATAAAATTATATACAATTTTACTGTTACCAATCATGTAAGAAATAAGCAACCACAAGGAGGTTTGGTGTTGAAGGATTACTTATTAGATGTTATGCAACAACATGAACATGGTTTGTATATGTGCGAATTACCAACGGGCAATGGAAAAACTTATGATTCAGCACGGGCAATGAAAGAATATGCGGATTCAATTGGTGATGATACCAAAATCATTTACCTGACAACTTTAAATAAGAATTTACCAGAAGATGCATTGAGGGTGGCATATGGGAGTGAGGAGCTTTATAAGCGTAGTGTATTGAGATTACGCTCTAATTTTGATGAGGTTGTAGAAAAAATTCTTGAGATTGAAGTGCCGGAGGAAATGAAAACGGATGCGTATCTTAAATTATGCAAGGATGTTTCCCTTTATCGTAATGCTGTGGAAAAAAGATATGCCGATAAGGAATATATAAAAGAATTGGCTGGCAGAATAACAGAAGGGGACAGGCAGCTTCGATATGAAATTACTAAACGTTTAAAGAATAGATTTCAAACAAAGACACAGCGAAAAAATGCTATTAGAACTGATGCGAAATATAAATGGATTGGGAAATTGTATCCTGCGGTATTTACAGACGATTACAAAATAATATTAATGAGTGTCAGTAAGTTTATGAAGAGAAATTCTATTCTTATTGATTCTAGTTATGAGTTTTTGAATTCGGATTTAATAGAAAACGCAGTAATTGTTATTGATGAATTTGATGCAACGAAGGATACTATACAAAGTGAGCTGATTGATAAGTCGTTGGCAATGCAGGAAGACTATATACAGTTGTTTCGTCAGATATATCGTACTTTGAATCCAAACGATTTTTCTTCTAGTATGAGACAAGCTATGGATGAGGTCGAAAAATCAGGGAATAGAAATACATTTACAACACTAATGGATGAAGCAAGAAAAATTGCAGAGGATTATCATGTAAGGTTAAGTATAAAAACAAAAGAAGATTTAGTGGATCAGAGACAGATTTTCTTGTTTAATGATGGTTCATTCCATACGGTTTTAAAAGAAGGGGCACAGTATATCCGCTCATCCTTAAATAAAGAAGACAATCGTATTGATGTTTTCTTTGAGGGGAAAGATGATTTTTTCAAGAACAGAAACAAAGAGAAGGATATTGTGTTATATAGCTTATTGCGTGAGATTAATGTATTTCTTTTGCATTTTAGGTTATTTTCTATAGAATGGGCAAGAAATTACATGGAAATTATAAATAGCTCTAGAAGCGGTATCATGGATACGATGAATTTGGAGAATGCTATTAGTACAATCCTAAAAAGATTAGAATTAACTAATAAGCAAAGAGATTTGTTGATGGGTGAAACATGCCAGATGATTAGAAATAATCGTGAATTGATATTGGAGGATAGAAGCTTCTATCAAGTTGGCATGGAGTATTATGAATTTGAGGATAATGATTCTCATCATGACAATACGAATCTTAAATTTGTTAAGGTATATGATACTCCTGAAAAAATCATGTTATACCTTGCAGGAAAAGCAACGGTGTTTGGAATATCGGCAACTGCTGAAGTTGATACAGTTGCTGGAAATTATGATTTGAAATATTTGAAGGAACAGTTAAAAGAAAGGTTTCATAAGACGCCGGGTTATTTAAAGGACAAAACAAGAACTGCATTAGAAAAAAGATGGAGCGCTTATGCAGATGGCGAGATAAATGTACATGGGGAAGTAATCAGTAGTAATATACAAGGATTCAATGCAGAAGATTATTGCAAAACATTTATGAATGCAGAATTTGCACGTTATGCTTCAAACATTATCACCAATATAACAGATAACGAATATCAGATAATAAGATACTGCAATGTACTTAAAGCAATGTGCATTTTTAATAGGAATGAAGATATTCAATCAATGTTGTACTTGGGAATGGCATTGCCGAAAAAGAACAATCCCGGCATGGATGAAGGTGTTCTGCAGCAGTTGTTTGAATACTCTCAGATGGAGACTCAGCAGAGTAATAGTAGTGTTTGTTTCTTGAAAAGCGACAATTTTGAACAGGATAAGGAAGAATTGCAGCAGCAATTGTCATGTGGAGAAAAGATATTTGTTATGTCATCTTTTCAGACTATAGGTGCTGGACAGAATTTACAATATAAGATTCCGAAAGGTAGAAAAGTTGTACGACTGGGAGAGTTTACCGAAGGTGACAAGAGATTCTTATATAAGGATTTCGATGCATTGTATCTGGGAAATATAACTAATATGACAGTAAATACATATCAGGATGAGAAAATAACGTCTCATGATTTGTTGCAGATGTTGTTTCAAATAGAGGAATTGTACGAAAACGTTGAAATGAATTATTCTGAAAAGGACCAAATGTTAAAGCTTGCGTTTCGCTCTTATACAGGAAGTGACCAATTTACTTTAAACAAGTTGTATAAGTTAAAGAGTGTAGTTGTACAAGCAAGCAGAATAGTTTTACAAGCGGTGGGGCGTATGTGTAGAACTTTTGTTAAGAGTCCGAATATATATTTATTTGTTGAATCTGAGTTATTAGAAAAATTATATGTTGGTGAATTAAAGAAACGAATTTTACCGCCGGAAATGAAAGCAATTGTGGATATGCGTGAGTCACTTGGAAAGGATTATTTACCGGAAGAAAACTTTATGTTAAATAAGGCAGAAAAGATATCCTCGGTTGGTCTTTGGACGATACGGAGAATGTTGGCAAAGGATTGGACTGCTGAAAGTATGCAATTGTGGGAACAGTTAAGAGTGTTGGTATTACAGTATCCGACGGCAAGTACATATGACTGGCAGAATAATGAATATCTTCAAAAACTTTACATTACAAGTGGAGAAAAGCGGAACCAGTATATTTACTCACAGTATTCAGATTTCAATGATGTTACTATAGATTTTGGAAACGACAAGGTGGCATTTAAAAACAGTAAAAGAGCTAAAATAAAGGGGAATTCTGATGAAGTTGCTATTTATGAAATGAGTGAAAAGGAATCCGGTTTGCAGGCGATACTTAGATATCCCGGAATGAAAGCTCATTTTGAAGAAATGGGATATGCATTGAAATTTGAAATGAATGAATATCTTCTTAGCCCGGTATTGTTCCATAATATTTATAAAGGTGCATTGGGCGAAGAGGCTGGTAAGTTTATATTGAAAAGAGAATTGGGAATTGAATTATCATCAATAACAGTGCCGGAATATTTTGAATTCTTCGATTATAAGCTATCTGATGATGTGTATGTTGATTTTAAGAATTGGAAGTTTACATATGTGCAGGATAGAGACGAAATCAGAAAAGATATATTGAGAAAGCTGGAGGCTATAGGGGCTAAACGGGTTTATATCATAAATGTTGTATCAGATAAAGATTACAAGCCGAGTGCCATAGTGGATCAGTGCTTGGTGGAGATTCCGATGCTTATAAGAGAAGATGGTACAGTGTGTTATGAAAATTTACATATGATTCGTAAGGAGGATTTCGAAAATGTTAACTAACAGAATTAATGTTACCTACAATATAGAAAATATTGATGCTGACTTTGATATTTTTAGGGTCGAGAAGGCTAATAAGGATTATTACAAATACAATATCTTAGATTCGGCAGTATATGAATTTAAGGCGGCAGCAGTTCAGTGGACCTTTGGTGCAACTGCATTGGTGCTGTTCCGTAAGGGTGAAGTGACAGAAAAGCAATTTAAAGAAAGTATTATGAAAGAGTATGAGGATGTAAAAATCCAAAAGATTGATTTGTTTGATAGCGAGCAGTGCAATAAATGTTTTTATTTTGAAAACAGATTACTTGCACAACTCCTGATAAATTCAATGAGAACGCCTAAGCATGAGGCTTTTATGTATAATAATCTCACAGGTAAGCTTTTCTATCATGACCCATCATGGAGACATAAAGATAAATTAACAGGTAAGGTGAATTTTATCAGATTCTTGGAGATTGTTGTTGATCCAGGGATGTATCTCAATTTGGAACATAAAACGTTCAAGAGGTATGATCGAGAAAGTAACGGATTGTATGTAATAGATTCAAAGACTGGTGAGTTTAGAAAAAAATTAAAGACAGATACCAATGTCATTACATACAAGGAAGGTTCCTTGCCGCATAATCACTTTAGAGTAGATAATTTTGATATATCTGATATTACGCATTTTAGGAAAAGTAAGATGGGCGTAATGGAGCAGTTTTTAAGAGATGTGAATGATAATCTTTCTAAATATATGTCCATAGAAATTGTGGAGAGAGAAGATGCACAAGAATTTGATATCTCAAATTTGGAAAAGAAGGGAATATCAGAGCTTGAATATGGTGAAATGTTACAGAAAAAGGGTGTTGTAATTGTAGATGAAAATAACTCTGAAGTATCAAAGGATATTGTAGCAAAGCTCCAAGAGGAGTTGGAGAAGTATTATCATGTAAAGGCAGCGGTAGGAAACCTTTCGGAAGAAGCATATAATATCAGAATCATTCATGATGGTGAATATTATGCTGAAAATGAGATGCATGATCCACACAGTGATAACTTAAAAGGATATATTGTACAGCATATAACAGAAGAGGCCGAGCATTTTACAAATACAAAGGGAAGTTCTCCAGATATAAAGAAGATTGTTCAGGAACTTATAATAAAAGGTGATGTAAGAGAATGTATGATTTCAATTTTTGATTGGGAAAGACTTGATTCTGAAAAAGATTGGACCTTTGTTTTTAGAAAGAAGATAAAAACAAAATACGGTGAAAATGCAGCGCATATAAATCATGTTAATAAAAAGGCACTCAATTATTTCCAATATTATCGTTTGAAAATTGATTGCAATGGTGAAATGGAATTTGATACATTTTGTGATAGTAATCAAGATGAAGCAGAAGAGTGGAACAAGATTTGTTATGCATATGATTTTGTAGAAGACAAACATCGCGGTGCACAGAATCAGGTAGAAGGATTAATGTATTCGGATATTGATAATATTCATGCCATATTGTTAACACGCGAAAAGACATTGCCTAACATATCAGCATTAATGAATACACTTATGGAAACAGATGCAAAAGAAAGAGTATCAAAAGAATTATTATTGGAAGCAATAGATGATTTTGAAAAAGATAATATTGATTCAAGGGAATGCATTTCTGAATGGAAAAGTAAGGTGGCTGCAGAAACAGAAATGATTACCAAGAAAGCATTGAAAAAGATTTTAAATATGCGCACAGGAATTGCATCAAAATTCAATAGGTTTTTACATGAAAAGTATGGAGTCTGGATTGATGGCGAGCTGAGAAAAGGGGAATTTGAAGCGACTTACCAAATTGGAAATCTCTTAAACATCAAGTACGAATACAATGAGAAAGACTACTTAGATGGACGTACATTTGTATATTATGTGGGGGCTAAGAGTAAGAGATTAGCATATCCAAATGCTTGTTGTATGCGTAAGGTGATTTCTTTGGGAGAAGAACTTGAATATGAGGAGGCTCTTCCGTTGATGGCAGTAGAATTTGTGCGTAATAGTCAATATACGGTTCTTCCATTTCCGTTTAAGTATTTGAGAGAATATATTAAACAGTGCTAATTTTTAAGAATCTGTTGCATTTCATCTTAATCCAAACGATAATAATCTCGTGGCAACAGTTTGGCAACGCCATTCAGTAAGTCAGAATAAATAGTGTAATTGATATATTAATATGCCCCATATGAGATCAAAACTTAAACAAAATAAGTTAAGTACAACCCGGGACATAATGAGTTTGAATAATTACCACATCTCTGAAAAGCCTTATAAATGATATGCTCCCCATATGGTAGACAATGGAAATATCCAAAAATCTATCATATGAGGAGCATATTTTGTAAACAGTGAATACTGCGTATCACAATGTGCCGGAGATAGGAGAACTGATTTATGAGAAAGAGGTAGTGGTTGAGATGAATGTAAAAGATAATTCATTTTATTCGTATGTAGATTATCATGTCAGTACTGATGAGAAGAAGGTACGAATGGTAGGTGGTAATGGAAACGATGATGTACTAGCAGTATATGAGAAACTTAATAGCTTCTTTAAGCAAATTGGTCACGAAGCTGATTTTGACAGGCTATATGAGTTTAGTAGATGTTGTTAAAAAATGTTGTGGCAGATAAGGAAGAAAAGGTAGCAAGAGAACTTTTGGCATGTGGTTCATATAAGTACCTGAAAACATCAGTGAAAGCAAATGCTTTTAAGTTTGATTTAAGTGATACTGGTGGTAATTTGAAACTTTTTATGAGTGTGCTGGATAAATTGGGTGTGAAACTTGATGGGGATCAATTGTACGAGGAGTATCAGAAGATTTATGAGGAGACTGTCAGCAAAAATGAGATGTACGAGATGGAACAGGAGAAGCAGTGGAATAAAGGTAGAGGGAGATAATTTCTCTGCTTCTACTTCTTAACAGAAAACAACAGAAATAACGGCTGGAAATAACAAATTTGCGGAATTCACAAAACTAATCGTGAATTTAATTTTCAAGAACGCGAAAATTTTTGGAAATAAGTATATACAAACAAATGTTTGCATGGTATGATGGGTTAAGATATAAAATAGGGTTATATTTAACCCAAACGGAGGAAAGAAATGCAGACGATAAGTTACAAAAAGCTCTGGAAGCTGTTAATTGATAAAGATATGTTAAAAAAGGATTTGGCTCAAAAAGCTAAGATTAGTCCTACATCCATCGCAAAATTATCCAAGAATGAGAATGTAAATACGGAAATTTTGCAGAAAATTTGCAATGCCCTTGACTGTGATATTTGTGACATTATGGAGATGGTCGGGAGCAGTTCAGAGAAGGAAGGCGAGGGACAATATAATGATTAGATTAGCGACAGTTTTTAGTGGTATTGGAGCAATAGAACATGCATTACAGAGAATGCAGATAAAAAATGAGATAATTTTTGCTTGTGATAATGGCGATGTGTCAATTCTTACGAAGAAAATAGACATGAATATAGATGAAATAGGAAATGAGTTAAAAGCTTTATCGAAGATTATTAAAAAGATACAATTTAATGATGAAGTCGAGGATTTGTATAAAAACCAGTTGGATGGCATGTTAGCAGAAGCGCTAAATGAATATGAAATTGTTTTAAGTAAGATTGATTCGTTTCCAAAACAAGATTCGAAGTTGATAGAAAAAATTTTAAAAAATGTTATTTCCATGAAGGGAGTAAAAGCTTCAAGAGTAAAAGAATATAAAAAGTTTTTAGCTGAACTTGGACAGGGATCTGAGCAGCAGGCAAAACTTAGAGAATTGCAGGTTATACTTGAGGTTTCTAATGACTATAAAAAAGATAATTCACTTGAGGATCTTGGAAAAGATATTGAATTTGAAAGTGGCGATGATATTGATTGGAGAAGCATTTCGGAGTTGGTATATTCAGCTTACGAAAAATTAGAAGCCCTGGATGGAAAGAAGATAATTCGTAAGGTACAGGATTTATCGCAGAGAGCAAGTCAGTTGCACGAGAAAATTAATTATATGGATGTCCAAAAGAAGCTTGTAGCCATGGGTGATGACTGGACTGCCCGAAAGAAATATGTAGATTCTCTTTATGAAGGAATGGAAAAGAGAAATAAGGTAAAAGCATCATATATGGCAAATTATAATATTAAAGATGAGCAGTTCCATTGGAACGTTGCCTTCCTGAATGGCAAGCAATATGCTGGTCAGGTGGATCTCTTTGTTGGTGGAAGTCCTTGTCAATCATTCTCTTTGGTAGGTAAACAGCGTGGCTTGGATGATACAAGAGGAACACTTTTTTATGAGTATGCCAGACTGATTGATGAAATAAAACCGAAGATTTTTATTTATGAAAATGTAAAAGCTGTTACAACACATGATGGAGGAAAAACATGGGAGAAAATGCAACAGGTTTTTTCAGAATTGGGCTATAAATTTACATGGTCGATTTTGAATTCAAAGAACTATGGTATTCCGCAGAATAGAGAACGATTATTTGTTGTAGGATTTCGTGAGGATTTGGAACTGGCAAAAAAATTTAGTTTTCCAAATCCAATTCCGTTAAGGAAAAAAATGAAGGACTTTCTTATGGATAATGCTCCTGGAGGATATTTTCTCCCGAAGAAAGGAGTAGAATTTGTAACAAAAGAAAAAAATCTTTCAAAACGATTCACGCAAATTGATGGTGAAGTACAACTATGTCAGAAGAAGAATCAACAGTTTAATTGGCATGGGGATTTTGTTTTTCAGTCAGAAGAGGATGCGAAAGAGAAAGAGATACCAGAACTTGAAAAATATTTTTTATCCGAAAAAGTAGTTAAATATGTAATGGCTACAGGAACAAAGAATTTTTATAGTAAACCAAAGACTGACTTAGATATTGCGAGACCATTACTTACGACCATGCACAAAATGCATAGAGCTGGAGTTGATAATTATGTTACAACAGATGGAAGATTGAGAAAGCTTACACCAAGAGAGTGCTTACGTCTTATGGGATTCTCAGACAACTTTAAGATAGTAGTATCAGATACATCTATGTATCAGCAGGCAGGTAATTCGATAGTAGTTGATGTTTTGATTCATATTATGAACAAAGTTATTGAGAGTTGCCCATCTTTAGTCGAGGAGGAATAGAATTATGTCATTTACACCATTTGCTAGATATAGAAATTTTACATTGGCAAATCTTAAAGCTTTGCTTGAAGTTTATCCTGATATGGCAAGAAGTATTCCGTGGGAGGAGGCAAAGGATTTTGCAGAGGCAAATTTAAAAGGTTATAAGAGGACCGCCTATCAACAGGCATGTCAGCTTGGTTTGGAGGATAGAACAAAAGATAGCTTTAGAATACACAACTATTTATATACATTTGATGATGAGAATCTTACAAAATATCTTGTATTTTGGTTTAAGACATATTTTGCACCAAATCCACATGTGAAATCATCTGATGAGGCTTTTTTGCTTTATTGTCGTCTTTGCGAAGATATTTTGCAGAGCGAAAGTCATTCAGTGAATTTTGAAGATTTTGTAGAAAAGAATATCGGGGGAAAGAGTGATGATATTTTACTCAATGCAATAAAAGCATATGCTGCACCTGTGAAGTACAGAAAAGTTGGAAATTATGATAATTTATATATTTCTGAATCTGATATTAATGCTATTGAAGATGAAGTAAGTTTTATTAAAGCAAACTTCCCTATCGGTAATCAAAAGTCTGAACACAATTTTTTTGAAAGATTCTCATATGCAAATTTCTGTAAGTTTTATGGCAAAGATGAAAATCCGGAAGTCAAAGATGGTGAAGAAATTAGATTAGCAGATACTTCACGAGTCGAATTACATTTTGAACAAAGCAAAGAATGCGCACGTCAACTTGTGGATTGTGTATATCGAATAGATAATTTTGAAAGATTTTCCAAAGTTCTGAAGAATAATGATAAAAATGTCAAGATTATTACAGATGATTTAGGCGGAAATTATCTTAGATATATGTTTGCTAAATCAACATCTGACTTGTATGAGAATACCAGTGGTGGAAAGAAACGTGTGTTTTTGGATAAAGACTATGAAATTAATGTTGATGGTATGACAGAAAAATGTAGATTATCAACCGAGTGGGTAAGCTCTGAACTTGGAGATGGTACCGCAAGTGCAAATTATCTTCAAGCATTAATGAAGACCATAAATACATATTATTCTGATGTTTTAAAAATATACGAAGAATTTGGAAGATGGTACTTAGAGTATTTGAAACAAGACTTCAAATTGTCTGATTTGCCAGAGTGTTTTAAATCAAGATTTGCTCAGAGATATATTCAATCACTTTTGGCAAAACCATTTGTGATTTTAACTGGAAACAGTGGAACTGGTAAAACAAGACTTTCTAAGCAGTTTGCAGAATATCTTGAGGTTGACTTTGGAAATGATGAAAAAAACTGGTTACTGATTCCTGTCGGTGCAGATTGGACGGACAATACAAAGATACTTGGTTTTTACAATCCATTAGCAATTGATGGTAAAGGCGAGTATGAGAAGACTGCCATTTTGAAGTTGATTGAGAGAGCGAATCTTCCGGAAAATAAAAGTGTACCATTTTTTATTATACTGGATGAGATGAATTTAAGTTATGTAGAGAGATATTTTGCAGATTTTCTTAGTCATATGGAAACACCAGATTTGAAGTTTGTTTTGGATGGATATCCAGGAGTGCTTAGGTATCCTGAGAACCTGTTTGTGGTTGGAACAGTCAATATCGATGAAACTACATATATGTTTAGTCCAAAGGTACTGGATAGGGCTAATGTAATTGAATTCAAGCCGGAAGAAAATTCTGTATTGGATTTATTTGTTAATCCAGCAGATAATGAAAACATCAACCCTGCTAGTGACGGAACAGCAGAAGCATTTGAAAAAATGGCCGTACTTATTAGAGCTGGAAAAAGTAATTTGGAGGTAGATATACTTGTCGAAATTCAAAGCGTTTTCAAGCGAATTTATGAGATTGTTGAAAAGAGTGGATACGAATTTGCATATAGAACTGTCCGTGAGATTCGACAATATTTATCAGCAGCTTATGAACTTACGGAAGACAAGGAAACTTTTGATTTTTACTCCATAATTGATGAGCAGCTTATTCAGAAGATTCTTCCTAAAATTCATGGGAATAATAAAGAAATTGGCGGACTGCTCGAAGAACTGGGAGCATTGTGTGTAGAGTATAATTTGCCATTAAGCAGAGAAAAGATTGAGAAGATGAAAGGAAAACTTGCACAGATCCAGTATGCAAGCTTTATATAAAATATGGTTGCAGCATTACGCTTCAGGGTGAATGGAGATTATGATGCGTACTTTTACCCTGTCGGAACATACAATAAAATAGACTGGGAAAATGAATTACCTTGCCAGTTAGGCACAGATTATTCGGTATACTTATCTAAATCAGAAGATAATATTGAGGCTATTGATATAGTAAATGGATTGGATGGAAAACCAATTTTACGACTTATTGAAACGAAGCAATATATTATCAAGCTGGATAAAAAGAGCAAAGATTTCGTATCGTTACCGATTTTGCAGAATGAAAATAACAAGGCTCCGAAAATTTATGAAGACGAGAACTCTGTCACATTCCAGTATATAAATTACCTGGGAAGAACGAAGGCTTCATTTTCTGATTCCAATCAAAAAAGAACTCTTGTCTTTGAAGTAGTTCCTAATAAAATGGATTATGAAGATGATTATATTGAGCTTACAGAATCCATTGCAGAGCATTGTTCGGAATTGTTATTGGAGTATTCTGGATTAACATCGAATGTATTTAGTATATCGAATGAAGATTCAAGAACCTTGCTGGAACAATTTATCTTTTTACGGAGATTCTGTTTCAGTGAGAATCTTTTAGGACTGTTTGAAGCCATAAAGAGAAATCCCGATCGTATATTGATAGAAGATTCGGAATTTAAGCCTATAGGATGCGGAGTGCCTTCGAGGAAAATTTTTACACATCCTTTTAGTTATGGACAAAAATGGAGAAAATATGAGACTGAGGACTTGCATACACATTATCTCCCGTCAACGATTGCAGTTTCGAAAAAAAGGGACAGCATTGATACAGTCGCAAACAGATTTTTGAAATTTGCATTGGAGAAGTTTCAAGTTATCTGCGAAAAATTAATCAAATCTCTTGAGTCCGCAGGTGCGGAAAAGCAAACTGAATGCTTGCGCGAAGCTGCTAATATTCAGCAGATGTTGAATGATATTTTGAATGATCGTTTCTTTGATGAAATTGGAAGGCTTGAGATTATTCCTCAGAATAATCAGGTTCTTCAAAAGAGAGCAGGCTATTCGGATATATTTTTTGCATATTCCATGGTTGACCTGGCACTGCAACTTGATTGGAAAGGGAAAGATTCTGTATATGAGGGAGAATCAAAAAACGTTGCTCTCCTGTATGAATATTGGCTTTTCTTTGAACTAGGCAGTATAATTAAATCTATAGATGGATGTGAAGCGATTACTATAGAGGATACACCATTTCTCACAACGGATAATGGTAAGTTGACTGTATCACTGAAGGAAGGAAAGAAATCATGCCAGGCATATGTAATTAAAAATCTTAATACAAGAATTAATCTTTATTATAATAGAACTTTTGTGCCAACTGATTTTCGTACTACAAAGTATGAAGGGTCGTATTCACGACCGTTCAGACCAGATTATACACTAGCTATTTTTCCATGCAGATATCAGGGAGGATATGATGGAGGAGAGAGTAAGGCCATCAAAGATGGTGCTGTAAGTTATATCCATTTTGATGCCAAGTATCGTATTACAGAATTAACTTCTTTTGTTGGAAAAGTTGATAATGCTACCGATTTTGACGACAGCGAATTAGAAGATGAGAAAGCATCAGAGGTCACAAATACATATAAACGTGGCGATCTTTTAAAGATGCACACATATAATGACGCAATTCGTAGAACGATTGGAAGCTATGTATTATATCCTGGAAATGCAAAACAAGCAGATATGGGTAATAAGGTGTTTAGCCTTTATGATGAAATTCTCCCAGGTGTAGGTGCATTTGCAATAAAGCCAAGTAATAGTGCGCTAGGAGAGAAGGAACTGTGCAGATTTATTTCTGACATGATAAAAGAAAAGGGACAAGATAATTCCCGACTCAATCGACTGAAGTATTATGCAGAAATGGTTATGCAAGAACCGGCTGCATTTAAGAATACGCAAGTAGATTCATCAGATGGATTAGCAAAGGCATTATGTGTCATTGGATATATTCGAAGTGAAAGACCAAGCGATTACTACCACTCGCTTGAACAGAATGATTTGCTCAAGCCAGGAAAGGAATTTTTGTTCTATTACTATGCAATAAAAGGAAACACGGTATATTCTCATCACCATGATATTGCAAAAGCTGGAACATTCAGGTTTTACAAAAACAATATTGATATTACAAAAACATATGATTTAGAACCAATTCTTTGCGATATAGTTTCTAATAATCTTGTTTCAAAGCAGGAACTTGTAAATCAGCTTAATTCTCAAGGTTTCTTAACGTTTGTAGATAACCATAATGCGGATTTTTACTATGTAATTAAAGTAAAGGTTGTTAAGGATTGTTTGCCAAGAGAATCAAAAAACATTAGCGATATAAATGGCATTAATGGCAATGATAGTTTTAGTCCACACTCTCCAAAAGTAATAGATATACGAGCGTTTTTGGCCTCACCATAATAAATAACTATTTGTTTAGGCAAGACCATTTGGTGTGTTGGATATCGAAAGAATAACAATATGATGTATGTGTTATGGGGACAAAGTGTAGAGGGAATAGGTAAACATATTTTATGTATTGAAGGAGGAATAAAGAATGCAGAGAATTAATGATGATGAAATCTTTTTTGAAAATATCCCTTTATATGGTTCAAATATTGTAACAAAAGGTTCAAGAGGACTTGGAGGGGAAATTTATTTTAATATAAGTGATATAGATTTCTTTGGAGGAAATGTGAATTCAACAGAAACAATTGCTGGAAAAGAAGTATATTCTTTAAATAAATCGAATGTTTATAAATTCAATAAGAGAAATCTTTTAGAATATATGGATTCGATAAAAAATGAATTCATACTTAACTTATTTTATGATTACAAAAAATTCACTAGAAATTCCGACAAATGGAAAATGATAGACGAGGATGGATGGAAGTATAGGAGAGAGGAAATTGAACATGCATCAAATTTGGAATTTGATATGTATCTAAAAAAATCTACATTAGACAGAGGATTTATAGGTTGCAATTCCTCTGATATTTATTCTCTAGTGGTTGCGTATACATTGATCCCTAATTATACAGAATTAAGAATCCTGCGAACAAATGAAAATGGACATAATTGCTATACATTTTTGATGAGTCTAAAGTCTTCTGTAGATTTTGTTTCAGAGTTTAATCAGGAGTTCGAAGAAGAGGTTGAGGATAAAAGAGGTGTAAACAGAGAGGCTTTGTTAAATGATGCATACAACAGAGGTGGTAAACCTGGTAAGTCTCGTGTTAATACAACTGTGTTTAACAGAGATCCTGTGATTGCAGCGGCTGTAAAAGAAAGAGCAAATGGACAATGTGATTTGTGTGGACAACCTGCTCCGTTTAATAATGCTAATGGTTTTCCTTATCTAGAGGAGCATCATCTAGTCAGACTGGCTGATGGAGGGGATGACAGCATAGATAATGCAGTGGCACTGTGTCCTAATTGTCATAGGAAAATGCATGTTGTAAATGATGAGAGAGATACGGAAACACTTAAGAAAAGAATTTTGGTATATGTGAATGCGATGAATAAAGAATAATCGTAATTTTATACTTTATAGATATCTTTTGTGAGTTGGCGAATAAAATTGTGAGGCATAAAATGTGAAAGATAGAAAAGCTGGCTAAGTTAAAGGAAAATAATTGTTGAGGTGATTTTGTGGCAGATGTTTTAACCAAAGAACAACGGCATAAAAACATGAAAAATATTCATGGAAAAGATACCAAAATAGAGGTTATATTGAGGAAGGCATTATGGGAAAAAGGGTATAGGTATCGTAAAAATTATAAAAAGCTGCCAGGGAGCCCGGATATTGTACTGACAAAATATAAGATAGCAATCTTCTGTGATGGAGAATTTTTTCATGGGAAGGATTGGGAAGTATTAAAACCAAGACTGGAAAAGGGTAATAACAGTGAGTTTTGGATAAGCAAAATATCTCGTAATAGAGAGCGGGATGATGAAATAAATAAGAGATTGCTGTTTGAAGGCTGGACCGTTATCCGGTTTTGGGGTGATGATATAAAGAAGCATACAGATGAGTGTGTTAAGATTGTGGAAGAAACAATCTTTGAGAATAATCTGATAGAGGACACAGGTGTGCAGTGGATTTAAGAAAATATTGGCGGATTACGAGGGACAAGCTGAATTTGATGAGTCTAAGATGCCAGCCATTGATGCAGCTAATGATGATTTTACATTGACTTTGTATAATCTGAATTATGCCACTAATTATGCAACACAGGTAAATGGAAAATTAAGTAAGTGAATGACAGTAAATATGGCACTCAATGTGACACCCAAACTTTTACTCAAGAATATTCCGAAGTTAGTCTCAACGAAGTCTCACTAGATTTGAGACTGAGGAGGTTCAAAATCATGGACATAAGTAAAAAAGATTGGAAGCTATTTCGAGAAAGATTATCAGGCTGGCAGGAAAATTATATGGAAGGTCTTGTTAAAGAGTATGCAAATTTTCTGAATGATGATAAAAAGCCTGCATCAGAGAAATTCTGGGAACTTGAAAAACGGATAAAAGAAGATAAACGTCATCCGGGAGTTGTCATGGAACTGAAAAAATCAGAGGTAATATGGGATATTGTTCGTCTTATTAGACTGAAAGTAATTACATATAATGATTTATCAGACTTTAGTGATGAATTACAGAATGAAGTAAAAAGAATACTTGAGATGAGCAGGTGATACATATGGAGATTGGTGCAACAAAAGCAGTTCAAGATCGACTAAAAACAACAAAGATTGAAGAAAGCAAAGGTGCTTCACTTGTGTTCTGCTGGGACACACATTTGACGAAAATAAAAGGAAGAAATGTCTTGTTTATTGTGAATGCCAGTAATCGTTATACAATAGCAATGACAGATATTGAACCAAGAAACTGGAATTACTATACAATGTATATCCGCAGTGTGATTCATGGCGTGATGCAGGAAATGGGATATTCCGAGGAACAGATAGGGCAGTATTTTAAAATGTCAGGTGATACAACTGTAACAAAAACTCATGGTAGGAAATCGGTTGGTGGCATTAACAGAATGGTAATGGATGCACAGTATTTTGGTAAGAAGCTGGAGAAAGAAGCAAAGTATCAATGGGAATTTAGTGAGTATCTGAACAGAGATATCTGCCAGCCAGAGGGATTTGATGCGTATGGATATCCGAGTGAACTTTTTAAATTAGACATGGAACGACTAGGGATTGCTGCTAAGAGAAAGCCAGCAAAGGTAATTGGTTTCGCTCAGTACATAGAAAACAATCGTAGTACTAACGATTAGTACCACAAAATTTTTCCTTGCAGAAATATCGCTTGGAGATTATAATTTCCATAGGTGGACTTGCAAACCGACAGAAATTTATTCTGTGAATAGTAAACAAACCTGCAAGCCACCGGAACTACACACAATAATGACAATATAGCAATGGTACTGGATTGGTACTAAAAATATGTGAAACGAAGAATAACGTGTGGAAAAAGTATGAGTTATCAATACAAAACGGTATAGATAACTGCGCTGAAATAATCAAAATCAAACCAGACTTTGCGAGTTTGAGTAGAACAATTTTTGCTCGAATCCCTCTAAAATAGGGGGGCGGGCTCTTTTTTTACTTTCGTGATACACTTTTTGTAGCCAAAAGATATTGTGAAACAAATCTATGAGTAATTTCTTATATCCACAAAGAATATTTTTATTCCGAAAATATATCCATTTTTCCAAAAAATAAAAAATTTCATAACTGATTTAGTAAAACGCGATATTTTATCCCATATGTATTTTGAAAGAACAAATACAGAGCAAAGACAAGTAAGGTGGGCGGCTGATTAGTAAAAAAGGTTATAATGGGGAAGTAAGATTTATCAGGAGGAAGATGTTAATGAAAGTAATGGAGAATTCAATCAAGATATCAGAGGGGACAATCAGCGAGTTTGCGACTTATTTGCATGTAAGAGAAAATGCAAAAGCAACAATTCAAAAATACACGTCTGATATAAAAGCCTTTTTTCAATATATAGATGAAGATAAATGCATCAATAAAGAAATACTCTTACAATACAAGGACTGCCTGATCCAAAAATATGCAATTAATAGTGTTAATTCAATTTTAGCTGCGCTGAATCAATTCCTAGAATTTTTAGGTACGGGCAATCTGAAAGTCAGAAGAATTAAGATCCAAAAACAACCGTTTATACAAACCCAAAAGGAACTTACAAGGAAAGAGTATCAAAAATTAATCTATGCAGCAAAGAAAGACGGAAAGGAACAGCTTGCATTATGTATGGAAACAATCGCTTGTACAGGTATACGAATCAGCGAACTTAAATATTTTACAGTGGAACGGATTAAACGGGGAAAGATTGAAATTTATAATAAAGGAAAGTATAGAAAAATTTTTTTACCGAAACTTCTAAGAGAAAACTTACTGAATTATTGCAAAGAACATGGAATTAAAACCGGATGGGTCTTTATCACAAAAACTGGAAAATTAAAAGATAGAAGTAATCTATGGCGGGAAATGAAAAATTTACAAAAAAAAGCTGGAGTGGCAGAAACAAAAATTTTCCCACATAATCTAAGACATTTGTTTGCACGAAGTTATTATGAGGATACAAAGGATCTTGCTGGCCTGGCAGATTTACTAGGACATAGTAGTGTTAACGTTACAAGAATATACACAGCAACTACAGAATCTGTTTTCCAAAAACGAATAGATAGGTTTATTGAACAAAAAATATTAGGAGTACAACATAATATCAGTTATGTTGTAGACAAGGAAGATTCTGTGAGGTATACTTGACCTTAAGAAAAAAGCGTTGTGAAATAAGGCTATTTATCATCTGACATGAAGGTGATTTTTGTCTAATCAATTGCCATTTTGTGCAATTTATAATGAAACAGATTATATTTAACTTATTAACAAACAAAACAGATGTGAAAAATCAGTTTACAACATAACTGATATTATGTTGTATTGATTTTGCTATGGATAAGGAGTAACGATGACATATACTGTAAGAAAATTACTTGAATCAGAACAGTTTCCAAAAATGAAGCTGCTTTGCGGTGAAAAAGGTCTAGATTTGGAAGTGAAAGGCATTCGAATAATCGAAATTGAAGATATGGAGCGATACCTGACGGGTGGTGAAATATTCATAACCAGTCTTCAGGTATATTTATCATGCAGTGATCGAGAAGTAGAGCAGCATTTTGAAGATTTAGTTAAAAGTGAGATAAGCGGATTCATTGTAGAGAAAAGAAAAGAATATGATCCTACAGGGCGCAGATTGAGTTTATTAGAAAAACACTGCAAAAAATATGAAATTCCTCTGGTAGAAATTCCAGGAGATTTCGATTACTGGGGAATTATCCGTCATGTTATGATACAGGTATTCGATAAAGACACTGCACGCTTAAAGTATTTTAAGATTACACACGATAGTTTTAATTCGTTTATTTTAAAAAATAATGGATCAAGTAATACAGCAAGTGATATTATCAAATTTTTAAGTATCATGATCGAGAATCCTGTTGTATTGTATTATGGTAATCTTAATTGTATGGTTTCAACAAACTCGGACAACTCCAAGTTAATATTGTCAGATGAAATTCAGCCATATAAACCCAATATTATTACGAAATTTCAATATATGAAGCAGATGAAAGGAAGCTGTGTTCAATATGTAGTGAAATTTGCCATATTGAGTGAGGTGGAAATATATATAACAATAACAGAAGAAAATAGAGAACTGACAGAACTTGATTATATGGCAATCGAAAATGCGATTATTAACTTGCAGTATGGATTTTTGAGTGAATTTGCACAGGATGAAGTGAAAAAGAAGTATCAGAGAGATCTTATCCATAATATTCTGAATGGATTACTGAGTTCGAAAGAAATGACTGAAGCGGCAGCACAACTCGGCATGAAAGAAAGCGATACTTACAGGGTTGTTGATTTTTATACCATCAAAAAAAATGTACAAAGTAAATATACAAAAGAACAGCTTCACGAAGTAGGTGTTATCGAGGGTGAATTGAAGCATCTTTTGCCGGATGCGCTTATTTACAGAAATATGGATCAGATTGTTATGATTCAACAGGTAGATTCCAATCAGACAGAACTGGAGTATCAAAAAGAGATGGAAGAAGTAGAGGATGTTATCCAGCGAAGCATCCTTTATAGAAAGAAAGATACAGACTTTCAGATTGGTATAGGAAAAAGTGTGGAAGGGTATCAACGGCTGAAAGAATCTTATCACGAAGCAAGTCGGGCTATCAAGTATATTGAGATTATCCGCCAGGTGACTGGTGATAAGAATAAGTCAGTAGTACATTATTCGAACCTCGGATTTTTCCAGATATTCGGCGAAATTGAAGATGTGACGGAACTGGAAAGATACATTCCGGAAACATTAAAGAAATTATATTTATATGATGATGAACATAAGGGAGAATTGATTACAACCTTGCAGATGTATCTTAGAAATAACCAAAGCATCAAGAAAACTGCAGACGCAATGTTTGTTCATTATAGAACGATATCTTACAGGCTTGAAAAAATAAAACAAATTTCCGGAATAAATTTTGACGATGCAAATGAAGTACTGGCAGTCAGTAATGGTCTGATTATTTATAAAATGTTAAAAGAAATAGAATAGAAAAAGAAAGAGAAATCGTGTTGAGGCATGGTTTCTTTTTTTATCGATTTTGAAAATTATATAAATGTGGTGGAAGACTTTTTACAAAAATTTCTCAAAAAGATTTCCACTTTGTAACATTACTATTTTTAAAGAAAAGAACTACAATTTACTCGTTTAAACGGAAACCTTGAATATCTAAGTTTGAATATGGAAGCGTGAATGATGAAAAAACAGGTTGATATTGAGACAGAAAAAAAAGCAATACAGGAACCATCACTTGCACAGGATATCATTCAGTTGCTTTTGAAGATTGTGATTATTATTTTTGCAATCATTCTTATTTTTACATTCCTGTATGGAATTGTAAGAATCAATGATGTATCCATGAAACCGGCAATCAAAGATGGAGATCTGGTCATGTATTACAGGCTGGATAAGAGATTTGTATCTGGTGATGTGGCAGTATTTGAAGACAATGGAAGGAATACAACAGGTAGAGTTGTTGCAGTTGCAGGGGACACCGTAGATATTACGAAAGATGGACTGAAGATAAATGGTGCAGACCAGGTATCACAGGATATCTATTTTGATACCACTCAATTTAAAGATGGAGTGGATTTCCCGATAACAGTCGGAGAAGGTCAGGTATTTATACTTGGCGATAACAGACCGCAGGCATCGGACAGCCGAACATTTGGCTGCATTGATTTGAACGATGTCAAAGGAAAAGTTATAGCGGTTATTCGGACTAGAGGAATCTAATCCCCTCCTCCGTTAATCAAATATAAACCAATCTAAATTTCACAAAGGAGGAATTATTATGAGCATCAAAACATTATCTAAAAAAATGCTCGCTATTGTCGCAGCAGGTGCTATGACAATGGGACTTGCAATGCCGACATCGGTATTTGCAGCAGATGAGGGCACGACAACCAAGGTAACAGAAGCCTATATCAGTAAAACCTTTAATACAGAGGTTGGAAAGGACGAGGCATTTTCTTTTACAGCTACACAGGTGGCAGGTAGTACTGCGAATGTTACTATTCCGAATATTACATTTGCAGACACTGATACAGGAAGTAAAACAAAAAGAGCTAAAGTTACATTTCCAGAAGAGTGGCCAGATGCTGGTAAATACGAATATACAGTAACAGAGACAGGAGCTACCCCTGCAATTACTGATGGGGAGCACCAGAAAATGATTATGTCACAGGCTAAATATACAATGGATGTATATGTTTCAAATGTTGGCAATAAACTTGCGATTTCCAACATTATCGTTAATAAGACAAAAGACGATGATGGAAATACAGCACAAGATACAACAGGTAAAGTAGATATCAGTAATACGGATAAGAATGGATTTAACTTTACTAACACATATGTACAGGAAGCCGGTACCGGTACTGATCCGGTAAACCCAGGTCCAGATTACACAACGTATGGCTCATTGGATGTATCTAAGAAAATTAAGACAGATGCAGCAGATACAGCAGATACAAATAAAGAATTTGAGTTCACAGCAGACTTTACATTCCCGAATGGCACAGACGCAACTACATTAGGTGCAAAAGCAACTATTGGGGATTCTACAATATCTATAACAGGTACAAGCCATACATTTAAATTAAAACATGGTCAAAATGTAAAATTTACAGGACTTCCAGTAGGTACAAAGATTTCCGTAACAGAGTCTGCTACACCAAACTATAAAGGAAGTGCAGAGGTTATAATTAACAACGGAACAAAAGAAGCAGTTGCTGAAACAAAATATAATGAAGCACTTACAGTATCTGACAAAACACTTGGACAGAACAAGAATACAGTTGATGTAACCAACACATACAATTACGTACCGACAACTGGTATTATCATGAACACTCTTCCATATGTTCTGATGATCGCTCTTTGCGGTGCAGCACTGATGGCATTCGTTGCTTTCAAACGCAGAAGATTACAGAAATAATTTTATAAATGAACTGGGAAAGGGGATGTGTGCGGCGTTGCTCCGCCGCATTCCCTTTTTCTAAATCAAGAAGAAAAGCAGGAATATTTCATATGAAAAAAATAGCAAAGTTCATAGTGAATGGAATCGATCATATGGTAAATCTGATAGCATTGTTGCTGGTTCTTATGACAATGTTCCTGTCATGCTATATGTTATGGGATTCAAACCAGGTTTATCAGGCGGCAGATGCGAAAAACTATGAAACCTATATTCCAACAGAAAAACATACAAAATCATTTGAAGAATTACAGAAAATTAATCCGGATGTGATTGGCTGGATCCGGGTGAACGATACCAATATCAATTATCCGCTGTTACAGACAGATGATGATGATACTTATATGAATACAGATGCAGAAGGAAAATATTCTTTAAGTGGAGCTATCTTTTTACATTGTGGTAATAAGCCAGACTTTTCAGATTTTAACAATATTATTTATGGTCATCACATGGAAAAGGAAAAGATGTTCGGTGACATCGGTAATTTTACGGATGAGACATATTTTGATGAGCATCCGTATGGAAATCTTTTCTTTGACGGAAAAGATCATGGAATCGAATTCTATGCATTGATGCAGGTAGATGCCTATAATGAAACGATTTTCAATGTGTGCCCAGACACATCAGAGGCAAAGCAAGCGTATCTGCTGGAAATAATAGACAATGCTTTATATAAACGAGAGTTAAACATTACAGAAGATGATCATTTGGTTTTGCTGACCACATGTACATCTGATATGACAAATGGAAGAAATGTATTAGTGGGAAGGCTGACAGACCAGGTTTATCCGGAAAAAGAAAAAGCAAAGAATCTTGGCACGGGAATTGATCAATTAAAAGATATGATTACGAATGTTCCGGTTATCATTTGGATGATTCTGATTATTATAGTCTTACTACTGTTGAATAGACAAATAGGAAAGAAGGGAAGGAAAAAACATGAAAAGGATTGAGTTAAAAAAAGTCAGCATTGTGTTCCTGACCATGCTTCTTTTCCTGAGCATACAGATACCAGCCTTTGCAGCTGATACTGATACTACAGTGAAAATACCAGTGGAACAGGTATTTGACAGCCAAAATAAGGATGCTTCGGATGAATTTATGTATGCTTTGCTAACAGATCGGTCAGATGCACCAATGCCTGATGGCAGCAGTAATCAGCGATATGTCTGGAACATGAAAGGCAATATAGCTGCGGAAATTACCATGAATATCAGAAATGCAGGTCAGTATCATTACAAAATCTGTCAGATAACAGAGAAGAAAGAAAATTATAGCTATGATGAGAGAAACTATGATATTACAGTGGAAGCATTTTATAATGCAGATAATCAGTTGAAAGTAATAACGGTGGTTGAAAACCAGGATGGAGAGAAAGTTTCAGGAATTTCTTTTAAAAATAGTTATACTTGGCAGGGAAAAGATAAATCTGGACCATCATTGATATCAAAAATCAGTAAGAGCAATAGTGTAAAGACTGGAGATGATAGTCCTATCATGGGATATTTTACATTATTACTGGGTTCATTGGTTTGCCTGATTGCTTTAATCAGAGAAAACCAGAGAAAGAAGAAGGGAGATGCACGAAATGAGGCACAATAAGTGGAATAAATACTTGAAAATTGCATGTTCCTGGATTTTGATTTTTTCTATGTGCTTTTTATCTCTGAATACGGTAAATGCATCAGCTGAAGATACAACCGCTTTTGAATCAGAAAGTGAAGAAACAAAACAGGAAACGGAGAAACAAATTCCGGACAGTATCGAGGTGGAACAGCTGAATGCTGAAATTCAAAATAGAGTTGCGAATGGTGAAGTGCCATCAACAGATAGAGTAAAGTATGTAGATGAAGATGGAAAAATGATTGAGGGAGCACCGACAACCATTGAGCTTGGAAAAATTTCTGATCATACAGAAATAACCATAGCTGATAAAAATTATGAATTTAAGAATGCCAAAGTAAGTGATGAAGACTGTGTATTTATCGGACAGTATGAAAATTATATTTATTATAGTACAGATGGCAATATTGCAAAGAAGCTAACAGATGAACAGTTGCTTGTAATGACTTACTCCGAGAGTAAAGATTCTGTTAATGAAGAAATCGAACAAGTAGCTACAGAAGATACGAATAAATCGGAAGAATCGACGGAACAGATTATTGATAATGAAGGAGGAACTGAGCAGCCAGAAGAACTGAACGTCCCAGAGAGCATATCTGTACAGAGCCTGGATGAAGCATTACAGATTAGTGTCGCAAATGGTGATGAAAATGCAACATCTACAGATCGGGTAAAATATGTTGATGTAAACGGAAATCCTATCAAAAATGCACCGACAACCATTGAACTTGGAACGATTGCAGATCATAAAGATTTAGCAATTACTGGAAAAAATTATGAATTTAAGAGTGCAAGAGTAAATGGAAAAGATTGTGTCTATATCGGAAAATATAATGACACTGTATATTACAGCACCGATGGTGTGATTGCTATCAAATTGGATGATGGTCAGAAACTTACAATGACTTATCAGGAATATTACAATATTAAAGTCAATGAAGTAATCCCGGAAGGTGGAGTAGCTGGTACGATTACGACAAAAGCAGGAACGGTAAAGGTAAATACTGCTGAAACGATACGTGTAAATGCTGGAGAAACGTGGAAGTTCACCGTGAAACCAGGAACAGCTAATAAAGTCAGATATAAAATTGGAAGCGTTACAGCAGCAGATGCGTCTACAAGTATTAAACGAGTATCTGGAGATGAATATGATGCCTATTATGAAGCAAATTTTCAGAAAGACGATACAGTAACGATTGCATATGATAAAGAGGGTGTATATCGTGTAACGATAAACAGAACAGCTAGTGATGGAACAGAATATTTAAATGAAGAACATAGTAAGAAAGCACTCGATTTTACCTTTACAGAAAGGGAGTTAGATGCAGATGGAGCAATTGATATACCTGTAATTCATACGAAAAGAGGATATCGTTTAATAAATATGGCGATAAATGGTACAACGTTAGCAGAAACAACAGATAACCATAGAGAAATTCCAACCGAAAAGGGGGATGGTCATGGAATAACAATGGACGCAAACTGTGGTGACACGTCTTATCTTGTAACCGTAGTAATGGAGGATAGTTTCACTCTGCATATAGGAGATGAAAAAGATTGTTCTTACGCATATTCTATTAAAATAAAACTAAGAAGAGGAAACTGGCAGGATATAAATTTAAATCTGGTTCCGTATAAAACAGGACAACAAGTTTTAACTGTGAAATTATATACGGGTAGCGGACATAGAAGTGGCGATGGTCTTGATGTGGCAATGTGGAATCCAGATACTAAAAAACTGGATCCAATTCACGATAGTGATACAGTAAATATGGATTCTGTGGGAAGTCTCGCTGAAACACTTCATAAAAGACAAGTAAGAATTTTTTTCGCAAAAAGTAAAAACGGATATTATTCTCCTGATGGCGCTTTTAAGGCATTTGCGAATGAAGCCTCACCAGGTGGAAGAGTAATTGCGGAAACAGGAAAGGTCTATCAGTTATCAGCTACCACAATGGGGAAAACAGGTACTCTTGAAATTTATGATGAGATATGGCAAGAGGCAAAAAATGCTGCACAGGCTGCAGGATATACGGAATATGTAGCATTCGCAGGAGAAAAAACACTCAATACGGATTGGGAAATGTATGTAGTGAGCTTTACAACGGCTGGAATAAATTACTATGTACATTACAAATCAGGAGCAGGAGATGGCGTGATACCAGATGATGCAGAGGTTAGTAATGTTCCGGATAACCAGGAATTATACAATAATAGACCAATGCATTCTTACGGTAATAATCCGTCAACAGCCAAAGGAGGAAGAAAAATAGGTGTATCTTTTACAGTTGGAGAAGGCAATGAGGAACCAACTTGTAGTGGATATGAGTTTTTGGGATGGAAATTACAGAAAAAAGATGGAACGCTAAGCAGTGAAACGTATCAAAACAATGATGTATTTACTGTTTCGGAGGATAATGTTGAATATGCCGATAATACAAATCTTCCTTTTTGCTCACGTAATAATGAAGATGGATATCAATTCGTTGCACAGTGGAAGAAAATATCCACCAAAGGCGTAGTCGTAAACCATTATTTGAAAGTTCCAAATGGAACAGTGGTTTTGAAAAAAACAACACCAGGAACGATTTCTTTTGCTGAGAATAATGAAACGGTTACAGCACTTGCCACTCCGGAGCCGGCAGGTACATTTTCAGGGTATGTATTTGATAAGTCTGATCCTAGAAATAATTTGGAGAAGGCGGTTACGAATGATAAATCTACAGATACGATTGAATTGAATCTGTATTATAAACCAACTGTTTTAACGGTAAGAAAAACCGTAACCGGATACAATATGGAACCGAATAGATCGTATGAGTTTACAATAAAAGCCGTTCCACCATCAGGAACTGATGCAAGTACCGCTACTATAACGGCTGGGCAGATTTTCATAAAAAAAGGAACTGATGCAGTAAAGAATCTCACCTTTACAAATAATCAGGCTACGTTTACACTGGCAAAAGATGAATCCGTAGACATTAGTTGTCTGCCAACAGGATGGACATATATAGTTACGGAAACTAATCCTGGAAATATTTACAAGACAAGCTATAAATTGAATGGCAGTGATGCAAAGGATGGAAGAGTAGCAGAAATCATAACTTCCACAACAGGAAATGATGAGGTTACGTTTACAAATGCATCTACAGTGGCACCTCCGGAAACAGGAAGAACCTTTCATGATAGCGAATGGATTTTATTGCTGATTGTTATATTGGTTATAAGTGCAGGTGGCATGACATTTCTTAGAAAAATGAAAAAGCGTTACTAGACAAACAGGAAGAATTATGCTTGAAATGTGTGAGTGAAAAGTATGATTCTTCCTTTTTCAATCAATGAGTTTATGTACGGAACAAAGAAAAGAGAGAGGTGAGCACCTATGCAGCTTACAAATACAACAGATTATGCAATCAGGATTGTCTGTTATTTGGCAATAAAAAAGCGCAGGGTTACAACGGCAAAATTAGCTTCTGAATTAAAGATTCCGGAGAGCTATATTCCCAAAATCACAAAGCAGTTAAAAAAAGAGAAGATTATTTCAGCTTCTGAAGGTACCAGTGGAGGATATGCCCTTGCCAAAAATCCAGAAAAGATTTCTTTATTTGATGTCATATCATGTATGGAATCAACAATGGCAATCAGTCGCTGTCTTGAAAAGGATGGATTTTGCTCCAGAAACTATACGGATTGCTGTAAAGTACGTCAAGTCTTATTGGACTTACAGAACGCTTACAATAACCGATTAGAAAATGTGAAAATCTCTGATATTATCAGACCGGGGAAAGATGAATATTTTGGGCGATTTTATATCATTCTGAAAGTTAATTTAGCGAAAAACAGTTATGAATGTATCTATTCTCATAACAGGGGGATTTATGATGATGTAAAAACTGCAGGAACATATGATGATTTCCTGAAAGTATATTGTGAAAAATATGTATGTGAAAAAGATTGTGAAAAACTGCAGGAATTTTTGAAAAGCGATTCGTTGACAGAGCATTTGAAAAAGGGCTGTTCAGAAGAAGATATCGTTTATCAAAGAAGAAGCGAGAAAAACTCAGAGACTTATGTTTGGATGGAAGTAAAAAGATTTGTGGATGAAAATGAGAAAACTGCTGTTATTACATTCCATAATGCAAAAGTTATCCCTAACACAATTGTAAATATGGAACGGGAATTAAGACAAAAAGCACAGGATGAGACAAAACAGTATTGGAAAATGGTTTCGCTTCTGGCTGCAGTGTTGAATCACAATAATCTTATAGAAACAGAACATCAGGATGATATCTGTTTTTATACAAAACAAGTGTATCTTCAACTACAGAAAAACTATCCGGAGTATGGGATTACAGAGGAAGAAATAGAAAATGTTTCTCATCTGGCTCCCATTCATGATATTGGAAAAATCCGTGTGCCGATAGAGATATTGAACAAAAACGGTAAATTAACAGCTGATGAGATGGAAATTGTAAAGCAGCATCCTCTTACAGGGGCAGAGATGACATTGCGGTTTCCACGAGGAACTACGACAGAAAAACTTAATAAGTATAGCTATGAAATATGCAGATATCACCATGAAAGATATGATGGATCTGGTTACCCGGATGGACTAAAAGGTGATGAAATACCACTTTGTGCACAGGTAGTAGGTCTTGTGGATGCTTATGATGCATTGGTCAGTGTACGCCCCTATAAAGGGAAATTAAAGCATGAAGAAGCCATAAGAATGATTGCCAACGGTGAATGTGGTGTATTTTCAAAAGAACTATTGAAGTGCTTTATAGCAGCGGCAATGCAATCGGATTGGGGAAAGCGAGTTGAGTAGATAAAAAGTGCGAATAGTACAAAAATATGGTAAATTTTATTGTAAATAATGGTACACAGATTTTTGAATATGCGAATCTGATTGGTGAGGAAGAGAAAGTTAGGACTTTGGTAAGAAATCTGGCAAATGCAGTGAGACAGAAAGATCAAGAAGGTTCGATGCGCATTACTATAAGTTAAGCAAGTGTGATAGGGTAGAGCAATAAAACAGATTAGCTGGAAAGGGAAGAGGCACCGTTACATAGGTAGCTTTTCTTTTTAAAGAGTTGGCTCTTTTCCTGATACAGGAATTTGTATCTTCGGAGCATTAAGCAGTGCTGTGAAATTCTGTCGGATGATATTCAGTGTCTTTGCTTTTTCTGCAATTCCTGTTTTTCTCGGACAGTAGTAGCTTGTTCAGATTCAAGATTTTCAATCCGCTTTTGGATTTTATTGGAGCTTGGGATTTTGGTAACACCGAGATCCTGAAGCTCTTTTTTTAGTGAATCGT
>OLNV01000240.1_pt1 | contig 43114 bp, 50 predicted proteins | sample 1672891 | NCBI WGS metagenome assembly OLNV01 (sample SAMEA3136734, study PRJEB25190) | human gut metagenome | biome: human gut; feature: human-associated habitat; material: faeces | place: Austria | collected 2013 | reverse complement strand
AAAATCGAAAGTCCTTTTTTGTGTTCATGGAGCTATTATTTCACAGCCCCTTTTTTTATGGAAATGATGGCGTCCTTTAGGCAAACACCGAATACTTCTGACTCTGCGATTGAATCAGCCGCTTATGTCGGGGCTCCAGTATCAAAAGATAACAGAATCTCTTGACATTAGTGAAAAATAAGAATATGCTATGAAAAGGTTAGCAAGTGCTATTTACAGGGGAATCCGGTGAGACTCCGGAACTGTTCCGCAACTGTATAGGGAGTTTTCTCATGGCAGTTCCTTCGCACGGACATGGGAGAGCAGGGAACCAAGTCAGAGCGCCTGAAAGATAGAGTCTGATCGTAAGCCATCGAGAGAGTGGCCGCAGGATCTTGGGATGGAGAAGTCCATCCTGACTTCGTGCGGCTTTTTAGGTGGTACAGCGATGAATTTCTTGCTTTTAAGGAGGATGAATATGAAAAAGAAAATGGGTGCCTTTATTTTATGCTTCGCCCTTCTTGGGGCTGGATGTGTCTTTGCAGAGGAGGAGAAGACGAGCCCGGAGGTCGATCCGGCAGCGACACAGATGACAGAGGCATATCCATCCCCGGATGCCATCATTCCGCCGGTGCCTGTACCGCCGGAGAAGGGAATCCAGGATGCAGCCGCTTTTCAAAAATATGCAGAAGAAGTGGACCGGTATGTGAAAGTTTGCCAGCACTACATTGATGGAGCAACAAATGATGCGAATGCCATCATCGAAGCCAGAAATGAAGCTGTAAAAAAGGCACAGGAAGCGGTAGATGTGTACAATCGCTTTTTTTGATAAGAAATAAACTGTTCCAGTCAGATCAATAGAAAAGGATATGCTCCGATGAAACAACTGATCAGCTACTACCGTATGCCGGATGACCGGGAGGAGGAGATCGCGCGCCTTATCCATGCGAAAGGTCTGGACGGGGTGGAAAACCTCATATATGGCAGTCAGGCGGGGAATCCGCCATTTTCTAAAATCACCGTAGGGACGCATCTCAGGTACTGGCCCTATTGGATGGATTTCTATGAAGGGAAGAATGATCGTCTTTGTGAAATTTTTGCAAATCAAGAGAAGATACGCCAAATGTACGGGGCTGAGGATAGAGAAGGCTGGATACAGGTCATTCGTGCGAATATCTGTGCAGCACTGGCTGAGAAGCCCCGCTATCTGGTCTGGCATGTGCAGGAGAGTACGCCTGAAGAGGCCTTTTCCTGGCGCTTCCGTCATACTGATGAAGAAGTCCTGACGGCGACAGCAGAGCTCTATCAGTCTTTCCGCGATCTGATCCCAGACGGGGTATTTATCCTCTTTGAAAATATCTTCTGGCCGGGGCTTTATCGGCTTGAACCAGAGAAGGTAGAATACTTTTTCACAAGACTGGATGATCCCGCTCATGCAGGTCTTATGTTTGACAGTGGACATTTCATGATCACGAATCCGGATCTGACCAGCGAAAAAGAGGCCGCACTCTATATTAGGGAAAGTATGAAGCAGCTGGGGGAAATGAAATCGCTCGTGAAAGGCATTCATCTCTCCTGCTCTCTTTCCGGAGCATATATCCGCCAGTTCAGGAGGGAAATGCCGGTGACGCTGACTGATCAGGTCATGATGCGTCATATATGTTCCTTGGATCATCATGACCCGTTTCAGACGAGAGCAGCCAGAGAGATTGTCGAGGCCATCGAGCCGGACTATGTGACGCATGAACTTTTCGGAAATACGTTCGCCGAAGCGGTGGAGAAGGCACGAAAGCAGGCGTTACTGGTGACAGGGGAAACGCAAGTATATCACAGCGTTTGACTCCACAAGCATTTTCATCGGCATTCTCCTAAATCTGTGAGGCATAGAATTTTGGGGCCATTTCCCTGTAGTCCCCTTAAACTTGCAAAATACATGAAATCGAAAATTTTCAAAATACAATATTGAAATTTCTCGAAGAACCTGCTATAATACATTCAGAAAGTTAAATATGCTTCGCAAGGGTTCGATATGAATCCTTGGCGAAAGAGTATTTCTAATAAGGAGGAATCTCAAATGTCTCTCAATGGTAAAAAAATCAACGAATTCAAACTGAATGCATTCCAGCAGAACGATTTCATCGAAGTAACCGATAAGGATCTTCTCGGCAAGTGGAGCGTGCTCTTCTTCTATCCGGCGGACTTCACCTTTGTGTGCCCGACTGAGCTTGAAGATCTGCAGGGCAAGTATGCTGACTTCCAGAGAATCGGATGTGAAATTTATTCTGTTTCCTGCGATACCCACTTTGTTCACAAGGCATGGCATGAATCGTCTCAGGCAGTCGGCAAGGTCGAGTACCCGATGATCGGTGATCCGACTGGCAAACTGTCCAAGGAGCTGGATATCTACATCGAAGACTCCGGCCTCACAGAAAGAGGTACCTTCGTCATCAATCCGAAAGGTGAGGTCGTACTGTACGAAGTGAGCGCAGGCAACATCGGCCGCAATGCGGACGAGCTGCTTCGCAAGGTTGAAGCTGCTCAGTTCGTGTATGAGCATGGCGATGAAGTCTGCCCGGCTAAATGGCAGCCAGGTGCGAAAACACTGAAACCGTCCTTTGATCTGGTCGGAAAATTATAAAAAAGGAGCGGCATCATGAAAAAACGATATGATGCCATTATAGTAGGCGGAGGACCGGCAGGGCTCTCCGCCGCTATTTATATGGCACGAGCACGTTTTCATGTCCTCGTCATCGAGAAAGAAAAGATGGGCGGACAGATCACGATCACATCTGAAGTAGTGAACTACCCGGGCATTTTCAAGACAGACGGCGAAGCGCTGACCCGTGAAATGGTACGCCAAGCCGAAGCCTTCGGTGCGGAATTCCTGTCGGCGAACGTGACAGGGCTTTCACTCGCCGGTGATACGAAAGTGGTACACACCGACCGCGGAGACTTCGAGGCGATGGGGCTCATCTATGCAGCCGGCGCACATCCACGGCTCGCGGGCTTTACCGGGGAAATGGAATTTCGCGGACACGGTGTCGCCTACTGCGCGACCTGTGATGGCGAGTTCTTCACCGGAAAGGACATCTTCGTCATCGGCAGCGGGTATGCGGCGGTCGAGGAAGCACTTTTTCTTACGAAGTACGCACGGAAAGTCCATGTCATCGTGCGCGGCGCGGATTTTTCGATTTCCACGGCTGCGGTTGAAGAGCTGAAAGAACACCCTGATGTGACGATTTCCTATCGCACGGAAGTCGCACGGGTGGAAGGAGACAGCGCGATCCGTCGCGTCGTCCTGAGAAATCGGGATAGCGGGGAAGAGACTGCCTGCGAAGCCGGAACGGATGATTTCTTCGGGGTCTTCGTCTTCGTCGGCTATGCGCCGGAGAGCGGCCTTCTGAAAGGGCAGGTCGAGCTGGATCCTGCGGGCTATGTCGTGACGGATCGCGAACAGCAGACGAATGTATCCGGCGTATACGCAGCGGGGGATATCTGCGTGAAGCCGCTCCGTCAGGTCGTGACGGCTGTTTCTGATGGCGCGATCGCTGCGACATCCATGGAAAAGTATCTGGGAAATCTGTACCGTCGACTGGGCATCCGCCGCACGTACACGGCGAAAAAAAAGCAGCAGGAAGAAAAGGCTCAGCCAAAAGCTGCCGCCGGGGCTTTCCTGGACGATGCGATGCGAGAAGCCCTCTCGCCCGTCCTTGCTCGGTTTGAGCGTCCGCTTCATATCGTGGTCACTCGCGATGGCAGCCTGCTAGCCGACGAGGCCGAAAACCTTGTGAAGGAACTTACCAGCCTTTCGGATACGCTTTCCTATGAAGTGGTGAGGTCAGGAAATGCAGACGTCACCATTTCCATCCAGAGCGCCGAAGGAAAGGACCTCGGGCTCCGTTTTCACGGCGTTCCCGGCGGGCATGAATTTAATTCCTTTATTCTGGCACTCTATAATGCGGCAGGCCCCGGTCAGGATGTGGGGGATCTCCAGCAGCGGATCAAAGCCATTTCGCGTCCCGTCCATATGGAAATCGCAGTCTCTCTCTCCTGCACCATGTGCCCTGACCTCGTCGCTGCTGCCGAGCGCATCGCAGCGGAAAACGAAAATGTCTCCGTCGATGTGTATGATCTCGCACACTATCCGGAGATGCAGAAAAAATACAACATTATGAGTGTTCCCTGTCTAATCATAGATGGAAAAACGTATTTTGGGAAAAAGAGCCTTGAAGAGATTCTGGGAATCCTTGGAGCGTGAAAAGACAGCCGAAAGGCTGTCTTTTTTATTGAAGACGAAGTTTTCACGAAACCAGAAAAAGGAAAGGGCTTTCCCTTTTGAAGCCTTCTTGACGACTTAAGGAAACACTGATCAAATCGTTATCGGATTTCATTCTTGAATTTTTATGCAGAGCGATGAGACAGGGGGGCGCGAATAGCGAGCTATTTAAGGAGAATGTCGACGACGCAATGTGTAAAAATTCATATGAAATCTGATTCTGTGACTGAATCAGCGTTTCCTTAGCACTTACAGATGCAACTTCACACCTCATTTTCAGAATCCAAAATCTATTTGACGCTACTCTCGGCAGGCTCTATAATAATAAGAACTGTTTTATCAAAAATGTCGACAGTAACGAAAAATTTGGAAGGTGAAACTATGCACGAAAAGTACGTACCTCAGCAGATCGAAAAGAAATGGCAGAAAATCTGGGAGGACACCAAAGCATTTGAAACTCATTCTGACCCGAGCAGAAAGAAATACTATGTATTGGAAATGTTCCCGTACCCGTCTGGCAATCTCCATATGGGACATGTCAGAAACTACTCCATCGGCGACGTTGTCGCTCGTTTCAAGACGATGCAGGGATTCAATGTCATTCATCCGATGGGCTTTGATGCCTTCGGTATGCCGGCTGAAAATGCGGCTATCAAGCACGGCATTCCACCGGCGGAATGGACCTATTCCAATATCGACAACATGACCCGTCAGCAGAAAGAACTCGGTCTTTCCTATGACTGGGACAGAAAAGTCCTGACCTGCCGTGAAGACTACTACAAGCACACCCAGAAACTCTTTGAGATTTTCTATAAGAGAGGCCTCGCTTACAAGAAGGAAGCAAAGGTCAACTGGTGCGAAAGCTGCCACACCGTCCTTGCGAATGAACAGGTCGAAGAAGGACGCTGCTGGCGCTGCAAGAATGAAGTCGTCAAGAAAGACCTCTCTCAGTGGTTCCTGAAGATCACCGACTATGCAGACCGCCTCCTTGCGGATCTTGACCATATGCCCGGCTGGCCGGAACGCGTCAAGACCATGCAGAGAAACTGGATCGGCCGCTCCACCGGTACCCAGTTCTCCTTCAAAGTCGAAGGCATGGATGATCAGATCCCGGTCTATACCACTCGTGTCGATACCGTCTACGGCGTCACCTACATGGTCCTTGCTCCGGAGCACCCGCTTGTCGAAAAACTCATCGCGAATAATCCGGAAAAGGCGAAGCTCGAAGCATTCATCGAAAAGATGAGAAATGAAAACGACATCGTCCGCACCGCAGAAGATGCACCGAAGCTCGGCATGTTCACCGGCAGCTATGCCATCCATCCGCTGACCGGCGAACGCGTGCCGATCTGGATCGCGAACTACGTCCTCTACGAATACGGCACCGGTGCTGTCATGGCTGTACCGACCCACGACCAGCGCGACTGGGATTTCGCTAAGAAATACAGCCTCCCAATGAAACTCGTCGTCCAGAATAAAGCCGGCTCCCTTTCTCTTGCCGAGATGGATAAAGCCTACGACGCTGACGGCGTCCTTGTGAACTCTGCGGAATTTAATGGTCTGAAATCTGGAGAAGCACGTGAAGCCATCACCAAGAAATTCGAAGACATGGGCATCGGTGAAGGCAAAGTAAACTACCGCCTGCGTGACTGGCTGATTTCCCGCCAGCGCTACTGGGGCTGCCCGATCCCGATCATCCACTGCCCGCACTGCGGCAATGTCCTTGTCCCGGAAAAAGACCTCCCGGTCAAACTGCCGGAAGACGTCAACTTCGTCGCTGGTGCGACCTCTCCGCTCGAAACCAGTGAAGCTTTCCTCCACTGCAAATGTCCACAGTGCGGCGCGGATGCTACGAGAGAAACCGACACGATGGATACCTTCATCGACTCTTCCTGGTACTTCCTGCGTTACTGCGACCCGCACAATACCGAAGAACCATTCGCTAAGGATAAGGCAAACTACTGGATGCCCGTCGATCAGTACATCGGCGGGATCGAGCACGCCATCCTTCACCTGCTGTATTCCCGCTTCTTCATGAAAGTCCTTCAGGATGAAGGCATGGTCGACTATCCGGAACCATTCACCAATCTCCTTTGTCAGGGCATGGTCCTGAAAGATGGCGGCAAGATGAGTAAATCTGTCGGCAACGTCGTTTCCCCGGAAGAAATTGTCGGGAAATACGGCGCTGACACGGCCCGCCTCTTCATCCTCTTTGCCGCTCCGCCGGAAAAAGACCTCGAATGGTCCGATCAGGGCGTCGAAGGCTCCTACCGTTTCCTGAAACGCGTCTGGAACATCGTCGGCAAGTACGAAGACATCCAGACTGAAGAAAAAGGCAAACTCTCCTCCGATGAATTTGCTCTCAGAAGAAAACTGCACCAGACCATCAAGAAAGTCACCGAAGATCTGGATGGGAAATTTGCTTTCAATACTGCGATTTCTGCCATCATGGAACTCGTAAACGATATGTACCGCTTCATCGAATCCCATGATAACATCGAAGCGAGCCTTTCCGGCGAGCTCGTCAGAAACCTCCTCATCCTCCTCGCGCCATTCGTTCCGCATATGACCGAAGAACTCTGGCAGAGTGCAGGACAGAAGGAAGAAAGCATCCATTTGGCTGCTTGGCCGGCTTGCGATGAATCTGCTCTCGTCGTCGATGAGGTCGAACTCGCTGTCCAGGTCAACGGCAAGGTCCGCGCGACAATCTCCGTCCCGGTTGCTATGGCGCGCGAAGAAATCGGCGAAAAAGCCCAGGCTCTTCCGGAAATCCAGAAATTCACCGAAGGCAAGACCATTGTGAAAGTCATCGTTGTACCGAAGAGAATCGTCAATATCGTTGTCAAATAATAAGCAAGCGAAAAGAGAAGCCGCGAGGCTTCTCTTTTTTTGTTGAAACACGTAGTCCTGCGGAGAAGAGCGCCAAAGGCGCACCGTCAACCTGAGCGGACGGAAAGAACGTCCGTGAGTGGGCCGCTGTCAGAACAAGTGGGGACTGTACTAACGGATCTATGCGAAAAATGGACAGGGGAGAATCCGACTTCCCGTATCGTCATTTTGAATTGTTTAGATTTTCTATATATTTATATTATAATGCGGTTATAGTTTCAAAGGAGGCGGTCATGATGAAAAAGAAATCTATTCTTGCTATCGGGCTCACCGCTGCCTCTGCTTTTCGGCCTTACCGGAGAAGCAGAGGCATTCGGCTGGGGAGACATCGCGGGCAAAGCAGCGGATAAAGCCATCGGAAGCGTTCTTGGTTCTTCCGCCAAAAAGAAACCGGTGAAACAGTCCCAGCCAAAGAGCGAGAAACAGAAGAAAAGCGAACGCGAAGCGGAAAAATATGGCGTGAAACGGATAGAAAGTCCCGATGGCTCGAATCCCACTGCTTTTGCAGGCACGGTCGATCCATGGCCGCCGGATGAACTCTCTGCTCGCCCGGACTGGTTCGACAACCGCACGCAGCCTTGGATAATGACGAATGCACGCCTCGCCGCAGAGTATGAAAGTATGATCCAATGGCGTGCCTACGCGAAACAAAATGGCCTTGGTACCATCGAGCCGGACGAAATCCGCTACACCGAGCTCATGGACGAAATTCATGTCCGCGTGAGAGCGATCGAAAGGTACTGTGATGCGGCAGAATATGGAGATTATCAGTCGATGCAGTCGAGAGCCTCCATGGGAGACTACCAGCGTGCAGTCGCCAGCAACATCGATCCCTTGCGCGACTATGATCTGGATCTTAGCATTCCCGCAAATACACTCCCCGGCTATCATCCTGAGAGAAATTAAGGAAACACGGACCCAATCGTAGAATGTTCAGTTTTTTTATTTTATGAAAAGAAAACCGTGTAAAATCTTGAATTTCCACGATGGTATTTCTCGGAGAGGGAAATCTTCCCGGGAGCCCAAAGCTTTCTCCGCACTCCTTCGTGCACAGACCTATAGGAAAGGAGCGCAGAGAGGGCAGCCGGCGGATCCGATTTCCCTTCTCCCGCTCGAAAGCGTGCTAGCCGCCGGAGAGCGTAAGAAACACAAATCATAGAAAGACGCAGCAGGTCAAAAGATCTCATGCAGGATTCGCCTCCACGACTAACCCTAGAGCGAAGTTTAGCCGTACTTGTACGACATGAACCGTGAAATGCGCTGGTGCCAGATTGCAGGGAATGCCTCCATGGATACTTATAAAACTCTGCTGCGCTTTTGTGATGGAAGTGACCCTTTTTTCGAAAAGAGGGTCACTTTTTTGTGTGCTGTTGATGTCAAGGATACGATGATTCCACACAGAGACTGAATGCCCTTCCTCGTCCTTTTTAAATGTGCGACTTTTTCTTGCTTTTTCTCTCATTTATTGCTAAAATAACATGTGTCGATATTGCGGGCCTATAGCTCAGTTGGTTAGAGCAGGCGGCTCATAACCGCCCCGTCCCAGGTTCGAGTCCTGGTGGGCCCACCATTCGTACTTTCACACGAACTATTTTCTATTCTCACTGGATTTGTGAGGATCGGGAGCTGTTCGGCGTAGTTATATTGGATTTCTATGTAGTCATTGCATATGAAAACCGCCCTGACGAGAGACGTGAGGAGTATATTTTTATACTTCTCCGTCTCTTTTGCTTTTTGACCAATTTTTTCGAAAAAATAGCAAATCTTTTCTTCCGTCAAGGAGCCGCTTTCCTGGAGTAGTTTTGCTTTTGCCAGTTCATCCTTCAATGCAGCTAGAATGCGTTCATTTTCGCTTAGCGAGACGGACACGGCATCGGATATAATTCCGCTCTCAATAGCCCTCACGCAGTTCTGCACCTTTTTAGAGACATCTGATATACGGTTTTCGAGCGCCTGCACTTCCAATGACGCATTGGTGCTGTCTTGCAGCTTAACTGCCTGACGAGCGATCGCCTGCACCGCTGTCTTATTTGAGATGATTTCATTGGTTTTGCTGTATATCAAGTCTTCGAGTACATCTGCACGAATGTTTTTCGTTTCACAGTATGGGTAACGACTGCTCTTGTGGTGGTGGGAACAGGCGTAGTAGTAGTATTTATCCCCCATGCATGATTTACCGGATGTGCCGGCGACTTTCGAACCACATGCGGCGCAGAAGATCTTCCCTGACAACAAATATTTACCATTGGTCCTGTATGGATGTTTTTTCATTTTCTTTACCTTTTCCTGTGCGAGATAGAAAGTATCTTTTGAAACGATAGGGGGAATCAGATCGTCTTTTCGGATATCCTTCCACATGAATACGCCGATATATCTCTCATTATGCAGGATGTAATACACCCGACTTCGAGAAAATTCTTTTCCCGCATTCGTGGTGTATTTTTTATTGTTCAATTCCTGCACGATACGGGGAACTGACATCCCATCCAGAAACATCTGGAACACTGCACGGACGATGGGCGCTTTCCCTTCATCGATTATCAGACGGTTCTCCTCATCCAGCTTGTACCCCAAAGGGATATTGCCGCCAGGCCATTTCCCTTCCAGTGCGCTCTGTGTCATGCCGCGTATGACATTTTCAGAGAGTTCGGCAGAGTAGTATTCAGAGATCCCCTCAATGACGGATTCAAGAAGGATACCGGCTGGATCATCGCTGATATTTTCCATAGCAGAGAGTAATTTTACTCCCTGCTTTTTTAATTTGTGCTTGTAATTCGCAGAATCATACCGATCGCGGGAAAAGCGGTTCAGCTTGTACACAATGACGTACTGAAATGTATGCGTTGCGGCGTCGCGGATCATCATCTGAAAACCCGGACGCTTATCTGAACGTCCAGTAAGTGCCCGGTCTGTGTAAATGTTTATGATATGGAATCCATTGCGCTTGGCGTAGTCCTGACACACTCGAATCTGCCCTTCAATGGATTCTTCCCGCTGCCTGTCAGATGAGTAGCGGGCATAGATAACGGCGTCTTTCATTTTTGTCTCCATAGCACACTGTGAATTTATCTTGACATGCGAAGAAGTCCGCTAAGCGGACTTCTAGCTACATTTTTCTGCGAACCTCTATAACCTTTCCAACGATTCTCACGGGCAGTTGTTCTATCTCCTCGTTAGAAAAAAATTTTGGCGGGAAAACATCTTGATTAAACGCTGTTAGCATAATTCCATCTTTGCTTTTGTGAATTTGCTTACAAGTGCCTTCATCCCCATCAATCATAACGACGGCGATATCTCCGTCATCAACGTCTGGCTGAATACGGATAATAAGCCAATCGCCTTCTTCGATTTTCGGCTCCATGGATTTTCCAACAACTTTAAGACCAAACACCTTACCCCATGCTTCTTTGGCTTCAATATAAAGCTCGCCTTCTATGTTTTGTTCACAAAATATGGGCATACCACATGCTACCCTCCCAACAATCGGAATTTTAATCTTCCCAGATACTCCGTCATATTCAGGGATGAAATCAAAAATACTTGAATGTAAAGCTTGTGAAAGTTTGTACGCTAACGGAAGTCGCATGGAGTTAATTTCACCATTTTCCCATCTTGAAATTGTTGCGTCCGAAACGCCAACCTTTGCCGCCACCTCCTTTGTTGTCATGTGTAAATTCAGCCGTTTTTCTTTGATAATTTGCCCGACTTTTGACATGTTTCATTCTCCTCCCTATAACATATTGGTCTTTCATTCATAGTATATTCTTTTTACTGCAAAAAAGCAATGAAACCAGTCTAAAAAGAATAAAAAAACTGCGAAAATGCATTGACTGATACAGCACTAAATGCTATAATAATCTACGTAAACGCAGAACGGAAAGGAGGATAATCGTGGAACAGTCCAATAAAATACGTGCAGCTTTAATGGGAAAAGGCTATACGATAGCCTCATTTTCCAGAAAGATCGGCGTATCCGAATCGGCCCTTCGACGAAAAATCGAAGGAAAAAGCGACTTTAGAATCGGAGATATTCGGAAGTTTGTAGATGTATTAAAACTTAAACAGAATGATGTTTGGGAGCTTTTTTTATTCCCTAAAATCTACGTAAACGCAGAAAATGAGGGCAAAAAAGATGGAAAGCCTGATTGATTTCATTGCAAAGTTTGTTGCAGAGAACAACGAAGATTTTAAAAAATGGCGTGCAGAGAAGGAGAAAAAACATGAGACTGAAAGTGTGGGTTAAAGAAACAGGCGCATGTATTTTCGCGGCTGCGCTTGTCGGGATGACCGCTTTCGCTGTCGCCTATGAGCCGGAAACTACGGTGGTTGAATACCGCCATGAAGTCCAGAGCGGTGAGACGCTCTGGAAGGTCTGCGCGGATGTAGCTACAGACGCAGAGGACCTTAGTGAGCTGGTCTATCGTACGCAAGTGGAAAATAACCTTAGCGATGCTCAGTTGGCGTGCCTCACGCCTGGCACGGAGATCATTATCCATCCCAAAAGGCTGGTGAAACCATGAACATGAAAAAGATCACAATCGAAATCAATGGACAGACCGCAGAGATCACGCAGAAGAACTGTGCGCGTGTCGATGAAGCGATCGCTCTTCGGGCGCTCCTTTTGCGCGTGAAAGAGAGCCTCCCGAAGTCTTACCTCGAGAGGTATCTCGGGGTGAAGTTCAATGGATGAGAATAGGTGGGATGTCACCGGAGGATCCGTCTCTCCGACGGAGGAACCCGGTGTTTCCTGCCTGAAACCATTCTTGAATACCCAGAATCGCTTTCTGGATGCGATCATCCAGAAAATCAAAAGCGGTCGGTATGAATTTGTGCTTCGAAAAAAGAAAAAACAAAAAACACTGAGCGCAAACGCTTATATGTGGGTGCTTTGCGATGAAATCGCTCGCGTGCTTCAATCAACGAAGGATGAAGTGTACAAGCAAGCCGTCGCAAATGTCGGTGTATTCTTCCCACTTTCTTGCAAAAGCGCCGCGTTCGCAAGGGCGCGTGCGGTGTGGGAATCACAGGGAGCTGGCTTTTTTTGCAATGTCACGAGGGAGCAGGCTGGGCAAACGGAATTCAACGCCTATGTAGGCTCATCCAAATACACACAGGAAGAGCTCTCTCGGCTCATTGAAGAGCTGGTATCAGAGGCGGAGAATCTTGGCATCGACACCAAGGCATCCCGCGAGTGTCGTGCGCTGATTAGTTGGAAGGATTGACTATGAGTAAAACACGGTTGACCCCGCGCGGCTATCGCCTGATTTGCCGCTTGGTGGATGAGAGGGCGAGCGTGGGGACTGGGTGCCCGCACTGTGAATGGTGCGGACGGACGGATCGCCCCTTGCAGCACCATCATATCCACTTCCGGAGTGCCGGAGGCAGTGACACATTGGAGAATTTGATTCTCCTGTGTGATATCTGCCATAGGGATTTGGCACACGGCGTCAAAGAGAAGGAATACGCCGAGGAGTTCATCAAGTATCGGATGCACAAAAAGCCGATACTCGATTTCAATGTCAAGGCGAAGGCGGAAGCCATGAGGATTTATGAGAAATACAAGAAATGAGGTGAAGCAATGAGTGACTTCTATTCGAGAGATGATTTAAAAAATAGCACGTTTTTGCCGTATCCGATGGAATTTGTTTTCAATCCCGCATTGAGGGCAATCCCCGCGCAAGCGAAGGAGCTTTACGCTGTGCTAAGGTACAGAATCAACCTTTCCGCTCGGAATAAAGATTTCTGCGATGAGAAGGGCCTCTTCGTACTTTACAACCAAAAGGAGCTTGAAGAGCAAACGGGCATGGCAGAGCGGACCATTAAGTACTGGTTTTCGTTGGCCAGAAAGAATTTTCTGATTGAAACAGTAAGACAGGCGCCGGGGTTGCCACAAAAAATTTACGTGGCGAATATTGACTACGTTATCCGTCGCCTTGTGGGGCAAGATGTTGCCCCACAGAAGTGCAATACTGTTGCCCCACAGAAGTGCAATACTGTTGCCCCACAGAGGTGCAATACTGTTGCACCTCTCTATAGGGAAGAGAGAATACATAGAGAGAAGAAAGAAGAAGAAGAAACTAAAAGAAATGATTTTGGCTCATCCAGCGAACAATTTCGTGTCTTTGCGAATGGCAATTCTGACCTTCTGAATGCACTTTATGGATGGGAAGAGGCAAGAAGCGATAAGAACGGCCGACACGTTCCTTTGACTTCGCGAGCGGCGCATATCGCCCTTATGAAGCTTCAAAAGTTGTCGGGGGGAGATGTCCAAATGATGATTGCCATTCTCGATCAATCCACCATGTGTGGATATCAAGGGCTATTTGAATTAAGGCAACACCCTGAAAAGAAAGAATCGAAAGCGCAGGCCATTTACAAAGCATTGGAGAGTTTATGAGAGAAAAACTGAAAAAAGGGATCGCCGTGCTTGGTTCGGCATATGACTTTTTCACAGAGGAAAAGTCCATTACCTACTATGCGAACTTACAGGACTTACCGGAGGAGGCGGTCATCGCTGCTATTGGGCAGTTGATCCGCACGGAAGACAAATGCCCCTCTATCGCCAAAATCAGAGGAAGAGCGAAGGCTCTTCTTGACGCCGCGCAAGGAAAGCGCGAGCTTGGAGCGGGCGAAGCGTGGAAAAAATTCTACGACGCCTGTATTCACGCTGATTATTTCCGAAAAACGCGGGTGCACTTCGAGGAAGCCGCACTTGAAAGAGCGGCTGCCATGTTTACCACAGAAGAAATTCGCTTCGCAAGCGATAAGGACCTCGAGTGGAAGAGACGGTCGTTCCTGGCAGAGTATGAACGGCAGAGAGGGTCGGCCGCACAAGAAGCGGAGAATGCGGCGCTGATTTCTAGGAACCCGCAACTTCAAGCACTTCTGTCTGGGTGTTTGAAATTGGGAGGTGGGAGATGAATCTGGTAGTCGTGGAAGGGAAAGTCGTCGGAATGCCGAGAGTATTCTCGGTATCGGACGGAGCGGAGCAGGTGGCTTTGTTCCGTCTGGACGCCGACGGCGAAGACATCCCCGTCAGCGTCCCGCTGAATGCGACGAATACGAAGGCGGATGTGCTTGAACCTGACGTGCACGTCTTGATAAGAGGTACGCTCCGGTATGGGCGTTTCATCGATGCGAGGGGGCAGTGGGAAGTCACTAGAGGCATCGTCGCGAGCAACTTCGACTTGATGGATGCTCGCTTTGAAGAAAATAAAGAGAAGGCAAAACAGATTTTGAGAGGAGAAAAAAATGAATAATTTCTGCTTTTTTACTGGGAATTTACCTCGGGATCCCGAGGTCAAAATGACCTCAAACGGACGCTGTATGGCGAGGTTTACCATCGCCGCCAATGAAATTATTTATGACCAGAACGACGGGAGCAGGATGATTACAAACTGGGTGCCGATCACTGCTTGGGGAAGGGTAGCAGAGGAAGCTGCCAACTTCCGCAAGGGGGATATGGTAAGCGCGTGGGGGAAGTTTACTTCTTCTTCGTACAAAGATCAGACGACTGACACAAAGCGGACTTTTTACGCAATTTCCGCGGATGGGGTAAAGCTTGTGTTCAAAAAACACGAAGATAATGCGCCAAAAGGCGATTTTAATCAGTTTGGCAATGAAGTGCCGCCAGCGGAAATCCCGCCTGCGGATATGCCGTATTGAGGAGGAAATCATGACAGAGTATACAGCTTTGGTAACAGTCAGAAGAACGGCTGATACCGTTCATACAAAAATCGAGCTCAATCAGCATGCGCAGCTTGAAGTCGATATGCTCATCGCATTCGAGTTTCTTAGATCCGTACTTGACAGAGCAGAGGGGGCCGGAGCGCTGGTAAAGCCGTTCAAAGAAACCGTCAAAAGCATGCTGGAAGACTTTGTGAATGCGGATACAGAAGAACGAGATGCGCTAATGAATAGATTCGTCGAAATTCACGATATTTTGGGAGAGGAGGAACATGAATGAGACGTTTTGAAAGGATCGATGCGCCGCGTGCCATAGACGCGGTTTTACCGAAACGCGCTACAGCGTATTCGGCTGGGTACGACTTTGTGGCCCCGAATGATTTCATCGTCCATGCGGGCGGGAGTTTCGTTGCGACGCTGAAAACGGGCATTAAAGCCCGCATGGAGCCTGACGAATTTCTGATGATATGCATCAGAAGTTCGCTGGGGATCAAGTGGGGGCTGGCGCTGGCGAATGGCACGGGCATCATTGATGCGGATTACTACGGTAATCCTAACAATGATGGAGAAATCTGCATCGCTCTTGTCAATCGGGATCCCTATCGCGATGTGAAAATTCACAAAGGGGATCGAATCGCACAGGGGATCTTCATGAAGTATCTGCTCGCAGAGGATGACAAAGCGAACGCCGAAAGAAACGGCGGCGTGGGGAGTACAGGAAAATGAGGATCGGAGTGGTAGATGCAGACCTCATCGGACGTAAACGACACCGGTTCCCAAATCTGTGCTGCATGAAAATAAGCGGCTATCACAAGTCTCTAGGAGATGAGGTACAGCTCGTGCTCGAATGCTCTGATCTATCCCGCTTCGATAAGGTGTATGTGGCGAAGGTATTCACGGATACGCCTGACCCCATCGAGGGGGGGCTATTCACGGATACCAAAATCGTGAAGGGCGGGACTGGGTATTTCTTTGATAAGGCACCTGCCCTGCCCGATGAGATAGAGCACCATATGCCGGACTACCATCTGTATGATGAATGGGCAAACTGGAAGAGTGGGACTGCATTCTACCACGACTATTCTATCGGGTATATGACGAGGGGATGTTTCAGGAAATGCCCCTTCTGCGTCAATCAGAAATATAGCAGAGCGTTCCTGGCAAGTCCGCTGGACGAATTTCTGGATACTGACAGGAAAAAGATCTGCTTATTGGATGACAATTTCCTATCTCATCCTGATTGGAAACGTCTGCTGCATCTTTTGAAGGCAACGAAGAAACCGTTTCGATTCAAGCAGGGCATGGATGAACGGATACTCGATGAAGAAAGATGCGAAGAACTGTTTTCTTGTAAGTACGATGGGGATTACACCTTCGCATTCGACGATGTTAGAGATTACCAGCTGATTGAGCGAAAATTGAAGCTCATTCGTCGGTTCACCGGATCGAATCGCATTCGATTTTATGTCTTATGTGGGTTCAAAGGAACGGATGCGCAGGATATTCATGATACGTTCAAGAGGATCGCACTACTTTTTCAATACGGGGCGATCCCCTATATTATGCGTTATCAGTCACCGGTTGGCGCGCCGTATCGTGGAAGTCAGTGGGAAGGGATGTATAACGCTCTTGCCAGATGGTGCAATCAGGTAAGTTTCGTGAAGAAGAAATCGTTTTATGAATTCTGCTGCTTAGATAATGAGGTGGCACACAAGAACGGCGCGGCTGGCGAATGCAAATCTCTTCGCACGGCGAAGGAGTTTCTGAATGAATATCCGGAAATCGCGAATTATTATTTCAATATAAAGTGGAAATCTTGGAGCTGACATGAATTTAAAAGAAGAAAACGTAAAGTCGGGCTGCCGGTTTATCAAAAAAATCGACAATACCATGGTAACGGTTGACAACGTGGCTGATTTTGAAAAGAAGTACACGAAAAAGCCCGTGAGTATTGTGGTGTTTCACCAGACAGGCAAGTGGGGAGAAAGCCGGTGCATGGCCATTCCGATGAGAGAGTTTGTAAAACAATTCTCGGGGGAGGTAGTAAATGATGATATTGACGGATTATCTGATTGATGTTTTGTTCAGCCTAAGCTGGTTGCTCAGCTGTTTATCATTACTTGTCTGCACTGTGGCGCTCTTATCTGCGTTTGAGGAAAGCAGCAAGAGCAGACCGAGCAAGGAAAAGCTGGTATTTTGTGTTTTTGTTGCATTCTTTTGCATGGTTATATTCATTATCATGCCGAATGCGGAAATTATTCGCTACTTTATTGCGGGATGATGGCAATGAAAGAGAAAAGATGCGCAAACTGCGGAAGATGGTTTGCACCGTGCCGATTGACATTTGATAAGAACGGAAAATTCCTAAATACCTGCGGGTAGATAGTGAGGATAAAGATGGTGAAGAATGAGATTGAGTTTGTGAATGGCAGAAGAGTATTGCCCGCTGGGTTTGACGTAGAAAAATTTGTCGAGGGGGGAAAAAGATGAGAAATGCAGAATCTGAAAGTTTTGAGGAAACATACAAGCATATAAAAGGATATTTAAATCGAACTGATACAGGTAACACAATAGCCTTATTACATGATATGTGTGCTAACTGTGAACGTTGGAATGGGATTAAAGAGCATGACTACTCAGAGTGCAAAGACATGGCTTGCTTTAAACTGTTTTTACGCGCTGAACATGACGCGTGGTGTGCGAGTTTTGAAAGGGATGGCAGGTGATGAATGAAATTGAGTTTGTGAATGGCAGATACATCCAGAACGTACATAACATTCAGCACAGTTGCGGGGGAGTAGAAATGATTACATAAGGAAGTTTTGGGGTATCAGATAGTAGATAAAGATTGGATTTACGAAGGAGAAAAGTATCACGATCATCACATAGATTTATATTTGTAAGGAATGGTTAATGTGTTTAAATCTGAAAGATACCCAACAATGAATCACGTGAGGCATATGCTTAGAGAAGCTAGAAATTCTATGCCATACATGAAGCCGTTGCCCAAAGACAAAAGGTTTTTAATGAAGTTGCGCGCGATGAAATGTAAAAGTAGGAAGTTTAAAAGAATATCATCAAAGGAGAACAAAAGTGATAACGCTTGGAAGTTTGTTTGACGGTATTGGCGGGTGGCAGCTTGCGGCTGTGAGAAACGGCGTAAAGCCGCTTTGGAGCAGTGAAATCGATCCATTTCCTGCAAGCATCACGGGAAAGCATTTCCCGGACACGATTCAGCTAGGGGATGTAACAAAAATCAACGGAGCAGAAATCCCGCCAGTCGATATTATTTGTGCAGGAAGTCCGTGTCAGGATTTATCTATCGCAGGTAAGAGGGCAGGGCTTGAAGGGGAGAGGTCTAACCTTTTCTACCAGGCAATGCGGATTGTAAGAGAAATGAGGGGGAAAACGAATGGAGTATACCCAAAGTTCTTTGTTTGGGAAAACGTCTTGGGAGCGTTTACAAGCAATGCTCGGCGTGACTTTAAGGCTGTGCTTGAGGGAATCGGACAGACCGACATTCCAATGCCTGCTTCTGGACGATGGGCCAGAGCCGGAATGGTTAGAAGTAAAGAATGTGGAATCGCATGGCGAGTGCTTGACGCTCAATTTTGGGGCGTCCCCCAACATCGCGAGAGAATCTTCCTTGTCGCAGGTTTTGGAAAATGGGGGGGTACGTACAGGTACTCTTTAACCCCGAAAGCGTGCGCGGGAATACTTAAACGAGTTAAGGCAAAAGGGAAAAAACTTCCCGAATTGCTGGAAGCCGTTCTGAGAAGGCAGGCGCATGATGGAAGCTGAACTTTTCCCTACGAAAAGCTATTCGGAGATTAAGCAAGGACTTCCCGCAAGTACGCTGAAAGCGGCAGGTGGGGTGTACGGAGAAGGGAGTGAGAATTATATCGTGGAAGAAATGGAAATTTACGAAAGCCACGGGACGGACGCACGGTATAACGAACGCGACATTTCCCCAACGTTGACAACAAGGATGGGGACAGGAGGCGGCAATGTGCCGTTAAAAATCGAGAAAGGTGTGTGTTTGTGCCAGGGAACCGGAATGTCAAGAAATGGTCCGATCTGCAAAGAGAAAACGGCTTTTACATTGACGAGCGTAGATAGGTACTGCATGGTTGCAATCGGCAAGGACAGCTCTCACTTACCCTCAATTGGTGTGGCGCACATGCTAACCGCCTACGATTACAAGGCACAGCAAGCTGTTTTGAAGCGGGGCGAAGCGTTCGTTAGAAAACTTACGCCGCTTGAGTGCGAGAGATTACAGGGTCTTCCGGATAATTGGACGGAAGGCGGAAGCGATTCTAAACGCTACAAAGCGATCGGGAACGGTATGGCGCAGCCTTGTGCAGATTTTGTAATAGAGAAGTTAGCAGAAGCATTGAGAAAGGGGCAATAGCATGATGTATTTTAGCCAGCTTGTAAGCACCATGAGAAACCCAGTTATACAAGTTGTGTCAACGGAAGAAAGTGGGAAGAACGCATACGCAGGGGAACTGTTCAATCTTCCGTTTTTCTTATTTCGAAGGTGGCATGATTACAAAGTGCTTGAAATTACACCGATGTATGCCACGGATGAAAAGAAACCGTTTATGCGGATTGAGATCGAGTATGCAGAAAGAGGGAAGAAATGAAACTGATTGATTTACTCAAAATTATTCCCGACGAATGTGAAATCAGTTTATCTCGCCCAGATGATGGGGAAATCGGAGACGAGTGGCCGAAGAGCGAGGCTGTTGCGAGTTTCGCTTACAAAAATAGGCTGACTAAAGAGCAGGTATGGAATATGGATATAGTCACGATCCGCCCGTGCTCACACATACAATGCGATGGTGCGTACTCGTTTGACGATGACTATATTCCGTTTAAGGTTAGCCGGATACTCGCGATAGAAATAGAGTGGTAGGGAGAGAAAAATGGAAGGGCCGACAAAAGAACAGATAGAGGAAAGTGTTAGATTTACTAATTGGATGGAGGGAGTTAGAAAATATACACTGGCGCAGGTTGAAAGGAGAAAACAGATGAATAAGAATATACATGATAAGAGCTTGGACGAGAACGGTATAAACGACGGAAGGAGAAAAATTATGGACTATCAGAAAATCGCAAGAGAAATCGTCTTAAATTATGTAAGCGAACATCTTGATAAAACAGATAACGTACATATTATGTTAGATGACGTTTTTGTTGTTTGGTTCTGCAAGGTTTTACAGAACTGGAAAGCATTGGTGTCAACTGACTTGCCTGACGGTATGTATTATGAAGTTACATACAACGGTGATAAGAAAGAAGTATACCTTGATGCATACAAGAAGTTTGATAATCGAGAGATTGATGGATCTCAAACTTAAAGGTGTGAAAATTAAAAATCTACCATCAGGGTTTGATATTTTAAGTGGTTTATCTTCTTCTCAATACACCATAGTTTCTTAAAAAGAGACGAAACATGAATAAGGACATCGTGATGTGTTATGGAATAGCAGCGAATTGCGATATCGCTAAAGAAGAAGCCGCCGATCTTATCCGCGCGATTTCACGGTGGGAACGAGCAACTATCGCATGGCACTGTGAGACGGACACGACGCCGGAGGATGCACGGGACAACCTCATTCAGGCGGTAGCGGACTGCCAGAACGCACTGGACAGCCTTGTTTGCAGACTTGGACTTGATAAGTCTGCAATCCAGCAGAAAATCAAGGAAGCCGATGAAAGAAGCACAAAGCGGTTTTATGGAGGAAAGGCATGAGGTATCATACGATTTATGCTGACCCGCCATGGATTGAGCATGGAGGGGGTGGACGAGGGGCTAATGTCCATTATCCGCTTATGAAAACGAAGGAAATCATAGCCATGGCTCCTATGGTGCAGGATCTGGCAGAAGACAACGCCCATTTGTATTTATGGACAACGAACAATTTTCTTCGTGACGCACTTGAAGTTATGGATGCGTGGGGATTTCGCTACGTTACCACGATCACGTGGATGAAAGACCGAATAGGGCTAGGGCAATATTTCCGCGGGTTGACTGAACATTGTTTGTTCGGCATCCGCGGGAAACTTCCGTACAAAGTCATAGACGGAAAACGTCAGCAAGGAAAGACTGGGTTCTTTGAAGAAAAGAGAGAACACTCAAGGAAGCCCGTACAGATGCGAGAAATGATAGAGAAAGTAAGTTACCCGCCGTTCATCGAATTGTTCGCCCGCGAGCGGTTCGATGGGTGGGATGCATGGGGGAATGAGATATGTTTTGGAAAGATGAATACAGATGAGAGGAGGACTATCGATGTGTGATGAAGAATTTCATAAGGGAGATCGCGTTATGTTTGAGAACTGGGTTGGGCAAGTAATCAGGGGGCGAATTTGTGCGGTGAATGACGACGGCACTTATGTTGTCAGAGATGAGGAGGCGCTGAAGACTTATGCGAGGATTTTAAAAGATGAGCTGTCTCTCATGGAAGACGAAGGTTCGTCTGCGGTGACATTCAAGAAGTTTAACGACGAGGCGATCAACCCGTCGTATTACAAGGACGGGAAGTATGAGTGCTTCGATGTGGCGATGGCAAGGATCCGAGAAATGGAACTTCCCGGCATGGAGGCGGCCATGTTCTTTAATGTTTTCAAGTATTTGTGGCGGTACAAGGTGAAGCATGCGGATAACCCGTGCGAAGATCTGGAAAAGGCGGCGTGGTATCTTAGACAGCTCATTGCTTGTGTCACGGATAAAGTATAGCGAGGTGGATCATGACAGCGGACGAGTATTTTGACAAGATAAAAGCGGTTCAGAAGCGGCGCGTTTCGCTGGAAAGAGCCGTTAAAGAAGAAAAGAACCGCATATATGATATCTCTGGTATTGATCCGTCAAAGGAGAAGGTGTCCGGCGGGGGCACGTTGGATATTGGCGACAAGTTGATACAGCAGGATGAGCTTCTGACCGCGCTTTACAAGGAGTTAAGTTTCGTTCAGTCCATTCTTGGAAACTGTATGGAGCGAATTAACGGGTTACTGGATGAGAACGGGAAGAAAGATTTCAATACGATAGATGTTTTGCAGAACTTTTTCTTCAGCGGGAGACCGTCTGGGCGAATCGCGGAAAATCTTGGGGTTAGCAGAGAATACGCTTACCGGAAGCGGCGGAAAGCTATTGACCGTTTCGGAGAGTTCTACAGAAAAGAATTAGACAGTATGGAGGATATTTGCTAATGAAAACAGCAGGGACGAAAGAAAACACATACCCAGGCATCGGGTGGGAAGAGGTTTACAGGACAAATGGGATTTTTTACTCTCATTTCGTCAACCGGCTTTTACGGAATAAGCGCAGCGGCACTTACAAAATCATTTCGTCAAAAGCGGCGACTGGCGATGTTCTGGATTGCCAGACAAGCGGAGAGGGTGGGCTCCCTTTGAAATTTAAAGAGGGGAAAGAAAGTTGCGATGATCGCGCATATGATCCGAACAAGTATTACGGATCCCCCATCATGACGGTCCGGAAGATCGCTGCCCTAGAAAGGCGTGAATTGGCGCTGGAAGCGGCAGAGGCAGATTTCGAAAGGCGAGCGGAGGAGCGTGCTTTTGAAATTTTACGGAAAATGCTGATTTAGGTTACAAAATGTTACAAGCAGACGTGGTATTATGTATTCTGGAAAATGAAAATGCGTGAGGGCAAAGGCTCTTGCGCATTTTTTATTGGGAGGATGTCATGGCGAAACGATTACCAGAAATCCGACTAAATGAAGATAAACACATCATTTGTTCAACGAGCGTTGCGGCGGCGCAGTTCGGCATTAGTCGGGTGGGAATGGATAAGTCCATCAAAGAGCTTGGCGTTGCGAAAGAGAACGCGCGCGTAGATCTGGCGGAAATCATTGATAAGCGGTTCAACAAAGCGAATGCGGCCGCAGAAGCGGTGAGTGACAGCGCTAGAAAGCTGAAAGCAGAAGCCGACTACAAAGCGCAGAAGGCAAAGCAGGAAGAAATGGTGACACTGCAAATGATGGGGGAGCTTATTCCGCAGGAAGAAGTCAAAGATGCGCTTGAAAATGAATTTTTAGATATCAGGCAAAAGCTCTTACTATTGCCCGAAACCATAAAATCAAAAGTTTATTCCATTGATGTGGCTTTAGCAGTGACGTGCGGGGAGGTAGCGAATGAAGTTGTCCAAGAACTTCTCAGAAAACTTGCAGGAATCAATGGAAAATCCGAAGATGCAGGCAAAGTGGGAAAGAAACCTAAAAGAAATTATAAAAAAGGCGCGAAAAGCATTTCTGCCGCCGCCTCCGGAAACGGTGAGTGAGTGGGCAGACCATAATCGTATTCTCTCCCGTGAAGAATCACCATCTGCCGGTCTTTGGAATACGGATAATACGCCGTATCTGCGGGCCATCATGGACGCATTCACAGATAAAACATCACAAGTCATTACCTTCTTGAAGCCTTCGCAGGTCGGCGCTACAGAGGCTGGTATCAATATCTGCGCTTTCACAATAGATCGGTCCCCATGCCGTCTGCTTTATGTCATGCCGGATGAAGACCTGGCGAAGGACTTTTCTGTGGATCGTTTGCAGAAGGCGCTGAAAAATACGCCGTCCGTTGCAAAAAAAATAGAATCCGCAGACAGAAGCAAGGCGCTTATGGTGAGATATAACGGTGGATTTATCCGTTTGTCCGGGGCAAATTCACCGGCAAAGCTGGCTTCGTGGCCTATCCCGCGTGTCATCATGGATGAGGTCGATAAATATCCGCTCTGGACCGGTCGCGAAGCCAATCCAATATCTCTTGTCAAAGAACGTACTAAAAACTGGCCGTGGCGCAAGATACTTGTCATGAGCACGCCGACGACAGAGTACGGCTATGTGTATAAGTCTTATATGGAAAGCGAAGCGCACTATGAGTTCATGGTGCCGTGCCCAGAATGCGGGCATTATCAGGTTTTTGATTTTCACCATCTAAAGTTTCCTGATGTGCTTGATGAAGCGCGTCTCTCTAAAGAGACGTATTACGAATGTGAGAAATGCAAGTATCACATCCATGACAGGGAAAAGATGGGTATGCTTCGAAAAGGCAAGTGGGTGGATAAGGAAAGAATTGGATACGCGGCGAAAACAGTGGGATTCAAGCTGAATACACTGTATTCGCCGTGGGTATATTTCTATGAGGTGGCGAAGGAGTTTCTGAAATCGAAAGATGATCCCACGAAACTGATGAACTTTGTGAATTCATGGCTTGGCGAGCCGTGGAAGTCGAAGGCGTCTCAAATCAAATCGAAGTCAGTACTTGAAAGAAGAACCGAACTTCGTTCCGGTGTGGTTCCCAAAGGAACGGTGCTTCTCACCGGCGGTGTGGACTGCCAGAAGGGGTATTTCTACTGGGTGATCCGGGCGTGGCTGCCAGATATGCGTTCGCAGAAAATTGCGAATGGTTCAGCAATGACTTTCGATGACGTAGCAAACATCATGGATCAGATGTGGCCCATTGAGGATTCAGACCGGCGCATGCAGGTCGCTCTGTATGCGGTCGATGCAGGGTATAACACAGAAGAAGTTTATGACTTCTGCTATCTGCACTACCCGGCATCCATCCCTGTCATGGGCATGTCGAGCCCCATGGCTACATATTTTCGCCGAAAGCAGCTAAACCCGAAGGATCACAATATGAACTGGGTACAGGCGCAGCAGCTTTACGAAGCGGACACGAACAAATACAAGGATCTGATCGCTTACCGTATCGGTCGAGAGAAAGACGGGTATGGTGCATGGCTTGTTGATGCAGATACTGATGAGGTATATGCGGAGATGATTACCGCCGAGCAGAAAATCATGGTCAACGGGCGTGAGGTCTGGAAACCGATTGCACAGCATCGAGATAATCACTATCTGGATTGTGAAGTCTATGCATATGTGGCGGCGGATGTCATGAATGTGCGGAGCTTGCAGGTGTCGGCTAAAGATCCCCTACCCGTGCAGAAAGATGAGAAAAAAGAGAGTGGTTTAACGTATAGCCCATTTGGAGGTCGGCAATGAATAGAGAAGAGTTACAGAAAGAAAAAGAAGCGCTGGAAACGGCCCGTATGAATATTTTGGAGGGTGGGCAGGAGTTCCAGACAAGAGACGGCCGCGTGAAGATGGCGAGCCTTGAAACCATCATGCATCGCTTGGCGGAAGTCAATTCTGCGCTGAATCAGATTGATTCTGTGAATGGAATGACAGATACCGTGAGATTGAAATTCGGAGGCATGGGATAATGGGATTTCTAAAGCTGGCGGGAGATCTGTGCAGCGATATCCAGTCCATCTGGAGCCCTGAAAAGGCCATGAGATCAAAAATGGTACGAGAGCGATACTTCGGGTATTCGGCGGCACAGGAAACGCGGAAAGACGAGCGCCTGCCCTTCGATGGGACGGCAGAACAATTTAATACGTATTCGCGCGATAAACTTCGAGCGCGAGCAAGGGATTTGGAAAGAAATAATCCCATCACCGGTTCCGTATTGGAAGCATTTTTGAATAATGCTATCGGGACCGGTTTTAATATGCAGGCGCAGACAAACAATGATGTGTTTAATCAGCGCATTGAGGCACTTTGGAGAGAGTGGGAACATCACGAAAACTGCGACATTACGCAACAGCAGTGCCTGAATGACATCATGAAGCTCATTGTTGTCAGGAAATTTGTGGATGGTGGCATCATGGCGACATTCCCGCTGGACGGGAAGAGAAAAATACCGCTTACTATTCAGCTTCACGAAGTTGATGATCTGGATACGATAACCGTCCTGCAAGACCCGAAGGGGTGCGTCATTGCGAATGGCGTCGAGCTCGATATGACGGGTAAACCGTTGGGCTATTGGCTAAAGCAGACGGAGCCGGACGGTTTCACGGAAATGGAGCCGCGACGATATGACGCAAAAGATGTGATTTTTTTGTGGAAAAAGTCGCGCGTCAGTCAGTTTCGGGAAATCACAGAAATGGCTAGAACCATCGGCGTCACAAAGGATCTTGGCGATTACAACGTGGCGGTCATGTTTCAGCAGAAAATCGCGGCGTGCTTTTCCGCCTTCGTCGAGACAGATAACACGCTTGGCGCTCCGGGACGCATTGCTAATCAGTCAGACGGCAGCCGCGTAGAAAACATCGAAGGCGGTTCTATTAAATACCTGAAGGCGGGCGAGCACATCAAAGGGCTCACACCGAACGCTCAGGTGACGGATGCAAGCAATTTCCTGCCTTTGCAGCAGCGAATTATAGCCGCCGACAAAGGGCTTTCACTGGAAAGCACCAGTCGTAACGTAGAGCGCGTAAACTATGCATCTGCCCGGCAGAATCTTCTGGGAGATCAGCTGACCTACGATTCAATCCGCGGTGAGCTGGTTGAATATTTCTTGCGGCCGCTTTATAAGCGCTTCGTGAACATATGCTATCTGACCGGCCTTCTGGACGGGACTGGGTTTAAATATGGGGACGAAGAGTATTACAAGGCTACGTGGCTTGCCTCCTCGCTTGGATGGATCGATCCGCTAAAAGAAGCGCAGGCGAATGCCATTAACCTTGCAAATGGTGGCAAATCATTCCAGGAGTATTGCGCAGAACAGGGTGCGGACTGGCGCGAACGCATTGACCAGATGAAGGAAGTTCAGGACTATGCAGAATCTAAAGGCGTCGCGTTGGCATTCGGCGTGCAAGACAGCGAGATAAAGAATGACCCGGAAGACGATGGTACAGGAGGTAAAGATGGGGGAAACGACGACAATTAAACAGTTTGGATTAAGAGAAATCGCAGTGGACGGCGTGGATGAAGCGAGCCGGAAACTGCGATTTTCTTTTATGACAGAAGCACCGTGTGACAACTGGTTTGTGCCGGAAGTCTGCTTGTGCGCAAAGGGAAATGTAGATCTGACGCGCTTTGAAAATGGCGTCATGCCGATGCTTTTCAATCACAATCGAAACATTGTGATCGGGAAAATCGAGAACGTGTCTTTTGAAGATGGGAAAGTCACGGCAGAAGCGACGATCGATAAAGACGAAGAATCCGAAAAGTATTTTCAGAAAATTCTTTCCGGATCGCTGAAAGGGATTTCCGTCGGATATCGCCGCCTCAATACGGTTCGCGTGCCGAAAGGCAACAGTTATAAGGGACTTACATTTGACTGTGACATGGACGTAACAGACAGATGGGAACCTTATGAAATTTCTTTGGTAAGTTGTCCGGCAGATCCCGATTGTGCAATCGGGAGGGGACTTACAAATACAGACATGACCATTTCTATTGTTCAGAACGAGGAGGAGCCAAAGATGGGCGAAAACCAGAAGCCGGAAGCACCGGCAATCAACGAGGCAGCGGTTCGTGAAGCGGCAGAAAAAGCAGCAAGAGCAGAACGAGCTCGTGTCACGGAAGTTACGAAAGTTTGCAGAGGCATGGGAGTTGACGATGAAACCATGAGAGGTTACATCGAAAACGGCACATCCATTGAAGATGTCCGAAAAGAGATCCTTGAAAAGGCAATGAGCGCCCCGAAAAATCAGCCGTCCGGCATCAATGTTGTTACGGATGAAAAAGAAAAATTCGCGAAGCGTGCAGTAGACGGGATGGCTATCCGCTTTGGCGTCATCGGCGAAGAAAAAGCGGTGTCTAATGAATATGCGAATGCATCCCTGCGCTCCATTGCAGAAGATGCACTCACTCTCTTCGGCGGTATGAGCGAGAGAAAAGCACATCTCATGAACTCCAATGACCTGTTCAATGCCATGTTCAAGGAAAGAGCGATGGGTACAGACCAGTTCGTTTCTATCGTTGATAATTTTGGAAACAAGGTGATGCTGAAATCCTATAAAGAGCAGCCAGCTATTTTCTTGAATTTCGTTTCTAAAGGATCGAACCCAGATTTCAAGAAGACCAATAAATACTGGCTTGGGGTGGACGGCATGCCGGAACTGATGGCACCTGAAAGCGATGAATTTAAGTATGGAGAAATGAAAGACGGTAAAATCTCCACGGCAATTCAGACTTACGGCAAGGCAATTTCTTTTACCCGTGAAATCTTCATTAACGATGACATGGGCGTAGTCACGAAAGCTATTCAGAAGCAGTCTGGCGGGTTCAGACGCCTGCAGGAAAAGATGTTCTTCGACATGCTGACTAAATCCGTCCCGTTCAACGCGAAGAATAAAAATATTGTGGAGACGAACAAAGACATTTCCGCCAAGGCGTATTCTGAAATGCGCAAGCTGATGCATCGTCAGAAAGACCGCGAAGATAAAACCTATATCGGTACGTTCCCGGCTTTCCTGCTGGCATCAGACGAGCATGAGTTTGAACATCTTCAGATTCTGCATTCTGCATCCGATCCGGCGCAGAATAATGCAGGCGTGAATAACCCCATGCAGAACAAGATGGTACTTTTCACTTCTCCGTGGCTTGAAGGCGATGCTTACTATGCGATCGCGAAGCCTTCTGAAATGGAAGGCATCGAATTTACCACTTTGAACGGCGTAGATCGCCCGTATTCCAGAACCGTGCAGAGCGAAAAACATCTCGGCATTGATTACCAGTACTGGATGGACTTTGGGTTCAATCTGATTGATTATCGTGCATTCGTCAAGAACGAAGGGGTATAAGGAGGATAAAAGATGGCTACTACTATTGGAACATTCAGACAGCCCGGATCAATTATCACCGTGAAGGCGTCTACAGACGTTGCCTATCATGAATTGCTGAAAGTAGGCAGCATTTATGCGGTCGCCAAAGCAGCGACAGCAAAAAACGGTTATGTGGCGTGTGACGCAGAAGGCGTATTCCAGTTCCCTAAGAAAGCGGCGGAAGCTATCACGCAGGGGACGAAAGTATATCTTGACGAATCCGGCGCTATTACTGCGACGACAGGCACCGATCCGGCGGTCGGCGTCGCATGGAGCGGAGAAACAGCGGATTCGACCTCGATTGATGTAAAAATCAATGTCTAGGAGGAAGTCAGATGGGGATGATGGACGCGCAGCGGAGGATATGTCAAAAGGCATTCTTCTCTGATAAAAGACTGGGGGAGCACATTTCTTACAACGGGAAAGATATCGTGGCGCTCGTATATGTCGGTGTGTCCAATTCTCGTTCTGACTGGAATGAAGCGAAAACCGTTATAGAAAACGCGGCTCTTGTTGATGCGGCGTATTTCTGCGTGTGCGACGAAGGCGAGAATGGAGTTCTATCACCAGTGGAAGGCGATGCAATCGTCTACAACGGTGATAGGTATTCAGTTTCTAATATCGTCGAGCACGACGTGGCAGGAAGTCATTTTGTGTTGCTTGCAACGAAAGCAGAAAGGGCACTCGGACGATGAATCTGATTGAAATATCGGTATCTGACGAATTAACGCCTGCCCTCAAACGGATGCTTGCTAACAATAAGAATTACTTAAAAAGCGTGTCGAAGTCGCTTGGGTACTACATTCAAAAGGAAATCAAAGAAGGCGTCCGAAAAGGCGTCTTGTACCATACCGATGACGGTTGGAATCAGATTTGGTTTACGGAAGGGAACATCCAGCCGCGTAGAGAATTGCAGGGGCACGCCTCACGGTATCTCTATGGGCAGATGATCCGCGCCGTCGGGTATCAGTACATGCCAGACAGCATTTCAACCGTGATCGGGTGGACTTCCAAATCGTCTGCGGAATACGGGCGAAGAAACGAGCTTGGCGGGCGGCAGCCGGTGACAGAAAGCATTCGTCGTATTTTCTATAATGCGTATGATGCTGAGCTCGAAAGGTACGGTTCTATCGTCGAGAGCCGCGACTATGATAAGTATATTTACCCTCTTAGTAAGAAGAAAAAAGAACTTATCACACCTGCAAGACCGATCTTTGAGCCGATGATGACGCGGATTCATGATAATTTTGCGCCGTACATTGAGAGGAAAGTACAGTCTTACATGGAAGGAAATGTGAAATTCGGCAAGAAGAATAAGCGCGTCTATAAGGTGTACGGAGGTTAGGCTGATGGGATTGCAAAATCTGGATATCACAAGCACGATGCTTCATATCGGAGCACAGCTTAAAACAGACAAAAGAATCATCTCCTTTTGCAAAGAGCGGTTCCCTGACAAAGAGCTCCATGTACTTGTGGGGGATATTACAAGGAAATACATTCCTGCCTACGATGACACACCGTACATCATTGTGACGGACTTTTCGAAGCAGGAAGGGCAGAATATTGAATTTTGCCCTTACGAATTCACATTATGGGTAGGCGTAGGGAAAGAGGAGCCGGAATTCATCGAGGCGGATGGCGTAAAAATCATGGACGCCTTTAAGGATTGCGCCGACTTCATGACTATCATTGAGGATGTTTTCAATGACGCTGAAATCAATAATCGCCCATGCGCGAAGGTAAATACGAACGGTCCTTTCCCCATCGATCCGGCAGGTCGCCATTGGGCGGGGAAAATCAAGGTAAACAAGCGTATTTATCAGGCGCTTGGTGGGAATTATACAGAAGAGTTATAGGAGGTAGAAAATGGCAGGTCAGGCTATGGGCGTTTATTCCAAGACCAGATTGTATCCGGAAGAGGCATTGAGCAAGCTGCCGGAAACGGTCAAGGGTTTTGAGATCCCATTCAATTCTAATTCACTTTCCAGTTCGCAGAATTCCAGTTCACCTGGTACTATCACAGGACGCCGCGATGCAGCGGAACCGATGCTCGGAAATATCGACTGCACGGGGAACGTTGTCACGCCGGTGGATACCGATGCATTCGGATATCTTCTGGCGGCGGCATTTGGAAGACCGACTACAACGCCGGGGGAGAGCGGCACTAATCTCTATACCCATGTCTTCAAGCCTGGAAAGACGCAGCCGTCCTTCGCTGTAGAGAAGGTATTCTCTAATGGTGTGTATTCGCTCATTAACGGGGTCAAGGTCAATCAGATTGAAATGACGTTCGGCGGCGACGGTGAATTGACTGCTACCGTTGGCTTTATCGGATGTAAAGAAACAATCAATGATGCAGCAGCGGCAACGGACGAAAATATCACTAAAGTCGGGTTTAACCGTCTCAACAATTTTCAGGCATCTCTGAAAATCGACGGGGCGAATGTAGCGATCGCGACGGAGCTTTCTCTTACTATTCCATTCGGTCTTGATGATAGCGGCTATGCGATTGGCAGCGGCGGGTTCCGAACACGAATCAATGAAGGCATAATTTCCCCAACTGGTAAGCTGACTGCTTTCTTCGACGACAAAACTTTCATCGACAAAGCGATGACTTCCAAAGTAACACAGCTCCAGGTTACACTGACAAAGGGGGATAAGTCTCTTGTTGTCGATATCCCGGAAGTCATGTTCGCGAGAAAGTCGCCGGGCATTGACGGTACGAAGGGCATCACGCAGGAACTGGATTATTCCGCTTTCTATAAAGAAAATTCTTTAAATTCCTGCATTCAGTTTACCTTGGTAAACGGGGTAGCTACATACGAATTTTAATGAGTACCCCGTCGGATTTTCCGGCGGGGCATTTTTTTATATGTGAGGAAATAAAAATGGATAACGAAAACAACATGAAACCGACAGAAAAGAAAGAAGAAAAACTTATTGCAAAAGCTATGACATTTTCGGAATTTGAGCAGTTCCTTGAATATTCTGATGAGCTTGAAACTTCGAATACGCCAGCAAAGCTGATCGGCGTCCGTATGGCGCGGTGGGTGGCTCAGAACATCTACAAAATCGATCCGGATTCTGCGAAGTATACGCCGGGGACAATTATGGATCTGCTCGTGAAGACGCAGGCGCTTTCTGAAAAGAGCGAGCTGGAAGACTTAAAAAACTAGAAAGCGTCTGGGACTGGCGAATCAGAGGCGGCGCTAAATACTGTGATACGTGCAGAAAGGCCGCTAAACAGACCGGGCGCAAATTAGATTGTGAGAATTGCCCTGATAGGGCTCCCGAAATCCGGCCGGGTAATTTCAGGGCGATGAGGCTATATGCGCTAGCTTCAAACTGTGTGCACTATGTAGGGACGATGAGCCGCCCTTTTATCAGCGGGCTTAATTGGGTAGATTTGGAAACAGTCGCCCGCTTATCCCGCATACACATAGGGCCTGCAATGATGAAGCGCATGAGGAAAATCGAAAGTTTAGTCATTAAGGAGAGTGTGGAAGATGGGCGTCATTGAGACAAGAGCGAAAGTCAGTATTATCGACGGAGCGAGCAGCAGCTTAAACAATATGGCAAGCGCCAATGAACGCCTAACATCCTCTCTTGGGAAAAGTGCGAGTGCGGCGAAGAATTTCTCCGTCAATCTGCGGGCAATGACAAATGGGAAGTCCGGCGGAGCAAAGCAGTTTAGCGACATGGCTTTGGGGCTTGATAAAGCAGCGCAGAGCGCCAGCAATACCAGCAAAATGCTGAACCGCCTTGTATACTCTATGGCGCGTTATACCGTCATCTACGAGGGTATCCAGAAACTTGGAAATCTGTGGAGCACAGTCGTCGGCGGTGCGTATGACTACGGAAACATGATGGAAACGAACCGTGTCGGCATGGCTGGCATCCTGGCATCCATGATGCAGATAAACGGGCAGCAGCTTTCCTGGAACCAGTCGCTTACGATTTCTTCTAAAATCATGAAAGACTTGCAGAATGAATCTCTTAAAACGTCCGCGACGGCCAGCGAATTGATTGATACCTTCCGTGCCCTTTTAGGTCCTGGGCTTGGAGCGGGCATGTCGATTGAGCAGATCGAGAAGTTTACGACGGTCGGTGTCAATGCGGTTAAGTCACTCGGATTGGATGGCGCACAGCTTGTACAGGAGCTTCGAGACCTTGTACAGGGAGGAATTCGCCCCGCGTCCTCTACGCTCGCTACTGCGCTTGGCATTTCCGATGCGGATATCAAGAAGGCGAAAGAATCGTCCGAAGGGCTATATAAATTCTTGATGGACCGTATGAAAGGGTTTGAATATTCAGCTCTCGAAACGAATAATACGGTCAAGGGACGTATCGATCAGATCAAAGAAGGACTACAGCGCGGGATCGCCGAAGGTACAGAACCACTTCGCGGCATGTATTCAGAAGCACTGAAGGAGTTTGGCGAATCAATCATTCAGGTGGATAAGTCAACAAAAGAATGGAAAATCAATCCTGAATTTATCAGCTCTATCAGCACCGTTTCCGGTTCCATGGTGGAAATGGTAGAGAGCGCCAAAAAAGTTGGTGAGTTTATGTCCAGCGGGCTTGTCGGGGCCACGTATGTCGGCAAGACCGCCGTCGCTGCACTCGGGCAGGCCGGTGAACATATAGGTGAAATTGTCACGCTCTGGGCGGGATTCAAAGCCTCTAAGTATATCAAGGATTTAATGCAGATTCTTAGCGTGACGCGCGAAGAGAGAGAATTGCATACGGGGCTGGGCCGCGCTATTCAGGGCATGCAGGATAAATTTAACGGCCGTCTGGAAGCGCAAAAGAAGGCTTTGAAATACGAAGAGGAAGAGAAAAGGCTCGTCGATAGCGCTTTAAATTCCTTCGCTGACGTAACTGGGCAGATTTCCGAAAGCGCAAGTAAAGCGCAAACTTTGAACTCCATTCTTGAATCGAATGAAAATTCCATCACAAACCTGGCAAAAAAGTGGCAGGCCATGGGGATGAGTATCAAGGAATCTGTTACTTGGCAGAATAAAATCGTTTCGCTTGTAAATGGCGGATATAGTGCGGAAGCCATGCGGCAGATCATCAGCGGTAACGGCCGCGCGGAAGAAATCAAGAGAGAAGCAGATGCACTGAAAGCAAAGAATGACCAGCAGAAGCATGAAGTGGAGTTGTATCAGCAGCAGTCCAAAGCCATTTCTGAAGTCATGCAGAAGGAACATGAACGCCTGATGCAGGTTTCAAAGACTTCTAGTGATGAACTGAAAAATATTTCTCTCATGGCGGAGAAGGTGAGAAATCCATATTCTCGCGGAGAAGCGGCAGAAGCACGTGTGCAGCGCTTCTTGGATGCAGACACAAGCGGCCGCGGCGGAGCCAAAGGTGATGCGAACCGGCAGATTTGGAAGTGGCAGCAGACAGCGGTAGAGGAACTTCGCTCTAAGTTACAGGCACTAAAGCTTGACTACGAAGTCGTTCAAGTGACTACCGAGAAATTCATGGATTCTCTTAAAACCGGAATGAGCGCTAAAGTGAAGCCTGTCATGGACGAAGCTATCAATTCGGCGAAGGTTTGGAATGATGTATTGCAGTCTACGCGGACGAATACAGAGCGATTAACCAACGCGCAGATTGAGTATATTAAATACCAGTCCAGCGGAAATACGGCAAATGAACTTGGGCAGAAAGAGCGCGTGGCAGCACTTTTTAAAGAAATTTCAAGCCAGCTTGAAAAAGTTGGGATGAGTGCGAAAGAAGCACAAGTCAAATCCTATGAGTTCATAAACCAGCTTATTCAGGGCTTAAAAACGGTAGATCAGACGAACTTTTTATCTGTAGACGCGGCATTTAAGCAGGTCGGGGATAGCGCGAAAGCATTTGCTGAGAATTTCAAGCTCGTAAAAGAACAGATAGAGCAGGTGAAACAGGCAAACGCGGATGCGGCGCTTGAATTTAACGCTCTTTCTAATGCGTTCAAAATCGGCGGCGAAGAGGCGTTTCAGGCGACAAAAAAGTTGCTTGAAGAGAGCAAGGCGCTGCAAGCCGCATTGAATGAGCGTGGCGCAACGGATAAAGCGAACGCCGTTTACAAGGAAACCGTAAATTATTTGCAGCAGGTGGCAGAAGCCAAAGACAAGGCAACACTTGCTACGAAGAAAGAAGTCGCTGCTATCAAAGAGGCTAACGAAGCACTGACTGTTCACAAACAGAAACTAGACGAGACGAATCAGGGGATAGGTCTTTTTAATGGGAAAATGAGCAAGATGCTAGGCGTGGTTTCGTCCGCTGGCATGGGCGTTTCCATCCTCACAGATGCTTATATAGCAAATACCGATGGCTGTCATGATATGGCGAAAGAAGCCGCAGATGCGGCGATGCAGATCTCCATGATTTCGATGGCCGCGGAAGGGCTCATTGGTCTTATTCCTAGTCTTGTCGCAGGGCTGAAAAGTGCGTATACCTGGTTTAGAAATTTGGCAGTCGTCAAAGCTCTTGCCATGAATCCGGCGGGACTTATTGGAGCAGTAGGTGTAGGAACACTCGCTGCTATAGCGTATGGAGTAAGCAGTAAGTATGAGAAGGCGAAAAGCGGCGATTACAATGTACATGACTTCTTTTCCAGCGCGGAGCTGGGGGGATATGACGATGTGGAAGAAGAGGAAATACTGCAGGGCTCCTATGTAAAGAAATTTACTCCAACGCAGAAAGACTACGACGCGGCGGATGCGGCTGATGAAGAAATGTTCCACACAAAGGCGCAGAACAGTCTGGTGGATATGTATTCGGAAATGGCTCGAATTTCAGAACAGAAGGCAAAAGAGGCCGAGGATCTCATGCGGAAAGCCACGCTCGCCGATGTCGTTAAAAAGCAGGATGACGGTGGGAGCGGAAAGGCGTCCGGCGGTAAATCTGGTAAAGCGGCGCTTCTTGAACTGGAATATACTGATGCGCTAGGAAATGCCTTTTGGTATTTACAGCACGGTTACAATGTCTACGCGGCCGCTGCATTGGCAGGAAATCAGATGCAGGAAGCTGGGAAAGGCGATACAGAATCCATTGATTATGCCGCTGATAATGGGCAGGGGCATTACGGTTCAGTTCAATGGGGCGGAGAGCGTTTCCAAAACCTCTATGATTATGCTAACGGCGATTGGACAGATCGGGAGAAACAGCTCGAATTTTCTGATTATGAATTGAGAGAAGCGCAGTATTACAAAGACGTGGGGACGCGACTTCGCGCTGCAAGCAGTTTAGAAGAAGCGAATCACATTGTGTTTTCGCAATACGAGGCACCAGGAGATGATACCGAAGGCACGCGGCTTAGTTATGCACAGCAGCTCCTCCCCCGCCTTATGCAGCTTGCTAACAAAGAAGCGACGCTGAACGGCGAGACTGGGAACGGCAGGAAAGACATGGCACGCCAGAGAGAAGAGCTTTACAGAAAGTTGGCGGATGCAACGAAACTCACCATTCGCGACACCAAAAATCTGAATGAAGCTACTCTTTCCGTCACTGGAGCGCAGACGGCCTATGATAAGACCATGCAGGAAGCGAATGACAAGCTCGAAGAGTACAAGGTACAGGTCGAGAAAGACAAGGCACTCGGCGTGAATGAAAATGTCATCAGCAACTTGCAAAACGCCATGATCGACTACGCGAAGGCTATGAGACAGAAGGCCAAAGAAGCGCAGCAAACGGAAACGATGGGGAGGTATGATGACCAGATTTCTGCGATTTCGAATAGAAATCTTGGGTTTGGCGAAGCCTACAGCCGCTCGCAGGAGCTGACAAATAAGCTGAACGACTACAAGTCTTATTTGCAGGAGCAGCTGAACGACACGAATCTTTCATATAATCAGAGAATTTCTATTGAGCAGAAACTTTCTAGCACCATTAAGTCCATCAATGACCAGTCTTGCTATAACTACAAAGAGGGTTGGAAGCAGGCATTGACAGAGATTTCTAATCAGCAAATCAACTGGAAAGACACAACGGTCAACCTGTTTTCTGATATTGAAAGCTCACTTGCAAGCTGCTTGTCTTCTACGGGGAATTTCTGCACACGCATGAAATCTTTCTTCCGCGACTTTGCCAAGAGCGTACTGAAATCCATTTCGCAGGTGATCGCGAAACTGCTTATCATGAAAGTTGTGACAGGCATCTTTGGCGGAGGTGGAAGTAAGAGCTTGGGGGCAGCGCATGAGGCCGCTAAAGCTGATTTTGGCGTGTGGGAATCTGTAGCAGCCAATTACGGTTATGCATCCGGCGGCGATGTGCTGACGGATCGCTGGGTGATGGTCGGCGAACGTGGCCCCGAATTGGTACGATTCAGCAGGGACGCTCACGTGTATTCTAATGGCGACACAAGGAAGATGCTTTCCGGCGGAGCACAGACACCGGCGCAGGTGCAGGTGATTGTAAATAACAACACAGGAACGCAGATGCAGGCGCGTCAGACGACTTCGCAAGATTCGTCTGGGAAACTGCTGCACCAGATTATTCTTTCTACGGTCGGAGAAGCACTGACGACTAATGAGTACGGCTTGAAAGACGCTATCATGGGGGTGAGATAAATGGTTTTTCCGGATATACAGACGCCTGATTATCCGTTGAATGAAATATTTACGGATCACACGCTAAAAATGCAAGTGGACAATGAGACCATTCTCACACGCCCGCGCTTTACGAAGCTTCCTAAAGCATTCAAGTTGTCATGGTCGAAGCTTCCTACAGAAGATTACAACAAATTGCGCGCTTTCTATCAGCAGACGAGAGGAGGTGCGCTTTCCTTTGGGTGGACTTATCCGGCGGACGAAGGGAATGAATACTCCGGGCGGGAATTCACGGTTCGCTTCACTGACAGCGAGCTTTCCTTCCAGCTGGTAGAGCTGAACCTATGGAGTGGCAGTATTACATTGAGCGAGGTATAGCATGAATCTTTCTACGGCAGCGATTATAGAGAAAAACAGGGTATCCACCGATGGCGTATACCTGCTTTTGCTGACTATACAGTATAAAAATGAAGAGGCCATTCATCTTGTACTGAACAATGAAAAAATCACGTTCAAGGGGATAGATTACTACCCTTATTATTTTTCTCTTTCAGAAGTGAAACAGACTTCTACGGAATTGCCGTCGTGCACCCTCACAGTTTCCAATATCACAGGCACAATTTCCCGCATTTTGGAAACATATGACGGTGCGTCCGGCGGGAAAGTCACTGTAGCCGTTATCAACACGAATATTTCTGATGAGATTTTACAGGAAGAACATTTCGTTATTGCCGGGGCCACAACGAAAAAGGATTACGTATCTATCAAGCTTGGATGCGGCGCAAGTTTAGATCGGCGCTATCCGAATGTACGTATCATGAAGGACTGGTGCCCGTTCAAGTTTAAGGGCGTTCGGTGTGGGTATAAAGGATCTCTCACTACCTGCAATAAGACGTTGACTGATTGTCGGGCACGCGGGAACAATACGAGATTTGGCGGTGAACCGACGATACCGCAGGGAGGTTTATATGCTAGACGTAACTGATTTGGTGGGCCAGCCATTCGAAAAGTACCCGTGTTGGGAGCTAGTGAAAGAGGTTTTCCGGCGGAGGGGAGAGACGCTGCCGGATTATCTAACGATGGATTATAGCAATCCGGCGGACATTAAAGGTGTCAAATACTACGAAAAACTGTCTCGCCCGGAAGAGGGAGCTATTTGTGCTTTCGATTTAGGCGGGCACGGGATTGACCACGTGGGCGTTTATCTTGGGAATAATATGCTGCTTCACTCTACTACAGTCAGCGGCGTATGCATTGAGCGATTTTCCCGGTATGTTTCAAGGCTGAAGGGGATCTACAGGTATGGTACATGTCATCATAATCACGAACCCATTTGATACGGCAAAAGGGAAGAAAGAGTATTGGGCCCCATATGACAAACAGAGGCCGGTACGTGAATATCACGCAGAAGATGGCGAAAAGCTGTATGCAGTGAATGGTGTGCAGGTAGATCCGAGCGCAACGGTCATGGATGGGCAGGAAATCGTAGTCGCTCCAAAAATCCAGAAGAAAGCATTCGGGTGGATTTTGGCCGTTGGTTTAACAATTTTTGGCGCTGGCATGGCAGGGGCGGCGTTCAAGGCAGGTATTAGTGGTTGGCTTATGGCTGGGCGTATTGCCGGTGCGTTAGCCATGACGCTGATCGGGAACCATATCATGACCAAACTGACCATGCCGAAAGCAGACCTTACTAATGCGTCCGAACAGTCAAACACATACGGATGGGGCACACCGTCTACGCTAACCGGGCAGGGGTATGTTTTACCTATTTGCTATGGTAAGGTAAAAACGGCGGGTATGATGTTGCAACGTCATGTTATTTCTGACGGTAAAAACCAGTATCTGAATATTCTCTATTGCTTGGCAGAAGGCGAGCTCGACGATGTATCGGCGATCAAGCTGAATAATAATCCGATCGAGAATTATTCCAACGTGTCAGTGGAAATCCGTAGCGGATCCAATCAGCAAAGCATTATTCCTGACTTCAATGATTCGTATGCGGATACCGCCTTGGCGTATGAGCTGAATGTTGGGAAATGGAACACCGTGACGCTGGACGGGGATACGGCAAATGGGATTGAAATCACTATCGCCTTCCCTAATGGGCTGTACTATTCCAATGACAGTGGCAATGCCGATTACACCAGTGTTACTCTTAAAGCGCAGTACCGTAAAGTTGGTACAAGCGACTGGCAGAATATTCCAATCCGAAACGAGAATTACGAATGGATACCAGACTGGGCAAAAAACACAAGCGGATTTGGCACGTTGGTCACGTGGAAAGCGCACTACAACGCAGAGTGTCGTAAATTAGTCGGATACGAAACCTATACGAAGTGGGGGAAAACCTTCTATCGCTACAAAAACGGGGAGCGTATTCCGATTTATGAGTACACTATGACGTATGACGAGTGGAAGAAAGCGATCAAGGATGCACATCTTTATGATGGTATTATTCGGAGCAAGGAAACTAGCGTCTTTTATAGAATGTACCGTATCTATAACTTAGAACCGGCGCAGTACGAAGTCCGTGTTCAGTGCGCAGCAAAGGATAGGACAGATATACGAACAGCGAACAAAGTCCAGTGGGTAGCTGTCACGCAGGTGGTCTATGACGATTTCACCCATCCTGGCAAAGCCCTGCTAGGACTAAAAGCACTCGCCACAGATCAGTTGTCTGGTAGTGATCCGCAGCTCACTTGCACTATCGAGCGAAGCAGCGTATACATTTGGAACCCGATGACAAGTTCTTATGAAGAGCAACCAGCGAGCAACCCGGCATGGGCTTGTTATGATATTCTCCATGGATGTAGGAAGCTTTTAAATGAAGATGGGCATACTTATGCCTATGAGGCAGAAGGCATCCCAAAAGAGAACATGGACTATTACGCCTTCGCGGCGTGGGCGGCTATGTGCACCAAAGCAAATATCCAATTCAACTACCTTTTTGATAGTGCTATGAAGGTATGGGACGCGGTAAATTATCCGTGCCGTGTCGGACGTGGATCTGTCATCATCGTCGGCACCAAAGTATCGTGCATTTACGACTACGCGAGCCCGTCAGTTCAGCTTTTTACCGTCGCGAATATCAAGAAGGATTCTTTTTCGAATGAGTATCTGGCGACAGAAAGCCGGGCAAACAGTATTGAGATTTCCTTCATGAATCGCGAGAAAAACTATGAGCGAGACGTTCTTGCCGTTTTCAATGAAGACTATGACAGCAGCGATTCGGTGGCGCAGCCAACGCAGATAGAGCTCATGGGATGTACCGATGCAAAGCAGGCGTATCAATACGGAAAGTACAAACTTCGCGAAAATAAGTATGAAATACGCACGATTCAGTTTGAAGCATTCGCGGATTCTATCGCCTGCCAGATCGGCGATGTCATCACCGTGCAGACAGATGTGACGGAGTGGGGGATTGGCGGCCGCGTGGTAAGTGTGGATGGAAATACCATTACTGTAGATGTGGACAATCTTGATGGCGGCGATTATACGTCATTCATGTATCGTGATAGCACAAATGATTCTCTTGTGAAGAGAAATGTCGTTTCCGCGGCGGGAAATACTGTTATCATTGACGGTATAAACACGGCTACAAAAGATGATGTGTACGCGCTGGGTAAGGCAGGGTTTCAGGCTAAAGAGTTTAAGGTCCTGTCTATATCTACGAATATGGACGAAGAGACGCGGACAATTACGGCAGTGGAATACTATCCGGAACTATATGATGCTGATACGGACAAAGTTCCAGAGATCGTTCGACCGACGTCGATGATAGAAGCACCTAAAAATCTGATATTGTCTACTGAAAAGTACGCAGAATTTGACGGTACTATTACTTCACTGGTGCACTGTACGTGGATCAATCCTAGACAGTTCAACACGGTATGTCTCGAAAAATCTACCGATGGCGTGAATTGGACGTTTGAGAAAAAGTTCACGCAGAACGAAAGCTCCTATACGTTTACCGCGTTATCATTACAAGTTTATCGTGTTCGCGTTTATGCAATCAATGATATTGGCGAAAAGTCCGATTACGTCGAAAACAACATTCTAACTGATGGACAGGACATGCTTCCCCCGGATGTAGAAAGCATTAACGTGGAGAAGATGGCGAGCGGTCTCCGGCGGTATTGGTGGAAATTCACTTATCCTTATCCAAATGACATTGCGGGGTTCAGAATCAAGTATACGCAGGGGCAGGAACTAAATTGGGATAACGGCATACCGGTTCAAGCGGGGCTCATAACAACGCAGCCATATGAGACACAGACGATCCGCCAAGGAACGCACACGGTTATGATTAAAGCGGTAGACAATGCGGGCAATGAATCTAAAAAATATGCATATTGCATTCTTGATTTAGGGGATTTGCTTGAGGAAAATGTTTTAGTTCACCATGATTTCAAGGATGGCAATTGGGAGAAAGTCTCTAGTGGCGGGGCGATTCTAAGTGATGGGAATATTCATGCGAAGTCCATCGCAGACATGTGGCCGGCGAAAAACCAATTCATGTGGAGTGGGAACAGTAGGTTCAAATGGGACACGAACTTTTTAGCGTATGATACTACCGCAAGTTTCAATGCAGAATCTTCAGGCCAGTTTTGGATACGTTCGGAAATAAAAGGACCGGCTATTATCTACTACAAGAAGGGCGGCACGAACGCCTATCTAAAAGAGGCGTCCAAATCGTACTGGACGGCAGAGGAAGCGGCGGCTTTTGATGGCAGCGACGGAGGTAATAATTTCTGGAAGCAGTATTCAGACCGAGTGCTTGTACGAAAAGGAGACGTTATTCAGATCAAGGTTCATTCACTAAATTCTTCCGTTGAGGAAACAGTGATAAAACAATTAGAAGCATTGATCGACGTTCCAGATCGGAACGAGCATTTTGAAGACATTGAGGTTTCTGCTGACGGAACAAAACTTCCGATCGTGACACCGTTCTATAAGACTACGGCGGTGCATTTGGACGCCATTCAATCCAGCGCGGCGGTAGCGATGAAGATCGTCTCTCGCACGCCGTGTATCATTCAGCTAATAGATCCGAATGGAGATCCGGTAAACGGTGTGGCAGATATTTCCTGGCAGGGATATGTGGAGGAACGTTAAAATGGCAACAACTAAATTAACAAGAGATGTTGAGCAATACTTGAAGTGGGCAGGGGCTGACGGTACTACACAGCAGCAATATCAGGAATTTGTTCGGAATATGTATGGCACGCTTTCTGATGTTGTAAAAATCACAATGTGGCAGCCAAATACAAGTTATCCGGCAGGAGCCGTACTTGTCAGCCCTGACATGCCGGTAAACACTTTGGCAAGAGCTGCGGTAGCAGGGACTACAGGGGACGTAATCCCCACATGGAGGGCGGCGGGGAACACCGTGGCCGACGGCACCGTCACATGGGCGATGCTGTACCGCACGATCGATTATGCAACACAGGAAGAAGTCACAGCTGGGACGAACAAGACGAAAATCGTAACGCCCGCCATGCTGGGGAAGACAATCAAAACAGATCTTGCGAGTGAAAACGCAGGAATACTCAACGCAGCTGATAAGACAGTAGTCGGCGGCGTTACCGGCATTCTTCCAGTAGCTCATGGTGGTACAGGAACCGATTCATTAGCCAATGTAACCGTTGGCAAAGCAGGCACTCTGGTCGGGGATGCAGGGCTGTGGGACTACCTGCACAGGCTGGGGGGAAACCCAACACTGCCGGCAACAAACGCCGCACTTAACGCACTGGGCGTGTTTATGAGCTACTTTACTCAGAACAATAAAATAGCAAACCAGCCAGGGCAATATGGGCAGCTTCTCAACCTTCCGGCGGACAAAGGTGCTGAATCGGCACAGCTTTGGATAGAACAGCCTACCGGCAGGATGTTTCACCGTGGTGGAAATAGTTCAGTCGCAATCAACGACACTCCGTTCAAACGTTTTCTCGATACGGACGACCTCTCAGCAGCTGGCGTCGTCGCGGGCAATGTGTCGAATGCGAATGCATGGTGGGTGAAGCTCGGCGGTGCGGTGCCGCTAATTATACAGGGTGTAACTGCTGTAATGACAGGGAACTGGGATACAGTGCGATTACCTAT
>OLNV01000238.1_pt1 | contig 43251 bp, 40 predicted proteins | sample 1672891 | NCBI WGS metagenome assembly OLNV01 (sample SAMEA3136734, study PRJEB25190) | human gut metagenome | biome: human gut; feature: human-associated habitat; material: faeces | place: Austria | collected 2013 | reverse complement strand
AGAGCTGCAAGTCCCCCGCGGCAGATTGAACGCGAAAATGAGATGATCGTTATTTTACAGCCCCTTCTTTTTTACTCAAAATTCCGAATGCGTGCCCCGCACGACCTCGATGCCATTCTCCCGGAAGATACCTGCAAGTGCTTCGATCTCCCGGCACAGCTCCTGATCTCTCCCATCATGACAGCAGCAGATTCCGAGGTGGACTGCCTCCGGATGCAGCTTTACGATCCGCTCCACCTTTTCTTGGAGCCCCCTGTCATTTTCCAGGGTATGCCCGCAGCCGCTGCACCGCATGAAAGCCTCGATCTCCAGCGGCTCCTTCCCGTAGCGGGCAAAGGCCCTCGTCCGCTGGTTAAACGCCTGAAAGCAAGCCGCCCCCGTGCAGACACGGTTTGGCTTAAGACATGTTAAAATCACGATTCGTTTCATCATCGGTCTCCTTCCAATGGCGCGGAATGTACATGATATTCATGCGCCCCTTTTCTTCATCATAATGGATCTCACTATCGACATCATAGAGCGCTTTTATGAAATCCACCGTCAAGAGCTCATGAGGCGTACCAACGCCCACCACTTTCCCCTGCCGTATCGCGATCAGACGATCACAGTACATCGCTGCTATGTTCAGATCATGCACCGCTGCGACCACCGTATGTCCCAGCCCCTTGACGATGTCCATGATCTCCAGCTGGTACTTGATATCGAGATGATTCGTCGGTTCATCGAGGACCAGACATTCCGTCTGCTGCGTGAGCGCCCTTGCGAGGATCACACGCTGCTGCTCACCCCCGGAGAGCGTCGAAAAATTACGTGCTTCAAAGCCTGAGAGCCCGACGATAGAGAGCGATTCATGCGCCAGACGATAGTCCTCCGCATTGTCCCTGTCCATCATCTTCTTGTGCGGCGAGCGCCCCATCAGCACCACATCGAGCACGGAAAAATCAAAATTATAATAATTGTGCTGTGCCACCACCGCCAGCTTCAGTGCCGACTCCCGATATGACATCTCATCTAGGAGCTTTCCGTCAAAGCGGATCGTCCCCTCTGTCGGCTTCTGTACACGATACACGCATTTCAGAAAAGTGCTCTTTCCGCTGCCATTAGGCCCTATGATCCCCAGAAACTCCTTCGGACGAAGGGCAAGGTCGATCCCCTTCAGGATCTCTTTCTTCCCGATGAAATACTTCACCGCTTCTGCCAGGATCTCCATCAGTCACTCCCTCCGAATCCATATGTTTTCTTAATCATCAGATAAATGAAGCTTGGCGCGCCGATCATGGAAATCAGGATACCGATCGGAAGCTCCGTATGCGGGATAATCACGCGGCAAAGACCATCCGCCACGACAAGGAAAATCGCTCCCACAAGCGCTGCGACAGGAAGCAGCCTCTTGTGATCCGGTCCCGTGAACATGCGGATGACATGCGGAACGATCAGTCCGACAAAGCCGATCATCCCGGCTGAGTACACCGCAAAACCTACGATAAGAGAAGAAATCAGAAGATACCACTGCCGGTACGCGTGGAGATCTGTCCCCATCGTGATCGCTGACTCATCACCAAGAAGCATTAGATTCAGCACACGGCTCTGCGTCCAGAAAAAAAGGATCGAAGCCATGATGATCGGCGCGATCACCGCGAGCTCTCCCCACTGCGCCCCTGCAAGACTTCCCATCATCCAGTACGCGATCGTCTGCATCCCCTCCTTATTATTGGCAAAGTACACAATAAAGCTGGAAAACGCTCCGCACACCGCCGATAGTGCCATACCGGCCAGAAGCAGCTTCATCGAGTTCGACCGGCCGCCCAGATTCGAAATAAAGAGTACCGCCAGCGAAATCACAAAAGCTCCGATAAAAGCGGCGATACCGACAAAATTCGGTCCCAGCGCTGCCCCGACGCCCAGAAGGATCGCGGAGGTCGCGCCAAGTGACGCACCCGAAGAGATCCCCAAGATGTACGGATCCGCCAAAGGATTCTTCACGATCGCCTGCATGATGACCCCGCAGGAGGCAAGCCCTGCTCCGACGAGTGCTGCCAAGATGAGCCGCGGCAGGCGAAGAAGCCAGACGATGTCATGGACCGGCCCCTGCCCCGTCGCTTCAATCGGCAGTCCGCTCGTGAACTGGTGGAGCACGGCATCATAAATATCTCCGGCCGGCAGCTTCACCGTCCCGATGCTGAGCGCCCAGAAAAGCGAGAGCAAGAGAAGCACGGCTAAAACCAGCAAGAAAGCGGCAAAGCCGATGTCTTTTAGATAATTTTTCATACATTATTCCTCCGGGTAAAGCCCTTTCCCGATAATCTGTATCCCATCATAAGTCCGCACGCCTGCGCTGTAGATGGCGTAAAGAGGAAGCGGATAAATGCGCCTCTCCTTCACACAGCGTAAGCCCTGCAGCGCCTGATCCTGATACAGCCGTTCTACGATCTGATCCATCCGATCATACGCATTTTCGCAGACCACCATGAAAAGTACCTCGGGATCCATCTCGATCAGCTGCTCCTTGCTGATCGTACGCATACCGACACCAAGAAGCTCCCCGCCCATAGACGTAAGGATATTTCCTGCAAGCGAGCGTTCTCCGTAGACCGTGATATCCTTCCCCAGATACTCGATGATAAGCCCCCGCGGATGATGCCCCATTTTTTGCGCCTTCCCTTCCGCACGCACGATCTCATCCTGCATCTTAGAGACCAGTTCTTGAGCCTTCTCCTCCCGGTCAAAAATCTTCCCGAGATTCAAGATATCCTGATACTCATAGTCGATCGTATGTACTTTGATTGTCGACGAAGAACCGGGCGCTATGTATGTCCCGACACCGCGGCCTTCCCAAAAATCCGTCCCGCGGAGCGTCTTCTTATCGAAAGACGATGCCCAGCCCACGATGAGATCCGGATCCTGCAGCATCACCGTCTCCATGTCCAGATGTTCCATACTCGTATACGGGATCTTCGCATACGTCTCGCGATACTCCGGACGAAGATAGCTCCCGTCCGGTAGCCCCATCGCTGCCACGATCCGGTCCCCCACGCCAAGAGCCATAAGATTCTCGATAGAGTTTTGCCAGATGCACACCACCCGTTTCGGCGGCGCTCTGAACGTTTCCTCCCGCATCTCTCCGTGACTGTTTAACATTTCAACGGTGACAGGGTAATGAGCCGAATCCTCCACCACCGCTTCCGTCCGCGGTGCGCCTTCCTTCACCATCGGACTGCAGCCCGAGAGAAGGCAGCAGGAAAGAAGCGCCGCCGCTATCCATATCTTTTTCATTTAAAAATACTTCCCAGGAAAATAGGTCGGGTTTTTATACTCCCCGATCCATGCATCATACGTTTCCCCATCGATACCGAGATTTCTCTTGCACCAGGCTTTCCAATTTTCACCATACTTCTTATCTTTCAAGATGGCGTCCATCGTCCAGTCGGAATGCTTGGCAAGGATCCACGTCACTTTCACATAATGCATGGGGTAGCCTTGTCTCATGTAGCGCATCCCGACCTTCTTCGGGATGCCCCACCAACGTTCGAGATTCACGGCTTTGAGCTCGAGGTCTTTCTAGTAGGCCTTTTCTCCCACCGCACCGATCAGTACTTCCACGCGCTGCCACGGTTCATCTTTCTTCAGTGCGAGGATATCTTTCACCGGTTTTCCGGAAACATAAGAGAGCTTCGCCGCGCGTTCCAGATCGCGGAAGCTCGTCCCGCTATCGATCAGGCTCTTCGTCTCTTCCGGAGTGACGAAGTATTTCTGAGAGAGGACAGTCTGCATCTCTTCCATGGTCAGCTGGGGGCGGCGCGGCGGCCGTTTCTGCTGCTCCACCTGCGTCCCTTCTGCAGCTGCATAGACAGGATGGACAATGCCAAGCGGCACAGTCAGAAGGAGAGCAGAGAGCGCGAGAATTTGAATTTTTTTCATTTGTTTGTCTCCTGTAGATATGGTGAAAGTGCGCCTGCGAAAGCAGGCGCACTTTTCGCGCATACAGAGTGATTGAGTTTGAAATCAGAAGGTGTACTTTGCACCGACCAGTACACTGCGTCCCGGCATTGCAGAGGAACCGATGCCGTTCCAAGAGTTGTAGGACGTTTCGTATCCTTCATTGGTCAAGTTATTGATCAGGAGGTATACGTTCATATTGGGGGTCAGCTGGTAGTTGACATTCCAATCCAGTACAAGGAATCGTCTATTGGTAAAAGCGTGTTCACTGCAGCCAGTATACCAGTTGGTCAGTAAGCCAGTGTACAGTTTGCCATTTTCATAAGAGAGATTCAGTGAATAATGGTTCTGTGGACGAAGGCTGTTGATGGCGGTATTGATATCGCTTTCATTTGCATATCCCCAGCTGTCATCAAGAATCCAACCAGATTTGGCTTTCCATTTATCCTTCATATGGGAATAAGAAGCAGACAATGTCAAGTGATCATTAAACTGATGATCTATCGTGAAATTGAACGACTGCTTATCTTCCTTGGCATTTACCGCTGTACTTACCGGTTTCTGCTGCGCTTCATCCCAAATCGGAAGGGTAGCAATGGCATTCGTCATCTTGGTGATATCGTAATGAACAGCCAACGTCGTTTTATCAGAGAGTTCTTTACGTACGCCGAATGTCCATGCATTGCCCTCTTCATCTTTCAATGGTGTTTTAAATACGCCGTCAGTAATGGAATAATCCCCTTCACGAAGTGGACGGAATACCTTCGTCCATCCCGCATACATGCTGGTGGAGTCATTAAACATATATTCCGTATTGATCGTGTAGTTCAGATCATGGGTATCGCCTTTGCCCTGCTTCGCATCTGTAGAGTGTTCAAAGGAACTGTATTTGGCATAACGAATAGCCGGTGTAAAATCCCATTTATCTGTCAGATGGATTTTATCCTGTACATATGCCTGCAATGTTTTTCGCTGAACATAAGAACTTTTTTCAACACCATTCGAAATGCTTCTGGAATAATTACGGGCTTTATCATAGGTTACACTAGCAATCACGTCGTGAATACCAAGTGATTTAGCCAGCTGCAGCTGGATCCCCTTATTCTGTTCATCATGCCAGCTCGTTGGTTCGCCCGCCTTGCCGCCGGTCAATTCCAGCCAGCGGTCAAAGGCTTTCTGATCTCCGCTTCCCGGGAATGGAGCCAAATTATCAGCAATCCACTTGTTCAGCTGCTCACTGGTAGCCCCTGTCGGGAACCTGTCATTATATGCATTGCTTGCATCATCGAGAGTAGTCCAAGAATATTTATCACGGTGCATATAACGATGTCTCTGTGAATACAAACGAACAAAGCTGTCCATGCCATTATCTTTATTGAAGGTATAGGTTACATCGACATCATTGTTATTAAATTTACTGAAGGAATTATACAAAGCTCCGTCTAACGCATATAAATTATGATAACCAGGATTCTTCTTATCGCCGCTTAACTTCGTAAATGTTTTAATTCTGTTTCCACTTGCATCTAAGGTATAGTAATGTGTCTTCCCTTTATCATCCACAAAGGTTTCATACTTAGTACCAGCAGGATCGCGCCCCCCTTTTTCTTTGTATGCTCCATCCCATATCAGCTTATTATTACTATCAAGCTTACCTACCTGAGCATTAAAAATGATCCTATTCCAGTCATTCTGATTCCAGTATCTCATACTTGGTGTAGCGATCGGATAACCATCTTTACCATCCTTGTGGTTATAAGCGATTTTCAAGGAATGATCAGCATCGAAGTCTTTATCAATGCGGATGTTAACACCATCTTCTTTCCAACGAGAGCCTCCCAAGGTCCCTGTTTCTCCAGTCACGCCGTCTGTATACTTGGTATCGCCGGACATGTTTCGATTTGCAGAAATGAAATAGTGCAGAGATTTATCATCGCCCTTTGTTCCCGAAACGCTGACCGCATAATTGTGCTGATGCCAAGAGCCGGTAGACACATCAACTGTAGCAGTAGAATCATCACCACCTTTTCTAGTGATAATGTTAATGACACCACCAGTCGCATCAGCACCATATACAGAGGCACCAGGTCCTTTAATGACTTCAATTTTATCGACATTTTCCATATTGGTGACCTGATTCAGGTTCACCCCTGTGGATTTTGTCCCCTTCTTGCTATTTCCACCAACACGGGTACTTGCCGCATTATCTACACGACGACCATCGACACAAACAATAACGCGAGTATCCCCGTTAATGGATACGCCATTGTTATAGAATTCGTATCCATATTCCCCGCCGCGATACCCCGGGTTCTGGAACGTAACGCCAGGAATACGCTTAATCGCTTCCGTCAGATCCGTATAGTGACGCTTCTCGATCTCTTCTCTCGTGATGACCTTCACATCACCGCCGGTACGATAGTACGACTGCTCGGTAATGGTATCGCCGAATTTATTCTTTGTCTTATCTGCCTCGACGACAACGGCATCGAGCGTATACATATTTAAATTTTCATCGAATGCAGCATGAATCAGAGTACCCCCCCCGATTGTCAACATCGATGTTGCCATTAACATTAATAATGCTTTTCTTTTCATCATCAATTTCCCTCTCGCTGCTTACCAGCGTTTTCCTGTAATGTAGGTAAATGTATAATCCTCAGTCGCGACCCAATCCTTCCAAGTATCTTCAAAATGCCCCAGATTGAAAGTCACGGTTCTAGTGCCACTGGCTGAAATCTTGACCAGCGGCATTTTGGTCGGCATAGCGACGTACTGATACTTGCTGCCATCCGCGCGCGTAAAGGTGATCTCGGTCACGAACTGATTGATCTTCGTGATACTGAGATCCTTTCTCTTATTCGTGAATGTCCCACGCAGGCAGAGGTCACCCTTGTCGATCCACGCCTTCTCTGCTCGCCATTCCAATATCATGGTATCCGATGACTGTGTCGCCGCCGATGCATGGGCAAACGGCAGGAAACAAAGCCCGAGCAGAAACAGACAGGCTAAAAATAATTTCTTCATCTCTCCCTCCTTTCTTCCAAATTCATAGAAATAGATAATTTATTCCATTCCCCCACCCGTCTGTCCATGTTTCGACGGCGGAAGAGATAGAATACGCTTTGAATCAGCTAACCACAAGCTCATCATTCCAAAAGGATCATAATGATGATTTTAATGTTACATGATTGGAACTCATTTTTCAAGTATTTTTTAATTTATGTGTTATGTGCAAAAATATATACTTTATTATTTCTCATACTTTCAATAGATGACGTTAGTATTCTGTCATTTCCAGCCAAGCCTACGACTTTGCACGCACAAGATCGCTCCATCGGACCATTTCCCTTTCCTCTTGACAATCCCCCCTTGATAGAGTATTCTTTCTCTGACAGAAACGTGAGATCCGCCCATGCTCTATGGATATCCCGAAGGGAGTCTGAAAGAAATCAGGACGGCAGCATGAATCCTCGGCCATTCGAGCAGTATCAGCTGAGCTGTATCGATGAAAGGCCATCGGGCGCTCAATGATCTCACCGTCTGTCAAACTTTAATATCGCTTGGATTTTTATAACCGAGACGAATGCAGAGATTTCAAATCAGAATGCATCCCTCTGGGATGTATTTTTAATTTGCCTTCCTGCCAGGCTGGTATTGCTGGCAAGGGCTGGTTTCTGAAACCGCATTCATTTAGGGTGCGGTTTTTTTGATGGAAAGATCCGCACTCACCCAAGCATTTGACGGGAAGCCCTGCTTCCGGGAAGGAATTATCATGAAAGTCATCCACACCATCAAAGAACTGAAAGAATACGTCCACCAGTGCAAGAAGGATGGGAAATCCATCGGTCTTGTGACCACCATGGGGGCGCTTCACGAAGGACATGCATCCCTGATTCAGGCCGCTTCCAAGGAAAATGATTTTGTCATCACTTCTGTCTTTGTCAATCCGACCCAGTTCGGACCGAATGAAGACTACGAAGCATATCCGAGAACGCTCGAAGCCGATGCGAAGGTCGCAGAAGCCGCCGGCGCAGATCTTCTCTTCGCTCCCTCTCCCGCTGAAATGTATCCGCATAAGGATATGACGTGGGTGGAAGTCACCGGCCCGATCACGAAGGTCCTCTGCGGACGCACACGCCCGATCCATTTCCGCGGCGTAGCGACTGTCTGCACGAAGTTCTTCAATCTGACAGAATGCGACCGTGCTTACTATGGCCTGAAGGATGCTCAGCAGACGCAGGTGCTTCAGCGCATGGTGGAAGACCTCTTCATGAATGTGGAGCTCCGCCTGATGCCGATCGTCCGTGAAGCAGACGGCCTTGCGAAGTCTTCCCGAAATGTCTATCTTTCCAAGGAAGAGCGCACCGCGGCTCTTGTCCTCTCGAGAAGCCTTTCCCATGCGAAGGAAGCCTTCGAAGCCGGTGAAAGGAATAAGCAGAAGCTGATCGATCAGGTAACGAAGGAGATCGAAGCCGAACCGATGAGCGATATCGACTATGTTGAAATGTATGGCATGCCGGGTCTTCCGGAGGTCGGAGAAACGATCGAAGGTCAGGTCCTCCTCGCTCTCGCTGTCCGTTTCGGCAAGACAAGACTCATTGATAATGTAGTACTGGAGGCAGAATAATGACCTATACCATGATGCACGGCAAAATCCACCGCGCCACTGTAACCGAAGCAAATCTGGAATATATGGGAAGCATTACCATCGATGAAGACCTCTTGGATGCCGCCGGCATTCTTCCTGGCGAAAGAGTGCAGATCTGCAATAACAACAACGGCACCCGCCTGGAAACCTATACCATTCCCGGCAAACGGGGGAGCGGCGTCATCTGTTTGAACGGTGCTGCCGCCCGCTGCACCGCCATCGGAGACGTGGTCATCATCATTGCATACGCCCAGATGGATGAAAAAGAAGCCCGCGCCCTGGTACCCAAAGTGGTGATGGTGGATGAAAAGAACCGCCCCCTGAAAACCAGAGGCCCTGAAAAAGAAAGAGAAATCGGCTGATACCTGTTCTCTACATTCCTTCCGGCTCTTCCGTGAAGGATGCTCCCGGAAGGAAATCTGTCCACAAAGGAGTTTCCTATGCTCAATCAAATCGTTCGTTTTTGTACGAAATACATGTCCATCGGCGTCGTGCTGATTGGCATTTTCAGTATTTTCTGGCCGGAAGTGATGAAGCCATTCGCCCCGAAGATCCCAACGCTGCTTGGTATCATCATGTTCGGCATGGGCATGAGCCTCACCCCCGGTGATTTCAAGAATGTATTTAAGCAACCGAAGAATGTAGCGATCGGCACGGTGCTGCAGTTCATCATCATGCCGGCTGCTGCTTTCGCACTGATTCATCTCTTCGCCCTTCCGCCGGAAATCGCGATCGGCGTCGTCCTGGTCGGCTGCTGCCCCGGCGGCACGGCTTCGAATGTCATTTCCTACATCGCCAAAGCCGACGTCGCTCTCTCTGTATCCATGACGATGGTGAATACCATCCTTGCGCCATTTGTCACGCCATTCCTGGTGTGGCTCATTGCCGGTGCCTGGGTCGATATCGATTTCATGTCCATGATGATGTCCATCGTGAAGATGGTGCTCCTGCCGCTGCTCATCGGTGTCGGCATCAACTATTTCTTCCCACGTCAGGTGAAGAAGGTGAATATGATCATGCCGATGTTCTCAGCGCTGGTCGTCATCATCACGGTCGGCTGCGTGGTCTCCCTCTCCGGACGTACCATCCTTGACAACGGCCTTGTGATCCTCGCCGTCGTCATCCTGCATAACCTTTGCGGCATGCTGCTCGGCCATGTCTGCGCCCGCCGCTTCGGTCTCAATAAAGCGCAGACCCGCGCTATGACCATCGAGGTCGGCATGCAAAATTCCGGTCTGGCTTCCACGCTGGCTCTCATGTACTTCACAGCGGCCGGCGGCATCGCGGGCGCTATTTTCTCCGTCTGGCACAATGTGTCCGGCTCCCTCTTCGCCTCCTACTGTGTAGGCAAGGATGAAGAAGCGGAGAAGGAGACGAAGATTTCTTCTGCTGTCGAATTGAAATAGTTTCCTGCACGCAAAAAGAGATTCCGATTTTTCGGAATCTCTTTTTATTTAACGATGAAATAGTGCACCACGCCTTGCTGACCTGAAAATTTCCCTTCTAACTGATCCTCAGCACACGTCTCCCCTCTTCCCAGCCGCTCAGGTGGCGGAGGAAGAAGCGGGCGATGATGCCGGTGATGAATACGGAAATCAGCGTGCCTTCACGGACGCCCTCAATGCTCCCGATTTGTACATAGGAGAGACAGACGGCGAGCGTCACGAGGATCCCATCGTTTGCGATCTTGACCTTGCCGAAGTCTAGGTGATAGGTGTCGGAAACGGTATAGACGAGTCCCTCCCCCGGAAGCTTCAGGACATCCGCGATGCCCTGCAGTGCCACCCCCAGAGAAACCATGGACGCACCGAGTAAGAGAATGATGAGCTTTTGCCAGTAAACGTCCGGCGTGATGTTTCCGAAAGCCTGCATACAGAGGTCGATGAAGGCAGCAAAAATCATCGTCATGGGCGCCTGCAGCAGCTGCACCTTCGGGAATTTCTTTTTCAATATCAGCATCTGTCCCAGAAGGAAGATCATATTGACCGCAAAGGTTGTCTCCCCGAACGTGAAGGGAAATGTCTCGCTCATGACATAGGGCAAACTGGAGATCGGAGAAGTCCCGAGAAAGCTTTTCACCACCAGCACGATGCCGGCAGATTGGATCCATAAAGCCACTAAAAAAAGCAGCCAACGGCTGACAACAGACATGCTATTCCCCCCTTTATAATATGATATATGTCTATTGTACGGCGCAGGCTGCCTACATGTCAAAGTAAGTGTCAAGTTTTACTCGGTAATTCATTTGATTGTCGATAATTACTATCTCCGTGGCTTCGGTTGAATCAGTATTTCTGTATCGCTCTGGCAAGTCTTCCCATGGGGGAAGATGAAGCTACATAAACGCCTATACGCCCTTCCAGACATCCTAGCCTATAGTTTCTCATTCTGCGCTCTGCCTGCACCGCGGCTTTGTGCATGGATGCCGCGCTGGCTCAGGCTTGGGATATAGGGAGTATTTCTCTCCAGATAGCTCTGCAGTTTGTCTACCTCCTCCAAATCTGCCTCTGTTCGGGCGTAGCTCCGGGCAGTGTCCATCCATACGGGCATCCGTTTCATCATATCGTCGGTCTGGTGAAGCTCTCGGACCATACGATCTACCAGTTCCCTCTTGCAGAAGCTGAGCCGGGTCCGGATCTTTTCATGTACATGATAGCAGTCGCGGAAGTGCTGGTGATCCAGGCAGCCTTCTGCCATTTACCCCAAGTCCTGAAACTGGTACCCGAAACCTCCATCCCCATTCGATAGCACCGTGGTCTTAGACAGGTCATAGTGCCCATTTTGCAAAAAGAATATCACATTGAAATGACTCCGGAAATGGAACAGGAGATGAGTATCATGTGCAATTTAAGTTTGAGTATTTCAACCTAAACAGAGGCCTGGCCCATGGACGCAAAGAAGGTCAACTGGCAGGCCTGAACGAGACTGCCAGTCACCTACTTTCCATGGGCCTTTCTGTAAAAGATGTATCAAAGGGCACCAGTCTTCCTCTGGAAACCGTAGAAGAAATCAAAAACAAATCGAAAAAAGCAAAGCATAATATGCGATAAATTTCAAGCGGCACTTTACCATAAGCGCCGCTTATTCATAAAACTGACGCCGGATATGTAAGGATCATACTTTGCAGTAAAAGCTTCAATATCCAACTTTCTTTGTACCATCAATCTTCGATTTCACGAATTTCAAGTACCACATCATCATTTCCCCATAACAATGACGCCGTCTGGCATCTCTTGCAGCTTGATGAATGGCTTTCTGACTGGACGGGGAATGAAGCGGAACATCTTTCCAGGGTGAATTCGCCTTTGCCTGAGCCCACACTTTAACTATAGGAACAGATTGATTATATGTGGTCCAGGGCTTTATAGCTCCAATAAAATGGATTAAAGAAGCCTGCATAGCATCTTCATTATCAATTTTTGCCTTAAAAAAACTAGGCTGAACAAGGCGATAAGGCATATTATATTTATGTGACACAAAAAGAGCTTTCTTATCCAAATAGATATTCAATATATCTTGGTCAGCGCAGGGAAGTTCCGGATGAATTTCGCTCTCATTTTTCATTTTCTGCAAAAAACGATACGTTAAATTTTCTTGTCTCCATTTATCCGCATCAATTAAAATAATTCCAGCATTAAAGTATTTAAAAACATGAGTTCTTTCAGCATATTCATTACCCTTTAGATCTTCGGAAACCCCTACAATATTTCCCTCCAGATTCATACCCATGAACTCTGTAATATCACCATTGCAAACAATATCCCCATCTAGATATAAAATCCGTTTAATATGACTAGCCACTACATCAGGTACCACAAATCGATAAACTAATGTTGGAATATATCTCCCATCAATAAAATATCTATTAAACTTGGAATATCGGGCAAGCGCTTCATCATTCATATAATACAAAACAATAGATACATTCCAATGCTGAGCAAATTCCTCAAAGGCTGAAATATCTTCTTCCGTTGTCTTATCAAGTAAAATATGAAACATAAAATGTGCCTGGTTATGTTCCATAATTGACGCCATGGCTACTCCAATCCAAGGTATATAGTTCTGCGTTCCAGTAAAAGCAACGTGGTAAGTCTTTTCTTGAGTATTTATTTCGCCAATGGTTCTAATTGAATTTATAAATTTCATTTTTCTTCTCTTTCGCATTCGGTTCGATGACTTCAGCTGTATGCAGCCTAAACTCATTCAGGCAGCACCAGAGAACTCCTATAGGAATTCCGATACAATTCGCATATTCTTTATTACTGAATCCGGATACCGCTAGACCCAGAAGACTAATGCCAACCAGAATCACGACCGGATTTTCCCTTATATGTTTTCGATATCGAAGGAGTTTTACCAATGGATAAATCATAAATCCTACATACAATAATATGCCAGTCACACCACAGGAAACCCCTAAAGCGGTATAAATATTCAAATCAGGAAAAATATCCTTAATTAAATAAGTTCTTTTATCCTGATTCACTGCTTCTTGGATCCAAACTTTCACCTCTCCATTCTGATGGGCAAAATCAGGGATGGAGTCTAACATATACCCGCCATTAAGATTTTTGCCCACCCCCGTAATCGGGTGCTGCTTAATCACATTCAACTCTGTCATCACCACTACCAACCTGGCATTATTGGAAAATTCATTTGTGGATGCAACGCTGCCAATATTATTTTCAAGATAACGCCAGGGGAATACAAAAATCGTACCACGGCCGGATGCAGTTACCTTTTTTTGCTGTTCTGTATACTCTCCTCCGCCGATACTTCCGGGATTATCTGCATATCAGGAGGCTTGAAATTAATAAGGTTGAACCTAAATCCGCAAAGGCAGATACAGAGTATAGCAATCATTTTACGTGCATACTCAGCAGTACGGGCAAATACAATAGATATAGCAAGAAGAAGTAATTCAAATGCGGCAATAGAAACTGTTGTCCGCGAATTTGTGGCAGCAATCATTAGGCAAAGATCTCCGATAAGAAGTCCATGTAAAGCTTTATGTTTTTTCCCTGTATACATGGAGGCGATGCACTTCCGAGACGTCACCTTTCTTCTTGTTCTTGAGGATGACTCCATCCCCTTCAATCGCTATAATCTCCTAAAGCTTTGGGGTGTAACGGCTTCCATAGGTTCAAAAGGTTCACAGGGATCAGACCTTTCAAAAATGTGTCATGGCAGTACAGCACATAAGGAATAAAAGCGCCGCAGAGCATACTAGCGAGAATGCGCAGAAGCTTTTTCCTTCCTAAGGAGATCTGCATCGAAGCCGCCGCCTTCATTTTAATCTCACTGTTCTAATTGTATCAAATCTCATCCTCGTCCTGAATATGCAGTTTCTTTCTCCAGTAGCGAGAATAAATCGCCCCCAGAGGATTGTGCGCAAGAAGTCTGTCTTTCACGACAAGAGATGTGACAGGGCCTACTGCATTCGAGGTGAAGATCGTGTCATGTCCCACGCAAAGGCCGCAGATGATATTGAGATCCACGCCTTTTTCTGCCAGAAACCTTGCCTGAAACTTCGGATTGCACATCGCTTCATGCTCCGCTTCCGGATGCACCTGCTTTAAGCCGAAGTTTTTCTTCGCAAAGGAACAGTTCTTGCAGCAGAGGGAGTAGACCTCGAAGCCCTGCTGTCGGAAGTATTTCACGATGTACCTGGCTTCCTCATGAAGACCGATGCAGAAGGCCAGGCCGAGCTTCTTGTAGCCCATCCGTTTGGCAAATTCAGCGGTCTCCTGCAGACGGCAGATGTCGCTGTAGTATGTCCCTTCGACATAGGCCGCCGCCTCCATGATTTTCCGTTCTTCTTCGGTATAGGCCTTACGGATCTCCTCTTCTTTCACACCCGTACAATTCGCCCCACGGGTATAGCAGGCATGGTGCGGGCAGTTTGCACAATCAGCTTTCATGATGGTTCCTCCTTTTATTTTTACACCTGTCTCTATTATAGCGCAAAAAAGAAATTTAGGGATTAGGGAGTGAATGGTGACTGGTGACTAGGGACTTGTGACTAGGGACTAGGTGGTATGGAACGTCATTCACCATTCTCGCCCCTTCCTTTGGAAGGGGCAATCGAGCGCAGCGAGGCGGGGTTGGACGCGCGTTTGTTAAAATACGGTTTCCCCCGTGTCGTCATCCCGAAAAACAACACCTGTGTGCTGCCTCTTTCTACTTTCGCGCGTCCTTTATCGGTCTGCAAGGAGGATTTCTCGGCTTCGCTCGAAATGACGATACGCATGAAACGGCTTCCACCATTGTCCTTTTCTCTTTCTTTCCGATACAATAAAGAAAACTACTTTACCGCTTGTTGTAAAAGGAGACCGCCTATGACTTCTTTCCTGCTCTTGACGGCCATTGTGATCTTTGCCTGTGTGTTTTTGAACCGTGTCTCGGACAAGCTCGGCATCCCTATGCTTCTCGCCTTTATCCTGCTCGGCATGTTTTTCGGCTCGGATGGTCCTATCAATATTGCTTTTGAAAACTACTCTTCTCTCCATGATGATCTTCTTCCTGCTTGGACTTCTCTCCACGCCATCGAAGCTCCCTGAGATCGCATGGCCTGCCTTCCTCATCGCGCTCTTCCTGACCTTCGTGGCACGGCCCCTCGGCGTCTTCGCTCTCCTTGCCCCTTTCAAAACGCCCGCTGCCGCAAGCGCTCTGATCTCCTTCGCAGGCCTTCGCGGCGCCTCTGCCATCGTATTGGCCATCATCGCTTATACGCAGGCGCCGGTGAATGACATCGTCTTCCATGTCACCTTCTTCATCGTTCTTCTTTCCATCCTCTTTCAGGGCGCGTTTCTGCCTTTCGCAGCGAAGAAGCTCTCTATGATCGATCATGAGAGCGATGTCATGAAATCCTTCACCGACTACACGGAAGAGATGCCGGTACAATTCATACAGTTCACCCTGCCCGCGGGGCATGCGTGGTGCGGGCAGGCACTCTCGGAGATCGCATTCCCTCCTGAAACGCTCGCCATCCTTCTTTCCCGCGGCGCCGAGAAAATCATCCCGAATGGCGACACGAGGCTCTCTGCCGGAGATACGCTCGTCCTTTCCGCTTTGAGCGTCGCTCCTGTCACAGGTCTTGCCCTCTCGGAGATCCATGTCACGAAGAAGAGCCGCTATTACCAGAAGAGCCTCTCCTCTCTCCACCTCCCCAACGGTCATCTTGTTGTCCTCATCCTAAGGCAGGGAGAAGTCATCATCCCGAAAGGAGATACCGTACTCGAAGCGGGAGACGTGATGGTGATGAATGGAAAAAATGAGTGACTGGTGACTAGTAGCTAGGGACTAGGAAATTCTCGCGAGCTGAGCAGACCCCTGGAGAGGGGTCGCGCCAACGGCGCCGGATAGAGTGCCCCGCAGAAGCGCAACTCTACGTAGCTGTCAGCGTCCCATCTGCGTGAATCGTTTTTCAGTGATCCTCAAGCAACCTACCGATCGTTCTGCAGAAATCTGCCTCTTCGAGGCAGTCTATCCCTGACCTTCGGCCTGCCCCTTCTCCAAGGGGCGACGCATTTTACGTGATTCCAATAATCCGCAACGCTTTCATTGTATGATGCGCCGCACCACCATTCTTCATTCCTCATTTCCCTCCAAATAAAAAACGAACCCTTGCGGGTTCGTTTTTTTATTCAGCGATTACTGCTGGCTTTTCTTTACATTGGCACTCTTATATCTAGCCTGACGGGAAAGAACCATCTTTCTCATGCGGATGCTTTCCGGAGTGACTTCGACGAGTTCATCATCATTGATCCATTCGAGCGCCCCTTCCAGCGTGAACTTGCGGCATGGCGGCAGCTTGATGGCATCATCAGAGCCGGAGGCACGGGTATTGGTCAGATGTTTCTTTTTGCATGGGTTAACATCCATATCCTGATCACGGGTATTTTCACCGATGATCATGCCTTCATAGACTTCGACGCCCGGTTCCAGGAAAAGCTCGCCACGATCGAGGACAGAGTTCAGGCCGTATGCGGTGGTGGTGCCGGATTCGAAAGCCACAAGGGAGCCTCTGGTTCTGCCCGGGATATCACCCTTGTATGGCGCATAGCCCTGGAAGACATGGTAGAGGATACCTGTGCCGCGGGTGGTGGTCAGGAGTTCATTACGGAAGCCGATGAGGCCGCGGGCCGGGATGGAGAATTCCATCTTCATGTAGCCTGCGAGTTCTTCCATGGAGATCATTTCTGCTTTTCTCGGTCCAAGGCCTTCCATGACAGCGCCCATGAATTCCTGCGGTACTTCGATGGTCAGACGTTCGAGCGGTTCGCACTTCTGTCCGTTGATCTCCTTGAAAATGACCTGCGGCTTGGAGACTTCGAGTTCGAAGCCTTCACGGCGCATGGTCTCGATCAGGACGGAGAGGTGGAGCTCGCCGCGGCCGGAGACCTTGAATGCATCAGATGTTTCCGTGTCTTCTACACGAAGAGCCACGTTGGTTTCGATTTCTTTGTAGAGACGGGCACGGATATGGCGGGAAGTGACGAAGTCACCCTCACGGCCGGCAAATGGGCTCTTATTGACATGGAATACCATGGACAGGGTCGGTTCGTCGATGTGGATCGCCGGCAGTGCTTCCGGATTCGTCGCATCAGCGACCGTTTCACCGATATTGATATCTTTGAAGCCGGCCATAGCGATGATGTCGCCGACCTTCGCTTCATCGACAGGCGTACGTTTCATGCCCTGCCAGTGGAAGAGCTGACCGATATGGTCGCTTCTGATCTTTTCGCCATCGGTGATAGCGACAGGCATCCCCTGCTTCGCGGTACCGCGGGTCACACGGCCGATAGCGACCTTGCCGAGGTAGTCATCCGCTTCGAGCGTGGTGACCATGACCTGCAGGCCGGCATCCGGTTCGCCTTCCGGGCATGGGATATACTTCAGGATCGCATCAAAGAGCGGGTCAAGGTTCTTGCCTTCATCATTCATGTGGAGCTTGGCGATGCCGCTTCTAGCCGATGCATAGAGCAGCGGGAAATCAAGCTGGTCATCGTCCGCATCGAGTTCCATGAAGAGCTCGAGGATCTCGCCTTCGACATCGGAAATACGCTGATCCGGACGATCGATCTTATTGATGACGACGATCGGCTTCAGCTTGTGTTCCAGCGCTTTTCTGAGGACATACTTCGTCTGCGGCATCGGGCCTTCATGAGCATCGACGAGGAGCAGTACGCCATCGACCATGTTCAGGATACGTTCGACTTCGCCGCCGAAGTCCGCATGCCCTGGGGTGTCGACGATATTGATCTTCACACCGTCATGCATGACAGAGGTATTTTTCGCCAGGATCGTGATGCCGCGTTCACGTTCCAGTGGATTCGAGTCCATGACGCGTTCTGCGACCTTCTGGTTATCTCTGAAAATATGGCTCTGCTTCAGCATGGCATCGACCAGAGTCGTCTTACCATGGTCGACGTGAGCGATGATGGCAATGTTGCGGATATCTTCTCTTTTCATTTCTTTCCTTTTCCCCCTCGGGCAACCTATTGCGCCTAGGCGCACTTTTTTGATGATGACTTCACGCTATGGTGAAGCCGTCAAGTTATCATATATTCGGAAATACAATTTATTATACCACGTCTACGCAAGAGTGGGAAAATAATTTTTTCATAAAAAACGGGTAGGGGCAACGGGTTCAAGGGATTCAATGGGTTCAACGGGGAAGGTGCGGTGCTGCGCGCCGTTTTTTATGCGTACTTCTCATATTCTCGCCCCTTCCTTTGGAAGGGGCAGACGAGCGCAGCGAGACGGGGTTGGCTTCGCCTTGGTTGGACGGACTGGCGCCTTCTCTAGTCTCCCGCTGACCATCCATAAAAATTGTGGCGAAGCTGCCATCTTTCAGCCTCCCCCATGGAAGGAAGGCTGATGATATGGGGATGCCGCTTTCCCCATACTTTTCAAAAATCAAAACCGTGTAAAAAGAAAAAATTTCCCCGATATTATTTGATGGAGAGAGGAAAATCTTCCCGGGAGCCAAAAGCTTATCTCCGTGTCCCCACGTGCACTGACCTATAGGAAGGGGACGGCGTGAATGAGCTGATGGCGGATCCGATATCCCTCCTCCCGCCCGAAAGCGTGCTAGCCGCCGGAAGGTGAATCAGACACAAACCACATAAAGACGCAGCATGGCGAAGAAGCATCCCATGCAGGATTCGCCTCCACGACAAACCCTAGAGCGAAGTTTAGCCGTACTTGTACGACATGAACCGTGAAATGCGCTGGTGCCAGATTGCAGGGAATGCCTCCATGGATCGCTATCTATCATGCTGCGTCTTTTGGCATGCAAAAAAGGCTTTGCCCATTCGGGCAAGGCCTTTTTATTGTCTTTCTTATACGCCAAAGTGCGCATTCACACGTTCGGCGAGGCAGCCGTTTTTAGCGGCTTCTGCTGCGTCTTCCTGCACGAAGTGCGGATTGTTTTCTTTGAATCGTTCATCAAATCCCATGATATAGTTTGTCGCGATAAGATAAATAATCCTCGTAGGTGCCATACCATAGACCTGATTCGCAAGGATATGGCGGATGCGCTCCTCGCTGTCTGGATAGAGCTTCTTCATCTTTTCACTCCGATAGAGGCGTTTCACGATTTCCGTGATGTAGAGCCCCGACTTCATGTAAAGATCCGCGAAGGTCGCCTTCGGGTCATCGAAGCAGCCCGGATTCTCCTCTTCGAGCTCATCCACCATTTTCTCCACGACCCAGCGCGGAGTGAAGATCTGGTTCGTCTGCTGCGGCGGGATATAGTCGAAGATATCCTCTTCCTGGCTTTCATCGAAGTAGTTTGCGAGCGCTTCCTTCTTATTCAGAAATTCCTGCACTGCGTCATTGAAGACTGTCTCGTCAAAAAGATGACCCTTGAAATGCTCGACCTTCCCCGTTTCCGGGTTCAGCCTGTCTCCGCCGTCGCGCAAGAAGCGGAATTCTTCTTCCGTGATATTTGTCACCTCATAGAATACGTCATCCTCCGTATAGTCATCGAGGTTCGCAAGTGTCAACTTCCGATCCCCGTACGCCATGAGAAAACTCGGGATCGCACGGGAGAAGCCACGCAGATGGTCGCGGATCGAGGTCTCGATGGACTTCTTCTCTTCCGCCGCCTTGTGTTCTTCCATCTGACGGACGAGCTCCGCCGGTTTCTCCTGGATGGTCTTCTGCACCGTTTCCTGAATACCCGTTTTCAGCTGATTGATGAGCCCATCCATCACTTCACCATAGCTGTCATAGGCTTCTGCGATTTTCTTCGCATCCCCCTCCGCTTCCTTGACCTTGCGATCCATATCAAGTTTGGCAAGATTCGCCCCTTGGATGAACTGATCCTTCTTCTCTTCTACCTTCCCTTTGACATCGGAGCGGATATCATTCTCCATGCGCTTCTGCCGCGCCTTGGTCACGCCATAGGTCGCCGACACCTGGGGCACCAGATCGGAAATCAGGGTATCTGCCACCGCATCCGTCGCCGTATCGATCTTCCTTGTGATCTCCTCCACAGCATTCTCCGTCGCTGGTGTATGCTGCGCGACATCCTGCAATGGCTTTTCCATATCATCCGCAAGTTTTTCGTAGATCTTATCACCGAAAATATCCGGCGTCTTGCCGATGACGATGGACTCTACATCTCGATTTCCTGCTTCATCGAAAGGCTTATCTTCACTTCCAAGATCCTTCGCCCCATCGTCTTTCTTTTTCTGCTCTTCCTGCGCCGTCGGCAGCTTCTCGATGATCTCCTTGACCGCCGCCGGTGCACCAAAGACATTGGAAATATTCTGGAAAAGGAAATTGGAAAGGAAACCGCGCCGCACGACTTCTGCGCTCTTGAGTTTTCTCGGGATGGAGAGTACCTTCGCTGCGTCGAGCTCCACCATCTCCCCATCGCTGTCCTCCCCGATGACAGGAAAGAAATTCAAAAGCCGCTTGATATTCTGCCTGCGGTCATCCGCCGTCCCGCTGCCGCCCGCGGTATCCGAGAGCAGGTCATTTGCAAACTGGTCGAAGATGATGAGCGTCCGCGCCGGATCGAAGTCGAAGACATACGCATTTTCCTTGCGATACATCTTTCCATCCTCATCCTGAAAACGACACGGATTCTGCGCACGGAATGCCGCCTGCATGTACGACGACGGGCTTTCCAGATTACAAAGCATCAGCACCGCCGACCACTCCTTCACCGTCACCCCCACCGTCAACTGTCCGACCGTGAGCGTGATGGTCTTATCGTGCGTCTTGATCGCCTGCTTCACGCGCTCATAGGCTTTGTCATTCGTCTCATCTTCCTCATCCTGTCGCCCATCGCCTACGGCCATGATGACTTCATAGTCCTTGAAGACCGGATCCTCTTTGAGAAGCTTCCGAAGCGCTCTAGCTGCTGCGACACGGTTCAGGTACCACATCGTATGCGCGAGCTCTTTCCGAAGCTCTGGCGTCGAGAAAGGATACTTCGCCCCCGTCCGGAGCTGTACGAGAAATTTCCGCACTTCCTCCTTATGGACGAACTGTCCGCTCTCATTCACCGCGAAAAATTCATTGAGGTCGAAGGCATAGTCCGTCTTCCCTTCCTCCGACATATCTGCGCCCTGCGTGATCTTCTCCATGATCATAGGAGACATCTGATATGTCAGCATCGTGAGCTTCGGGAGATCCTCATACGGATTGTACCCATCCCCCGTCCAGGATGCCTTCGCCTCCTGCTCATCCGCATACGACCAGTTATACACCTGATCTTCTGCGAAATCACCGCGCGCAAGCTGCTTGAACGGCGTACCCGAGAGATAGAGCGTATGCGCCTTCTTCATCTTGCCGAAAGCCCAATCCGTCTTCTTCGTATCCACACCTTCCTGCGACTCATCGACGATCACGAGGTCGAAAGAAAGATCCGCGATCCACTTCAGCTTGTCGATCCCATCTTTCGCAAAATACGCCGAACCCTTCAGCCCCTGCAGCGACTCGAAAGCCACCATGCGATACGCTTTGTCCTCATTGAGGCACGCATTGACATACGCCTCATGAGAAAGCACGCCCGCCTTCCCCTTCAAAGCATCCGTCTCCGACACGAACAGGATCGGCTCCTGCCAGGCGATGAATTTGCGAAAATCCTCCAGCCAAGAATTGGCGATGCTCGGCCGATTCGTCACAATGAGCACATTCTGCGCCTGCATCTTCCGTACAAGATCATAGGCCGCGAGCGTCTTACCGAATCGCGGCTTCGCATTCCAGAGAAATTCCTTTCCTCCCTTCTCGAAGTACACCTTCGCCCTCACGACAGCCTCCGCCTGCTCGCGCCGAAGCGTGTAGGCCATCCCTTCCTTCGCCTTTGTCAGGTACCTTCGGCTGGCAAATTCAAAGAAATCCCGCTGCGAATTCCATCCGCTGATCTGGAACCACTCCGTTCCCTTCCTGCGGGGGATTTTTTTATTCGTTTCAAGGAAATGGTGGAAATCGTAATCCTTGAAGAACTCTCCACTGTCATCCTTGTACCGGGCGAAATCGCTCCAGAGGATCTCATAGTCGAGCCCGGCGGTATGTGTCTGCTGCTCGACGCGCTTCTTCACGCCCTGCTCCGTGTAGCCGATCTTCGTCCAGCCGTCATTTTTCGGGTATCCCGGGGTGGTGTAGGCGTAAATCATGGGGGTGATCCGGATAGCAGTGTGGATCATTTGGGATGCTTTCATTTTATTTCATCTCCTTTACATTTTTCTCAATAAAGGAGATTTCGTTCTCGTCAAACCCGTACTTCGCGTAAAGCTGACGGTCGATCTCGGGGATTGGTTTCGTCCAGTCGATGTCAGAGACAGCAGTGAAGTCTTGGAGGGGGACATGTCTCCACTTCGACGGGATAATATGTTGCGTAATCTTCAACACGCCTAGTAATGCTCGTGAAAATTTGGTTTTAATATATTTTTCCGCATTTTGGGCTTCAATAAGTGTATCAAACTTACCTATACTAATAAAAGTTGGCGTAGCGGTATCTCCTGGCAACGCTATAATCGAAGTGCCAAGTAACTCACCAAACTTGCCACTCCCACTCGCTTGAGGAATAAAAACTTTATATTTATTCAAATTATTATCTGCGCTTCGCGCAGTCGCATACTTCTTAGATAGCCAAAGCCACATACGCTTAGAATGACTTAACCCAAGTATGTGATACCAATCTTCTGTTCCCCCCCAATTTTGTCATTAAACATATATGGAGTTACATCAAATGAAGACGTTTTAATTTCATATTCTTCTCTAGGTGCGAGAGCTTTAACCGCAGGATTCTTGTTTTGAATAGCCTTAAGACGATCGGTATACACTTCGGGATGTTCCCTTAATGCACATTCGTTAAACAATAAATCTGATCGCCCTGCATGCATTATACTCATAATTGACGAGTTTCTAAGTGATTTCACCTTACCCACAATGCTACGCAAACATGCATTAGGGATAAATTCCTCAATCTCTCCAAAGTCAGTAGATGCATCCCTATACACGATAGCTACTCCCCCCTTTATATCTGTTCCCGGGAATACCACTTCTCCTTTAGGAAAATACGCTTGAATTTTCAAATGTTTGTCCGTTAACATTTTACGGTTCCATTCCTTAGATGTTAATCCAGCATTAAATAAAAATCTAGCTGGAGAAATCAAAATATATTTAAAAGCAATTTCTCTAACTGCATCATAAAAGAAAGGATAAATTGGTTTCTTCTTCGGATTAGATTTATTCTCTTCACTTTGATACGGCGGATTTCCCACAATATAATCAAACCTCATCCCACAAGACCTCGCTTTCACATCCTCATACGAAACACTCTGGCAATCACTTCTCCACGAATATACCCGGCACACCGGCTGGCCCACCGAAAGGAGCGAGCGAATATCTATATCCCCAAAGGAGAATAGATCCGCGCCCTCCGGATCCTCCGCGCAGTACGGGATGCGGCCCGAGAGCCCATCCATCTGCCAGAGATTCCACGCCACCTTATTCGTCAGCTTTCGGAGGAAAGAGGTAGGCGCCGCCTCCTCCCACTTCGAGAAGTAATGCTCCATCACCGTCTTCATGATATTCACACGGGCGATCAAGAGATTGTCTCCCTGAAACTCATAGCCATACGTTGCTTCCACCGCGCGGAGTGCCCAGTGCTGCCAATCCTCTCTCGTCTCCGTAAAGTGCGAGATCGCAAGGAGTTTCCGATCAAGCAGCCCACGGCGGGAAGAAACTTCGATTTCTTCCCCCGTCGATACATCATAGCGCTCGGCCAGATAGGGTGCCTCTCCGCAGGTGATTTCCAGACGCCGGCTGTCCACATACCGCTGCCAGCGCGGTGTCTTATGTCCCTTCTTCTGCCAAAAGAGCGCATCCAGATCCTCCCACACGTCCGGCTCCATCTTTTCTACGCCGAACCAGTCTCGATCGAGCGCGTCATTCATGAGATCACAGACCCAGCGCGGCGTGAAGACTTCCCCATGCCGCCTCGTGCGGCTCGACTGCTGCTCCGCCGCCTTCCGCGCCCGCGTTTTCACAAGCGAAATCTCTGCAAGCTCGATTTCCCGCCCGCGTCCATACGCTTCGCCCTCCGTCTCATAGGCATCCGTAGCCCAGAGAATATGGCGTCCCGTGGTCTTGTCCGCGAGCAGCTTCTCCATGAGCCCCATCATAGAGAGCTCTCTGATATCCTTCTGTATATCGATCAAAGGCTCACCTCCTGTCTGTTTCTTACAGTATAGCATAAATAAGATCCACGTTCCTCACTTTGCATCCGCATCGCGGATGCAGCGGCGCTGCGCGCCGTCCATCACCCCTGCTCCCCACTTGCCCCTTCCTCTGGAAAGGGCAAGTGGGGAGCGAGGCGGGGTTGGCTCGCGCTATTGTTAAAATGGCGTTTTCTCCGCACCACCATTTCTCATTTCGCATCAAAAAAGACGCCCACAAGAGGCGTCTTTCTTTAATCCATCTTCGCGGCGAGCTCGTCCCATTTCTCATAGAGAGCTTCGAGCTTTTTCTGTGCTTCGTCGTACTCGGCGGCGAGATCTGCATAGTTATCCGGATTCATGCTCATCTGCGCGGTGTACATCTTGACCGTCGCTTCGAGGCGGCCGATCTCCATTTCCACATGGCTGAGCTTTTCCCTTTCTACGGCCGAGACTTCCTGCTTCTTCTGGTGTTCCTTCTCAGGCGCAGTCTTATCTTCCTCCGGCTCTTCTTCTACAGTCTCTTCCCCGCTGCGGTCTTTTTCAAAGGCTTCGAGGTCGAGCTTTTTCTCTTTATAGTAGCTGTAGTTCCCGAGGTACTCGGTGAGCTTGCCATGTTCCATTTCTACGATGCGGGTCGTGATCTTATCTAAGAAATAGCGGTCATGCGAGACGACGAGTGAGGTGCCGCCGAAGGCCTGGATGGCCTGCTCCATGATCTCCCTCGTAGGGATATCGAGATGGTTCGTCGGTTCGTCGAGGATGAGGAAATTCGGTTTCTCGAGAAAGAGGCACAGGAGCGAGAGACGTGCCTTCTCTCCGCCGGAGAGCATGGCGACCTCTTTGAAAACGTCATCTCCGCGGAAGAGGAACATGCCGAGGATATTTCTGGCTTCCTTCTCTCCGAAATTGAAGGTGTCACGCACTTCGTCAAGGACGGAAAGCTCGGGGTGGAGTCGCTCCTGCTCCTGCGAGTAGTAGCCCATCTTCACATTATTGCCGAGCTGGATGATGCCGCTGTCTGCCGTCTTTTCTCCCGTGATGAGTTTGAGAAGCGTGGTCTTGCCCGCGCCATTCGGGCCAATGAGGCCGAGTACCTCCCCTTTTTTGATGTGAAGGTTCAGATCCTCAAAGATCAGATGATCCTTGTAGGAGGCTTTCGCACGCACGATGTCGAGCACCTTCTCCGCACATTCCTGCGGCGGATCAAAGTGGAAACGGAGCGTCGCCTGATGGACAGGCTTATCGAGACGCTCGAGGCGGTTCAGCTGTGACTGGCGGCCGCGCGCCTGCTTCGCCTTGATGCCTGCCTTGTAGCGTCGGATATACTCTTCTGTTTCCTTGATGTACTCCTGCTGCTTGTCGTAAGCCTTCTGGTAGGCTTTGTCCTGGTTCGTCTTTGTCTCCAGATAGCGTGAGTAGCCTCCGCGGAAGCTTCGGATATGATGGTTCTCCAGATCGATGATCCCCGTCGCCGCTGCATCCAGGAAATAGCGGTCATGGGAGATCATGAGGATCCCGCCTTTGTACGAGCGCAGGTAGTCTTCGAGCCACTCGAGCATGCCCATGTCGAGGTGGTTCGTCGGTTCGTCTAGGAGAAGGAAATCCGGATGGCGCACGAAGGCGGCGGCAAGGTTGATACGGACCTTCTGCCCGCCGGAGAAGGCGTGGATGTCTCTGTCCCAATCCTCCTGCGTGAAGCCGAGCCCAGTCAGGATCTTTTTCGTCATCGACTCATAATCATAACCGCCTAAGAATTCAAATCGCTCTTCTGCCTTGCCATACTGCTCAATGAGCTTCTCATCGTCCTTGTGCTGCTCGAGCTCTTTTGTCAGCGTTTCGATGCGATCTTTATAAAAGAGGACATCCCGCCACGCCTCCTCCATTTCCTCGCGGATGGTATGGGAGGTGTAATTGAAATCCTGACGGAGGTAGCCGATGATGGCACCGTCGCTCGCCTTGACGGAGCCTTTATCGTATTCCTCATCACCGCGAATGCATTTCAGGAGCGTCGTCTTGCCCGCGCCATTCGCACCGACCAGACCGATGCGTTCCCCGCTTCGGATGTCAAAGGACACATTTTCAAAGACGGTCTTGATGCCGAAGGATTTCGACAGACCGTTGATACGTAGAATTGCCATGTTTTTGCTCCAATATATGATGTAAGGATAAGGATCGAGGTGTATAGTTCAGGGGGCCGCATCGGGACATGCGTCCCTTGCTGTCATTGCCCCAAAGGCGCTGCAGGTTCGGCGGGGCGTTCGGCTCGGCTTTCTCCCATGAGCCTGCATCTCACTCGATGACATCCGCCCTGATAAGTATAATGATTTCTGACTCCTCCAGACTTTTCCCATGACTTTGGAAGAGTTTTCCCAGAAGCGGGATGTCTCCTAAAATAGGTACTTTGCGGAAGGTCTTTCCTTCCTCTTTATCGATGAGACCGCCGATAGCCAAGAGCTGCCCGGATGCCAGACGCACCATCGTATTCGCCGAGCGCGTGATGATGCGGTACGCTTTCATCTCAGGGACGAGGTAAGGCGTCGAGACTTCTGCTTCCACATCAGCGGTGATCTCATTGTCCGCACTGATAATGGGGGTATATGTGAGCTTGATGCCGGCGTCCTTGTACTCTGTCGTCGTGGTCTTCACGCCATTTTCCATATGCTCTACGATGACCGGGATGCGGCTGCCGATCAGGATGTCGGCTTTCCTGCCATTCATCGTGACGACGTGCGGCTTGGCCAGTACTTTTGCCTTGCCTTTGGTGACCAGCGCATTCAGATTTGCTTGGAAGAAGAAGGTGTAGGGATGCCCGCCCGGCGCGCGTCCATAGGAAATTCCGGCGTAGCCGTCAGGGATCGTGACGTCCCAGCCGCTTTTTTCAATGTTTCGGATCTTGGGATTTCCATCACTGTCGTACTTGATATTTCCATCTTCCCCCAGTACATAGTGCTGCTCTGTCCAGCTGTCACGATCATAGTCCGCGCTGCCGGTGAGGCTTTTGAAATTCCAGTCCAGCCCGAGCTCTTTGGCCGAGCTTTTATTGACTGCGATGACTTCCGCCTCCACCTTCACCTGCTTTTCGGGGATATCCATACCGCGAAGGAGCGCATCCACCTGCATCAGCTCGGCAGGCGTCCCACTCACAAGCACGGTATTGGCCGACTGGTTATAAGACACCTTGCCTTTGGATACCATGTCCGTCAGGCTTTCAGCAGCTTCTTTGGCATTCGCATAAGAAAGACGGTAGGATTTCGCAAAGATGCCGGACTCTTTCTCCGATACTGCGGAAAAAATAATGAGCGTCGTCCCCTCTTTCCGTCCGGCGAGTCCGCAGGCCGCCATGATGGATGTCATCGCTTCTTCCGGCGTCACATCATCCAGACTGGCCGTGACCCGCTCCTTCACATGAGAAGAGAAAATGACATTCTCTCCCGTCATCTCCGCGAGTCCCCGCAGTACCTCCGCCACAGGAGCGTCGCTCACATGCAGGCTGACCTTCTTCTCCTCCGGGGCTGGCGCCACCCGTACAATGGCCTCATCCGGCTTTTTCTCCGGCATCCGGAGATCGCGGGAGGAAAGCTCTTCGGCCATCGTCTCATGTGCGCTGGTATCCAGATCCAGCGCTTGGGCAGAAATACCTGTGCAAAGCAAAAAGGCACAGCAAAAAACAGCACCCGCCGTTCTTATCAGCGGGTGCTGATCGTTAAAACGCCGGAAGCGCTGGCGAGTGTGACTGTCTTTCCCTGTATACTGGAAACATTCCATAGTCCTGCCTGCTCTCCTTCTTTGACCGTATACGTCACCCCATGAACCTCTATGACTGCTCGCTTCTCACTACCAAATGACATGACGCCCATGAGACGAGGCACATCAGAGGCATACGGCCTATTCTCTTTTGCTGCTCCGGCAGAGGAATGCGCCATGCGAGGCGCTACCGCAAGCAAGGATGTACCTGCGGTTTCTACAGGTATCGCCTTTTCTGTCATCGCCTCCATGTGAAAGGGATCAGCAAGCGGCTTTCCCCTGACATAGGATGACGCATCATAGACGCGGCGGCTTTCTTCCTGCGAAAGCGCCAAAAAGGAAGAAGACCCCTCTGAAGCAGTCACGGAAGGCATCGCCTTTGGCTTCTCAGGAAACAGTTTCGATGCCGTCCCCACGCCCAGCGCACCCCAGAGGATCAGAAGTACCACACTGGCAAGCCCCAGCGGCAGTGCCCATTTCTTTCTGGCCTCCATGGTGACCTCCAAATATAAGTGACTGGTGACTAGTCCCTAGCTACTAGTCCCTAGCTACTAGAACCTGAAGTCCTTCGGCATCAGCATGAACTGGGTTTCTTTTTCGATATCATCGTAGCGGATCCATGCATAGAAAGAATGCATGTCGCGATAGTAAGTCCAGTAGCGATGGTTCAGGCGGCCATACTTGGTATCGACCGTCCAAGCCAGACTGAAAGCATCATTCTTCGTCGGCTGCACGCGCACGCCAAAGTCGAGCGGCTTATCACTGGTGTACGAGTCATAGCGATACGGCGTAAAGCCATTGATTTCACGATCCGTATAATAGATCCAGCTCTGCACGCTGCGGTAACCGCCGGAAAGCCCCAGGCTGTAATAGGTGTTTTTACGGATGTTCCCGCCGTTATAGCTGTAGTAGTCTCTCATATAGCCGGCGCGCCATGAAAAGCGCATGAATTTCCCGAGCTTCCATGGATCACTGGAAAGGTAAACGTCATAGCTCTTATGCTGTCCTTTGACCCCGTCTTCTTCCCAGTAACCGATTTCCCCCTTCGCGCCCACGTAGAAGCGGGAACCACCGAGGTAAAAATGCTTCGAGTCAAATTCCAGCGACGGCCGTTTCTTGACCCAGATACCGCCGTCATCATTCGTGCTGCTTTCCTCTTCGGCATAGTGGAAATTCAAGCCGCCAACCGGCGTCTGATAGCGCACACCTACATCCGGTTTGTATCCTGCCTTCGTGTACCAGCAGTTTTCCATGTACGCCGTCAGATTCATATCCGCATCGAGTGGGATCTCGATCCGGTTATGCAGTCCGAAGCCATTATCACTGTCAAACACCGGACGTGGAATCAATGTGAACGGGCTGCCCCGCTTCTTCTGAAGGGAACCCTTGTACGTCGAAAGCGTCACAAGGACCGTATTCTTCGCCATGAGTCTCACATTATGCGCGATATACTTATCCCCCGGATAAATATCGATGGAGTCCGCTTCGATGCGATAATCCGGTACCTTCGCCACCGCATGCTTCGTCGTGAAGTAGCCATGCTCGATCACTATGTGATTGGCATTCTTGTCATATGTACCGCTTTCGCCCTGAAAATAGTACGTCCCGCTGTCCCAGCCGGACACCTTTTCGAAATGTCCGACAGCGGCCTTCGCGTCATAGTCAGCGCGCGCCGCCTTGAGATCCGTCGTCGGATTCTTCCAGACAAGCTCCCCCGGGACGACATACTTTTGAGAGATCGTATTTCCATAGACATACTCAGTCTGGTAGGTATCCATCATGTGCTTGATCTCTACGCGCCCGAAAGCTGCCACTTCTCCCGTGGTATCATTGTAGCGCATTTTATCAGCCACAACCGTAGCCGGATGCTCTTTGGAAATCCCGGTATCCGCCGTTTCCTTATTCTTTTTCTTATCTTTATCCTTTTGGGCCGTTTCCCGTGTCTCCTCCCCCTCATAGGAAGGACGCAGTACACCATCACTGACGGAATACTCCACAGGGGTGGTATCCTCTGACGGCAGCCTTGGGGAAACAGGTGCCTCCGCCGCTTCCACCGCCAGCGAAGGCAGCAGAAGGGCAGAAAGAAGCACCGCCTTTTTCCAGTTTGTATTACTCATTTCTCATGATTACGACAGAAGCTGCCTCATTATTGGTCTTGGCGGAGTCTGCCGTTTCCTTTACTGTAGAATCCTTTTCACGAGCTGCTTCCAGCTCCGCTTTCGCACTGTCGCTGATTTCTGCCTTAGGCGCAGGAGATGCGGTCTCCGTCACAGCCGTCGCTGCTACCTGATTATCCTCTGCCGCAGCTATGCTGGCAGCAGAAGCCGTGCGCGCGACATGCTTACGAAGGACAATGTGCGGCGCCCCTTCACGGAGCACCAGCCCCTTCGTCGTGACAGGCTGTGCCGTCTGGATATAGAGCTCGCTGCCAGCAGGAAGCACAGCATTCTTACCTTTGACGAAAAGCCCGCCCACAAGACCAATCGGTCCCAGAGCCAGCGCACCGATGGTGGACGCACCGACAGCCGCTGCTTCCATCTTCAGCTTTTCCTTGGCCTCCGGTCCCAGCACAGTCGGGATCGCTTCGTCATCCACAGAGAATACCTGATCGAAGGAGACATCGACCTTGCCGCTGCGACCAAAGCTTTTCGGGCGGCTGACTTCCGTCACCACGCCACGGCCCTGTGTGCCGCGCGGCAATACCAGCACATCGCCGACCAGCACATCTTCCTGTACCGTGAAGGAGACCGGATCTCCGACCTGGCTCGTCTTGCTGCCCACATCATCATTCAGTGCCACTTTGAAAACCGTATCCGCCGGCAGCTCGACCGTCTTCATTTCATAGTGCTGGTCTCCATAGACTGCCTGCTCCAGGCTCTGCATACGTTCATCCAAAGCCCCCTTCTTCGCTTCGCCCAACACCGCTTTTTCCAGATTATCCATGCGGACCGTCAGATTATCCGTGCTGATCTCATCCGTCAGATAGTATTCCATCGCATTCATGCGGTTCGAAATCGCCGGAGTGCGATCGTTGTCATTTCTCACCACATCCGCATACAGATTGTCGATACGGTTGTCAAGCCCGCTCGCCGATGTATTCCCCACGCCGTAGATCACATTATCCGCCTGATCCGCACGGCCGATGAGAGACCCGCTCTGCACCGAACCATAGAGGACTTCATCTACACGGTCGATCTTTTCCGCCAGCGTTGCCACATCCTCTGCCATGACAGGCATCGCCATCAATGCAGCCAATCCTGCTGCCAGTAATGCTTTTCTCATATATTCCTCCGAAAATAATCAAATAGTAAAAGTTCATGGTTCAGGTGACCGCCTCTTCTTATGAAGGCCGGGCTATATCCGAAGGACTATGCAAAAACAGGTCCTCCCATCCATAAGCCGCTTGGTCTCCCGGTCTTTTCCAGCACACATCACACCCGAACATCGATCACTGCCGACACGCCAACGCCCTGCACACGGGAGAACGAGGTCGGATTCACACTATCCATCGGGATGAGCCCCTTGATACGGAACAGCTTGTCATTCCAGCTGATCTCCAGCTGCCCGACCGCCTTCACCTTCTCTACCTGATCAGCATCGCCGATGACCTGCGCGGCCCCGATATATCCTTTATTTCCAATGCTGACGATCGGCACCACCTTCGTGGCGTAATTCGTGCCGGTGCCTTCTTTCATCATGACCGAATTGATCGCGCTATTGATAGAAGCGCCATATTTATCGACCAGTATCGCAATACCGCCGACCTTGACCACACCGCCAAGGACACTGCCCAGATTGAAAGCCGATACCTGCGTCAATGCGCCTGCACCGATCATCGCCGCCGCCAGTGCACAGACCACCAGTCTTTTCATTTTCATCATCATGCCCTCCTTATAGGAAATCAGTTTCACTACAGAAGTTGAACTGCGAGTACCAGACACTCTCTCAAAATCTTCTCTGACATAGCGTCCCGGATACCACAAAGCCATACTCTCTCAGCCTACAGTTATTTATTATTATACCGTCTTAGAGCGGGTTTGTGCAATAAAAAAGCGCGATTTCAGTCATCGCGTTTTCTTGAATATTAAACCGCATCCCTTCCGCCAATCGCAGTCAAATAAGGAATAACACCAGAGATGCACCATCTGCCATCCCGATACATTCCCTGTGATGGTCGCTTGACAGCTACCGCGTATTTTAATCCACGCTCCCCGCATGGGGAGCGACATCAGCATCATCTTTAAAAGACTGCAAGGTCTGAATTTCAATCCACGCTCCCCGCATGGGGAGCGACAGTTGCAAACCAGCGTTCAAACTCCTGAACATTGATTTCAATCCACGCTCCCCGCATGGGGAGCGACAGTACAGTCAAAGCATACAGCAATGACCGCATAAAATGGAGTACTTTGCGCGAACCGCATTTTCTCTATTCTAAGAATGCGTGTTTTCGCCCATTGTCTCCATGTGTGCTACTACTTCGCGCACAAAAAATCAGAGAATCAGCGTTTCATTCGGATCATATCCCGGCTTGGCCCCTACGTGTTTCACCTTAGACTGGTATCGATTCCCCAGATTATAGAACCGTATGCTGTCAGACTCCTTGTCCATCAGCATTTCCAGTGTGGCACGAAGTGAGACAGCCTGCGCCTCATCCACCTGACATTCGAAAACGGAATTCTGTACCCGCTGGCCATGAGCTTCGCAGCATTTGGCTACTTTCCGAAGGCGTTTCTGTCCTGCGGGTGTCGTGGTATTTACATCATAGGTAATCAAAAGAAGCATGTCATCACTTCCATAGAAAAGGCGGATACCCATCCAGGTCTCCACGAATGTAACGGGCCAGCAGCAATGCCTGCACATAAGGGATCAATCCCCAATATATTTTCTCGCCGAGGAATGGATGTGTCAATGTTTCCTTCTTCCGCTCCTGCCATTTGCTGAGAAAAGTCTTACGTCCCACTGCATTCAGCAAAACGACGCCATCCTCCATCAGTTGGAAACACTTCGCAGGAAGGACTCTGTTATTGACCAGTGATAAGACGAATCGATCGGCATATACACTTCGAAGCTCTTCCATGAGATCCAATGCCAATGACTGCCGCCCGGAGCGGTCTCTATGCAGGATACCGATGTAGGAGTCCATGCCGGCCGCTTCTATGGCAGAAGCACAGTCATGGGCAAGGAGTGTATAGGCAAAGGAAAGCAATGCATTCACTCGATCGAGCGGCGGCCGTTTATTCCTGCCATGGAAATAGAAGTGTTTCTTGTCATTCAAAATGAGCGCATCAAAAAGAGAAAAGTAGGACACGGCAGCATTTCCTTCTATTCCGCGCAGATGATCCAGCGAATCTGCTTTGACAGCCTCCCGAGCAGAGTCTTGCAGATCCTGAATGACGGCTTGAAAAGAAGTCGCATCGACTGACAGTGGATGGTCCCGCAGGAAGCGCATAAGCACGGTACGGCTATTTAGAATTTTTCCTGCGATCATGGTACGCGCAATGGCAAGACCACGAGGCTCTTCTTCGGATATACGATACTGTTCTTTTCTGAGAAGCACATTTCCAGCGGTCAGTCCCTGAGCGCGCGCCAGAAACTTTCCCTGCGATGTCAGAAAGCAAAATCCGATATGCCGCTTCACGCAGGCACCAAGAAGCGCAGGGCTCGCACCTTTGTATCCAAAGTACAGAATGTTTTCCAAGTTCATCAGCGGTATTCGCTGAAGGATTTCGTTTCCTTTCCATGCTGCCACATTTTCATTATCCAAAGGCAGATACAAATCTTCTGAATTGACAAAAAGCGTATTGAGCAGTTTTCTCATGACCGTTCCTCCCCCAGAGATTTTGCCATATAGTCTGCCACCGACTGAGTGCGGCACAGCTTAGGTAAGCAAAGTCCCTTCAGGGAGCAGGACTGGCACTTCTTGGAAGTTTTGACTTTGGGCGTGCGCCCTCCGTGAAACAGTTCGTGCATTTCTCTCAAAGCCGACTTCACGCTGCTCCTGATATCCTCATCAAGGTCGATCTTTCGCCGTCTCCGTATTTCGTGGTAGTAAAGAAATCCGTATGGGATCCGGCAGTGTAACATTTCTTCCAGGCACAAGGCTTCGGCACAGAGCTGAAAAATATCTGAATCATCTTCTTTATCTTTGCCCCTTTTGTACTCCACTGGTACTGCCTGCCAAAGCCCTCTGTGTCCGTGAAGCGGTACGCCCTCCTCAGAAGATAAAAACTCTACCACATCGCACTGCCCCGTGATGCCCAGTGTGGGAGAAAATACGCGAAGGCCTCTCGTCACCAGTATACCCGGGCGCTTTTCTATGAAATCATCCTTATGCGCATTCCGATGAATGACTTCACCTTCCACGGTCAGACGGTTCTCCTGCCATTGCTGCTCGATGTGAATCAAGGCCCATTGCCTCCGGCAAAACATAAAATGCTGGATGCCGGAAATCATCAGGTAGTCATTTTCCGCGTAGCTCATATTTTACGCTCACAGGTGACTCCCTGCGGCATATTTTCTGTATCGACCTGTACTTCATAGTCACTGTAGGAGCGCGGCGGAGTATGCGGATCCTTTCTTGCTACATGTACTCGTTCAAACAGTTTGTATGAAGGAGCATTCCCCAGTTCGCTGGCATGCTTGAAAACAATGAGTTCGCGCACCGCCATATTTCCTCTCGCAGCTGAATGATCATTTTCGAACATATTGATGATGGCCTGCCACAAAAGGGCAAGATCGACTTCATTGAAGTGCGTCACTTTTCTTGCTAAATTGGCCGAAATATAGCCTTCAACCTGATAGAGCGCATAGGGAACAATGAATTTGTGTCCTATTTCGGTCTTTTTATTCAGCGCATCTTCTTCTGTCGTGATCGCTATGCGCGTCAACGTAACCTCCTGGGGAGCGATCGGATCGATGCTTCTGGCAAATCCAAGCTGGACAGGACCGCGCACCTGTCCGCAGTTCAAAGCGCCTTTCACAAAGGTGGTCATGACAGCCCCGAAAGTACGAATATCAAAGAAATTGGAACACATGAAATCTCGCAGCATTCTATCCGCATCCGGATTTTTCTTTTTGGCCGTTTTGATATCATCGATGCCTACATACGCCAAGGCTTCTTTATCGCTCTGTTCCAGCGGTACGTTTTCTTTGATGTAAATCCGATACCCAGGCTTATCTTCTTTGGCTGCTTCCACATAGTTTCTGATCTTACGTTTCAGGCAGACATCGGTCACAAGGCCAAGCCCCGTTTCTGGATCTACGCGCGGCATATTCCCCGCATCCGGATCTCCATTGGGATTGCCATTCGTCACATCGAAAAGAACCACGAAATCGTATCTGTTATGAATCACTTCTGCCATTTGCTTATTCCTCCTCTTTACCTTTATATCTTGCCTGTGTTTCCTGATAATAACCAAGGATAAATGCGCCTTGTTCTTCCAATGTCAATCTGGATGGAAACGGAATGCCCTCCTCCGGCATGATGATTTTATCCATTAAAGCGCCCATTTTCTTTTTAAAATAGACAACCTTTCCTTCATCGAGCTTAGAGAGGTGCGTATTCGCCAGCTTCAACAGGATGGGAAATACGGAAGCCGGTGTCGCACATGCAGAATTAAAATACCGTTCCTTGATGGTGGTGTTAATCGTAGGGTTCGCACTCTGCTGGATATTTTCCAGCAGAGAAAACATCCGCCCCAATACATAAGAAATATCATTGCAATTCTCATTGAGTGCCATTTGTAATTTTCCCTCCCATTGTTCTTTACCATTCTTCAAAAGGTACGCTTTGATAAAAGCTGCCTTGGTATGACTGATTTTCTGAATGGCTGATTTCCCGCCCTCTGCGTCTTTATCCCGGTCAGCAAACACACGAAGCATGATGTTTTGGAATACAGACTCAGGATACTTTGTATTCTGCAGCACGGCTCTGAATAAACTGCCCGCCATCAGAGGCGAAGCCGCCTGTTCTTTGCCATTCGGGTTCGCTGTCGCCTTGAGTGTCTTCCACAATGGGATATTTTGTTTTTCCCAAGATGGCCCCTCAAGTTTCATTCGATCCTGATGAAGCGATAGATTCGTCACCAGTTCGCGGAATGTGTTCCTTAAAAACAGCCTGACAGAAATTCTAGCTGCATTAGGCGCCAAGCCCAAAATGTAAAACGGCTCATCCGGTGAGATCTTGATGCCTTCCAAATCTACAGGAAGCCCATCTCTCATGTGGGTAACGATCGTATCAAGCGTATGATCATCAAGCCCTGCATCATTTCCCAAGAAAGACATCATGAAATCCTGACAGGCAGAAATACCATGCTCTGACCAGTATACGATGGTCGTGTCTCCTATGATCTGGCTGTGACTTCGATCAGCAAGCAATGCATTGAGTGCACTGCCGTAGGCGAAGGCTGCCCGCTCACTGACTGGTGCATTTTTCCCCTGCTCACCGTCTCCCCCATAGGAGCAGAAGGCAGGTGCATTAAATGATACCAGATTCGCCCCAGCCGTCTGCGCTCCAAGCACCCCCTTTATTTTGGGATGAAGCAAGGCGATTTTCTGATTTTCCGCACCTGTAATCAGGCACTGCCCCGCCGGAAACTCATCATCTCCATCCTCCTCACGGGCTTCTTGAAAATCTTCCCATGCTTTTTTTATTTCTTCATCTTCAATAGCATCTACGCCATCTACTTGAAACACAAAGTTGCTCCCAGCTATAATATCCTCCAAATTTTCTTGAATCAATGAATCTTCTTCTGCCTTATCAAATCCCCAAGTATCAAAAAAATGCAGAATGGCCTTCGCCACGGGAGAATGGCAATGTTCTAACACTCGATGATGCAGCATTTTGGCTGCTTCGAAGCACTGGATGGTTCTTTGGACTTTCCCCTTGTCATCAACAGCCAGAAAATAGCTGGAATTATCACACAGAAAATTGGCTTTTACACCGGAAGAACGAGTCACGGGCAGCGGTACGCACATTTCACAAGGCACTTCACGCTCCGTTTTCCCTCTCTGTACCTTTTTGCGGGCAGAAATGATTCCACAGAGATGGCCCTCTTTATCGAGAAGAATGCGGTGAGTGACTTTGGCCACTCCCCATCCTTCTGCTTGAATTTTCCCCTGCTTGCAAAGCTCCTCATATAAGTGAACCAACGCAGTAAGTATCATCGATGCACCTCGCAATTCCGAAGATCCATAACCCCTTTTTCTAATCTGGCGTGGAAAAACCGGGGTGTGATGTGCTGCAAATCAGAGAAATCCATATCATACAGCATAAATCCCAAGTCCTGTGTGACAGGGTAAGGGATCACGGTCTCATCATCCTCTACCAGACGGAAGCCTGCCGGAAACTCTCGGCATCCCAAGTACGGCTGATGATAGCATTGGCCTTTTCTCGCACGGCGGCAGAGCATTTCCCTGAATTTTCCCGCATTATCACTGGCATTGGCCTTCTCTGTCATTTCAAAGTGTACATGAATACAGTACCTGACATTTTTCAAGATCAAGGCTGCTCTCTGCTGAATGTCTTCCTTTGGACATAGATACATGGCTTTCCCATGTCGGGCGTTTCCTGCAATACTCGACACATTGATTTTGGATTTCACTTCATTTCTTCTGACATTCGTCATCTGGATCGGATTCATGACATCGATCTCATCGATCACATACCGAAGCCCCGGATGCCAGAAGATCGCTTCGACAAGTCCGCGCGCCGCAGACGGTGTCATCACATCATAAGACACTCGTTCCACCTTCATTTCCGGTCGTGTAAAGCAGGCATAGTCGCCCCAGCACTCTATCCTTACTCCATATGCCATACATGTTCCTCTTTTCTTATTACCACATGATCCCCACGCCATCTTCAGACTTGATTTTGAGCCCAAGCTCCGCATCATAGTCCTCCGTATGTACCAAGTATGCCATGTTCTCATCCCCTGGAAACATCTCTATTTGCCCCTGCGTGAGCAGTTTCATGAAATCGGACTGCTCCTGTGCCTTAGAATATCGTACATGGATCATGTACGCCCCGGCGGCCCGCATCAACTGCCGAGACCGATTCCCCGTCATCAGCTGTTCCTTTATGTTTCTGGCTTTCTCGTCAAAGGGTATAAAGACTGACTTCGTGCTGTCATGGATCAGATGAAATTGCTTTCCGATCTCAGCAAAGCTGAGTGACTGAGCCAGTTTCTCGATTTCCCGGTAATCCAGATTTCCTTCATTGCTTTGGTACCAGTTTTCAAAATAGGTACGAATCGCCGACGGTTCGGTCATTTCTTCAGCATTGTATTTTTTCCGAACCATATCCGTCACTTGTTTTTCTTTGCACATGAACGGACTCTTCTTGCTTTCCTTTGTCCAAAAGATATGCGCCCTGCTATGTTGTAAAGACTGCCGTCCTTCTCGATTGCAGCGGCCCGCCCCCTGGATCAGACTGTCCAGCCCTGTATACTGCAGATATACCACGGGAAAATCGATGTCAACCCCAACGGAAATGATGCTGGTCGATACGACTCGGCACGGTTTTCCATCCCGTAGGCGAGTTTTCATTTCTTGAATGATCTCCCTGCGATGGGCCGGACATAAATTGGTCGACAGGTACATGGCCTCTGCGTCGAGCAGTTCAAATATTTTTTCGGCTTCTTTTTTGGTAGAAGCGATACAGAGTACCTGCTCACATTCATCTAATTTCTTCGCAATCTCAGCATAATCCGTTTCGCCATCTATATCGAATGTCACCCGCTTGAAAAACTGAAACAGTTCTCCCACATTTTCCATGATTTCTGTCGGATTCTTCTGCAAGTAGCGCCCCAGCTCCGGCTGCGTCGCACTGCATAAAACAACCGTACAGCCATAATAATGAACCAGTTGCTCGAGCACATGGAGACACGGCTTCAGAAAATCGACCGGCATCATCTGGGCTTCGTCAAGAATAATGACACTGTTTGCTATGTTATGCAGTTTTCGACATCTTGATGTTTTATTGGCATACAAAGACTCAAAGAACTGCTCATTGGTCGTGATCACGACAGGAGCCTCCCAGTTTTCTGCAGCCAGTTTCATCCTCTCTGCCAGTCTGCCCGCCTCTTCACTTCCCTCTTCCGTCAAACTATCATAGTCGACCTGGCTATGACTTTCCAACACCGCATGATTTCCCAGAAAAGCACGGAAAACGTCGGCGGTCTGCTCAATGATGGAGAGGTAGGGAATTACGTAAATGATCCGTTCCTTTTGCCATTTCATGGCCTGCTTCATGGCAAAAGCCATCGAGGAAATCGTCTTACCGCCCCCCGTCGGTACCGTCAGCGAGTACAGCCCCTGTTTCCCCTCCCCTTTCCGCATGCATGTATGAAGGATTTCACAACGCTTCTCATTTAAGGCATTTTTAGGCCGGAAGTATCCATCCTCTTCGAGCCTGCTCCAAAACATAGCCGCTATTTCTTTTAAAGAAGAAAACTCATTTTTCCTGACAGGCTGATTGTTCATAAAGGCTTCTGTGTCCAGAAAATCTGCATCCACAAGGCAAGAAAACAGCATTCGCGTGAGAATCATAACATCTAGTGCATTTCCATTTTCGATAAATGTATTCAGATGATCTACGTCCAGACATGTACTATCGATAAGATATCGCTGCGGATGTCTGATCGAGGGGATACACTTTTTCATTCGTCCATTCAATGTAGATGTCCCGGCACAATCCACCTTGCTTCCCAAGTCTGGGATCCCTGTATGATGTCCTGCCACACAAAAGCCACCTATCAGTTGCAGCCAGCCTATATGACCATTTTCAAAAAAAGACTTCGCGCCGGCCGTCGAATGATCCACGCGTCTGTGCTTTCGACCATGGATATAGTCTTGGAACGCAGCGATATCTTTCCCTTCGTCATGTATTTTTCCCAAAAGACCAGCTTCTGCCCCCAGTCCCATACCTGCGCCAAAGCCTTCGGCTAACCGCATTGTGCCGTCCAAATGATCTGTTAAAGACTGCACTCTTTCGTCCTGTATATGCCCTGCGATGATCTCCTCCATGCTTCTCATCTCCTTTTTATTATTATAGCAGACGTATAGGTCAAAACCTTGCATTCACTCCTTCATGTAGATAAAAATTTTTCTATAGTACATTTTAAGGAAACACTCTCGCTATGAAAATCACTTCATTTCTTTCCTACCACCTGCAAAACAAAAACGGAGCCATGAGCAAAATCCATTTCTGCCCCTGTCTCCGTTTTCTGTCATTTATGATACAACACCTACTGTGCCTTCCCCGCAGTCTCCTTCTTCCAGCGCACCGTGAATTCAAAGAGCCCCGTGCGCGCATTCTTTTTCCGACTCTTCAGCTCCGTGAGGCCGCCCCATGCCCGCGTGAGATGACTTGTAAAATTCGAAAGATCGGTCGTCTTCTGCGAAGTCCCTTTCAAAAGGACATCCTCTCCCTCTGCGGAGATCTCCGATAGCACGACACCTTGCGGCATACCATCAGCAAGCAGTACCAGACGCTGCTCCCAGTGCGGATCTTTGGCCTCCTCTTCCTTTAACATCGCAAGCAGAGCTTCTTCCTCCTCACTCGCCTTTCTCATCTCCGCCCTCTTCACTTTCAATGGAGACAGCGCCTCATTCTCGCCCAGCTGCGCCTTATCCATCCGATAAGCCGAAAGAAAGGATGCACAGGAAAAGAGAAAAAAGGCTGCGCCGAGCGCACATGCTCCCTGCGCGATGCGAAGCTTCCGATTCTCCTCCGACAGGAAAGGGCGCGCCCCCATGAGAAGAGGCAATGCCGTCCCCGCATGAGTTACAGAAAGTACCACACGCATGGCATCATCCCAGTATCCGCCTTCCTCCAAATGCTCCGTCACGAGCGTGACGGACTTGCTCTCCGCTTCCTCTATCCCTTCTGCCGCAAGAAGAGCCAGCTCCTTTTCCATGTAAGAAAGCCACGCCATGCGCTCCTCCAGTCCGCAGCTCTCCATCGGTACAAGGAAACAGGGAAGAGCAGAAAGATCATACATGTCCATCTGACGCTCCATGAAAAGCAAAGCCTTTCCCTCATCTGCCGGATGCAGAATGCGGCTCTCCCAGAGACCCTCTCTCCGGAAAAGAAGCATCGCCGAACGGCGGCGCATATATAGAATAAAGTGCGGTCCCTCTTTCAAAGGAATATCCGTCACGGGAAATGCACGGGAAATGGTAATCCCCGCCTCATGCGCTCCCATCTCCCAAGCCCCCATCTCCACGCGCGGCAATGCATGCAAGAGAGCTTCCCAGCCCTCTTCATCATGAGAGAACACACGATGCCCCATGGCGATCGCTTCCTCGGTGTGAAAGACGCGATCCGCCTCCCACTCCATGGATTCGGCAAATTCCTCCTCCGTCATCTGCGGATATCGCTTCCTGCTCCAGCGAAGCGCCTCTGCATTCACCAAAAGCCACAGCTTCTTATCCCGAAGCCCTGCCGCCTTCATAGAAAGAAAACACTCTTTCAAATGCGACGGGTCGCCATCATAGTCCACCTGCCACTGCCCCAGCCGCTTTCCCTCTACCGTCTCCACCGCGCAGAGCTTCCCCGCCAAAGGAAATACGACCGTCCGCACCCGATTCTTCTGCCACGCCACGACACGCTCTCGGATCCGGTTCATCAGCTCCATAAAGAGTCTCCTTCCTGAATGACGAAATCATTGTATAGCTATACTCTAGCAGGTTCATAGAAATGCAGCAATGGGAAATATGAATTCCCCATCCATACGCCCAATCCTCGGAAAGACAGATTTCCCATTTTCATTCACACGCATACACCGTTTCACCGTGAGCGAAAAAGCCTCAGCTCTCGGATTTCAACATAGCGGTTAAGAGTAACTGGGAAATCTTATCCCAGCTGTCTTTCATACCATAGTCACCCTATCCGCCCCTGCGGAGCACCTTCCCCTAGAGGGGAAGGCTACCATGTGAGAATACCATCCTCTAAAAAGACGGCACACCACCCTTGTGAACCTATCCGCTCCCCAAGCACCGCCATTCCGAGCGCAGCCGAGGGATCTTTATTGCACTGCCGCCATATGCACGCATGCGCCCTCACTCAAACAACACCTTGGTGCTTCCTTTTTCGCCTTTCCCTCACCCACGGTTTACCGATCTGCAAGAAAGATCCCTCCACTTCGGTCGGGATGACAAGTGGAAGACAGATAGCCTCACATAGTTTTTCACACCGCCTCGTGGATCCATCCTGCGCCTTTGGCGCGCCCCTTCTCTAAGGGGCTACTCATATCGTATATAACACCGCTAGTTCCAAAACACGCAACGTATCTCCCAGATGAGAGTCCTTCCGCCTTCGCATATCGTCATCCTGAGCGGACGAAAACGCTCTATGTGTGAAAAGCCCCCGCCAGAACAAGTGGGGACTGAGCCGAAGGATCTCATGCCACACATGTGAGACGATTCCTTCCCTCGTATCGTAGAAGCGACTTGTAACTGATAACCCGTGACTTGAATACCACTTTCGGGCATCTTTCGGGCATCGCCCAATAAAAAAGGCGGCGAAGCCGCCACGAGAGCCCTGAGCCCTGAACCAAATGAAAGCAAGCAAAAAGCACATCCTGACGGATGTGCTTTTAGTTAATCAGCAGCTTCCTATCCTCCCGGGCCGCTTCCAGCCAAGTACTTTCGGCGTTTGTGAGCTTAACTACCGTGTTCGGCATGGGTACGGGTGTATCCTCACAGCTATCGCCACTGAATCGTTGAGAGTGTCTGTTCTCTCAAAACTATATAGAAGAAAAGCTTTCCGAAGGGCTCTCGCCATTCTTGTCGCGCTTGTGAAATTCAAGTTAAGACCTCGACCTATTAGTACTGCGTCGCTCCAACCCTTACGGGCCTTCCACTCACAGCCTATCAACCTCATCGTCTTTAAGGGGTCTTACTCATTGCTGATGAGAAGTCTCATCTCGGGACGGGCTTCACGCTTAGATGCTTTCAGCGTTTATCCTTTCCGGATGCGGCTTTCCAGCCGTGCCACTGGCGTGACAACTGGTACACCGTTGATCCGTCCACTCCGGTCCTCTCGTACTAGGAGCAGCCTCCCTCAAACTTCTTGCGCCCGCGATGGATATGAACCAAACTGTCTCACGACGTTTTGAACCCAGCTCGCGTACCACTTTAATGGGCGAACAGCCCAACCCTTGGAACCTACTCCAGCTCCAGGATGTGATGAGCCGACATCGAGGTGCCAAACCTCCCCGTCGATATGAACTC
>OLNV01000230.1_pt1 | contig 43600 bp, 36 predicted proteins | sample 1672891 | NCBI WGS metagenome assembly OLNV01 (sample SAMEA3136734, study PRJEB25190) | human gut metagenome | biome: human gut; feature: human-associated habitat; material: faeces | place: Austria | collected 2013 | reverse complement strand
TATTCCAAAGTATATATTTTTAAATAAAGTGTGACATATGATTGACTAATATACATGCCTCGTTTTTAAAATTATGTCATATTTCTTGATAATCGTCATTACCTATGATATAATAACAAATTGATAAAATTTCAAGGAGATTGCTATGTTAGAAGAAAAAGAAAAAATAAGAGAAAAGGAAAATCATAGAGTATTTAAGCAATTATTAAGTACTTTTTTGGAAAGTGAAGATGTTGCTCAAAATGAGACTGAAAGTATTAGTAAAAATATTAGAATTGTACCAAAGTTTTTCTATGATAATTTCAAAAAGCAATTAAAAGTAGAATTTAAAATAGGAGAAAAACAACTATATAAAATAAAAAATCTACCAGAGTTTTATGATAAAATGTTACATAATGAAACATATCAATATGGGGCAAAATTAAATTTTATACATAGCACTGAATCATTTGAAAAAGAATCGCAAGAGATTTTATCATTTTTACTTAAATATGCAGAAATTATAAAATATAGTAATGAAATGAATTATACGTACTATAGAAATAACTTTATTCAAGATAACATTTTGCTATCAAATACAGGATTAGATGATATTTTTGAAATTTTAAAAAATAAAGATGTTATTTTTCAAATAAATTCAACAGAAAAAAGTATATATTTTGCAGATGAAGAACCAAATATATACTTTAATATTACAGAATTAGATGGAAACAAATTTAGGTTAAGATGTAATATTGACGTTTTTGAATATGATATTCTTCAAGGAAAAGAATATGTATATATGCTATTTTCAGATACTTTATACAAATGTGAAAAAAGTTTTCAAGAGACCATAATAAAAATATTAGATGTACTAAGAAAAAATTATACAAATGAAATTATTATGGATGAAAAAGAAATAACTAATTTCTTTGCTATGATAGCTCCTAAAATAGAGGAAAAAGTAATTACTGAAGAATTGCCTAAATACATAAAAGAAAAGTATATTCCTCAAAAATTAGGAGTAAAAATATATTTAGATTATGACCAAAACAATAATGTTTTAGCAGACATAAAGTTTTGCTATGGAAAAAATGAATTTAATCCATTAATAAATCAGAATATAAATTTTGCACGAAATATGATAAAAGAAAATGAGGCATTAAATCAATTTATTAATACAGGATTTATGCTAGATAAAAATAATGCAAGATTAATATTAGTTGATGAAGAAAAAATATACCAATTTTTATCAACTGATATTGAAGAATATATGAAAAAATATGAAGTTTTAGCAACAGAAACTTTTAAGAAAAAAGAAGTACGTTCACCACAAATGAAAGCAATTGGGGTAAGAGTAGAAAATAATTTACTTCAAATTGATTTATCACAAATAGGAATTGAATTATCTGACTTATCAGAAATAATGGAAAAATATAAACTAAAAAAGACATTTTATAGATTAAAAGATGGAAGTTACATTAATTTAAAAGAAAATGATACACTAAAATTTTTAGATAATTTAAATCTTGATATGGAAAACGGGTATACAAACTTAAAAGACGGTGTAATTACACTTCAAAGTTATAGAAGTCTTTATTTAGAGAGATGTTTGAAAAATTTAAATAATGTTGAAATAAATAAAGATGAATCATATAAGACAATGGTAGATAGTTTACATACAAATCAAAAAAATGTTGAAATATCAGTTCCAGATAATTTAAATGCAGATTTAAGAACATATCAAAAGATAGGATATCAGTGGCTAAAAACATTGGATAAATATGAATTTGGTGGAATACTAGCAGATGATATGGGGCTTGGAAAAACAATCCAAGTACTAGCAGTAATATTAGACTATGTAAACAAAGAAGGAAAAATGCCTTCGTTAGTTGTATGCCCAAGTTCTTTAACTTTAAATTGGTTTGGGGAAGCTAATAAATTTGCACCAAGTTTAAAAGTATGTGTAATTAGTGGAAATGCATTAGAAAGAGCTAAAAAAATATCTAAAATACCACAATATGATTTAGTAATTACATCTTATGATTCACTAAAAAGAGACATAGATATATATGAAGAAAAGGCATTTAATTTCAGATATATGATAGCTGATGAAGCTCAATATGTTAAAAATAATAATACGCAAAATGCTAAAGCAATAAAGAAAATACTAACTAAAACAAGGTTTGCACTAACAGGCACTCCAATAGAAAATTCACTATCTGAACTATGGTCTATATTTGATTTTATTATGCCTGGATATTTATTTAAATATAAAAAATTTAAAGAAATATTTGAAACACCTATAGTGAAAGAAGAAAATGAACCTAGCTTAGAAAAGTTAAAGAAAATGATAGATCCTTTTGTATTAAGAAGAATAAAAAAAGAAGTATTAACAGAACTTCCAGATAAAACAATAAGTGTGTTATACAATGAAATGCAAGAAGAACAACAAAAAGTATATTTATCATATTTGGCTAAGGCTAGAAAAGAAATAAATGACGAAATAAAAGCAAATGGATTTGAGAGCAGTCAAATCAAAATATTAGCTCTTTTAATGAGATTAAGACAAATATGCTGTCATCCAAAATTGTTTTTACAAAATTATGATGGAGAAAGTAGCAAACTTATACAATGTGTTGAACTTATAAAAAATACAGTTGAAAGTGGTCATAAAATATTATTGTTTTCAGGTTATACTTCAATGTTTGAAATGATTGAAAAAGAACTTAAAAATAATAAGATATCATATTTAAAATTAACAGGACAAACTAAAGTATCAGAAAGAATAGAACTTGTTGATAAATTTAATGAAGATGAAAATATTAAAGTATTTTTAATATCATTAAAAGCAGGAGGAACAGGTTTAAACTTAACTGGAGCAGATGTAGTAATTCATTATGATCCATGGTGGAATTTGTCGGCTGAAAATCAGGCGACAGATAGAACTTATAGAATAGGACAAAAAAATAATGTTCAAGTTTATAAATTAATTACTAAAAATTCAATTGAAGAAAAAATTTATGAATTACAACAAAAAAAGGCTAAATTGGCAGATAATATGTTATCAACTCAAAATACATTTATAAACCAATTATCTAAAGAAGACATAATGAAATTATTTGGATAAGGAGATAAAATGAAGGATTATATAACAATAATAGGAGGAGGACTAGCTGGTTCGGAAGCAGCATATCAAATTGCTAAAAGAGGAATAAAAGTTAAACTATATGAAATGAAACCACAAAAATTTTCGCCTGCGCATACTAACAAAAATTTAGCAGAGGTAGTATGTAGCAATTCATTTAAATCAAATTTACATACAAATGCATGTGGACTATTAAAAGAAGAATTAAGAATACTAGATTCACTTTTGATAAAAATAGCAGATGAAACATCAGTACCAGCTGGGCAAGCATTAGCAGTTGACAGAGAAGTTTTTTCTAAAAGAGTAACAGAAGAATTAGAAAAAATGGAAAATATAGAGATAATTAGAAAAGAAATAGGAAATGAAGCTATAACAGATAAAAATGAATTAGAAAATATGGCTAGTGACGGAATTGTTATTATAGCAACAGGACCACTAACATCAGATAATTTATCAAATGAAATTTTAAAAATAACAGGGCAAGATAAATTGTTTTTTTATGATGCAGCAGCACCAATTATTGAAAAAGATTCAATAGATATGAATATTGCATTTTGGGGTGAACGCTATGAACAAGAAAGGGAAAAAGAAGAAGATATAGAGAAATGGACAGAAAGAATAAAAACTCAAAATGAAGCAAGCTATTTAAACTTACCAATGAATAAAGAAGAATATGAAAAATTTTGGAATGATTTAGTAAATGCAGAAGTTGTAACATTACATGATTTTGAAAAAAAAGAAATATTTGAAGGATGTATGCCTATAGAAATAATGGCAAAAAGAGGAATAGACACTTTAAGATTTGGACCATTAAAACCGGTTGGCTTTACAGATCCAAGAACAGGGTACAGACCTTATGCAATTGTACAACTAAGACAAGATAATACAGAAGGTAATTTGTTTAATATGGTTGGATTCCAAACAAATTTAAAATTTGGAGAACAACAAAAGGTATTTAGTATGATTCCAGGATTAGAAAATGCAAATTTTGTGAAATATGGAGTGATGCACAGAAATACCTATATAAATTCTACCAAACTATTAGAACCAACTTATAAACTAAAAGTTAATAGAAATATATATTTTGCAGGACAAATTACAGGAGTGGAAGGATATGTTGAATCAATATCATCAGGACTAGTAGCAGCACTAAATGCAATAGAACAATATAATAAAACAGAAAGAAAAGTAATATTTTCAGAGCTTACAATGATAGGAGCGTTAAGCAAATATATATCAACAACAAATGACAATTTTCAACCAATGAATGCAAACTTTGGAATTTTACCAGAACTTTCTGAAAAAATAAAAGATAAAAAATTAAAATATTCGAAATTAGCAGATAGAGCTTTGGAAAACCTAAAAACTACAATTTAATTATATAAATGTTACATAATTGTTACAAATATGTTAAGTTTTAATTACAGATTGCATTAATTTACATAATATAGTTGCAAAAAAATAGAAAACATGGTATAATAATGTATATATGAAAAAATATATCCAGTTAAAGGAGTAATTTATATGAAAAAAAGAGCGTTAGATAAAGTGTTTGAAGAGATTGATACAAAATTCAAAGATATGCCTGATGATAAAATGCAAGAATCAATTGATGCGGAAGTTGAAAAACTACAAGAGGAAATGGAAAATATACAAAAACAAATCGATGGAATGGAAGCATCAGAAAAAGGGCTAGATGATGAAACTAGAGAAAGACTAGAAAAAGAAATTGACAAAAAGAGCAAAAAAATAAACAACCTAGAAGGATATAGAAAAAATAAAACTCAAATTACAAAAATTATAGAATACAGAGAAAAATTAGAAACAAAATTATCAGAAACTATAACTGCTAGAGATGATAGTAAAAAAGCCTATGGAGAAGCTAAAAAAGAACTTGACGAAGTAAATAAAATATTAAAAGATGAAAAGAAAACCATGGAAATGGGACAAGATGAGTACAATGATTTACAAATAAGAAAAGAAAAGGCAGAGAAAGAATTAAAAACACAAAAAGAAATATTTGAAAAATCAAAAACAAAAATTGAAGATTTAAAAACAAAAATTGGAAAATGCAATCTTGCTTGGAGAACTTTATTTGCTAACAAAACCTGGGATGACATTCAATTAAGAGCTTCTGAATCTAAAGGAAGATATACTAGAAAAGTTGAAGATGAAGAAAGACTAGAAGATGAACCTGAAAATGCAAGACAAGAAGTTGATGATCCAGAAATCCAAGCTCAAATTGCAGAAACAGTTAGAAGAATTCAACAAAACAAAAAACAAGCAAGAAAAGGAGAAAATTTACCAACTAAAGTAACTGTATGGACTAAATTTAAAAACTTCTTCAAATCAATACCAGCAAAATTTAGAGAAACATTTGGAAAGGTTGAACCTGAACCAGTAAAAGATGATAAGGGTTCTGCAGATCCTAAGAAAAAAGCTGGTAAACCAGCAAAAACTAAAACTGCTACAGAACAACAAAAAGATGCATTTTTAGAATCACTTAGACAACATGTAGATGTTGAATATAGAAAAAAAGTAAGAGAAGCAAAAGAGCAAGAATATATTGATAAACATAAAGCAGAAGAACAAAATGAAAGATAATAAAAAAAGACCCTCATACAAAGAGGGTCTTTTGCATTGTAATATAAGAAAATACAAGCGAAACTGTTGACTTTTAAATATGAAAATGATACAATATAAACCGTTAGTGTAAAATACGCGAAGAGTGTATTTCCCTAACGGTTTATTTGTCACAAAAAAGTAACATATATTACTTTTTCGTAGAATATTTTATTTTTAATTATAGAAAAGAGGTGAAATTTAAGTGCCAACAATTAATCAATTAGTAAGAAAAGGTAGAAAAAGTTCTACAACAAAATCAACAGCACCAGCATTACAACATGGTTATAATTCTATGAATAAAAGAATGACTAACAAAAGAGCACCACAAAAAAGAGGTGTATGTACTGTTGTAAAAACTGTAACACCTAAGAAACCAAACTCAGCTTTAAGAAAAGTTGCCAGAGTTAGACTATCTAATGGATATGAAGTTACTTCATATATTCCAGGTATAGGACACAACCTACAAGAACACAGTGTTGTTTTAATTAGAGGAGGAAGAGTAAAAGACCTTCCAGGTGTTAGATACCACATTATCAGAGGAACATTAGATACAGCAGGTGTTAAAGACAGAATGCAAGCTCGTTCTAAGTATGGAGCTAAGCGTCCAAAGAAGTAGAAATTTGAGATGGTGCATATAATCTATTACTAATTTAAGGTACTTAAATTTATAATACATTATATAGCACTATACGGAAAAGCATAGAGCTTTTCAGAGTACCTATCATACGGTTTAGTATGAAATTCTAAAAGGAGGGAAGAATAGTGCCAAGAAAAGGATTTATAGCAAAAAGAGAAGTTTTACCAGATCCAATATATAATAGCAAGGTTGTTACAAAATTAGTTAACAATGTTATGCTAGATGGTAAAAAAACAGTTGCTCAAGATATAGTTTATGATGCATTTGACATCATTAAAGAAAAAGAGCAAAAAGATCCACTAGAAGTTTTCCAAGCAGCACTTGAAAATGTAATGCCAGTTCTAGAAGTTAAAGCTAGAAGAATTGGTGGTGCTACATACCAAGTACCAATCGAAATTAGACCAGAAAGAAGACAAACTTTAGGCTTAAGATGGTTAGTTATATATGCTAGAAAAAGACATGAAAAAACTATGGCTGAAAAACTTGCAGGTGAAATTATGGATGCTGTAGCTGGAAACGGTGGAGCATTTAAGAAAAAAGAAGATATGCATAAAATGGCTGAAGCTAATAGAGCTTTCGCTCATTACAAATTTTAAAAAACAAATGAAAAGCGGCATCTTGCGTTGTCAAGCATCGCTAAAAAACTTTTCGATATACATCAGTATAATCTCAAATTTTTTAGCTCGCTTTCCTAGCAATATACCACTTTTGCTTTGTTTTTGATTTTGAAATTAGAATTATAAAAAATACACAATTAAACTAAATAAGAGGAGGAAAAATAAGTGGCTGGAAGAGAATTTCCTTTAGAGAAAACAAGAAATATAGGAATCATGGCTCACATTGATGCTGGAAAAACAACTACAACAGAAAGAATACTTTTCTATACAGGTAAAACACATAAAATTGGTGAAGTTCATGAAGGCGCAGCAACTATGGACTGGATGGTCCAAGAACAAGAAAGAGGTATTACAATTACTTCTGCAGCTACAACTTGTCAATGGTTAGGACATCGTATCAATATTATTGATACTCCTGGGCATGTTGATTTTACAGTTGAAGTTCAAAGATCTTTAAAAGTTCTTGATGGTGCTGTAACAGTATTAGCAGCTAAAGGTGGTGTACAACCACAAACAGAAACAGTTTGGAGACAAGCTGATAAATACCAAGTTCCAAGAATGGTATATGTAAATAAAATGGATACTACAGGTGCTGATTTTATGCTTTGTGTAGAACAATTACACAATCGTTTAAAAGCAAATGCAGTTCCAATTCAATTACCAGTTGGAGCAGAAGAAAACTTCAAAGGTATTGTTGATTTAATTAAAATGAAAGCATTTATTCACAAAGATGATTTAGGAAAAGAAATCGAAGTATGTGATATACCTGCTGAATTACAAGCACAAGCTGAAGAATTTAGAGCAAAATTAGTTGAAGCAGCAGCTGAGCAAGATGATGAATTAATGATGAAATATTTAGAAGGTGAAGAACTAACTGAAGAAGAAATCATTAAAGGTATCAGAAAAGGTACAATTGCCAACAAACTTATTCCTGTATGCTGTGGTTCTTCTTACAAGAACAAAGGTGTACAAGAATTATTAAATGCAGTTGTTAACTTTATGCCATCACCACTTGATATTGCAGATATTAAGGGTGTTGATATGGATGGAAACGAAGCAGAAAGAAAAACATCTGATAGTGAACCATTTGCTGCATTAGCATTTAAAATTGCAACAGATCCATTTGTTGGAAAACTTTGCTTCTTCAGAGTATATTCTGGTACATTAGAAGCTGGTTCAACAATATTAAATGCAAATAAAGATAAAAAAGATAGAATGGGAAGAATTCTATTAATGCACTCAAATCACAGACAAGATATTGATAAAGTATATGCTGGTGATATTGCAGCTGCAGTTGGTTTAAAAGAAGTTGGAACAGGTGATACATTATGTGATCCTGCACATCCAATTATATTAGAATCAATGGAATTCCCAGAGCCTGTTATTGATATAGCTATTGAGCCAAAAGATAAAGCAAATAGCGAAAAAATGGGTATAGCTTTAGCAAAACTTGCTGAAGAAGATCCAACATTCAAAACATGGACAGACCAAGAATCTGGTCAAACAATCATCGCTGGTATGGGTGAATTACACTTAGACATTATCGTTGATCGTTTAAAAAGAGAATTTAAAGTTGAATGTAGTGTAGGTAAACCACAAGTTTCTTACAAAGAAACAATTAGAAATAAAGTTAAAGTACAAGGTAAATTCATTCGTCAATCTGGTGGTAGAGGTCAATACGGTGACGTATGGCTAGAAATGGAACCATTAGAGGCAGGAAAAGGAATTGAATTTGAGAGCAAAATCGTTGGTGGTGTTGTTCCAAAAGAATACATCAAACCAATTGAAGAAGGTGTTAGAGAAGCTGCTCAAAACGGTATTTTAGCAGGATACCCTGTAATTGATTTCAAAGCTACATTAGTAGATGGTTCTTACCATGAAGTTGACTCTTCAGAAATGGCATTCAAAATTGCTGGTTCTATGGCATTCAAAGAAGGATGTAAACAAGCTAAATCAGTTATATTAGAGCCAATCATGAGAGTTGAAGTAACAGTTCCAGAAGAATATATGGGAGATGTTATTGGAGACATTAACTCTAGACGTGGTAGACTAGAAGGAATGGAAGCTATTCAAGGAAACCAAGTTATTAGAAGCTTTATTCCATTATCAGAAATGTTTGGATATGCAACAGACTTACGTTCAAAAACACAAGGTAGAGGTACTTACTCAATGGAACCAAGCCATTATGAAGAAGTTCCAAAATCTGTATTTGATAACATAGTTGCATCAAGAGCAAAAAAACAAAACTAAGCCTTTAAAATGCTTAGACAAAATAATAAAAAGTACTTGATTTTAACCGCAAAATAGTATAAAATACAAATACTTGAAAAAGATTTTAATATTAAAAAATTAAAAATAAATATAGGAGATTAAAAAATCCCTAACAAAATTAAGGAGGAAAATTAAATGGCAAAAGCAAAATTTGAAAGAACAAAACCACACGTTAACATTGGTACAATCGGCCACGTTGACCATGGTAAAACAACAACAACAGCAGCTATTACAAAATACCTAGGATTACTAGGAAAAGCTAAATATGAAGCATATGATCAAATCGACAGTGCTCCAGAAGAAAAAGCAAGAGGAATCACAATTAATACAGCTCACGTAGAGTATGAAACAGACAAAAGACACTATGCACACGTTGACTGCCCAGGACACGCTGATTATGTTAAAAACATGATTACTGGTGCTGCTCAAATGGATGGAGCAATCTTAGTTGTTTCTGCAGCTGATGGCCCAATGCCACAAACAAGAGAGCACATCTTACTTGCTCGTCAAGTAGGTGTTAAATATATCGTTGTTTACTTAAATAAATGCGATATGGTTGATGATCCAGAATTACTAGAATTAGTTGAAATGGAAGTTAGAGACTTATTATCAAGCTATGATTTCCCAGGTGATGAGATTCCAATAATTAAAGGTTCATCATTAAAAGTTCTAGAAAGCACATCTACAGATCCTAATGATCCTGTATATGCTCCAATCAAAGAACTTATGGATGCTGTTGATAGCTATATTCCAACTCCAGAAAGACCAATTGACCAACCATTCTTAATGCCAATTGAAGACGTTATGACAATCAGTGGTAGAGGTACAGTTGTTACTGGTAGAGTTGAAAGAGGACAAGTAAAACTTCAAGACGAAGTTGAAATTGTTGGTTTAGCTAAAGAATCTAAGAAAACAGTTGTTACTGGTGTTGAAATGTTCAGAAAAACATTAGACCAAGCAGAAGCTGGAGATAACGTTGGTATTTTATTAAGAGGTACACAAAGAAACGAAGTTGAAAGAGGTCAAGTATTAGCAAAACCTGGAACAATTCATCCACATACAAAATTCAAAGCACAAGTATACGTTCTAACTAAAGAAGAAGGTGGACGTCATACTCCATTCTTTAATGGATATAGACCACAATTCTACTTCAGAACAACAGACGTTACAGGTGTTATTGAATTACAAGCTGGAACAGAAATGGTTATGCCAGGAGATAACGTTGATATGACTATCGAACTTATCACTCCAATCGCTATCGAAAACGGATTAAGATTCGCTATTCGTGAAGGTGGACGTACAGTAGGTTCAGGTGTTGTATCTGAAATTATTGCTTAATTTAAATTATGTAATATAGAAAAGGCAAGGGTTACAAGAAATTGTGACACCTTGCTTTTTATCATCTAATTTTATTGACATTTTTAGACTTTAATTATATACTATATTCGTACCAAAGAACAAAATAATTTTAATATTGAAAAAGGAGAGTTCTTTTAATGAAGAATTTAAAAAAAATATTGATAACTTTTACACTTACGGCAGCTACTGTTTTAACAATATCAACTATTTCTAAATCTGCAACGACTTTGAAAGTTACTGGAGATACTTTGAATATAAGAAAAAGCCCTTCAACAGACTCAAAAGTAGTAGCTATGCTATTTAAAGGCGTTGAATGTGAAATGATTTCAGAAGAAGGCGATTGGTACAAAATTAAATATAAAACATACACAGGTTATGTAAGTAAAGAATATGTAAAAATAGTAAATGAAGAGAAAACAACAACAACTGATAATAACACAGAAAATAATAACCAAGTAGTATCAAATAATACTTCAAACGAAGAAACTACCAACGAAACTACTGGACAGAATAATAAAGATGAAAATCAAGAAACAGATACGATTGTGTATAAAAAAGTAAAACAAGATACTACAGTTAAAATATTACCTTTAATCTATTCAAGTAATATTGAAACTTTAAAAAAGAATAAAAGTGTAGTACTAGTAAACGAGATTTCAGGATGGTCTTATATACAAACAGACTATAATTGTGGTTGGGTAAGGACAGAGTATTTAGAAGATACAAAAGCACCAACAACATCTGATAATAAAAACGATAATCAAGATAATAACACAGATTCATATACAGAAAAAACAGCATATATAAGTGAAAGTTCTGTTAATATGAGAAAAGGAGCTGGAACTTCATATAATATAGTAAAAGTATTATCATTAAATACACAATTAACTATAATTGGTGAAGATGGAAAATGGTATAAAGTAAAAACTGGAAATACTACAGGATATGTTTCAAAAGAATTTGTATCAGACTCAAAAGTTGTGACAACAAGAAGTAATTCTGTTTCAAGAACAGAAAACAAGACAACGCAAAAAGTTGAAACAACAACAGAAAAAAATACATCTAAAGAAGATACAAAAGTATCTACAAGTAATAATACAACCAAAGATGATAATACAACAATAAAAGGTACTGATATTGTTGCATACGCGAAAAAATATTTAGGATATAAATATGTGTATGGCGGGGACGGATCAAATGGAACTTTTGATTGTTCAGGATATACAATGTACGTATATAAGCATTTTGGAATCAATATTCCACATGGAGCAAATTCTCAGTACAGATGTGGAAAAGGAAAGAAAATTACTAAATACAGTGAATTGCAAGTTGGAGATATAGTCTTTTTGACTGATTATGAAACGGGAAAAGGGATAGGACATTGTGGAATATATCTTGGAAATGATAATTTTATTCATGCATCAACAACATGTTATGCGGTTGAAATATCAAGTTTTAAAACGATTTATAAAGGAAGATTTTATTCAGCATTAAGACTAATTTAATAGGGGCACTATATAGAAAGGTTGAAAATGAGACCAGGTTGTATTGCCGCTATTGGAGCAATTTTAGGAATTATAATAGGGCTATACTTAAAAAGTATAGCTCTTTTATTGTGTGTAGGATTTATAATTATTATTTATATAAAACATAATAAAAACATAAGAATTTTAATGTTTTTTATAATAATATTTAGTGTTTATGTTTGCTATTTAGAAAACAATTACTTAGAAATAAAAAAGACATATAATAAACAACAAATAAGAATACAGGGTATTATTATATCAAATGGTAATCAAAAGAAATATAAAACACAATATAAAATTCGAGTAGTGAAAACATATAATTTCAAAACTGGAGAAGTAAAAAGAAAAAAGTTTAATCTTATTTGTGATGTGAAAGGAAATAAAGAGTATATAGGATTAAAATTTGGAGATGAAATAACTTTTAATTCTAGTTTTGAAGCACCATATACTGAGAGAAATGAAGGGGGATTTGATTATAGTAGTTATTTGAAAACTAAAAAAATTTGTGGAACTGTCAGTACTAAAAAAGAAGAAATAAAAATATTAGGGAGAGATAATGTTAATATTTTTAGTAAATTCATAAATGATTTTAGAAGTGGTTTAATAAATAGAATATATAAAATTTTGCCGGAAGAAGAGGCTGGATTATGTGCATGTTTACTTTTAGGAGAAAAAGCTGGAATAAGTAGTGAGACAGAATTGTATTTTAGAGAGGCAAGCTTATCACATACACTTGCAATTTCTGGAGCACATATATCATACATATTATTAGGCTTTTCAACTTTTTTATCTTGTTTAAAAATACACAAGAGGTGGGCAAGATATTGTATATGCATACTTTTAGTGTGCTTTATGTTTTTGGCAGGTTGTACTCCTTCTGTATCGAGAGCATGTATAATGACAATATTAAACCTAATTGCCGAGATTTTGTTTATAAAATCAGATACATTTAATAATTTGGGAATAAGTGCACTTGTAATATTAATATTTAATCCATATTCATTATTTGATATTGGATTTCAACTTTCATTTGGAGGTACTATTGGTATAGTTATATTTGTAGAATTATTATACAATATTAGATTAAAGCTAAAAGGTATTACTAAGAAAAAAGAGTCGACAAAGAAAGAAAAGAAGAAAACAACAAAAAAATATAGTGAATGTGAATATAAAACATTAATATATATAGAACAAACCACTATAATGTCTTTAGCAGCTAATATAGTTATAATACCAATTATGGCTTACCATTTTAACACTATATCGTTAACATTTATAATATCAAATTTACTTGCAACGCCTATAATGGGAATATGTTTGATTTTAGGGATGATTTTCTGTGTTTCACTAATTATTGAGCCGATTGCCTATGTAGTTGCTTTTTTATTAAAGCCATTATTAAAAATATTTATTTTCATTGCAGAGATTTCAAGCAAAATACCTTTAACTAAATTTTTAATACCAACGCCAAAAATTTGGCAAATTATAATTTATTATTTGATTATTATAATGTATTTTTTTAAAGAAGATATCCTAAAAATATACCCAATATTAAAAAACAAATATAAAAAAATAATTATTTTGCTTATATTTTTTATTATATTACCTTATATATTTACAATCTTGCCAACTAATAAGCTAACAATTAATTTTATAGATGTTGGACAAGGAGATAGTACACTTATTACAACACCATCTAAAAAGAAAATTATTATTGATGGTGGAGGAAGTGAATTTGCAACATTTGATGTTGGAAAACAAACTTTATTACCATATTTATTAAATAAATCAATTCTGAATGTAGATTATTTATTATTTACACATTTTGATTCAGATCATTGCCAAGGATTATTCACAATTTTGGAAAATATAAGAGTAAAAAATGTAATTATAGGAGAACAAGGCAAAGATTCAGAAAACTTTGATAAATTTTTAAAATTAATAGATTCAAAACATACAAATGTTATTAAAGTTAAAGCAGGTGACAAGATTGTAATTGATAAATATTGCAATTTAGAGATTGTATTTCCTGATAGTGACCTAATAAAGCAAAATATTTTAAATAATAATTCAATTGTTAGTAAATTTAATTTTCAAAAGTGTAGCATATTATTTACTGGAGATATAGAAAAGGTTGCTGAAGAGAAGATAATAAGGAAATATAAAGAAACAGAAAAATTAAAATCAAATATATTAAAGGTTGCACATCATGGCTCAAAAAGTTCCTCAATACAACAGTTTTTGGAAATGGTTAAACCAGAAATAGCACTTATTGGAGTTGGAGAAAAAAATACTTTTGGACATCCGAATGGTGAAGTTTTAGAAAGACTAAATGAATTGCGGTTGTGAAATATATAGGACAGATTTACATGGAGAGATAACTATTACAATAAAGAATGGCAAAGTAAATGTGAATAAAAGGCTAGATATTGAAAAATAACTAAAAAGTAGTATAATATATTGGAAAAATAAAAAAGGAAGAAAAAGATGTTATCAAAATATTCAAACCAAATAAATGAAATTAAAGAAGAAGAAATACAAGAAGCAGCTGATGAAATTATAAAGGGAAATTTAGTATTGTTTCCAACAGAAACAGTATATGGAATAGGTGCTAATGCATTAGATGCAAATGCTGTAAAAAAGATATTTGAGGCAAAAGGTAGAGCACAGGATAATCCTTTAATTGTACATGTTTCTGATATAAAGATGGTGGAAGAAATAGTTGAAGAAATAACGGATTTAGAGAGAAAATTAATTGAAAATTTTTGGCCAGGTCCCCTTACTATAATATTTAAACGTAAAAGTAATGAGATAATTCCAAATGTTGTAACAGCAAATTTAGACACAGTAGGAATTAGAATGCCAAGCAATTTAATTGCCAAAAAGCTGATTGAAAAATCAGGAGTTCCAATTGCAGCTCCTAGTGCAAATGTTTCTGGAAAACCTAGTGGAACAAATGTAGATGATATTATTGAAGAACTTGATGGTAAAGTAGAGTATATTTTAGATGGAGGTTCAACTGACATAGGTTTAGAGTCAACAGTTATTAAAGTTGATGAGGAAAACATTAATATACTTAGACCAGGAAAAATAACAAAAGAACAATTGGAAACAGTTGCAAATCAGGTTAAAGTTGACAAAAATGTATTAGGACAAGTTAAAAAGGATGAAGTTGTTTCATCACCTGGAATGAAATATAAACATTATGCACCAAATACAAAGTGTGTAATGGTATATAGCAAAAACGCTGATAAAATGATTGAAAAGATAAATGAAATTACTGAGCAGAATGAAAATGTTTTAGTTTTAGCAAAAGGTGAGCATATAGATAGATATATTTCAAAACATAAGTGGAATATGGGAAGTTCTTTAGATGAAGTGGCACAAAATATATTTACTTTTTTGAGAAGAGCAGATAAAGAGAATGTTGATTTAATAATAATTGAAGGTGTCGGAAATGAAGGACTAGGACTTGCTATTACAAATCGATTAATTCGTGCATCTGCATATAATTATATAGTTATCTGATTACAAATTGTATTAAAAATGAATAAAATTTCCAGAAAATTTCATACTAATATTAAATATAAAAAAAGGATTGATATAGTATGAAAAAAGGATGGATTATTGCATTAGCAGTTTTTTTATTATTAATAGGTGTTGCAGTAGGAATTTCAGTATACAATAAAGGCAAAACTGATGAAATAAATATTGTAGAAAATAAAAGATTAGCAGATGAAGTTGAGAATATAATTTATACATCCGCAACTGAGGAAAAGATATCACCAAATGCAAAGATATTAAAAAAAAGGTATTTCATAGGATGTGATCATTTATTAAAGGAAACAGAAGAAGTACCAGAAGAGCTAATTAATAAAAATAAAAGTGAAACTGAAAAATATTATAAAGGTTGGGATGTAGATAGTTTTTCATCAAATGAAGTAACTATTTATAAGCAGGAAGAAGGATTTTGCGACCAACATTATTTAATTAAAGAACATAATGGTGTTTTAGGAATTTATACAATAGATGAAAACGGAAAATTGCAACTAAAAGAAGATACTGAAATTCAAACAAGATATTTAACAGATGTAGATTTAGAAAAGGTAAAAACAGGAATAGAGGCTATTGGAAATACAGAACTTAATAGTGTATTAGAGGACTTTGAATAAAAAATAGATGAGATTATTTCTCATCTATTTTTAAATTTTCCTTTTTTAGATATCCTTGTTTATAAAATGTAATATAGTACATAACAAGAGAGAATATAGTAGCAGCTAAAGCAAGATAGTAAATCCATAAATCGAAATGGGGTAGTGGAGAAATAGTATTTGTTGGAACTTCAGCAATATTATTCCATGATGTAATTATAAACGAACATACAATTGCTATATAGAATAATACTGTTGCAAGTTTTCCAAACCATCTACTAGAAACTACTAGCTCTTTACCATAAAGGAAAGAAGCACCTGCTAGCATAGCTGATTCTTTTAATGCAACTACAATAATAATCCAAAAAGGAATAACACCTTTAAATGTAATTGTTAAAAGTACAGCAAGTTGAGTAGCTTTATCAGCTAATGGATCTATTAACTTTCCAAAGTTTGTTATAAAATTAAATTTTCGTGCAATCCATCCATCTAAAATATCAGTTAATCCAGATACTGTAAGTAGTATTAGTGCAGTAATATATTGCTCTTTTACTATAAAATAAATAATAAAGGGTATTAAAAAAAATCTTGCTACTGTTAATATATTGGGTATATGTTTTGCCATAAAAATATCTCCTATTTTTCTACATTAAATTTTAAATGATCTTCTTCTAAAGAAACAGATATTGTATCACCATTTTGCAATTCAGAACGTAATATCATATCTGATAGTTCATCTTCAAGATACCTTTGAATAGCTCTTCTTAAAGGTCGAGCACCATATTTTATATCAGTACCTTTGTCTAACAAGAATTTCTTTGCTTCAGCAGAAATATTTAGAATAATATTTTTATCTGCTAATATTTTCTGCGTATCATTAAGCATTAAATCAACAATTTGTAGTAATTGATTATTGTTTAATTGTTCAAAAACAACAATTTCATCAACGCGATTTAAAAATTCTGGTCTAAAGGTTTCTTTTAAACTATCAATAACCTTATCCTGATTAACTCTAGTACCTCCGAATCCTATTGAATTTGTATTTTGATTAGAGCCTGCATTTGATGTCATAATAATAATTGTATTTTCAAAATTTATTGTATTTCCTTGGCTGTCTGTTAGACGACCATCGTCTAATACTTGCAATAAAATATTAAAGACATCAGGATGTGCTTTTTCTATTTCATCAAGTAATACAATAGAATAAGGATTACGTTTTACTTTTTCAGTTAATTGACCTGCATCATCATAACCAACATATCCAGGAGGTGAACCAATTAATTTTGATGTAGAATGACTTTCCATATATTCTGACATATCTACACGAATTATTGAGTTTTCATTTCCAAACATTTCGTAAGCTAATGACTTGGCTAATTCTGTTTTACCAACTCCTGTAGGACCAACAAATATAAAAGATGGTGGCCTTTTAGTGCTTTTTAAACCAGCACGATTACGACGAATTGCTCTTGAAACAGCTTCTACAGCTTTTTCTTGGCCGATTACTCTTTTATGCAAATTTAACTCTAAATTTAATAATTTTTGAGTTTCAGCCTCAGTAATTTTCTTAACAGGAATTTTAGTCCAACTTTCTACAACTTCTGCAATATCTTGAATTGTCAAATTTTTTAATTTCATTTTGTCATTTAAATTATCAATTTGTTCAATCAAACTACATTCTTTAGCCTTTAATTCTGCAGCCTTCTTGTAATCTTCTGTTGAGTCTGCGAGAGCAGCTTCTTCTTTTTCCTCTTGAACAGCCTTTAATTGTCCCTTCAATATTTCTAATTGATATAAATCTTTATTGTTTAAATTAATTCTTGAGCAAGCCTCGTCTAAAATATCAATTGCTTTGTCTGGTAAAAATCTATCATGAATATATTTTTCAGACATAATAACAGCTTGTTTTATTACGTCATTTGAAATTTTAACTTTATGATAATCCTCATAATATTTTTTTATTCCTTCTAGAATATTAATAGAATCGGTAATAGAAGGTTCTTCAACTATTACAGGTTGAAATCTTCTTTCAAGAGCACTATCTTTTTCAATATATTTGCGATATTCTTTTAAAGTTGTTGTTCCAATTAATTGTACTTCTCCAGTTGAAAGAGATGGTTTTAGAATATTTGCTGCATTCATAGAATGCTCGGCATCACCGGCGCCAATGATGTTATGAATTTCATCTATTACTAGAATGATATTACCTAATGATTTACATTCTTCAATAATAGATTTCATACGTGCTTCAAATTGACCTCTAAATTGTGTTCCGGCAACAACTGCAGTCATATCTAATAAATAAACTTCTTTATTTAACAACTTAGCAGGTACATTACCATTTGCTATTTTAATTGCTAATCCTTGAGCAATTGCAGTTTTACCAACACCAGGTTCTCCTATTAAACATGGATTGTTTTTACTACGACGATTTAGAATTTGAGTCATTCGTTGTATTTCTTTATCTCTACCAATAACCATATCTAATTGACCATTTTTAGCTTTTTGAGTTAAATTAGTCCCATAGGTTTCTAGTGCTTTTTTACGTTTATCTTTTTTCTTTTCTACTTTTACTTTCTTCTTTTCACTTGAACTTCCAGCTGATTCATCTTGGCTTTCACCGAACATATTTGAAAATATTGAACCTAATGGAATTGCGGCTCCAAATATTGGAGTACCTTGTTCCATTTTTTCTATATCTTCAGGATCCATATCCTCCATTTGTTCAGAAAGAGAATTTAAATCCATATTTTCGGCTAAATTGCTTACAATGTTTTCTATTTGTTTTGTCATATTATTCATATCTTTTTCGCTCAGATTTTTCAATGGATTAATTCCTTGTTTTTGAGCACACTCAAGACAATAGCCTTTAGAAATAGATTTACCATTCTCATCTTTTTTGTTTAAAAATATAACTGCTGGATTTTTTCCACATACTGAACATAATTCCATAAATTTATATAAACTCCATTCTTTTATTGTAAAAAATACATAATATATAATACATTAAATTAATAAAGAAGTCAATGGAAAAACAGCTGAAAACACTATAAAATAGATGAGGATATTAAGCTAAAATACTGCACAAAAAAACTTTATCTAAAATACTAGATTTTTACTCTAAAATGAGGTAATATAAATAAAGAGAGACTGAAGGAGAAGTAATATGAAAAATCAAAAAATAATATTTATCTTAGTAGGTGCTTTTTGTGTATTTGCACTAATAGCAGGAATTTATACACAATTTTTTGTTGGAAATAAAGGTAGTGATTACACCCAAAATCCAACAGACAATATAAGTGGAGATTCGAGACCAAAAACTCAAGAAGAAATAAAAAATCAATTAAAAAGTTTGTTTACAAATGACTTTATAAATAATAGTACTTATGAGGTGCAAAAAGCAAACGATTCAAAAGATATAGTATATTCAGCTTATGATATACAGAAAAAAGAAGAATTATATGAAGTAGATATACATCTTCCTGTTATAAATATTTCTGGAGATGTTCCAGCAAGCTTTAACAAAATAACTCAAAGTGTTTTTGCTGATGAAGCATCAAAAATATTAAACAAAAAATATACTGAAAAAGTTATTTATGATGTTAACTACATTTCATACATAAATGATAATATATTATCACTAGCAATAAAATCTACATTGAAACGTGGAAATAATCCACAAAGAGAAATAATACAAACATATAATTACAATTTGGAGACTGGCGAAAAGGTAGAATTAGTGGATGTATTGACAAAAAGAAATATAGTTCAAAGCGAATGTCAGAATAAAATAAATCAAGTTGTTAGTAAGGCACAAGAAGAAGCACAAATATTAGTTAAATCTGGATACCAAGTGTATAATAGGGATTTATCAAATAGTATATATCAACTTTCAAATATATCAAATTTCTTTTTAGGTAGTACAGGAGAATTATATATAATTTTTGCTTATGGAAATCAAAATTTTACAGCTGAAATGGATGTTGTATTATACGAATAATGAGAGGAATATTAAATGACAAAAAATCTGCTTATAACAGAAAAACCATCTGTTGCTACAGAATTTGCAAAAGTACTAAAATGTGGTGGCAACAGAAGGGATGGATATATAGAGTCTGACAATTGGATTATTACTTGGTGTGTAGGACATTTGGTTACGATGAGTTATCCAGAAAAATATGATGAAAATTTAAAATTCTGGAGATTAGATACATTACCTTTTATGCCAAAAGAATACAAATATGAAGTGATTCCAGGTGTAGAAAAGCAATTTAATATAGTAAAAAGCCTACTTCAAAGAGAAGATGTAGGCTGTATTTATGTTGCGACCGACTCTGGGCGTGAGGGCGAATATATATATAGGCTAGTAGAAAAGCAAGTGCGGAGTTAAAGAAAAACAGAGAAAAAGAGTATGGATTGATTCACAGACTGAAGAAGAAATAAATCGAGGAATAAAAGAAGCAAAAGATTTATGTGAATATGATAGTTTATGTGATTCAGCATACTTAAGAGCAAAAGAAGATTATTTGATTGGTATAAATTTTTCGAGACTTTTATCAATTATATATGGAAAAAGAATGGCAAAAGATATTGGAGAAGAAAAGATATCCATTTCTGTTGGTAGAGTTATGACTTGTGTACTTGGAATGATAGTTCAAAGAGAAAGAGAAATCAGAAATTTTGTAAAGATACCATATTATAGAATAATAGGAAAATTTGGAGATAATGATTCTTCATTTGATGCTGAATGGAAAGTAACAGAAAAATCAAAAATGTGGGAATCACCTAAATTATATAATGAAAATGGATTTAAAAAAGAAAATGACGGAAAAGATTTTATATTATCTTTAAAAGATAAAAAAGCAATAATAACAGAAGTTAAAAAAACAAAAACAAAAGAAAATGCACCATTATTATTTAATTTAGCAGAAATACAAAACGAATCAACGAAAAGATTTAAAATAAAACCTGACCAAACACTTGAAATTATTCAGAATTTATATGAGAAAAAATTAGTAACATATCCGAGAACAGATGCAAGAGTTTTATCAACTGCTGTGGCAAAAGTAATTTCAAAGAATCTTAATGGAATAGCAAAAGGACTTAAAGATGAAGAAATTCAAACATATATAAACAAAATGATAAATGAAAAATATTCTACTGATTTAATAAAAACAAAGTATGTAAATGACAGTAAAATAACTGATCACTATGCAATTATACCAACTGGACAAGGATTTGAAAATTATAATTCTTTACCAGACTTACAAAAACAAATGTATAAATTAATAGTAAAAAGGTTTTTAAGTATATTTTATCCACCAGCAGAATATAGTAAAATAGCTGTAACGATAGAAGTAGAAAATGAACAATTTTCTGCAAATGGAAAAGTATGTGAAAATTTGGGATATTTAGAAGTAGCAAAAAATGAACCAAAAAAAGAATCTAAAAATTTAGAAGAACAACCTGAAGAACAAAATAACTTGGAAATATTAAAAAAACTAAAAAAAGGTGAAGAAATAGAAGTAATTAATTATGAAACAAAAACATCTGAAACATCACCTCCAAGTAGGTATAATTCTGGGTCTATGATACTTGCTATGGAAAATGCGGGAAAATTGATTGAAGAAGAAGAACTGAGAGAGCAAATTAAGGGAGCAGGAATTGGTACTAGTGCAACAAGAGCAGAAATTATGAAAAAATTAGAAAGAATAGGGTATATTGCAATAAATAGTAAAACACAAATTATAACTCCAACAGACAAAGGAGAAAAAATATATGACGTGGTTTTTATGTCAATGCCAGATATGCTAAATCCTAAATTGACAGCAAGCTGGGAAAAGGGGCTAGAAATGGTATCAAGTAAGCAAATTAAACCAGATGAATTTATGACAAAGTTGGAGGCATATATAAACAGTAAAATCAATAAATTAGTTATAAAAAGATAGAGAGCTTTAAAGAGTTCTCTATCTTTTTAATGTATTCACACTTTATGAAAACTATACATAATATATAGCAAAAATTAAATGAAAGGGTGAATAAGATGTCTAGTTACATAATAGAAGGCGGTAAAAGACTGGCAGGAGAAGTTAAAGTTTCTGGTTCTAAAAATGCCTCTTTACCAATTATAGCAGCCAGCATATTAAATCCGGGAATTACAAGATTATACAATATTCCCAATATACATGATACACAAATTACTTTAGAAATATTAAGATACTTAGGGTGTAAAGTAAAAAAACATAACGGAAAAATAGAAATAAACAGTAAAAATATTACCAAAAGAGAAATACCAGAACACCTTATGAATCAAATGCGTTCAACAGTTGTTTTAGCAGGCGCGATACTTGGAAGGTTTAAAGAAGCAAAATTTTCTTATCCAGGGGATTGCGATATTTGGTGGATACATCGGACAAGTTTAAGATAAATGAGTGGATACAAGAAATAAAATAAAAATATTAATAAGCTTTAAAAGTAAAATTTTAAGGCTTATTTTTTTGACTTTAGAACTATACCAAAGTTTATTTTAAAAGCCACAAAGTCGAATATGATGCGAAAGGAGATGTAGAAAATATGGCAACACAAAGATTAAAAGGACTATGGATACCAGCAGAAATTTTATTAAATGAAGAACTAACAGATAAAGAAAAAATAATATTATCAATGATTTTATATTTAAGTGATGAAGCAGGAAGTTGTTTTGCAAGTAATCAATATATAGCGAGTATTGTAAAGGTAAGTACAAATAGAGTTTCAAAAATAATAAGTTCATTAAAAAATAGGAAATATATCCAAGTGAACTTAAAATATAAAAAAGAAAGTAAAGAAATAGAACAAAGACAAATAATACCTATTGTCCAAATGAACAATGGGTGTAGTCAAAATAAACGAGAGAGTATTGGAAAAGATAACAATACAGATAGTCAAAAACAACTATATCCTATTGGTGAAAATAATAAAGATATAATAAATAATATAAAAAATAAAAATAATTATAATAATGAACCACATATCCAAAAGAATAGTAAAGCTAACCTTGAACAGCGAGATTATACTGGCTTTGACTTTACTAAATTATATGCAAATGCAAGTGCTTTTCTATAACATGATACATTTGCATATATAAAATCAGTTACTATAGCAGAAATGCTAAGTGGTAACTGATTTTTTTATCCTAAAATTGCAAATAGCAAATTTAGGATAAATCATAAAAATACGATGAAGTATTTTTATGAAAAAAGGGGTGTGGGGATTGAAAATCCCTGCCATACGGACAAACTTGTTTGTCTAGTATGTTAGACATTCAAAGAATAGCTTTAGCAAAGAGAAAGGAGAAATTAGAATATGAGTTATGCAATAGTAAGAAATGAAAAATTAACAAGAGATGAAGCAAAAGGAAGATATGTTCACAATGAAAGAAAAACAAGAGGGCATACAAATAAGGATATTAATCCAGAAAGAACACATTTAAATTATTACTTTAAGAAAAATGAGTTAAGTTATATAAAAGAATTTGATAAATTGAGAAAAGAGAAAGATTTAAAAGGACATATAAAAAGCAATAGTATTATAATGTGTGAAATGCTATTCACATCAGATAAAGAGTTCTTTAATAATATTGGAGATAAAGAAACAAAAAGATATTTTGAAGAAAGTTATAAATTCGTATGTAATTACAAAAATCTAGGAGAAGGAAATATATTATCAGCAGTAGTACATTTAGATGAAGGTGTTCCTCATATGCATTTAATTTTTACTCCAGTAGTACATACAAAAGATAAGGAAGGAAACGATATAGATAAAGTGTGTAGCAGAGATTTTTGGAAAGGTAGAGATAGTTACAGAATTTTGCAAAATAATTTTTATGATTACATTACTTCAAAAGGATTTGAATTAGATAGAGGAATAGAGGAAGAAGAAACAGGAGCAAAACACGAGAAAATAGAAGATTTAAAGAAATTAACTAATTTTGAAAATACTAAAAAAGTATTAGATAATATAAAACTAGAATTGCCAGATGTACCTGATATAAATGATATTAGAATTATAAAACTAAATAGGGAAAAAGTTGAAAATGAAATTATAAAACCAAAAGACAAATTAATTAATGAATTGTACCAAGATAATAAGAATCTATACAGGGAATTATCAAAACAAGTTAATTTAGTTGATAAAGCAACAAAATATGAAAAAGAAAGAAAAAGAATAATGTATGACGATGAAGAATTGCATAATGAAGTTGATAAAATTAAGTCAGAATATAAGAAAAAAGAATTTGATATGGAATGGGAATACACTAATAGAATAAATAAACTAGAAAAAGAAAATAATTTTTTACACAAAGTAGTAGATAGATTTAAAGAAACTATTGATAAATTTATAACTTGGATTTGCAAGAAGTTTGATATAGGTGCAGAAAATAACTTGATTAGAGATTTTGAAAGAGAAAATAATACTTTGTTAGATGCTGAAAAACAAATAAAACATGAAGAAAGAGAAAAAGACTTAGAAATGGAAATGTAGCAAATAGGTGGTAATGACATTATTTTAACTATTGAAAATTTTTTACTTTTATGATATATATATTTTGAGATATATTATAAAAAAATAGATTTGGACAATAAAAATTCAAAGAAAGGAAAAGTTGATATAGATATTATGAAAATATTAACAGAGGAAGAAAAGAAAAATTTTTTAGAGTGGTCTGAAGGGAATAAATATTTATATGAATTACTTTGTGCGTGTTGGGAAAATGAAATACCAACTCATGCATCATGTGGAGGTCATGAAGAAGGTGTTGGAGAACCATATCTAAGTATAATTATCAACGATAATTCTATTCCATTTATAGAAAGTATATTAGGTCAAATCCAGGATATGCAAAATATTGAAGTATCTGCTAATGTAAGACATTCGGGGAATGGACAACTATATGATGATGAGGCGTTAAGACGTATAAAGTTTTCCTCTAAAAAATATAATTGTTGCGAATTGTTTTATAAAATGAAAAAGGGAATTGAATATAAAGCTAAAAAAGAAAAGCTTACTTCAAAAGCAGAAAGATTTTTAGAACGAGTAAAAAAATTAAAAGAAACTAGCAGAGAAGAATTACAAGAAGATGTAAACAATAATATAGGTGTTGGTAGTACTTTTTCTACGAAAACACAAGAATTTATTGACTATGAAAACAGCAAAAAAATGGTAAGAAACAGCAAAATAATAAAATTCTTAAGAAAAGTGTTACCATTTAATAAAGCAAATAAGACAAAATATGAACAATTACAACAAAAATATGGATTTTTACAGAAAGAATATTCAGGAGAGCGAACTACACAAATGGAGCAATATAGAATTGAAAATTCAAATAGTGAAATAGAAAGAAATGCTATTTTACAAAATGGTGGTACCGTTAAAGCAAATGGAGAGATTAAAAAGAGCAAAGAACAAGAAGATGGTGGAAGGTAAAGGATAGTAAATATGAAATTATCGGAGTATTGCGATAAAAAAGAAGCTTTATGGAATGAAAAAGAAGAAGAAAAAGTAGAAAAATTAATTAAATATATAAACGATAATATAAATGATGATTTATTTAAAATTGCAAATACAAACGATAGTATAGAAGTATTTAATAAATTAAAAGTATGGCTTTTTAAATTCTATAATAAACAATTATTAGATGGATTAAACTATATTGGGGCAGATTATGCAAGATTAAAAAAAAGCTTAATATATTCATTAATATTAGGAGTTACTAGAAATAAATCAAATACAGATTTATTATATGATGTTTTAAAATCAGCTAATATTATAGAAAAAATGCTTGTATATGATGATGGTACTTATGAAATTATTTCAAAAGACTTTGGAAAGATGCAATTTATAAAAGCAGAAGATAGCTTTATAAATGATAAAGAAACATTAGATTTTATAAACAAATTAGGAGATAAAATTCAAGATGGATGCCACGAAATTTCATTTTATTTAATAGAAAAATATGAAATATTTAAAGCAGTAACATCAATATGTAAAAAAGGTATAGATAATAGTTATTATCACTCATTTATACTTGATGATGAAAATAATGTTATAGATTTTACTGCTAATGTTATTATGCCAAAAGAAGAATACTATTTATTACAAGAAGTTAATGAATTGAATTGCATAAATTATAAAGAATATTTAGCAGAAAAAGATAATTCTATAAAGTTTGATGAAAGTAAAACATTATATAATCTTTTAAGAAATGCAGTATATAAACAATATTTAGAAGAAAAGAAATAGTGGATTAATAATATTTAACTAGGAGGTGGATTCACTTCAAATATGGAGTCTACAGATTATATTAAATATGTAAGAGAAAAATTGCACGAAAAAGGCATTAATTTGGAAACTCAAGATTATGTTATAGAATATATAGAGATGAATCAAAGATTATTTGGTAGTTTTTTAGATATTAGCAAAGTTATAGATAGAATAGTACGTAATCTGAATCATAATGTTAAAGCTTTTCCTGGCATAAGGAGTATAGCAAAAAAAGACGGTTCATGGAATGCATATGAACATACAATTTATACTAATCCATTAAGAAATTTATCAAAAAAAGGAAAAAGAATCAAGGCTATAATTATGCATGAATTAGATCACTGCGCAACTACAACATATAGAGATATAGGAGATGAAGAAAAGGAAAGATATATTGCAAAATGTTTAAATAATAGCAGTTCTTTATTAAAAAGAAAGAAATTAGAACAGTATTTAAATAAACATCTTAGAGAAACTAATGGAAAATTTCCGATTGTTGGAATAAGAGATGATAGCCAATTAGACTATCTTAACGGATTAAATGAAGGAATAACAGAATATAAAAATGAAAAATATTGTAAATTTTTAGGAATTAAGCCTCAAGGAAGTTATATAATCGAAAAAACGGTTGCACAATTTATTGCAGAAACAATTGGAAAAGAAGAATTAATAAGTATGCATTTTAATAATGACTATGAAGGAATTAGAAATGCTTTTAAATTAGAAACTGGAAAAGATTTAGGCTCATTAGTTACTAGAATGAATTTTATTATTTTTCAAATGGAATTATCATCAGTTCCATTGCTTGTAGCTAAAAGAGAAATAATAAAAGAATTTAATAATTATAGAGTTGAAACGAAACATGAAGAGAGAAAAGATGATACAGATAGAACAGAAAAAACATCTAGGGGAACTACAACAGATTCTTTAGTAAAGGCTTATGCAGATGTTATAATCAATGATGAAGATGTTAAAGGAGCTCATGAAACAATAAAAAGAACAAAAGCAGAGAGAGAACAAGCCCAAAATAAAGGAAAAGAGAATAGTTTTGATGGGAGACAATAAAAAATGAATGTAGGTACTCAAGAAATGTATTCTGAAGTATATAGTATATTGAATTTATTAGGAAGTAGTTATATTACAAAATTACCTAAAAGTCTATTCAAGATGATAGAAGAAGAAAAGTCTAGTACGTATAATCCACAATATAGTGAAGATCAAAGCTTGAGTGAGCAAAATATAAAACGAGAATCATTATCTATGATAGCATTATTCCACTTAAATTATTGGTGTAACTCTGATGAAGAGAAAGAGCAACTGAAACAATTGTTCAAAAATAATGAAGAAAAGCATCAAGCAGAGATTAGAGAAAAATATAATCCAGATAATTTATTCAAGAACAATAAACAAGAAACTATACAAGAAGCAAATGTTAATTCTAATAATCTAGCTATTGTAGAATATAAAGAATCTATCTTAAAAAAATTTATTAATAAAATAAAGAGTTTACTTCATTTAGGATAAGGAGCAATTTGAATATGGAAAAGAAATATGTAAGAGTTATGGATGGACTAAAATCAAATGCAGGTGGATTTGAATATAAATTAAATGAAACTAATATAGCAAATGTATGGAATCCAAATACATATAATCCTAAAGAAATGGGAGGTTTTAATTTCTCAACTACTGATAAAATATTAAGATGGTTACATAGGGGAGATACTATCTATGATGTTATAATACCAGATGATGCAGAAGTTATTTTATGTGATCCAGATAAAGGTGTATATAGAGCAAATAAAATAATAGTAAGTAATCCACAAAAAATCACTGATGAAATGGTTATGGAATTTTACAAAATAAACAACTTATCAAGCAAAGTTATTTATCAATGTCTAGTAACTCTTTTATATAAAAATAGAATAAATATAGCAAAATATATTATTAATGATTATATTACTATAGACAATATTGAAGATGCTATCCAAGAATTTGAAAACTATGTAAGCAAGGAAAATTTTGAATATAGTAAATTATCTAGTGATGAAAGAGAGATATACGATCTTTTGAAAAGTATTGAAGAAAAATAGATTTATAAAAAACAAGAAAAATTTGGGAAAAAAATCAAAAATAGAAAGTCAATGTATGGCTTTCTATTTTTGATATAGTTAATTTAAAAATATGATTGGCATAATTTTCGCAATTCATTTTTAAATTCTTCAATTTGGCTATCATCAAAGCTATCTCTTAATTCAATAGCTTTTTTTGACCATTGTTTAAATTGTTTCTCTGTAAATTTTTTAGGATGGCTATAATGTCTGCCATATATTTTTTTATATTCTTTTTTGTATTCCTTTAGAATATCACTATTTTCAACCTTTTCTTTATGCTTATTTGTAGCACCAATTTCCCTGCAAGTTTTACCAGTATCTAAATATAAATTATTACAATATTTTTGGTCATTTCTTGCTTTTTGATATGGATTATTATTAGCTGTTGCAGGTATAAATAATCTCCCACAATTTTCACATTTATTGATAACAAAGTTATTTTGAATAACTTTAAATAATTCAAAAAATATCTGTTCTTCTACACTTTCTAATTCATAAACTTCTTCTGCAACAATATTTTTTTCTTTTATAATATCCACTATTTTATCTACATCTAATTTTCTTTCTTCTCTTGATAATTCCGTATCACATATATATTTTATTTTAAATTTAGTATCTAAAAATAAAGCATGTGCAGGTTTAGTGTTAAAATAATGCAAGTCAAAAACTCTTTTTGTTTCATATAAAAATAGTTTTTCTGGAACACTTAAATTTCTAACAAGAGAATTATTAGAGTATTTACTTATTAATTCTAATCTTTCTTTTAAATCAGTTTTTTTCTCAATAAGATTTTCAATTAACAAATCTCTGATAGTTTCAAAAAACTTCATATATTCATTATGTTTTTTATTTGATACCTTTTTAATTTCTTTATTCCATTTAATAAGTAAGATTTCTGGGGTATATTCATCTTCTTCTAATTCTCTAAAAAATTCATCAGGATAATATTTTTCATCTTCAATGAAGACACCAATTTGAGATTTAAATAAAAGGTCTGTTCTAAATGTTTTAGTATTATATGTTTTAACAATTATATCTATTAGTACTTGTGTATAAAAGTGAGTATATGGAGAAAAGTTTAAACACGCTCTAACTATTTGAAACATTTTCAAGAAACAATCATATTTTTCTTCTTCGGAATCAGTTTCTTTAGCATAGCATACAAGTTCTATTAATTGTGTGTATATCGCTTTTAGTTTTTCAAATTTTTGATGGCTCATAATAGCAAATTCATATAATTTATCCCCAATATTATATTCAAAATCGTGAATAGCACCAAAATATTCTCCGTTATTTTTTAAAATAATTTTATTACCTTTAATTGTGAAGTTACTTATCATATCTGTATTTCCTCCATTTTAAAAATAGAATATGGATATTTCGATTTTCAACTTATCTATAGACTTTGTAAAAAATGTTTACAACAGTATTTTAGCATCCTATAATAATTTTATCAAGATGGAAAATAGAAATTTTTAATAACTATTTTCTATCGATTGCACATTGAAAATTGAATAGTAAGCTGCAAGTACAGATAATGATACTTTCGTCTGGCTAACGTGATGTGAAGGGGCGATTCACTAAAGGTGGAATGAGGGCAAATCTCATATGGGTAAAATACCACTTGTAGTTTTAGTAATAAGGACAAAAAGTTCTTGAATATAAATTAGAGGAAAGGTAGGTGAATACTCTGGAAAAGGCAAATAATAAAAAAAATACAAATACCAAAGATAAACTACCATTTGCAGTATTTATTTGTCCAAAATCTAATGTTGGGGAATTAGAGGATTATAAACAGATATTCACCGACATTATCTCTGATAGAATAAAAGAAAAATACAAATAAACAAAACAAAAATTCGCTAAAAAGTATTGTAAAAAAATAGAAATTATGTTATAAATAATAACAATAAAGTATACAAAGAATGTATATACTTCAAAGAAAGGACGAGTTATATATGGAAAAAGATTTAATAAATAAAACTGAAAAAGATTTCGAGAGTATTAAGCATATAGATGAAAATGGAGTCGAATTTTGGTATGCAAGAGAACTGATGATAGTATTAGAATATAAACAGTGGAGACGATTCGAACAAGTAATCGAAAGAGCAAAGGAAGCTTGCAAAAATAGCAATATCAGCATTGATGACCATTTTGCCGACGTTGGCAAAATCGTGAGAGCAGGAGCTACCAATAAAGATATAGGAGATATAAAATTAACTAGATATGCTTGCTATCTTATAGCACAAAATGGAGATAGTAGAAAAAAAGCAATAGCACTTGCTCAAACATATTTTGCAGTTCAAACTAGAAAACAAGAAATAACAAGACAAGAATATGAACAATTAAGTGAAGACGAAAAGAGATTATATACAAGACAAAATGTAAAAGATAAAAACAAATATCTATTTGATACTGCAAAGTTAGCTGGTGTTAAAAATTACGGAAAATTTAATAATTATGGATATAGAGGATTATATAATGGAGAAACAGCTAAAGATATAGCTAATAGAAAAGAAATATCAGATAAAGAAGATATACTTGATTATATGAGTAGTACAGAATTGGCAGCAAATTTATTTAGAATAACCCAAACAGACGAGGTTTTAAAAAACAAAAATATCAACAATGAAGATGATGCTTGTATAACACATCATAAAGTTGGACAAGCTGTTAGACAAACAATTAAGAAAATAGGTGGTACAATGCCAGAAGATTTACCAACTCCAAATAAAAGTGCAAAACAAATAGAGAAGGAGAAAAATAAAAAAATAACTTTTAATAATAAGAAAAGATTAAAATAAAAACACCACCTACGGCACATTCATACTTTCAGTAGTTCAATAAGATAATAACTCAATATTTAGTAAAAGTAAATAGCAAAAATAAAAGTTCTAAAATTTCAGTAGAAATATTGAAAATTTAGAACTTTTTATATATAATAGCAACAATAAAACATTACACGGAAAAAACGTTATTGATACATTGCAAAACGGAGGTAATCTATGAAAAAGTCTAATGAGGAAAAAAGAGTTGTAATTTATTGTAGAGAGAGTAGAGATGACTATGGAGAAAACTATGAGAGAATTGAAACGCAAAGAGATTTACTTGTAAAATATTGCAAAAGTCATGGATATACTAATATAGTTGATATTATAATGGATGATGACAAAAGTGGTACAGATTTCAGTAGGTTTGATGATATTAGAAATAGAGCAAAGAACAAAGAAATCGATGTAATAGTTTTCAAAAACTCTGCAAGACTTGGAAGAAACCAAAAAGAAGCATTGGATTTTGTAGAATACTTAGAAGAACAAGGTGTAGAGATAATATTTGAAGATGAGCAATATAATGAGGAAATGTTTGGGTTATACGCATGGTTTAATGAAAGAAGAGCAAGAGATGATAGTAAAAATATAAGAAGAAATTTAAGACATAAAATCGAAGAAGGAGATTTACTTGTTAAAGCAATATACGGATATGATAAAGACGGAAAACAATTAGTTATAAATGATGAAACAGCACCAGTAGTTCAAGAAATATTTGAGTTATATTCTAAAAGTTGGGGTTATCAAAAAATTGCAACCTACTTAAATAAAAAAGGAATACCAACACCATCTCAAAGTAGAAATTTTGTAAATGCGAAACAAACAGCAAATTGGAAAGCACAGCATATTGTAAGAATATTAGATGATAGAAGATATACAGGAACCTATGTTGGAGGATACACAGAAAAATTAAACTTTAAATCTAAAAAAACAAGAGTAAAGCCAGAAGAGGAATGGACTATAATAGAAAATCATCACGAACCTATTATTGATAAAGAACTATTTGAAAAAGTTCAAAAAATTAGAAAGAAAAGAAAAAAAGAAAGTGATAAAATAAATAATGGTTTTAAGTTTGTAGATGTAGAAAACAATTTATATTCAGGACTTTTATATTGTGGAAGATGTGGAACTCCAATGTATAAAAGAAAGGGAAATACTGGAACAAGAAAAAGACCAGATAGTTATTTATGCAAAAAGTATAGTAATGAAGGTGCAATAAAAGATATAAGACCAAATTATGGGTGTAAACCACACAGGATAAGAATAGAATATTTAGACAAAATTGTAAATGCATATATAGATAATTTAGTAAGTAATCCTGAATTTAAAAATTTTGTTATGGACAATGTGAAAGCAATTTCTACAAATAAAGCAACACTAGAAAAAGAGTTAAACAAATCTAAACAAACATTGGAAAAGCTAGAAAAACAATTTAAACAAGTATATGAAGATAAGCTAAATGATTTAATTCCAGAATTTATATATAAAGATAAAAAACAGGAATTAGAAAAGAAGATACAATATGAAAAAGAAAAATTGCAAGAAGCGGAAGGTAAATTCAATAAACTAAACAAATTAGAAGATAAAGAAGATTTAATATTTAAAGCAATAGATGATATAAAGAAAAATGGGTTAACAAAAGAAGAATTATCAAGACTATTTGATAAAATAGTAGTATTTGATAAAAATGAAATAACAAAAGAAGAAAAAGACTTGTATACACTAAATGATATGATGTATAATGAACTATACGAAAACGGAGGGCTAGCATTTCATTTGAAGTTTATGTACCCACAAACTATCACAAACAGGAGGTTGTGATATTGGTGCAAGACCAATTGACTTACATTTAGCAGCATTTAAAAAAATAGGAGTAAATATTATAGAAGATTCAGGATTTATTATATGTAAAGCAGAAAAAATTGTTGGAACAAATATCAATTTGGATTTTCCGAGTGTAGGTGCAACAGAAAATATTATACTTGCTTCAATATACGCAGAAGGAGTTACACAAATAACAAATGCAGCGATGGAACCAGAAATTGTAGATTTAGCTAAATGCTTAAATAAAATGGGCGCCAAAATTACAGGTGCAGGAACTAATGTTATAAAAATTATAGGAGTACAAAAATTAAAAGATACAGGGTATAAAGTAATGCAAGATAGAATTGAAGCAGGAACCTTGTTATGTGCAGGTGCAATTACAGGAGGAAATATTTGCCTAAATTATAAAAATGCTAATCATATTACGCCAATATTAAATAAATTAGAAGAAGCGGGATGTAATATAAAAGTTGAAAAAAATAGAATATATATGCAAGCGCCTAAAAAATTAAAAGCAGTTGATATAAAAACAATGCCATATCCGGGTTTCCCAACAGATATGCAATCAATATTTGCTAGTATTTTAACTACAGCAAAAGGAACATCCGTGATTGTGGAAAATATATTCGAAAATAGATATAGATATACAGCAGAATTAAATAAAATGGGTGCTAAAATTACAACTGAAGGAAAAACAGCAGTAATAAAAGGAGTTAGAAAACTATCAGGAGCGACAGTAAAAAGTACTGACTTAAGAGGCGGAGCAAGTATGATTTTAGCTGGATTATGTGCAAAAGGAATGACTACAGTAACAAATATAGAGTATATATTAAGAGGATACGAGAACTTAGATAAGAAGCTGAATGAATTAGGAGCTAAAATTTCGATACAAAAAGAATAAAAATAATTACAAAAGGGACTAGATTTATTATATATAAATATGATAAAATAAGCACGTATAATGTGGTAAATTGTATGTGCTTTTTTTAATGCAATTATAATATAAAAAGAAGGTGAAAATAATGTCTAAAAAACTTAAAGAAAAATCGAAAAATACGCAAAAAGATTCTACATTTAATGTAGACAATGAAATTATTATAGGCATTAAAACTTTACCGAATCCTGAAGAAAACAAAAAGAAAACCCAAAAGAGAAAAAATGAAAAAATAAAAAATACAACTAAAAAAAGTAAGACTACGAAAACAAAGAAAAAGACTAAAAACAAAGAAGAAGAGTTTGAACTTAAACTTGGAATTGAAGATGAAAAAGTTAAACCAAAAAAGAAAAAGAAAAAAACTAAAAAATTGACTAAAAAACAGGAAATTGCAAGAAAAAAGAGAAAAGCATTTCTTAGGTTAGTAAAATGGGCTACTCTTATATTACTTTTAATAGGTGGAGGAATAGGCTTTTTATTATCTTCATTTTTTAATATAAAGAAAATTGAAATAGTAGGAAACAATAAATTAACCAGAGATGAAGCGATAAGTTTGTCACAAATTGAAATTGAAGAGAACACATTTAAATTATCAAAAAACAAAATTGAAAAAAATATTAAACAAAATGCTTATGTGGAAAGTGTAAAAATTAAAAGAAATTTACCAAGTACTATATTAATTGAAATAGAAGAAAGAGTTCCTACATATATGATTACATTTGCAAATGCTTATGCATATATAAACAACCAGGGATATTTTGTTGAAATTTCAAAAGAAAAATTAGAGTTGCCTATAATAACAGGGTATGCAACTAAAGAAGAGGATATACAACTAGGAGAAAGACTATGTACAGAAGATTTACAAAAGCTAGATGATATATTACAAATAATGAAAGCAGCAGAAAGCAATGAGATTGCTAATATTGTAACAAAAATAAATATATCTGATAAACAAGATTATGTGCTAGAGCTAAAAAGCGAAAAGAAAACTGTACATGTTGGAGATACATCAAATTTAAGTACAAAAATGTTATATATAAAAGAGATAATAGAACAAAACAAAAAAATAGAAGGAGAAATTTTAGTTAATACTGATTTAAACAATAAATGGGCTATATTTAGAAAAAAAGTATAAAAATCATTAATAAGGAGGGCAAAATGAACAAAAAGCAAATAGCTATTACATTAGGAATAATGTGCTTTATATTAACAGTTGCAATATGCATTCAATTAAAGACAATTGAAAACACAACTACAACAATCTCGCAATCACTAAAAGAAAATGGATTAAGAGACGAAGTGCTAAGATGGAAAGAAAGATATGACAATGTTTATGAGGAACTTAATCAGTCTTTAAAAGAACTAGAAGAGGTCAGAAAACAAGCAACTCAAAATGATACCAAATCTTCAGCAAAACAAGAAGAAATAAAAAACAACAATATGCTACTTGGATTATCTGAAGTAAAAGGTGAAGGATTACAAATTGTGATAGCAGACAACAATACTGGAACTTTAAAAAATGAAAGTGAAGCATTAGATTTAAGTTCACAAGTAGTACATTATGATGATTTGATCGAAGTAATAAATGCTTTGAACAATGCAGGAGCAGAAGCAATATCAATAAATGGTCAAAGAATTATACAAACTACAGCAATAACTTGTGAAGGAAATGTAATAAAAATAAATGGACAAAAAGTAAGCTCTCCATTTACAATAAAAGCAATTGGTTCACAAGGATTATTATATGGATCACTTACTATGATAGGCGGGTACTTATATATACTTGATGAAGCTGGAGTTATTGTAGAAACAACACAAATGGACAACTTAACTGTTGAAAAATATTCTGGAGTTATAAACTACAAATATGTAAAAAATGAGAAATAGAGGTGAGTATACACTTTGAATAAAGAAAAGAAAAACAAAATTATAATGACCATAATTATTGGAGGAGTATGCCTTATACTTTTTGCAGTTATGTTTATGCAGTTTAGAACTATTGAGGAAACAGATATTACAGCAATTGAAAACATGAGAGAAGCAGAATTGAGAACAGCTATATCTGAATGGAAGGGAAAATATGAAGAAACTGTAGAGCAATTACAAGCAAATCAAAAAACAATTAAAGACTATAAAAACAAGCTTGAAAAAAATGAAGAAGCGTCAGGACTTGTTGATAAAGAATTAAAAGATTCTAATATGATTTTAGGAAAGACAGATGTATTTGGCGAAGGAGTAACAATAACATTATCAAATAGTGAAGAAAGAGATGTAAAATACAGAGACTTACTAGAATTAATAAATGAATTAAGATATGCGGGAGCAGAAGCTATATCAATTAATGATGTAAGAATATTAAGTTCTACGGAAATCGCACAACCAGATGGAGTTTTAATGATAATAAATGGCCAAAGAGTTTCATCACCTTATGTTATAAAAGCAATTGGAAATCAAACGTATTTATCAAGTACTTTGAGTTTAAAGGATAGTGGATACATTGATAAAACAAGAGCCATAGGACTAAATGTTAAATTGGAAACTGGAAAAAACATAAAAATTTTAAAATATAATGGAGATATGAATATAAAATATATGAAGGAAGGGGAAAACAAGTAATGATTTTTATTGCAATTGTAATTGGATGTATTTTAGGAGCTGTAATTGGAATTTATGCACCGATAGTTCCATATACATATTCTGGCTATTTAGCTATAGCTATTATCGCTGCACTAGATTCTGTTTTTGGTGGAATTTCATCAACATTAAAGAAAAATTTTGATTTAAAAATATTTGTAACAGGCTTTTTTGGAAATGCAATATTATCAATATTACTTACATACCTTGGACAAAAGTTGAATGTAGATATTTATTTAGCTGCAATCGTTGTTTTTGTAGGAAGAATGTTTAATAATTTAGCTATAATTAGACGCTATTATTTAGAGAGATGGAACGAGAAAATGGCAAACAAAAACAATGTTTCATAAGTATTACACAATTATTACAAAAATATTACAAATCTATTGACTTTTTTTTCAAAATGTAATATTCTTTAGACATCAAAAAACAGATGACAAACAATCTTTAGGGGATGCAAAATTGGAGGAATGAACCTTGGCAATCGGAGATATAATTGTAGGAATTGACATTGGAACTTCGAAGGTTAGTTTAGTAATTGGAGAAGTTAATAATTTTAATCAAATAGAAGTCATTTGTACGACTACTCATAAATGCAACGGAATAAGAAAAGGCAAAATTGTAGACGAAAATGAAATTGCAAGCTCTATACACCACTTAATTAAAGATGCTGAATCAGAGACGGATTTAAAAATAAATTCAGCTTATGTCACAATACCTGGTAAATATGTTACAATAGTTAAAAATAGTGTTGTAAAAGAGGCAAAGGATAAATATGCTGGAATCTCAGCTAAAGATGTTGTCTCAAGTATTATGCAAGTGAAAGACATTGATATACCAGAAGGAAAACAAATAATTGACATAGTTGAAAATCAATTTGTTCTTGAAAATGGAAGAACAGTTTCAGATCCAGTAGGAAATTTGAGTGGTAGTTTTACTTTAAAAGCAGAAGTAATTCTAGCTGATAGAGAATATATGAAACAAATTGCATCAATATTTAGAAAGGTTGATTTAGATATTGATGGTTTAGTACCAATTACATTAGCTCAAAGATCATTAGCACTTGACGCAAATGAACTAAATGATAATGTAATGCTATTGGACATTGGTGCAGGAAATACAGAAATAGGCGTATTTGATGGACAAAGTTTTGTATACACAAATACAATACCTTTAGGAGGAGACAACATTACAAATGATATTGCATTAGTCCTAAATATTAGCGAAGAAGAAGCTGAAAGATTAAAAAAACAATATGGATTAGCATTAAAATCATTTATTGATAATGACAATGAAATCTTGCTTACAACATGTAAAGATGAAAATGGAAAAAAAGTAATTAAGAGTTCACAATTAATTGAAATTATGGAAGCAAGAATAGAAGAAATCTTTACTATAATTAATAAAGATATAACAGCACAGGGAATTAAATCTAAAATAAATAATGTTATATTAACAGGACAAGGAATTACTAATATTAACAAAAGCGACGTTGCTGGAAAAATTACTTTAAATATTCCAGTGAAAATTGCAACAGGAAGGTTGATTAGTGTAGTAAGACCAGAATATCGAACTGCTTATGCGTTAGTTAGATATGTAGCATCAAGACCATTTGCTAAAACTGTAGGAAGCAGTATAGATACTAATTCAAATGAAAGTATATTAAAAAACATTATAGAAAAAATCAAAGAGTTCTTTTATTCATAGATTTTAATTTTAAATATATAAGGTTAATAAAAATTAGGAGGAATGAACAATATGTTAATGGATAATAACAGTGATGAAAACACAATGCTAGACGGAACTGCTACTATCAAAGTAATTGGAGTAGGTGGAGCAGGAAATAATGCTGTAAATAGAATGGTTGAATCTGGAATAAGAAATGTAGAATTTATTGCAGTAAATACAGATAGACAAGCTCTATTATTATCAAAAGCAGCATCAAAAATACAAATTGGAGAAAAAATTACAAGAGGTTTAGGTGCAGGAGCTAATCCTGATATTGGAGCACAAGCAGCTGAAGAAAGCAAAACTGAAATAGCAGAAGCTTTACGCGGAGCTGATATGGTATTCGTTACAGCTGGAATGGGCGGAGGAACTGGAACTGGAGCAGCCCCAATAGTTGCAGCAGCAGCTAAAGAAATGGGAATTTTAACTATAGGTGTTGTAACAAAACCATTCACATTTGAAGGAAAGAAAAGATTATCTCAAGCTGAACGTGGAATTGAAAGCTTAAAAGGTAAAGTAGATACTTTAGTTGTAATTCCAAATGACAAGCTATTACAAGTAATTGATAGAAAAACCTCTATAGTTGAAGCATTTAAAATGGCAGATGATGTGTTAAGACAAGGTGTACAAGGTATATCAGACTTAATTGCAATTCCTGGTTTAGTTAACTTAGACTTCGCTGACGTAAAAACTATAATGTTAAATACAGGAATGGCACACATGGGAATTGGTAGAGCATCTGGAGAAAACAGAGCAGAAGATGCTGCAAAACAAGCAGTACAAAGCCCTCTACTAGAAACATCAATTGAAGGTGCAAGAGGAGTTATTATAAATATAACTGGCGGAACAAATCTTGGCTTACATGAAGTAAATACAGCTGCAGAATTAATTCAAAGAAGCGTTGACCCAGAAGCTAATATTATATTTGGAGCAGTTATTGATGATAGCCTTGATGAAGATATAGTAATCACTGTTATAGCAACAGGATTTGAAAAAGAAGAAGGACCATTATCTGGAACAATGGCTGTGGGAGATATTATAGATAGAGCATGGGACAAAAAATTAAATTCTATTCCAACAACAACAGATAGTTCAAATTCACAAGAAAATTTGGATATACCAACATTCTTGAGAAGAAAATAATATAAAATAAAAGAAAAATGCAAACTCGTAAAAGAGTTTGCATTTTTTTGTAGAATATTTCATTAGTTCGCCAACACGAAAAGACATACTTTTTAAATATAAGATAGTATAATCCATAATATAAAATATATATTTATTAATTCTTTAAAGAGGAAAAATAAGTGACTATTTATCTAGATATTATATTTTTAGAAAATTTATGCATGAACTATATTATTCTGTTTGCTACATGCTACATTATGAGAATAGAAACTAAAATATGGAAAATTTTAATATCAAGTTTAATAGGTGGACTATATGCTGTGATTTTATATATGAATGTTTTGCCTATATATTCCAATATTATAACTAAAATAATTTTATCAATTGTTATGGTATATGTATCAACACATCCTAAAACACCAAAAGAAACAATAAAACAATTAATGGTTTTTTACTTAATATCATTTACATTTGGAGGATGTGCCTTTTCATTACTTTATATTGTTAAACCACAAAACATACTTATGAAAAATGGTGTATATATAGGAACATATCCAATAAAAATTACACTACTTGGAGGAATTGTTGGCTTTATAATTGCTCATAATGCTTTTAAAATGGTAAAAAACAAATTAAAGAAAAAAGATATGATATATGAAATGAAAGTAAAAATTTTAGAAAAAGAAATAAATGTAAAAGCTATGCTTGATACTGGAAACATGCTAAAGGATCCGATAACGAAAATGCCTGTAGTTGTAATTGAAAAAGAAAAATTAAATGAGACTTTACCAAAAGAATTATTAGAAAATATAGAGGGAATATTAGGAGGTGAAAAAGACTGCTATAATTATGAGTTAGATGATGAATATGTAAATAAAATAAAAATCATACCGTTTTCGTCAATAGGAAAACAAAACGGGCTTATGATAGGAATAAAAGCAGATGAAATAACAATACAAGGAGATGAATTTAAAGAATACAAGAATGTGATTATTGGAATATCACCACAAAAACTAAGTAATAATTATTCTGCTTTATTTGGACTAGATTTATTTGAAGGGAGAGAAAACAATGAATTTGTTACAAATATTAAAAAATAGTATAAATACATTATATGTAAGATATATTGAAAACGAGGAAAATCTTCCAATTTATTATATAGGAGGTAGCCAGACATTACCTCCACCATTGACTAATGAAGAAGAAAATGAAATATTAACTAGATTGTCAAATGGAGAAGAAAGCGTTAGACAGATATTAGTGGAAAGAAATTTAAGATTAGTTGTTTATATTGCAAAAAAATTTGAAAATACTGGGGTTGGAATTGAAGATCTGATATCAATAGGTACAATAGGATTAATGAAAGCGATAAATACGTTTAATACTGAGAAAAATATAAAATTAGCGACATATGCCTCTAGATGCATAGAAAATGAAATATTAATGTTTTTAAGAAGAAGCAATAAAATAAAAGGTGAAATTTCAATTGACGAACCATTAAATCAGGATGGAGATGGAAATGAGTTACTATTATCAGACATTTTGGGAACAGACCCTGATGTTACGTCAAGACAAATTGAAGATGAAGTTGATAAGAAGTTATTAAGAGCTTCAATTGAAAAACTGAACAATAGAGAAAGAAACATTATGGAACTTCGTTTTGGATTTATAAGTGGTAAAGAAAAAACACAAAAAGAAGTTGCAGATATGTTACGGAATATCACAAAGTTATATATCTAGATTAGAAAAGAAAATAATAAACAGAATGAAAAAAGAAATAATAAGCAAAACAGGATAATTTAAATGTCGAATAATAAGGAATGATAAATGAATAGCATATCTCCTTTTGGAAATAATCAAAGTAAGAAACATTTCTAAGAGGAGTTGTTGAATTTGAATAAAGTTGAAATAGCTGGAGTAAATACAAGTAATTTGCCATTACTTTCTCCAGAAGAAAAAGATATACTAATGAAAAAAATAAAAGATGGAGATGAAAAAGCAAGAGAAGAATTTATACGTGGAAACCTAAGATTGGTTTTAAGTATAATAAAACGCTTTTATGGAAAAGGCGAAAATCTAGACGATTTATTTCAGGTGGGATGTATAGGTCTTATAAAGGCAATTGATAATTTTGACATAAATCAAAATGTACAATTTTCAACTTATGCAGTTCCGATGATAATTGGTGAAATAAGAAGATACTTAAGGGATAATAATGCGATTAGAGTTAGTAGATCTATGAGAGACTTGGCTTACAAAGCTCTTGGGATAAAAGAAAGAATATATAAGGAACAACAAAGAGATGCATCGGTGGAAGAAATAGCAAATGAACTTGGAATTGAAAAAGAAGAAGTAATAATTAGCTTGGATGCAATACAAGAACCAATTTCATTGCAAGAACCTGCATATAGTGAAAATACGGAAAACATATATATAATTGACCAAGTAAAAGATAAAAAGAATACAGATGAATTATGGACTCAGAATCTTACAATTGCAGAATCTATGAAAAAACTTAATGAAAAGGAAAAGATGATAATAAATAAAAGATTTTTTGAAGGTAGAACACAAATGGAAGTTGCAGAAGAAATTGGAATATCGCAAGCTCAAGTTTCAAGACTTGAAAGAACAGCAATAAATCATATTAGAAGAATATATAAATAAAATTCATAAATCAATCATGATATCATAAAATAAGAATACTATTATAAAAGGTAGTAGGAGGATAATATGGGGCAAAAAGGAATGGATTTTAAACACAAAGAGGTTATTAATATACGAGATGGAAAAAGACTTGGATTTGTACAAGATGTATGTGCTGATTTAGAAACTCGGAACAATAACCTCAATTATTGTTCCAGGAAGTAATAAAATCTTGAGTATGTTTTCTTCAAATAATGATATTGTAATACAATGGCAAAATATAAAATGCATAGGAGATGACGTTATATTAGTAGAAATATAAAAAAATACAAAAATCTACAAAAAATGTGTTGACTTTATAGAAACAATATGTTATTATAAATGAAGTTACTACTTAAAGAAAAAAACACATGAAAATGTGAGTGAAAAAATAAATTAGTAAAGAAAATTCAAACAAAGAATAACATCAATACTAATTTATTATTTTGCGCTAAAAACACTTTAAAAAACTTTTTAAAAAATATTTGAAAAAGGTGTTGACATTTAATAAATAAAGTAGTAAAATAACATTCGTTCACATCTAAAAGCTGAACGAAAAGCACATTGAAAAGTAAACAATAAACCTTTGAGAAACCAAAATAATAAAGGAAGATAGAAGCAAACTATCTATAAAAAAATACTGTGAGAAATCACAGCCAGAAAATAATTAAGAGTCAAAAAGCTCAAATAAAAAGTTATTTAAGTAGATTAGAAATAATCGAAGTAAATAAACCATTAATATGAGAGTTTGATCCTGGCTCAGGATAAACGCTGGCGGCGCACATAAGACATGCAAGTCGAACGGAAGTCGTTGTAATGAAATAGAAACGGACAGAGAACTTGTTCGAAGAAAGTGGAAGTAGACTTACAACAATGGCTTTAGTGGCGGACTGGTGAGTAACGCGTAAGGAACCTGCCTTCTAGAGGGGAATAACAATGAGAAATCATTGCTAATACCGCATATGCCGAGAGAATCACATGGTACAATCGGGAAAAGAGTAATCTGCTAGAAGATGGCCTTGCGTCTGATTAGATAGTTGGTGGGGTAACGGCCTACCAAGTCGACGATCAGTAGCCGGACTGAGAGGTTGAACGGCCACATTGGGACTGAGATACGGC
>OLNV01000227.1_pt1 | contig 44548 bp, 35 predicted proteins | sample 1672891 | NCBI WGS metagenome assembly OLNV01 (sample SAMEA3136734, study PRJEB25190) | human gut metagenome | biome: human gut; feature: human-associated habitat; material: faeces | place: Austria | collected 2013 | reverse complement strand
TTAAATCGTTGTCAGATTTCATTCTTGGATTTTTATACAGAGCAAGGAATCATCCTCCTTAAATAGCGAGCTATTTAAGGAGGATAATGACGAAGCTATGTATAAAAATCCATATGAAATCTGACTCTACGATTTAATCAGCGTTTCCCCAGCTTTCCTATAGTACGGTGTTTCCTATTTCCCTTCCTCTAACAGTCATAATTAACCGCAAACGAAAAAGATTCCTCCACTTCGATCCTTATGACGATACGGGAGTATCGCTCATCTAAAATTTACGACGCTTCCATATTTTCATGCGCCGCATCACCCCCATTGCACCTTCAGAACCTCATGAACCCATTGAACCATTCCTCAAAGGAGCCTATATATGAATACCATCGAAAAAGATCAGAAATACATCGCACATGCCTACCACCGTTACCCTGTCTGCTTTGTGAGCGGCAAGGGATCGATCCTCACCGACGAGGACGGCAAGGAATACATTGACCTCGGCAGCGGGATCGGCGTCGACATCTTCGGCATTGCCCACGAACCATGGATGGCCGCTGTGGAAAAGCAGCTCCACACGCTGAACCATATCTCGAACCTGTACTATACGAAGCCCGATGCAGAGCTTGCCGAACTGCTTTGCGAAAAGACCGGCATGAAGAAGGTCTTCTTCTCGAACTCCGGCGCGGAAGCGAATGAATGTGCCATCAAAGGCGCGCGCAAGTACTCCATCGACAAGTACGGCAAAGACCGCAACGTCATCGTGACCCTCATCAACGGCTTCCACGGCCGCACCGTCACGACGCTCGCTGCGACCGGTCAGGACGTTTTCCATCAGAATTTCTTCCCGCTGACCGAAGGCTTCCTCTACACCCCGGCGAATGACCTTCCCGCCTTCATCGACCTCTGCGAAAAGAATCCGAATGTCTGCGCCGTCATGATGGAGTCCATTCAGGGCGAGGGCGGCGTGCATCCGCTCGACAAAGATTTCTTCGAAGGCGTGAACAAGTATGCCAAGGAGCACGACATTCTCCTCATCGTCGATGAAGTACAGACCGGAAACGGCCGCACGGGCAAGCTCTACGGCTACATGAATTTCGATGTACAGCCCGATATCGTCTCCACCGCCAAGGGCCTCGGCGGCGGTCTGCCGATCGGCGCGACGATGTTCGGCGAAAAGACGCAGGACGTCTTCACCTACGGCACCCACGGCTCCACCTTCGGCGGCAACCCGATCGCCTGCGCCGGTGCGGTCTCCATCCTGAAGGAGATCGATGACGCTCTCCTTGCCTCCGTCAAGGAAAAGGGCGACTATATCAAAAAGGAAATGGAAGGTGCCAAAGGCGTGAAATCCGTCGCCGGCATGGGCCTCATGCTCGGCATCGAACCGGTCGCGCCTGTCGGACCGATCGTAGAAAAGCTCCTCGCCAAAGGCGTCGTCGTCCTCACAGCCAAAGAAAAAATCCGCCTTCTCCCGGCGCTCAATATCCCTATGGAACAGCTGAAGAAAGCGGTCGCCATCATGAAAGACGTGCTGGCAGAAGAATAAATCGTATGCAAAAAAGCCGAGATGAGGTTTGCTCATCTCGGCTTTTTTGTTGGGTTCAAGGTTAGCCCATGGGGCGTGCTACACACATCCTTTGTTTATCGGTCTGCAAGGAAGATTTCTCGCTTACGCTCGAAATGACGATACGGGAGTCTGATGTCTCCTAGTCTCCTAGTCACTAGTCACCAGTCACTGCTCCGCGCCTGCTTCTTTGATCGCGATAGCGAGCTTGTGGGCAAGGCCGGCCATCTTGGGTTTGGAGACGGAGCAGACGGCGAGGCGGATGCCTTTCTTCAGCGGTACCATGAAGACATGCTCCTTTTCCAGATAGTCGCAGACCACCTGCGACTTGGTGACTGGGATGGTGATGAAGAAGCCGGAAATGTAGGGGAGGAATTTCACGCCTTCCTCTTTCGCTTCTTTCATGAAGATCGCCGCTCTGTCCTGAATGAGCTGGAAATACTTGGCACGCTCTGCATCGAGCGCCTTGATTTTTTCGTCGTCGCTGCAGATGCGGATCATCGCATTCTGCGCCGCACTGTTGCAGTTCGACCAGGTCGCACGGCTGGCGTACTGGTTGATGTCTACGAATTCTTTGATGACATCCTGATCGGAGGAAATCCCGATCATCGCGCCCATGCGCTGGCCATACATGGTGAAGCCCTTGGACAGGGTGTAGGCACAGACCGTCAGAATATTCTTCGGAAGACCGCCGAAGAGACGGAAGAACTTTCTGCATTCCTCTTTCTCGCCGCTGTAGTCAAGGTAAGCCACATCCGGAATGAGGATCGCCTTCTTCGTTTCATCCCGGACCGCCTCTTTCAATACATCGATGGCTGCCTGCCATTCGTCATTCGAGAGGCAGTAGCCTGTCGGATTGTTCGCGATGCCATTCAGGATGATGACGATATTGTCCTGACGAGAGAGGATGTCTTCTACCTTGTCCTTGAAATCGGCCGTATGGAAATGACCGTCTTCCGTCAGCAGAGAGAAGGTACGCACCTTGCGGTTATTGTCATCGATCAGGCTGTCATAAGCGCCCCAGTGCCAGTCAGAAATGAGGACCTCGTCTCCCACCTCCGAGTAGTTATGCACCACATGATGCAGCACACCCGTGCCGCCGGGGGTCGAGCAGGCATCGATGTAGCCCTCCGGACGCGACTTGCCAAAGCACTGGTCGATGCAGTCATCCAGAAAGGCGCGATATCCCTGAATCGGTGCATACGCGCACATTTCCTTCGGCGTGAGAGCCGAGAGAGCCTCTTTCACCACATCCAGCACGACAAGGCTGCCATCTTCATCCAGAATAGATCCGACGGTCGCATTCACCACATTCTCTACACCGATCTTCTCCGCCAGCGCGATCGCGCGGTTGTTTGCGGCAAAAATATTATCCTCTGCGCTTTTCCCCTTCGCATGGGGTGCTGCCATACTGTACATAGTCTTCCCTCCTGAAGCCTTCGCTTCGAAAAAGTCCATGGCAAAACTACTTTGCCATGGACTTCGTTGCCAATGATATGAAATTGCCTACTTTATTATAAAGCAATGGGGTGGAAGGTTCAAGGTATGGGGTTCAGGGTTCGGGGTTCGGGGTTGTGGTGGCGGCTTCGCCGCTGAGCATGAATAGCCTTCCCCTCGAGGGGAAGGTGCCCCGAAGAGGCGGATAGGGCACTGGCGGCAGGAAAGACGGATGAGGAAAGCGAAGAGGGGCGCGGCACATGTGGGGAAACGTGAGTCCCTCGCCGCGAATGACAAAGATTTCTCGCTTTTCGCGAAATGACGATACGAGAGTCTGATGTCTTCTAGTCTCTTCGTCTCCCAATCCCTTCGTCTCATCACTTTTCTTCTCAGAACGGATTCACGAGGCGAATGATCCATTTCTCACCGCCGGTGAATTTGCTGTTGTACTTCCTTGCGGTATCCTCGTAGCGCTTCCTGAGATCCGCCACCGTCTCTTCAAGAGCGCGGATGGTCTTCACCGCGGTATCCGAGCGCATGTCATCGCCGCACACAGGACAGAGAGGCGGCTTCACGAAGCCTGCATTCACACGCGAGTGGCAATGCGGGCAGGTGATGAAGTCCCCCGCGAACTTTTTCTCATTCTGCGTCTCTTTATAGGCGGCGAGACGTTCTTCTTTTTCTTTGAGACGTTTCGCAAGAGAGCGCATCTTGGGCGAAGGCTCGATACCGATCTTGTACTTCACCGCATACGAAGTCGGGACGCTCTCTAAATACTCGAGCGCCTGGTTCTTTGTATTGAAGATCTTTTCCTTGAAGAAAAGCCCCTTGAAAACTTTATTCGCCTCGCGTTTCATGAAGCCTTCGGTCAGAAGCGCTTCCTTCATCGTGTCTTTGATGTCCTGCGAGGGATGGGTGATGTCGAATTCCCAGAATTTTTCCCGCCAGCTGCGCTTTGCTGGCTCATTCACGTTCTCCTCTGCTGCTTTTGGTTGTGGTGCTGCCTTCGCAAAAGGGGCAGCCTTCTTCGGAGAAACCTTCTTCCCGCGAGCCGGTTTCTTCTCTTCTGCCATTTTTTCGCCAAAGAGTGACGCTTCTTCCGAGACAGCCGCCTTCGCACGCTTCTTCTCCGAGGAAGGAGCCGCCTTCTTTGCACGCGCCTTTGGCTTCTTCCCCGCCGGCTTCTCCATCATGAATGCAAAAATATCCGTCTGTTCATAATTGGGATCTTCCATCTGAGATCCTCCTTTATCATTGGTCTTCATAGTAAAAAATTTTCTCTATCATATCACAGGGGACAGGGGATGACTAGACCAGTGCCTAGTGACTGGTGACTAGTATTGCGTTTTCTAAACAACTGGCATTTAATCAGGAAGCGCCGTGGAGTATACATAGGGCAATGCCCACTTGAGACTCGGAGACATTAGACATTAGACTTCAGATGTCGATGTCTGATGTCTAATGTCTAATGTCTCCAACCCCTAGTCACTAGCCACCAGTCACCAGTCACTCATCCCCGCTTTCAAACTTACTTTCGACCACAAGTCAGTTTAATTATTTTCTATATTTCTATATATGACCTATTCCCAGCCGGAACAAGGAGTGGTATAATGCATTATATAAACAAAGTATAAATCGGAACTTTAGAATTTGGCGTCTACCGTTTAGGACTCACAGGGGTTTATAAGAAATACCCCCCAGCGCATCTGGAGTTCCTCTTTTAGACCGCATATATATTTACAAACAATTGTTTTTCCCCCAAAAAAAATTTCACCTTTAGATGGGTGGGCGGCGTACCGTAAACCCGAAAGAAACGGATTTCCGCTTCCCCATCGGAAATACTGACTCTTTTGAAAACATGCACCATGGATTTGTTTCCTGCAATCAGTATTTCCTTAGGAGACTCTAAAATGAATGCGCGGAGGTTCTCTTAGAAAAGTTCGATGATTCATGATCCAAAAGTCCTATTGTCTCCGCTCTCTCGGTGACATAGAAAACTGCATCCGTCTTTTTGCAGCCTCCTATGTGCCGGGGAAGCAGTCTATCCTGATCTCCATATATACACACTGGAATAAGCCGGAAACGATCCGCGAGATGATCCGGCTCTTTTGTGATGCCTTTCCCGAGGCAGAGATCGCCGGCATGACGACCGCCGGCGGCATCGAGAATGGCCGCATGCAGCTTCATCAGACCATCGTCACCATCCAGTTCTTCGATCAGATCCTGTCCGCCTACGGCGACTTCTGCGTCGCGCCCGGCGGCTATGTGAATGGCGAGCTCATCCGCATCGAGGGGAAAACCCAGACAACCAATATGACCCTCATCTCCGTCTGTTTCCGCGAAGGCGAGGCTCCCCTCGTGAATACGGCGAAGAAGCATCACACCCCCGTCGTCCTTGGGGAAGCGCTCTCTACAGTCCAGCGGCTCGCGACCTTCATCACGGAAACGACGAAAGAACTGGCAGAGACGCAAAAACAACTCTCCTTCGCTGCCAGCCATGACAGCTTCACCGGCCTCCTCAATCATGGCTCGATCGAGAAAATGCTCTGCCGCTGCCATGAAGATGCCAGTGCGCGTCAGCTCGCCTTCTCCGCGCTCATGATCGACCTCGATACCTTCAAGCATATCAATGATACCTTCAGTCACAATAAAGGGGATGAAGTGATCCGCGAAGTCGCAGCCATCATGAAACGCATGATACGCCCGACCGACTTTGCCGGCCGCTGGGGCGGAGACGAATTCGTCATCATTCTCCCCGGCACCGCACTCGCGAACGCGCGCATCGTAGCGAACCGTCTGCAGCAAGCCTTCCAGACGATCCAGCTCCCCGACCACTCCTTCCTCACCGCCAGCATCGGCTGCACCACCGCCTCGCCGGATGAGACGGAGCAAACCTTCTACAAACGCATGGACGATGCCCTCTACCTCGCCAAAGAGGGCGGCAGAAACCGCATCATCCTCCTCGATGCCGGGCATCAGGTGAAAGAGGTGACGCAGGACTTGTGACTGGGGACTGGTGACTAGTGACTTGTGACTGGGAGACATCAGACATTAGACGTCTGAAGTCTCAAGCGGACATCGCCTTATTCATACTCCGCGGCGCTTTCATTATTTTATGCGCCGCACCACACCCTCGAAGTTTGAAAGCAGGGATTGGGAATGGGGTTTGAGGTGAGTACCGCTTCCCACGTATCGTCATCCCGAGCGAAGCCCTCGATCTTTCTTGCACACCGGTAAGAAGTCAGTGCGAGATAGCAGAAGGACACAGCACAAAAACGTCATTGATGAAATGGCGCATACATGCTGATTCCTGTTCTGCAATAGAGATCTCTCGGCTACGCTCGAGATGACGACGACGCGAAGCGTTATCAAAATTCGCGGCGCTTCATTATTTTTTTGCGCCGCACCAGCACTCCTCACTCCTCATTCCTCACTCGAGCAGAGCTTTCATTCATAATCCAGAGGCAGCACGCCCCATAGTCTACCCCTGCCCCCTATTCCCCAAGAGAAGGAGTCCTTATGAAACCGTACTCGTATATCATTTCCAAGCCTTCCGAGATCGCAGGCGTCATCAGCGCCTTTCGTTCCCTCGGCGTGAAAGGGAGCTCTCTTCTGATTTCTATTTTCACCTCCTACACAAAAGCGGAAGGACTTCAGAAGATGGTGGATGCGCTGTCTCTATCCTTTCCGGAAGCGGAGATTTCAGGGATGACGAGTAGCGTATGCATCGAACAGGGCGTGAACCATACCGAAAAAATCATCGTCCTCTTCGAAGTCTTTGAAAAGACATACGTCCATACGATCTGCTTCGACCATGAACCAGGGAAGGAAGAGGCCGTCGGATGTGCAGTGATGAGCGAAATCGCTAAGATTTCTGAGCCCCTCTGCGGCATCGAGATCCTGGCTTCTCAGAGCGATGACCGTTTCTCTGACTTTACGCCCTTTCTGAACGTACTGACGCGCGAGCTGCCGACGACACTCCCCCTCTGGGGCGCGCTCGCAGACTCCCAGACATGGCCGGATCATACCTATGTCTTCTCCAAGAAATACATCTCAACTGCCGGACTGATTCTTCGAGTCTATACAGGCGAGATCTCCATCATGCTAAACCACGTTCTGGGCTTCCGCCCGCTTTCACGCCCGCTCACCGTGACGGCGATGGACGGCCCCATGATCATCAAAGAGCTCGACCATAAGCCTGCCGTCTATTACTACGATAAATACATCCACACCCCGGATTTTCAGGAGCAGTCACTCCCCTTCCCTCTTATCCAACAGTACGACGGCTACGACCACGCGCACCTGCCGCAGGGGCGCACGCTCGATGGCGGCATCCTTTTCAACATTCGCTGTACCGTCGGTACAGAGCTGCGCCTCTCCTACGGCGATCCGGAGCTGATGCTCTCTGAAACGAAGAAGATCTGGGAGGATATGCACGCTTTCGGCGGAGAAAGCGCGCACATCCTCTCCTGCGCTGCGCGCTACCAGTTTCTCAATAAGAATTTGGGCGACGTCCTTGCGAATTACAACCATGTCACCCCTTCTTTTGGCATCTACGCTCACGGAGAAATATACCGCGCAGGTCAGCGCCTCGTCGCTGCCCATCTGACGGGAAATGTTGCCGTCTTCCGTGAAGCCAAAGAGCCACATCGGAAGGATGTCTCCTATAACCCCGTCCACCTGACGCAGCACATGACCCATCTCCTGCAGATGGCGACCTTCGTCAGCACCGCCATGAAAGAGCTGGAAGCGACGCAGGACGCTCTCCAATTCGCCGCGACCCACGACAGTCTCTCCGACCTTTTCAACCGCGGTGCGATGGAAAAATACCTCGACCAATGCATCAAAAACAATGCAGACATCGGGATGCCGCTCTCTGCCATCATGATCGACCTCGATCATTTCAAAGAGATCAATGATACCTATGGCCACGCCATCGGCGATGCCGTCATCCGCACCTTATCCGACATCATGAAGAAGCACACCGCCGGCAGAGGCTACGCCGGCCGCTGGGGCGGCGATGAATTCCTCATCATCCTTCCCGGCACCACACTGGAAACGGCTGAGACGCTCTCCATCCGCATGAAGAATGACCTTTTCCATGCCCATATCCTCCCTGACGATTTTCCCGTCAGCGCCAGCTTCGGTGTCACCATCGCCCGCCAAGGCGAGCTCGAGCAGAGCTTCTACAAAAGGGTCGATAACGCGCTCTATACCTCTAAGGAAAACGGAAAGAACCGCATCACCATCTTCGATGCCAATGGAACGGCAAAGGCTCTGGCGATGCAAGAGACTGATGTCCTGTGACCTGTGACTGGGGACTAGGGACTAGTCGCTAGGGATTAGGGATTAGGAATTAGGAATGAAGGTGGCGGCTGCGCAGCAAATATATATGAGGCGATGCCCGAAAGTAGTATTCAAGTCACCAGTCACTCGAGCCTCCTAATCCCTAGCCACTAATTCCTAGCTACTAATCATCCCTGCTTTCAAACTTTAGTAGAAAGAAATTAGGGATGTGCCGACGTCTAATGTCAGGTGTCTCTCATGTCTGATGTCTCATGTCTCATTTTTCCCATAACAAGTAAAAACCGTCAGGCTCTGAGCCTGACGGTTTTTGTAATGCCATAATTACCAATTTCTGAACTTAGCCGGCGGGTTGTAAAGACCGCCGGACCAGTCCACGAGATCTTTCATATTCTTGGCAGCGAGGAGGTCGCGTGTCGCCTGAGACGGATCGATGCCGAAATCCTCCGGCAGCTTGACGATGCCTTCCTTTCTGAGCTTCTTGGTGATCTCCGGATCTTCGAGCTTGCCGACTTCTGTCTTGCCTGCTACCGCACGGATCGCATTCATGCGTTCTTCCATGTTGTGGCACTTGTGGAGGTAAGCGATGCCGACTTCGGAAACGATGTGGGTGAGGTCATCGGAGTAAATCATGATCGGTTCGAGATCAAGGTTTGCATTCTTCTTCAGAGCGACAGCATCGAGCTGGTCGACGAAGCCCGGGAAGCCTTTTTCGGAGACAGTCGTGATCATCTGGACGACGAGTTTCTTGCCGCGGTTGCGGTCGCCCATGAGTTCGTAGCGGTTCGCCACTTCTTCGCCCGCCTTCTTCCATGCCGGGGTGACATGACGGCGGCCTTTGGCATCGCAGCCCATGTTCGGAGCGCCGCCGAAGCCTGCGACATTGTTCTTGGTCGCGGTGGAAGAGTTACCGAAGCGGTCGATCTGCATGGTAGAGCCGATGAACATGTCAGCCGCATAGTGACCGGCAGCCTGACAGAAGGCACGGTTCGAGCGCATGGTGCCATCCGGGCCGACAGCGAAGACGTCGCTTCTGGCTTTGATGTATTCTTCCATGCCGACTTCAGAGCCGAAGGAGTAGATGGCCTGTGCCCAGCCTGTTTCGATAGCAGGAATCAGTGTCGGATGCGGATTCAGTACCCAGTGGGTGCAGATCTTGCCGCGCAGTCCCAGAGATTCACCGAAGGTCGGGAGCAAGAGTTCGACAGCCGCCGTATCGAAGCCGACGCCATGGTTCAGAACTTTGACACCGTATTCTTCGTAAATGCCGCGGATCGCTATCATGGCTTTCAGGATTCTTTCATTCTGAATCTTTGCCGGATCTCTGGTGAAGAGTGGGTTCAGCATGTATGGGGTCGGGCTTTCGATGACGAAGTCGACCCAGTCCGCCGGGATGTCGACACGCGGGAGCTTGTCAACGATCTTATTGACCTGGAAAATGACGATGCCCTGATTGAATTTCGTCGCTTCGACGATCGCCGGGGTATCTTCGGTGGAGAAGCCGGTGTAAATGTTGCCGGCTGCATCCGCAGCGTCAGCGCAGACGAGGGAAACTCTCGGTACGAGGTCGATGAAGTAGCGGGAGTACATTTCGAGGTAGGTATGGATAGCGCCGAGTTCGACACCGTCATTCTGTACCATCTGTGCCAGACGCTTGCCCTGACTGCCAGCGTATGCGAAGTCGAGCTTTCTCGCGATGCCTTTATCAAAAACGTCCAGATGTTCCGGAATGGAGAGGGTGGACTGGATCATATGGAGATCATGCACTTTGGACGGATCCACCTTGCAGAGCTCTTTGGCGAGGAAATCCGCCTGTTTCTGGTTATCGCCTTCGATATTGACTTTATCGCCTGGGCGAAGGACCGCTTCAAGGACTTTGACGGTATTGGCTGCGTCAACGATTTTGCCATCTGCATACGGAGCGGCAGCTGCAATGCGTGCTGCGGTATCGTCTCCTCTGGTGTGCCAGTTCTTATTGCATGGTTTGATTTCTAACATGAATGGACTTCCTTTCAATAAAAATAGGTTTTTACAGAAATAAGTATACAGGTTTTCATTCTTGTTGTTATTGTTTCTCCCCTATCATAACAGATAGTGGCGGTAAGAGGTAAGAGGAAAGAGGGTAGGAGCTAGTGACTGGTGACTAGTAGCTAGGGATTAGGGGCTGGTGACTGAAATGCCGCTTTCGGGCATCGCCCCATATATACGCGACGCGGCGAAGCCGCCACCTTCATTCCTAATTCCTCATTCCTCATTCCTAATTTCTCATGCAGGCGAATCTTTCATCCACGATCTATGGACGAAGCGCCCATGGGCTACCCCTGAACCTTTTTAGAAAATCATCGCTGTAGCGAAGTAGAAGACGGAGGGGAAGAGCAGGCAGCCGAGGCCGGTGAAGAAGGTCGCGGTCATGGCGCAGTAAGGAACGAGCTTCGGATTGACAGCTGCGATGCCAGCGGCCGTGCCGGAGGTGGTGCCCATGATGCCGCCGAAAGCCATAGCGGACTGTGGATTATTGATAGCAAGCGGTTTGGCAACGAATGGAGTGACGACCATGACGAGGACGGATTTCACAACGCCGGCAGCGATAGAGATCGCGATGACTTCGGAGGAAGCGCCGAGAGCTGCGCCGGTGACAGGCCCGACAACGAAGGTCGCAACGCCTGCACCGATGGTGACCATATCGACCACGCTGGTATAACCAAGCGGATACGCAACAGCAATGCCTGCAACGAGGCAGATGAATTCACCGATAAAGAGGGAAGCGACACCTCTCCAGCCGACTTTTTTGATTTCGCGAAGATCAGCGCCAAAAGCAGTGGAAACGATAGCGAAGTCACGGAACATAGCGCCGCCGACCAGGCCCATGCCGGCAAAGAGCGGGACGTCTGCGATCCCCTTGCTGCCGCCGGTCATTTCACCGCCGATGTATGCGAGGACAAGCCCCAGAAAAATAGCGATGGCACTGCCATGAACACGTCCCTTGGTGAGCGCGCCCAGTTTGAACGAAACATACATAATGACGCCGAGAAGCATGAAGCCGAAGATCATGCCGTTCTTGACGAAAAGTTTGGTAATCATTGCTGCGATATCCATGATGAAATTATCTCCTTATTTCTAAGCGACCACGACGCCCTTGCGTGCTGCATACATTTTTTGTGACTAGTGACTGGTCACTGGGGGTTCGGAATCCGCTCCTTACTTCCCATTTCTCACTTGCTATGTGCCAAGCTGTCTTCTGCCACAGTTTCCTTCTGTTTCTTACCTGCGAGGACAGGGATCAGGAGGAAGCCGATCACGACAGCCAGAAGACCGCCCAGGATGGCTACCACACCGCCGGAAAGCGCTGCGGCTACATTCTGGATGGAGCTCATCGCTACAACGACAGGGATGTACATCGCGGACCACCATTTGATGCCCTGTTCTTCCGGCGCTTTCATGATGCCTTTCTGCTGCGCCCATGCGGAAATGATGATGAGGAACAGCATCGCGAAACCGACGCCGCCAATATTTGCCTTGACGCCCAGGAGCGCGCCCAGTACGTCGCCGATCACATTGCCTGCCATATAGCAGCCTGCCAGAAGTGCTACACCGTAAATAACCATAATACTCTTCCTTTCGCTTCTAAAAAATAAATCCTTCTTTCTATTTCCAGTTTCCTGCCATTCGCGTGCGGGGGAAACGGAGTACAGCTCTGAAATACCCGGAAACCATTCCTCTCTTATTTTGTTTTTGTTATAATAAATAAAGACTTTGATGGCTTTGGGAGCCATCGGTTTCCAGTTCACCTCACCTTGCGCCATTAGTATACCCGACAAATTTCTTAAAAAGAAATTTTTACAGGTAAGATGCAAGTGCAAATGGGTAACATGCAGAGAAGATGAATGTGTCTTTGAAGCCATTGACGGTAAGTTATCATTGGAATTATTTTTATACTTTCTTATTTATCGGCGCAAAATCAATTCTTTTGAAATCATAGATTTTAGGTTATAGTTTCAGCGTTTGAGTGTAAACCTTTGGTGTGCCCCCCTGCTTCCTTGCGAAAGAGCTTCAGCACCTTCTATGGGCTCTATAAGGCCTGCGCCCGAAATGACGATACGAGAATCTGATGTCTCCAAGTCTTCGAGTCTCCGAGTCTCTTAGTCTAATTCCTAGTCCCTAGTCACCAGTCACTAGTCACCAGCAAAGCGAGGTACTCTATGAATACATCTTGGATCATCGGCGTACAGCACGTCTGGTTCGGCATCTCCATCTTCCTCCTGCTGCTCCTTCTTGTCAGCCGCACGCTCTTTTTCCGCGAAGCGATCCTTGCCAAGCAGTTCAGCCGGAAGCATCTCGCCCTCTTCATCGTGATCTTCTCCCTGATGGCACTCTGCGGCTCGTACTGGAATGTCTCAGCGGGCGGCGGCATCATGAATTTCCGTGCTGTCGGCATCATGCTGGGCGGCTTCGTCGGCGGCCCCATCGTCGGCACCATCGTCGGATGTATCGCAGGCATCCACCGCGCCTTCTTCTTCGATACAGACGCAGCCTTCGTCCATGGCGGACTTTCCATCATTCAGGGCATCGCCGCCGGCTATCTGGCGAACCCGCTGAAAAGCCACCATCACAATCTTTGGTCATGGAGCTTTTTCTATGCCGGCATTTTGGAAATCCTCTTCTGGGTCTTCTTCGCTTTCCTTACCTGGCCGAAGACCATCGCGCACCCGAATGATTTCTTCGACCTGTCGCTGCCGATCATCATCACGAATACCATCGCTGTCAGCCTTTTCTACATGGTGCTAGAGTTCTACACACATCAGCGCGATACAGAGAAATCAGAAACAACGAAGACGACCTTCGACGCTGTGAATACCCTTTTCTCCACACTCCACGACGGTTTCAAAGGCTTCAATGTATCCAAAGCTGCCGAGATCGTGACGGCGTCTCTCCCCTCTCTCATCTGGACCGCCATCATATACAAAGACCAGATTTACACGCGCACAGCCTACAAAACGGAAGCGGACCGCAATCAGGGCGATGCAGAGATCGCCATCCTGCAGCTGCAGAAATCACTTCCGCCCATGCCGCATCTCACAACCCTCCCCATCCGCTACAAGGGGGAAACCGTCGGCACCCTCATCGCCGCGAAAAGTAAAGGCGAAAACTTCACGCACATGGGCAACGAATTCCTCTCCGGCATCTGCCACATGCTCGAAGCCATTTATGAATACGACAAGATGAAGGAAGAGGAAAATCTTCTCGCCGAAGCCGAGATCCGCGCTCTTCAGGCGCAGATCAATCCGCACTTCCTCTACAATACGCTGAATACCATCAGCTACTATGTGCGAAGCGATCCGGAAAATGCACGAAAGCTCATCAGCTACCTCTCTGACTATTTCCGCCACAGCCTGAACAACCCGTCGAAATTCATCCCGCTCTCCGAAGAGCTGCACGTCATCGAGTGCTACACCGAGCTCGAGCGCGCCCGCTTCGGCGACCGCCTCTCCATCACCTATGATTTCCCAAAAGACAAGCTGCAGGAAATCCAAGTCCCGCCGCTCCTCCTCCAGCCGCTCGTCGAGAATGCCGTCGTCCACGGCATCTTCAAACGTCCCGAAGGCGGCCGCATCAAAGCCGGCCTCATCGAGCACAAGGACCATCTCAAGATCTACGTCTACGACACCGGCATCGGCATCCCAAAAAGCAAGCTGAAAAAACTGCTTATCGACCACAAGAGACGCGACCACATCGGTCTCATCAATGTCCACCAGCGCCTGCTCTCCCTCTTCGGAGAAAAGAGCGGCCTCCACATCGCGAGCCGTGAAAATAAAGGCACACTCGTCTTCACCAACATTCCGAAAATAGAAAGCAGAAAACCCGATGCCCCTGCCGCCATAGAAAAAGTCGCTGCGACAGGACAGACGATCCGTATCACGAATGCGTGAGCGGGCGGCTGGGGACTGGTGACTAGGAATTAGGTTTGCGATACGAGATGATCGCTCATTTCATACCTCCGCGGCGCTTCTGATTTTTATGCGCCGCGCCACCATTTCTCATTTCTCATTCGATCACAGCTTTCATCCGCAATCTCTGGGCACCCCGCCCATGAGCTAACCCTGACCCCTGAACCTTGAACCCTGAACCTTAAACCTTAAACCCCAACCCATTTTTCCAAAAGGAGGATCTCATGAAAGAAATCCGTGCTCTTGTCGCTGACGACGAACTGCCGGCCCGCGGCGAGCTGACCTATGAACTCTCGAACATCCCCGGCGTCAAAGTCGTCGGTGAATGCGGCAATGGACGTGAAGTCCTCGCCTTTCTGAAGACGCATCCGAATGTCGATATTCTTTTCCTCGACATCGAGATGCCTCTCATGAACGGTCTCGAATGCGCGAAAGAAATCGTCCGCATGGACCTCCCGGTGAAGGTCGTCTTCGCGACGGGCTACTCTCAATTCGCCGTGCAGGCCTTCGAGCTCGAAGCCTTCGACTACATTTTGAAGCCCTACAACGAAGCCCGCATCGCACGCACCATCTCCCGCCTTGCCGACAGCCTCACCCTGATGGAAAAGGAACGGGCACCGGGTGAAATCATCTCCACCTCACAGAAGATTTCCCTTCAGACGCAGGGCAAGACCATCATGATCTCTCCCGCGCAGGAAATCGTCCTGATTTCCACCGAAAAATCAGACCGCTCTCTCTTCTATACGACGAGCGGGATCATCGAGTCGAAGATGACGCTCCGCGACATCGAGTCTCTTCTCTCCCCCTTGGGCTTTTTCCGCACGCACAAGGGCTACATCGTAAACCTTTCCATGATTCAGGAAATCCAGAACCAGGACAATGGCACCCTTCTCCTGACGCTCTCCCATTACCCCAGAGAAAAAGTGCCCGTCTCCAGGCACTATATCAAGGACTTCAAGAATACGCTCCATTTGGTTTAGATAGGAGAAGGTATTCCTGATCTGTTCAGCCCGCACTCAGTCTTCCAAGGCCGGCGTGGATACAGGCATTTTTCTGAAATGGGAATGTTGTTCAAAGCTGTAAGCAATTTCAATGAGCACCGGTTCGCTCCATGGCCGCCCAATGATTTCCATCCCGACAGGAACTCCAATCGGTGCCTCTGGTGAGGGGGCAAATCCGGCAGGAACGCAAATGGACGGGAAACCTGTTGATGAACAAAGCACGCCATTTCTCTGCAGCTGATTGCTGCCAATTTTGCACACCAGTTGCTGCTGGTGGGGATAGACCATGGCATCCAAGTGCAAGTCTGCCATGATTTTCATGACTTCCCGGCGTACGGCAATTTTGTTATACATTTTTTCTAAATAACGAGGACTCCCCACCTGCCGTGTCATAGCATCTCTCATATTTCCTTCCGAGAATGGATGGAAAAGTCCCTTGTCCAAAATATCTTTCATAGAGTGAACGGGCCATTGGGGAGGTAATGTTTCCAGATAGCTGTTAAGATCATGGCAGAAATCATCGAGGTGTACCGATACTTCCTCATTCAGATACGGCTGGTCGATCTGGTTTTCCACCTCGACCAAGGTCGCCCCGTGATCTCTAAATACCTGCAATGCAGTTTCAATCACTTGATTGGTAGATTCATTGCATTTTTCTTTTCCAAATAAACTTTTGAGTATCCCGATCCGCTTTCCTTCCATGCCATCTTTTTGTAAATGGTCGATGTAGCTGTCTCTTTTCTGCCCTACGCTCCATGCCGTTTCTGCATCCTTCTCATCGTAGCCGACAATGACATCCAAGGTCCGCACAGCATCTTCTACTGTGCGGCAAATAGGACCTGCTGTATCCTGTGTCAGAGAATAGGGGATAATCCCAGCGCGCGATACCAGTCCGATGGTCGGGCGGATCCCGACCAGACTATTGGCCGAAGCAGGAGAGCGAACGGAATTGATCGTATCCGTCCCCATTCCGATAATCCCAATATTCGCTGCAATAGAAGCACCTGTACCGCCGGAAGATCCCCCAGGAGTTCTTGTCAGATCATAAGGATTGACTGTTTGCCCTAAGATCGAACTGATCGTTTCACCCCAGATCGCAAATTCATGCAAATTAGTTTTCGCCAAAATGCATGCCCCTGCCTGTTTCAATTTTTCTGTTACGAAAGCATTCTCTGTCGGTACCCATCCATTCAATGCAATAGAGCCTGCTGTGGTAGGCATGTCACTGGTATTGAAATTATCTTTCAGCATCACCGGGATCCCATGCAGGGGACCTTGTAAAGCATGATGTTCCTTCAGATAAGCATCTGCTGCAGCTGCTTCTTCCAAAATGTTCGGATTGACACAAATGATCGAATTGATTGCCGGTCCTTTCTTATCATAGGCTTCGATCCGCTGTAAATAGAACTTCATCAGCTCAACGGCTGTCAAAGAACCATCCAAATATGCCTGGTGTACTTTTGAAATCGTTGTTTCCATGAATTCAAAGTGTTCCATTTTTCTTCTCCTGTTCAATCATAACCGAATACTCCTGCTTACTCGCGGTTGGTAGTTACTGTGACGATCGTCTATCGCGAGACAAGAGAGAATATCCCTTATCTGATTTCTCACCATCTATTCTGGTGAATAGCCACGCCTATCTCATAACAACGCGGCTGCGAAAAAAATGAAGCCTGATAAAATCATGATGCCGATAGAATATCCCATAATATCCTTCGCCTTAAGACCCGTGATTCCCAGAAGAGCAATCGCCCAAAATGGCTGTGCCATATTGGTCCAGCAATTCCCATATGCCACCATCAGCGCGGTCTTTACCAAATCGGCTCCCATCATTTTGGCCGATTCCAGAGCCACCGGCCCCTGTACAGCCCACTGCCCACCACCGGAAGGAACAAACATATTTACGATCGCTGCTGATAAGAAAGTCCACAGATAGAAAGTACTTTCTGTGCTGACTGCCGCGATCCCATTGGCTAAAACCATGACCAGACCGGAGTATTTCACAATGCCAAGGACACCGGCATACAGAGGAAACTGAAAAATGATACCTGCCGTACCGCCCACGGCATCTTTCACTGCCATGACATAATTCGCAATATTTCCATAAAGCAAAATACCGCCGAAGAGGAAAATAGCATTTAACAGGTTAAAATCTAGCGCATTGAAGCCTTTGGTATAGAAAGCATAGAAGATATAAATAAATCCAAGTAGTCCCAAAGCCCAGGCCAGAATTGGGCTATAGTTTAAAATATCTCCCACCGTAGCTTTGGACGGACGCTTCTGCAGTTTCAGGTCTTCCTTTTCAATCGCTTTGATCGCATCCTCATCCAGTGGCTGATAGTCTGATGGATTCTTAGGAAGCAGCAGCGTCGCAAAAAAGGCAGGCCCGATAGCCAGTGCGATGGTGACGCAGATATTTGTCGGATTCAACATGTAATCCGTCATAGGAACTACGCCGATCAAGTCTTCCATGATATGGCCTGGAGTTGCGATGAAGAGACCCACCGAAGAAGACAGGACACCCTGCCAAGTCATCTGCCCTACATACGCGCCAGCAGCCATCAGACCATATTCGAAAGGAATCTTTTTATCTCGCAGATTCTTCGCTAATTCCTTCGCTAAGATGGCCCCTACAATAAGGGATAAGCCCCAGTGCACAAAAGAAACAAAAACACTGACCAATGTCACCGTAAACACAGCCGACTTCGCACTTTTCGGAATCGATGCAATACGGTTGATCCAACCTTTGACCAAAGGCGCATTGGCTACGCAAGAGCCAGTAATGACAATCAAAGCCATCTGCATGGAAAAGCCAAGCAATTCCCAAAACCCTTTGTACCAATTTTGAACCATCTGCATCGGTCCCTGATCCGTCAGTGCGATCCCTAGGCAAAAAGCGATAAAAGTCAGTGCCACTGCAAAGATACTCGCATCTGGCATGTACTTTAGAGATAACCGGAGAAGCACATTCCCCATCTTCGTAATGGGCGTTTCATTTTTAGGTTCCAAACCACTTGATTTAGTCATTTCAAAGCCTCCTTATTCACGAAAACAAAATATGCACTGCCTTTTGGCACACCCCTTTCAGGCAGAAAAAAAGCAGAAAAGACGCACACGATATCATCGTGTTGATACTTTTCTGCTAAAATCAATTTCTTTATGCTATACTGAGATACTTTATGAAATTGTAAAAATCAATCTCCAAGGATTTGAAAACCGACCCCTATCGTTTTATGGCCGGAAAGTTCATGCATAGCCAGATTGCCATAAAAGCTTAGGGCGAAATGATTTCCTTTGCGAGCAACAGCAGCTTTGAAACAGAAATTCTGCCCGATCGCATCGGAAGCTCTTGTGCTTTGTGTGACTTCCAGTACACAGTGCGCTACGGAATGTACATGTTCCCGTTTCCTTTCAATGATATTTGTATTCAAGCATAAATTCACTACGCTGCGAATGATATTGCTTTGAGAAGAAATACCAAACCCTGCCACGGTGGTGGCAGCGCTTTTGATCCCCCTTTTCTGTAATTGCAGGATCAAATCCCTTTCCATCTTTTGATCAACAGTCATAGCTAATAAAACGGCCATGCGGCATAGATCTTCCCCTTCACGCGGGTCTATCAGAAAATCTCCCCATTGAATCACAATAAACCTCCCCACAAAAAAAAGAAAGAAAACAAACACAGATAGCCTCATGCTGCTGGTTTATTAACTTTCTTCCTGCTGTACTTAATCAAGACGCTACATCATAGGATTTACTGTTTATATTGTTAATAGTCTAACAAAAATAGGATGAATATTCCAACAGATTTTATCTATAATTACGAATAAAAATTTTAGTAGGAAAACTTTGGCTCACTAAGGAAAAACGGATCCAGGAAACTCCGATGCAATCACAACATCAGCCCCCATCAAAATTTCCTGAATCGCATTTCTCAAATCCCCAGTCCTTAGCCTCCCAGAAGCGCGAGCATGATGCCGCCGGAGATCGCGGTGCCGAAGACGCCGGCGAGGTTCGGACCCATCGCATGCATCAGAAGGAAGACGCGGCGGCTTTCCTGCTGCCCGACGAGATGGGAGACGCGGGCAGCGATCGGAACGGAGGCGATACCAGCAGAGCCGATCAAGGGATTGATGCGGCCGCCGGACAGCTTATTCATGATCTTGGCACAGACCACGCCGCTGCCGGTACCGAAGGCAAACGCCACAAGGCCGAGGAAGATGATGAGGATGGTCGAGGACGTGAGGAAGGTATCCGCAGCCATGGTCGAGCCGATGGCTACCGTCAAGACCAGCGTGACCATATTGAGAAGGGTATTGGCCGCTGTTTCCGCAAGTTTTCCGACGACGAGGCATTCGCGCAGGAGATTTCCCAGCATCAGCATGGTGATGAGCGGCGCGACCGGCGGCAGGAACACATTGACGATGAGCGCCATGACGATCGGGAATGCGATCTTCTCGAGACGAGACACATAGCGCGGCTGCTTCATCATGATTTTCCTCTCCTCTTTATTCGTGAGGAGCTTCATGATCGGCGGCTGAATGAGCGGCATGAGAGCCATGTAGGAGTAGGCTGCGACAGAGATCTGCGGCAGAAGATGCGGCGCCAGTTTCATGGTGGTGTAGATCGCCATCGGGCCGTCTGCGCCACCGATGATACCGATCGAGGCCGCTTCGCCCAGATTGAATCCCAAGACCTGCGCCCCGATGAGGGCTACAAAGATCCCCAGGTGAGCCGCTACCCCCAAAATGACAAGAGCAGGATTGGCGATCATGGGCCCGAAGTCCGTCATGGCACCGACGCCGAGGAAAATAAGCGGCGGCAGTATGAGCTGCTCCACGCCCTGATATGCAAAGTAGAAAAGGCCGCCCGGCGCTGTCAGTGTCGAGCCCGGCACATTGGCCACGATACAGGAAAAGCCGATCCCCACCAGCAGAAACGGTTCATACTTCTTGATGATGCCCAGATAGAGCAGGACGCATCCGGCAACGATCATGACCAGATTTCCCAAAGTCAGATCCAAAAGTCCGGTCTGATGCAAAAGTTCACTCATCAAGGTCACAAATAACTGATCCACGATCTCAATCCTTTCTCTCCTTCACTTCGCCGAGCTTATTCAGCAGGGGAAAGAAATGGAGCACCACGCCGATGAAGGAAATAAATACAAAACTCAGCAAAAAATCGATGGCGGAAAGAAGCAGTGCACCGCCTAATGTATCCGGTAAAGCTGCCATTATCTCATCCCCTTGATTTCTTCATTGGCCTGACGAATCAGCAGCAGGCGTGTACGCTCTTCCGCCCTGTCCAAGACCGCCTGCTTGAGTACGATCGCTCTCTTGTGAAGGCCGTGACCGATTTCTCCCTGCTCATCCCACGCTTTGACCTCGAGCGTCACATCATGATCCGTCAAAGCGATGACCGATGCATGTACCGTCACCGTCATTCCGAGGCTGGTCGGTGCCGTATGCACAAAATTCACCGACAGACCGATGCTTGCATAGTCATCGGGAAGATAGGGGTCGATCGCTTTGATGGATGCATCGATCGCCCAATGGATCAGTCTCGGTGTAGCTAACAAACTTTTGAAATCATTGTCGTAATTGTCAGACGCATCCGACTGCTGTACCACGCGACGTGCTATGGCATTCTGCCCTACCGCAATAAAATCATTTAAGTTAATCATGGGTATCCCTTTCTGTACCACATCACCCGTCGGGTAATGTATCTCTTTTTCTCATACTTCCCTATTCTCCGGTTCCATGGCTGCCAGAAAGCAGGAAAGCGAGCTGCAACGTTTCTTCACGTTTCGACTGTGATTATAGCCGCCAATTCATAGTCTGTATAATACTTTTCTATGCCTTGTCTATGACTTATAATTTATATTATAACTTATTTACTATATATCTAGTTCATTTTTAAGGCAAGTATTTTATCTATTTTCTTTTGGTGAAATCGAAGAAATTTTCATTTTTTACTCATAACGTCCAGTACAACAATCAGATACCTCTGATTTCCTATTCCTTTCAGGAATATATAAAGGAAAAAACGGCTGGCGAAACGAAAACGTTTCGCCAGCCGTTTGTGGCTTATCATATAAGACAATGACCCATCAGAGGTCACTATTCACGGACTTCCTCATTCGTAAAGCGATCTACGATGGTCGCACAGGCTGCATCGCCGGTGATATTGACCGCTGTACGAAGCATATCAAAAATACGGTCGACACCGAAAAGGATCGGAAGTGCATCGATCGGGATACCGGCAGATACCAAAACAGCGACGACAAGAAGCGTCGGTCCCGGCACACCCGCCTGTCCGACCGCGCCCAGTGTACTCGTCACGATGATCGCGATATACTGGCCCATCGTAAGCTCCATGCCATACATCTGCGCGATGAAAATGGCCGCCATCGCATAGTACGCCGCGTTGCCATTCATATTGATGGTCGCCCCCAGCGGAAGCGCGAAGGAGGTGGTTCCTTTAGACACATGCAGCTCTCTTTCCGTGACTGCCATATTGAGCGGAAGCGCTGCCATGGAGGATGCGGTGGAGAAAGCTAGCACCTGCACCTTCCACATCGCTTTGAAGAACTCCACATACCCGGTGCATTTCGAGAAGAGAGCCACCGAGCCGCCGATCATGACATAGGTGACAAGGAAGAGCACGCAGACATAAAGACCGATGAGGTAAATGATTTTCATAAGCACATCATAGCCGAAGCTCCCCGTCGCGTCCGCCATCAGGCAGAAGACACCGACCGGCGCGAGCATCATGACCGCCATCATGATCTTGATGCAGATCTTCGTGCAATTATCCACGATGCGGCTCATGAACTCTTTTTCTTCCGCCGGCAGCATCGCCAGCGCGAAGCCGACAAAGAGAGAGAAGGTGATGATCTGCAGGATATTGCCATCCGTCAGAGCTTTCACCGGATTCGCCGGCACGAAGCCGATGATCGTTTCCCAGAAACCAGGAAGCGCGCCCGCCTTGGAAAGGTCGCCCACCTGCACAGCCGCACCGCTGATCGCTGCCATGTCGATGCCGCTGCCCGGCTGGAAGAAAACGCTGAATGCCAATCCCAAAATCACGGCAACTGCTGTCGTCACGCCGTAATACAGGAATGTCACGATACCGACCTTGCCAGCCCCTTTGGATTTTCCCAGCGCTGCCGCCCCGCCGACCAGCGAGAAGAAGACCATCGGTACGACGATCATCTTGATGAGCTGCATGAAAAGGTCACCGATCGGCGCCAGCATGTGTGCGCTCTTGCCCAGAAAGAGCCCGACGACTGCCCCCAGTACCGTGGCTATGACGATCCACGTCCCAAGGTCTCTCAAAATACTTTTGCCACTTGTTTTCGCTTCCATAAAAACCCCCATTGGAACTTGGTGAAGATCCCTTCCATCGGATCTCACGCAATGAAATAGACAGGCGTATCAACAGCCTGTCATCTACTTTTGTTATTATACCATTCTGCAATGAGATATACCATCTCAATCGGTATACTAATTATGCATGATGTATGGATAAACGTATGCAATTCAGGAATAAGCAGCGCATAAGGGAGTTAGTGATTGGTGACTGGTGACTAGCCACTTGTTCCCTAATCCCTAGCCACCAGCCACCAGAGCTCCGTCTATCCCCCTACAAAAAGCCCGCGCTTTCGCGCAGGCTCCTCATACATGCAGTCTGTTTTTCGCTTTTTGAATATCCTGATGGATCTGCGCCACCAGAAGGTCAGTTGAGGCGAATTTCATTTCTCCCCGGATGCGGCTGGCCCATGCGAGCGTGAAGGACGCGCCGTAGATGGACTCGTCGAAGTCAAAGATGAATGTCTCGATGGTCTTCTTTGCATTGCCGAAGGTCGGATTGTTTCCGATATTCGTGATGGCAGGGAAGGTATGCCCCTTCACCAGCGCGCGCGTCGCGTAGACGCCATCCGGCGGAAGGACACGGTCTTCAGAGACAGCCAGATTCGCCGTCGGAAATCCGAGTACGTCATGCCCGCGACGGAAGCCATGGACCACGTCGCCCTTGATGGTATAGTCACGGCCGAGAAGGCGGGCGGCCTTCTCCATCTCACCGCCTAGGATCGCCTGGCGGATGGCGGTGCTGGAAATCTTCTTCCCTGCGTTCTCTCGGAGTGAGACGATGCGGACGGTGACACGGCTTTCTTCAAAGAAGCGCACGAGGTCACCACTCTTCCCAAGACCGCCGTGGCCAAAGGAAAAATTTTCTCCCGTGACGAGGCCGACAAGGCCGGGAAGTCGAGCGAGCTCTCCCAGAAAATCTTCAGCGGATTTTGCGAGAAATGTCTCATCCGGCCGGATGCAGACGGCCAGCGCCATGCCCTGAGCGGCCAATGCATCCATCTTTTCATCAATGGACTGCAAAAGCGGCACATGAATATCGGGCGCAAGCACTTTCATCGGATGCGGATAAAAAGTGAGAACACCCGGCTGCGCGCCCTTCTCTTTCGCAAGGCGCTTCACTTCGGAAAAGACCACCTGATGTCCCAGATGGCATCCGTCAAAGAAGCCGATGCCAAGGACGAAGGGCTGGTCTTTGGGTAAATCGTGTAAAGTAGGTAGAATGGTCATGATGATGGATTTAAGGTTTAAGGGTTTAGGGCTCAGGGTTAGCCCCTGGGGCGTACTGCCCTTTGATTCTGTTTGAAATCTTCGCTTGAATGAGAAATTAGAAATGAGAAATGCGAAATGGTGGTGCGGCGCCAGATCCTTCGACTCAGTTCTCACTGTTCCGCCTTTACATTATCGAACATCCGACATTTCACTCCACTCAGGATGACGAAATGCGCCGCGAAGCATAAATAATGGCGATGCCATGAACTGGCATGCCAGTCACTAGTCACTAAAAACTTAATTAAACACTTTCTTCGGATGGATGACACCACGCTCTACACTGGCAGTACCGAGGAAGCGTGAGCCGCAAAAGGCGGCAGCGACTTCCACAGGCTTTTCTCGCGTGCGAAGGCGTTTGCCCAAGAGGAAATCGGCGGCTTCTTTCTCATCGAGCGCAAGGAGAGGCAGCGCGGAAAGGAGCGGGCGAAGGTCGGTCATGAGCGCACCTTCCGGATCCGCTTCGATTTCTTCCAGCGTCTTGGCTTCGGCGATAGAGAAAGGCCCCATCTCGCTGCGCAGAAGAAAGGACATGGTGAGCGGGCATCCGGCTGTTTTCCCCATGTCGCGGCCGAGCGCGCGGATGTAGGTGCCTGCCGAGCAGGTAACGGAGAGACGGAGGAGCGGCGGCTTGACCTCACGGAAGATCAGATCGTAAATGGTGACAGGACGGGGAGGAAGCTCGACGGCATTTCCTTCACGCGCCAGCTTGTAGGCGCGCTCGCCATTCACCTTGATGGCAGAGTAGGACGAGGGACGCTGGAGGATGTCTCCTTTGAATGATTCCGCAGTGCTTTCCCAGATCGAAGGATCGGCAGGGATTTCCCCCGTCTCCACCACGGTCCCTGTCACGTCCTCGGTGTCAGTGGCAAGGCCCATCAGAAATTCCGCTTCATACGTTTTCCGATGGATCGGCGCGTACTCGATGAGGCGCGTCGCGCGCCCCAAAAAGACAGGGAGCACGCCCGCCGCCATGGGGTCAAGCGTCCCGCCGTGGCCGATCTTCTTCTGCCCATAGATGCGCCGCAGACGCGCTATCACGTCGAAGGACGTCATCCCCGCCGGCTTCAATACATTCAGTACGCCGTCCATCAGAGATACTTCTCCGCGACAGCCATGAATTTCTTCTCCGCTTCTGCAAAGTCGCCTTCGATGGTGCATCCCGCTGCCTTCCAGTGACCGCCGCCACCAAATTCGCCGGCAAGCTCCGCGACATTGGCATAATTTTTGGAGCGCAGGGAGACACGGGTCTCTCCCTCTTTGCGATACTTAAAGAGCGCGGCGATCTCGCAGCCGCGGATGCAGCGCGGGATGGAAGCGTAATAGTCGGAATTCTCTCCATCGAGCGCCATGGCGTCTTGATCCATGTATGCGATGACGATCTTTCCATCGGCATAGGAGTGGACCGTCTTTGCCACCAGCTCGTAGCAGTGCATGGCTTCGATGGACTTCTCCTCGAGGTGGTTTGAAATGTAGGAGGGATCAGCCCCCATCGCAACGAGCTGGCTCGCCATCAGGAGCGTATGCGGCGAGGTGCAGCTGAATTTGAAGAAGCCGCTGTCCGTGCCGATACCCATGTAAAGTGCATTGCAGGTGTCCTTGTCCATCTCGATGCCTTCGTCGAAAAACATTTCCGCAAGCATTTCCGCTGTTGCCGCATAGCGATACTGCAGATAGAGGAGGTCGGTGAAGCGTTCATTCGTGCGATGATGGTCGATGGAGAGTGAGTCGATGTCCCGTGGGAAATCAAAATTTCCGCCGCGTTCCAGATTGGAAAGATCCGTGAAAACGATCGCATCGTAGTCCCTTTCTTCCGGGATCGATGTATGAACGAGCGCGGAGGCCTTCACGAGCGTGTACACCTTCGGCACCGGATCCGGAAGCAGCATGTCCGCCTCTTTCCCCATGGACACGAGGACATTGTGCAGCGCACAGATAGAACCGACATCATCTCCATCCGGATGTTCGTGACCGACCAGCAGGAAGCGCTTGTGGGATTTCAGAAAATCCATGGCCTCCTTCTTGCCGATCTCTTTGGCGTGGTTCATTGCAAGGCTCATTCTTTCACCTCATCCTTATGAATCTTCTTCAGAAGGCCATCAATATGCATGCCGTAGTCCAAAGAGGCATCTTCAGAAAAGGTGATCTCCGGTGTGTAGTAGATCTTGAGACGCTGCCCGAGCTCACGGCGCACGAAGCCGCGGCTCTTATTCAGCGCATCGAGCGATGCTTTCTTCTCTTCCGGTTTGCCGAAAAGGCTGACGTAAATGGTCGCTTCGCGCAGATCGCCTGTCACCTTGACTTCGGTCACCGTGACAAAGCCGATGCGCGGGTCTTTCAGATCATGAAGGAGCATCTGGCTCACTTCCTGTTTGATAAATTCCTGTACTTTGCGTACTCGTAATTCGGACATAGTAAGTACCTCGCTCTCTGGAAATACGATTCAAACATGGGTCGAGTGTAAGGGCTCTGGGTTCAGGGCTCAGGGTTAGCCCCTGGGGCGTACTACCCTTTGATTCCGTTTGAAAGCTGCGCTTGAATGAGAAATTAGAAATGCGAAATGGTGGTGCGGCGCCAGATCCTTCGACTCAGTTCTCACTGTTCCGCCTTTACATGATCGAACATCCGACATTTCACTCCGCTCAGGATGACGAAATGCGCCGCGAAGCATAAATAGTGGCGATGCCCGAAGGCGGTATTTAGTCACCAGTCACCAGTCACTAGTCACTAGTCACTCCTAATCCCTAATTACTAATCACAAAAAACTATTGACATTCATCCATAACATAGTATAATAAGTTTCACAATGAAAGAACGAATAGCTAGGAACGGGAAAAGCATTCCATAGAACTTTCAGAGAGCCGGCGATCGGTGCGAGCCGGCAGGGAAGGGATGCACGCTCACCCGGGAGTTTCAGAGATGAAAAAAGTAGTTTCTGACGCCGCCTGCGTTACAGGCACCTGAAAAGCGATGATCGGGACAAAGCATTCCGTGGTCCATGGCATAGAGAGCCGGCGTATGGTGCAAGCCGGAACATTCCACTGATTGATATCACCTGTGAGCTCCTTCTTCGAACGTAGTAAATGAAGGCGTCTATCCACGTTACGGATGTGAGCTTGAGTATAATGTAGGGTGGTACCGCGCATGTCGCCCCTATTTCCAGAACGGAAATAGGGGCGTTTTTATATGGTGATATCTCATTAGAAAGTGCTCTTTTGAGTGATAAAACCAGGGTGGTACCGCGGAAATTTTTCGCCCCTGCTGCAATGACGCCAGATTGCAGCAGGGACGTTTTTATTGCTATTCGTTCTGGGATGGGGGGGTAAGTGACTAGTGGCTAGTGACTGGGGATTAGGAATTAGTAGCTTAGGGATTAGGATCCTTGAGTGACTGGTGACTTGAATACCACTTTCGGGCATCACCACTCCTCACTCCTCACTCCTAACTCCTTACTAGAGAGCAAAGCTTTCATCCACAATCAAGGGGCTAACCCTGCACCTTACACCCCATCCCCCACTTTGAGGGCTTGCCCTCGTATTTTGAAAGGAGAAAAGATCGTGTTTTTACAACAGCTTGTCAACGGTTTAACGCTGGGAAGCGCCTATGCGGTCATCGCCATCGGGTACACGCTGGTTTTCGGTGTATTGAACATCGTCAACATGGCGCATGGCGGGATCTTTATGGTCGGCGCTTACATCGGGCTGCTCCTCGTCACAGAGGCAGGCTTCGGGATTTTCCCGGCTTTGATTGGAGCTATGGTCGGCGGTGCCGTCCTGGGCTATGCGTTGGAAATCTTCGCATTGCGCCCGCTGCGCCGCCGCAAGGTGACCCACCTCGCTCCGCTGATTTCCACCATCGGTGTCTCGACCTTCCTTGAAAGTGTCGCGCTGATGGTATGGGGGCCGCAGACCCGTTCATTCCCGACATCCTTCGGGAATGAACTGATGGACTTCGGTGCTTTCAAGATTTCCGGGATCCAGATCATTTCTCTGGGTACCGCTGTCGTACTGATGGTGCTCCTCACCATCCTCCTCAATAAGACGAAGATCGGCAAGGCTGTCCGTGCGACTTCGGAAAGCGCGGAAACGGCGAGCCTGCTCGGCATCAATACCGGACGCATCATCACATTCACTGTCATGCTGGCGTCCGCACTGGGCGCGGCAGCCGGTGTCCTCATCGGTCTCTCCTTCAATGCGATCGAACCGACCATGGGGACCGCGATGGGCCTCAAAGGGCTTGCGGTCCTTATCATGGGCGGCCTTGGCAATGTCGAAGGCGCTATGGCCGGCGGTTTCATCCTCGGCATCGCAGAAGTATTCTCCGTCGCTTACGGTAGCTCTTCGTATCGTGACGCTGTCGCATTCGGCATCATCATCCTGATTCTCTTCATTCGTCCGGAAGGCTTATTCTCCAAGGCCGGGAAAGGAGGCAGACCGTAATGGAAGAATTACTGAACGGTTATTTCCTGCAGGTCCTGACCTTTGTATGCATCAATATCATTCTGGCCATGACCATTTACATGACGCTTTGCACCGGCATCTTGTCGCTGGGCAATGCAGGGCTCATGAGCTTCGGCGCTTACACCTCTGCGATCCTGACCGCAGAATATAATTTCCCGATGCCGATCGGCATCCTTTTGGGCGGCTGCACCGCGACGATCGTCGCACTCATCATCGGTCTGCCGACTATACGTCTGCGCGGGCTCTACCTTGCTATCGCGACGCTGGGCTTCGGCGAAGTCGTCCGCGTCATCGCGCTGAATCTGGACATCACTCACGGCGCGCTTGGCTACTCCGGTATCCCGTCCATGGCAAGTGTCCTTGCCGACTATGCGAGTGACATCGGCCTTATCGATGCGCTGGAAATCGACTCTCAGACAGCAGGACAGCTTCTCATGTGCATCGTCCTTCTGATCCTCGTTGCACTCATTGTCACCTTCTGGTACCGCCTCGAACATTCCCGCTATGGCCGCGCCATGGCAGCGGTCAAAGCGGACGAATATGCAGCATCCCTGACCGGCATCAATGTCGTCCACTACAAAATGATGACCTTCCTCTTCTCTGCGTTCTTCGCAGGCGTCGCTGGCGCGCTCTATGCCCATGCGACATTCTTCATCAGCCCGACCGATTTCTCCTGGCACAAGGTCGTAGACATCCTGCTCTACACCGTCTTCGGCGGCAGCAATGTCATGTGGGGCTCTGTCCTCGGCGCTTCCATCCTGACCATCGTACCGGAGTCGCTCCGCTCCATGGCGGAATACCGTGACATCATCTATGGCGTCATGCTGGTCGCACTCATGGCCTTCCGTCCGGACGGTATCCTCTCCTATGATGCGGTGAAATGGATCTCCAAGAAATTCGGTAAAAAAGCCGTAGAAGGAGGGAAAAACTGATGCTGCTCGAAATGAAAAATGTAGTGAAACAGTTCGGCGGCCTCACCGCTGTTTCCAATATGTCCTTCTACGTAGACAAAGGGGAAATCTTCGGTGTCATCGGACCGAACGGCGCCGGCAAGACCACCATTTTCAACCTGATCACCGGCGTGTATCAGGTGACCGAAGGGGATGTCGTCCTGAACGGCGCCTCCATCGAAGGCAAGAAGCCGTATGAGATCATCAATCTCGGCGTCGCACGTACCTTCCAGAATATTCGCCTCTTCACGGGAATGACCGTTCTGGAAAACATTCTCGTCGGTCATCATGACCGCCTGAAATCCAGCTTCCTTGCGAGCATCCTCCACACCGCTTCCCAGAAAAAGGAAGAAGCAGAAGCCAGAGAGGATGCGATGGAGCTTCTGAAATTCGTCGGTCTTAAGGAAGATGCAGACCGCCTTGCGACCGAGCTCCCTTACGGTAAGCAGAGAAAGCTGGAAATCGCCCGTGCGATGGCGACGAAGCCACAGCTCATCCTCCTCGATGAACCGGCCGCCGGCATGAACGACTCGGAAACCGCTGCGCTCACAGAGCTCATCCGAGGCATTCGTGAAAAGTACGGCATCACCATCGTCCTCATCGAGCACGACATGCAGCTCGTCATGAGCCTTTGCGACCGTGTCATGGTTGTCAATTTCGGTAAAAAACTCGCAGAAGGCGTGCCGGAAGAAGTACAGAACAATCCGCAGGTCATCGAAGCATACCTGGGTAAGGAGGAAGACTGATGCTGCTTGAACTTAAAAATATCGAAGCTGCGTATGGCAATATCAAAGCCTTAAAGGGCATCAACCTCGCTGTCCCGGAAGGCAAGATCGTCACCCTGATTGGCGCAAACGGTGCCGGCAAGTCCACCACCATGAAGACCATCATGGGCGTCATGAAGCCGATCGCCGGCGATGTCCTCTTCAAAGGCGAATCCATCGCAGGGAAGAAAACCTATGATATCGTCAACAGCGGTGTCGTCCTCGTCCCGGAAGGCCGTCAGATCCTTCAGGGCATGACCGTCCGCGAAAATATCGAGCTCGGTGCTTATCACAGAAATGATAAGGCGGAAATCGCAGAAGACATGGCCAAGGTCTTCGAGCGTTTCCCGCGCCTCTTTGAAAGACAGACCCAGTTCGCCGGCACCCTTTCCGGCGGCGAACAGCAGATGCTCGCGATCGGCCGCGCCATGATGGCACGCCCGCAGGTCATGCTGCTCGACGAACCATCCATGGGCCTTGCCCCGCTCGTGGTACAGCAGATCTTTGACGTTGTCAAGGATATCAACAAAATGGGGACTACTGTTCTTCTGGTAGAACAGAATGCGCGCAAAGCTCTCCAGATCGCCGACTATGCCTATGTCATGGAAACCGGCAAGATCGTCATGGAAGGCCCCGCGCAGGAAGTGGCTGCAAACCCGGATGTCATGGCGGCCTATCTGGGCGGTAAGAAGAAACAGTGACCAATATCAGCCTTACGGCTGGAAACACGATCTCGGAAAAGAGTCAGCGCAAGCTGGCTCTTTTCCTTTTTTGGTGACTAGTGACTGGTGACTGGGGTCAGGTGAAAGAAAGGAGTTTTGCTAATTGAGTAGCCCCTTGAAGAAGGGGCGCGCCAAAGGCGCAGGATGGATCCTCGAGGCGGAATGAAAGGAAAAGAGATTGACTCTGCTCCATGAGTAGGCCCTTGGAGAAGGGCCGCGCCAAAGGCGCAGGATGGATTCCTCGAAGCGGAATAAAAGGAAAAGAGAGTGACTCCGTTCCATGAGTAGGCCCTTGGAGAAGGGCCGCGCCGAAGGCGCAGGATGGATTCCCCCAAGGCGGTATGAAAATGAATGGGAGACCTCAGACGTCTAAAGTCTAATGTCTTCAAGTCTAAAGTCTCTAAGTCTCAAACGGGCATCGCCTCATATATACTTGCGGCGAAGCCGCCACAACAACCTTGAACCTTGAACCCCGAACCCTGCACCCGACACTCCATCTTCCCTCTCTATGCTACAATAGAACTATTACAAGAACTATCTCACAGAAAGAAGGATTCCCTATGAAAAAACATGTCATCGTCATCACCACCGGCGGCACCATTGCCATGAAAATGGATCCCGTGACCGGCGGGCTCGTACCTGCTATCTCCGGGGAAGACCTCGCCGCCGCCGTGCCGGGGCTCTCCTCATGGGCGGACGTGGACGTCGTCGAATTTTCCAATGTTCCGAGCGGATGGATGGATACAGAGAAAATGCTTGCGCTGTCGCATACCATCGACGCACTCGCGGACAAAGCCGACGTCTTCGTCGTGACGCACGGCACGGACAGCCTGGAAGAGACAGCCTTCTTCCTCGACATGACGCTTCATACCGAGAAGCCGGTCTGCGTGACAGGAGCGATGCGCGGTGCCTCCGAGCTCTCTGCGGACGGCCCCGAGAATATTCTCTCCGCGGTCCGCGTCGCGGCAAGTGACAGCTCTCGCGGCATGGGCGTCCTCGTCTGCCTGCAGGACCGCATCTATGCGGCCTTCGACGTGACGAAATTCCACACGACGAACCCCGACACCTTCCGCGATCTCCACTACGGGCCTCTTGGCACGGTCTACAGTCATGAGATCATCTATGGCCGCCGTCCGATCGGACACGCCCGCCTTCATCCGGTCTCCATGGCAGCCAAAGTCTGGATGGTGACCTGCTGGTCCGGCATGGAAGGCAGCATCATCCGCGCGGCCGGTGAGGCGCAGCTGGATGGCCTGATCGTCGATGCTCTCGGCTGCGGGAATGTCCCGCCGAAGTGCAAAGAAGAAATGATGAAGCTCGGCGAAGCCGGCCTTCCGATGGTGCTGACGACCCGCGTCCCCTCGGGTAGCGTCATGGAGGAATACAGCTATGACGGCAGCGCCCTCTCCATGAAAAAGAGCGGCCTCATCCTGGGCGGCCGTCTTTCCGCATGGAAAGCGCGCCTGCTTCTTGCCATCGCGCTCGGCGTGACTAAAGATCGGGAAGAAATCCGGGCGATTTTCGAGAAGTTTGCGCATTGATGCGTGGCTGGTAGCTGGTGACTAGTGACTAGTGACTAGTGGCTGGTGACTGGTGGCTAGGGATTAGGGGGAAATACATGTTAAAATCAGTGTCCCCAGATTTTGCCGGTTTCTGGGGGGATTTGCCGCAAGAGGTTTCAGATTGCGATACGTGCTTATCCTGATTCAAGATACGCGGCGCTTCTATTTTTTATGCGCCGCGCTTCCCTCCTTGCTCCCTTTGAATCTTCGGAATCTGTTACCAAAATGTTTCGCAAAAAAGTTTTCAAAAAATGCTTGACAGATACGCCTTCGATTGGTATACTACATAAGTCAGTCAACCACTGATACAAATCAATAAGGCGCTGGCCGATAGGTCAAGGAACAAACGTGGAGAGGTGTCCGAGCGGTTGAAGGTGCATGATTGGAAATCATGTTGACGGCGAATACCGTCACGGGGGTTCGAATCCCCCTCTCTCCGCCACAAAGTGAGAGCTCGTCGAAGAAGGCGGGCTCTTTTACTTTGCATTTTTGTACAAGAGAACCATTTCCGCATCATGAGAAATACGGCATAGCCATTCCGCTTCGCACGGCTCTTGGGGATGATGACGGCCGGTTGTCTTTGGCTCACTCTGCTTCGTTACAATTACCTAATGACGCATGCATGAAAAAGGTATATAATGATTTTATGCTATCATGCATGAAATTATGGAAAACTGATTACTCGGAGAATCAGTGCTTCCCTACAGAATGCCAAAGGAAGGTGCCAGTATGAAAATTTCTCAGCGCGCATTAAGTTTGACCACATCCCCGATCCGCAGATTGGGACCCTACGCTCTCGAAGCAGAGAAGGCGGGGAAGAAAGTCTATCATCTGAATATTGGGCAGCCTGATATCGAGACGCCGGCGCAGTTTATGGACGCCATCCGCGGCTTTGACAAAAAAGTCGTCGCTTATGGTCCTTCACAGGGGGATCCGAAGCTGATCGCCAAGGTGCAGGCGTACTATGAAGAATGGGGCATGCACTACGAAGCGAAGAACATCTACATCACCAATGGCGGCAGTGAAGCCTTAGAGCTTGCGGCTCTCGCTCTCTGCGATCCGGGGGATGAGATCCTGGTCTTTGAACCGTTCTATGCGAACTACAATTCCTTCGCGAAGATTTCCGGCGCACATGTGAAAGCGGTACCGACCCATGCGGAAAATGGTTATCGCCTGCCGGATGCAGCGACTGTCGAGCAGTATGTATCTGCCAAGACTCGCGCCATCCTTCTGACGAATCCGGGCAACCCGACCGGTGTCGTCTACACGAAAGAGGAAATGGATATGGTGGCAGGCATCGTGAAGAAACACGGCCTCGCTCTCATTGCAGATGAAGTCTATCGCGAATTCGTCTATGACGGTGCGTACACCAGCTTTGGCACCTACGAAGACCTCGCTGACAATGTCATCATCATCGACTCTGTATCGAAGCGTTACAGCGCCTGCGGGGCGCGTATCGGCTGCCTGATTTCCAAGAATGAAGAATTCACCAGCCAGATCAATAAGTTCTGCCAGGCTCGTCTCTGCGTGCCGGAGGTGGAGCAGATCGGCGCAGCTGCTCTCTATGATACGCCGAAGTCTTACCTCGAAGCGGTCAATGAAGAGTATAAGAAACGCCGTGATACCATCGCTGCCGGTCTGGCAGCCATTCCGGGTGTCATTTCCTCTGATCCGAAGGGCGCTTTCTATGTCATGGTGAAGCTCCCGGTCGATGATGCGGAGAAATTTGCCATCTGGATGCTGAAGGATTTCTCTGACAATGGGGAAACTGTCATGATCGCTCCAGGCAATGGTTTCTATGCGACCGAAGGCAAGGGCATCGATGAAGCCCGCCTCGCCTATGTCCTGAACTGCAGTGACCTCAAGAGAGCCATCGAGCTCCTTGGAAAGGGTCTCTCCCAGTATCCGGGCAAGAAGAATTGATGGCTTAGGATAAGATCCGTGAGTGCGAAAGCGCTCACGGATCTTTTTATGTGCCCGCTCACAGGCTCCTGTGATCTTCCATGCACCCAGTGAAACGCAGACCGCTGTCCTTATACAGAAAACGCAAGCATGACAAAAGTCCTTGACGGCAGGCGGTCTTATCCGTTACAATCTTTTCAACTTCAAAACATGCAATGACTCAGGAATAAGTCTCAGACCGAAGTCGCAGAGAGCCGGCGCAGGGTGAAAGCCGGCACGGCGGATGGGATATGTCACCTGACAGCACCGGGCTGAATCAAGTAGGCCGGGCGGAGCTCACCGTTAGAGAGAAGAATCACTAAAGTTACAAATGCAGGGTGGTACAGCGCTTAGGCGCCCTTGTCCGAATTGTTCGGCAAGGGGCTTTTTTATTGGAAAAGAGAGGACTTCTCTCCGGCGCCTGTCTGCTCACCGTGCAGGTATTCTTTTGTGCAAGCGATAAACCAGAGTGGTACCGCGCGACGCGCCTCTGCACCGAGAAATCGGTGCGGGGGCTTTTTTTATTGAAGGAACAAGATATGTTCATTTCGTGAAAAATCGTCAGGCTTAGAGGTGACTAGCGACTAGTGACTGGTGACTGGGATTCTCTGGCATCGTCATCCCGAGCGTAGCCGAGGGATCTTTACTGCACTGCGGGAATCAGCGTGTATGCGCCGAGATAAAACGATGTATTGGTGCTGTCTCACATGCTACGATGAGCGTTCTGCAATAGAGATCGAGGGCTACGCTCGAAATGACGATGCGCGCGAATCGCTATCAAAACTCCGCGGCGCCTCCAAATTTTATGCACCGCACCAACCCTATAGAGCCTATAGAACTTGCCGAACCTCTTTCGCACGCAATCAAGGGACAGCACGCCTTGCGGGCTAACCCTGAATCATTACCCTGAAAAGGAGAAATACACCTATGTTGACATACGCATTCACCCTTACGAAAGACGATCGAGTCCCCTGCGCGGGGCGGCATATTCTGATTTCCATGGTACAAGACAGACAACATATCCGGCGGACAGGGAGCTGAATTTCTTCCGCCTTGGTCTGCGAGGCAGATGCCCTGCGGGACGAACCCTTGCAGGGAGACACTCATTATGAATAGCAGAAAACTCATCAAAACCATCGGCATGGCAGCACTCATCGGAACGATCGCGATCGGCATGGCCGGCTGCGGCAAGTCGTCTCAGTCCTCCGTTTCTTCCGGCGCGCCGGGGGCGGCGAAGATCGGCTTCATCGTAGCGCTCTCGGGCGGTGCAGCAGCGTATGGCCTCGGGCAGCAGGAGGGGACGCTGCTTGCTGTCGAGGAAATCAATGCCAAGAGCGATTTCAAAATAGACCTTGAGACGATGGATACGAAGGGGTCGACCCAGCAGGCCATCAGTGCGGCGCAGAAGCTCATCAACAGCAAATCGGCCATCGTCATCGGGCCGACGCTTTCGGGGGAAATGAAATCAGCCGGCCCGATCCTGCAGAAAGCAAAGATGCCGATCTTAGGGACGGCGGTCACTGCCGAAGGGATCACGGATATCGGGGACTACATTTTCAGAAATGCCAGTCCGGAATCGGCGAACATTCCGCAGACGGTGAAGAAGACGCACAAGCTCCTCGGCTATCAGAACTGCGTCATCCTGTATTCGAATAACAATGAGCATCAGGTCTCTGCCTACAAAGTTTTCGAGCGCACGCTGAAGGAAGAGGGCGTAGACATCCTCGCGACGGAGACTTTCGCAGACGGCGACCATGACTTCGCGGCACAGGTCACCAAGATCCATGACCTGAAGCCGGACTGCGTCATCATCGCAGGCTACTATCAGGAAGGGGCGCTCATCCTTCGCAAGATGAGGGAAATGGGCATGGATCAGCCTGTCCTCGGGGACAATGGTTTCGTGTCTCCGCGCCTCATGGAGCAGGCCGGGGCTGCGGTGGACAATGTATATGCATCCGCTATGTGGTCGGCGAATAAAAATAATGAACGCACCAAAACTTTCGTAGAAAATTTCACAAAGAAGTACGGCCACGCGCCGGATCAGTTCTCCGCGGGTGCCTATGATGGTGTCTACATCGCGGTCGAAGCGATGAAGAAGGCTGGCACTGTGACCGACCATAAGAAGATCCGTGATGCGATGGCGGAAATCAAAGATTTCCACGGCGTCTGCGGCGATCTCACCTTCGATGCGAAGCGCGACCCGGTGGTTGACCTTGTCCTGCTCAAGGTAGAGAATGGACAGTTCACGGAAGTGGAAACGAAATAGTGCTGGTGACTAGTGACTAGGGTTGGCCCGTGGGACGTGCCGCCCTTTGATTACGTTTGAAAGCCTCGTTTGAATGAGAAATTAGAAATTAGAAATGCGAAATGGTTGTGCGGCGCATAATAATATAGAAGCGCCGCGGAAATCATGATGATACCCGAATGTTGTATTTAGTCACCAGTCACTAGTCACCAGTCACTCCTAATCCCCAATCCCTAATCCCTAGCCACTTATTCCTGCTTTCAAACTTCCTGTTTCGCAGTATGAAAAGCTCTCGCATTGGCGGGAGTTTTTTCATGTCCACGTCCTCGGGCGTTTCAGGGTTGTGATATAATGAGAGTATGTAGCGGCTAGTGACTGGTGACTAGTGACTTAAATGCCATCTTCTGGCATCGCCACTATCTATACTCCGCGGCGCTTCTATATTTTTATGCGCCGCACCACAACCCTGAACCCGCCAACCTGAGCCCTTAAATTATATAAAGGAGTACTTCCTATGAATCTTATCAAACTCATTGCCATCGACCTTGATGACACGCTCTTGCACGATGACATTTCCCTTTCTGCATATACCAAGGACACCCTGCGAAAAGCGATGCGGCAAGGCGTCCGCATCGTCATCGCGACGGGACGCATGTTTCAGGCGGCGCGGCCGTGGGGGCAGGCGATCGGCCTCGGCGATGTGCCGATGATCTGCTACACGGGTTCGCTGACGGGCCTCTGTGAGAGCGGGCGGCTCATCCGTGATGTGCGCATCGAGCTCCCTGTGGCGCTTGAAATTTTGCAGACCATCCGGGAGCATGGCTGGTACGTGCAGACGTATATCGATGATGAGATCTATGTGGCGCGCCGCGATGAGCGGACGGACGAGTACGAGCGCCAGTGCGGTGTGAAGGCGCATGAGATCGGGGATGATTTCTACCATCCGAAGAAAGCACCGACGAAGATTCTCCTCTGTGAGCACGACGAAGAGAAGATGAAAGATATCGAGACTACGCTCCGCGGTCTGTACAGCGGCGTGGTCGGTCAGGTGAAGTCGAAGCCGTATTTCTTTGAAATGAACAATAAAGAGTGCTCGAAGGGGAAGGCCGTCGCGTCCCTAGCGAAAGAGTGGGGGATCGCGATGGAGGAGATCATGACCTTCGGCAACGGCAACAATGACGTGTCGATGCTGTCCATGACGCCTTGGGGCTTTGCGGTGGCGAATGCGTCGAAGAGCGCGAAAGAAGCCGCTACCTACGAGACGCTTTCCAATAATGAAGATGGCGTCGCGAAAGCAGTGGGAAAGTATGTATTGGGTGAGAAATAGAAATTAGAAATCAGAAATGAAGGTGGCGGTATCGCCCCATACATATTCGCGGCGAAGCCGCCACCCTCATTCCTCATTTGAGCAGAGCTTTCATCTACAATCAAGGGGCGCTCCGCCCCGTGGCTAACCCTGAAGTTTGAAAGCAGGTATGAGTGGCTAGTGACTGGTGACTTGTGACTGGTAGCTAGGGATTAGTGGCTAGGGATTAGGTTTGCGATACGAGAAAACCGCTAGTTTCAAACCTCTGCGGCGCTTCTATATGTTTATGCGTCGCACCACCATTTCTAATTTCTAATTTCTAATTTCTCATTCAAGCGAAGCTTTCAAACGGAATCAAAGGTCGCCCCGCCCACGGGGCTCACCCTGAATCCCTATTTACCAAAGGAGCATTCCATGGACAAAGATACATTTCGCTTCGTCATCATCACCGGCATGAGTGGTGCCGGGAAGACCAATTTCATGCAGAAGCTCGGAGATATGGGCTACTACTGTGTGGACAATCTGCCGCCCGTCCTGATTGTCCGTTTCGCGCATCTCTGCTGGAAGAGCACATCTTCTACGCGGCATGTGGCGGTCGTGACGGATATCCGCGGGGGCTCTTTCTTTGATGCCCTGCCGCAGGCCTTAGATGAGCTGGAAAAGCGCGGCATTCCGCATGAGGTGGTCTTTCTGGAGGCCTCCGATGAGGCGCTGGTGCGACGCTACATGGAGACGCGCCGCCAGCATCCGCTCGCGAAGAATATGCGTATCCAGGAAGGCATCGAGCAGGAGAGAAAGATCCTGGCCGGCGTGCGCGCACAGGCGGATATGATCATTGATACGACATCGATGCAGGCCTCCGACCTCAAAGAGTACATGCAGAGCCGGTTCAGCGCGGACAGCACGGATCAGGAGATGCAGATCACGGTCTTTTCTTTCGGCTTCAAGTACGGTATCCCCATCGATGCCGACATGGTGATCGATGTCCGTTTCCTGCCGAATCCTTTTTACATCGCGAAATACAAGCATTCGAGCGGGCGCGTGAAGGAAGTCGCGCAGTACATCGCATCGGCTCCGGTGACGCAGGATTTCCTGACAAAGCTGTATGACTTCATGGACTTTCTCGCGCATCAGTTCGAGGCGGCGGGCAAGACGCAGTTCACCATCGCCATCGGCTGCACGGGCGGCATGCATCGCTCGGTCTTCGTGACGGAGAAGCTGGGGCAGTACCTGAAAAGGAAGCATGCACGCGTCAGCATAGAGCATCGGGATCTCCATAGAAATCCGGTCGAGCACGATGCGAATGATATCATGGAGGGCAAGGTATGAGACATCTTCTCCAATGGCTCTATCCGGGGCTGGCGGTGAAGCGGTGGATGCTGCTTTTCTCTCTGGGCATCCTGCTTCTCGTTTTCGGTGCGACACTCATTCTGAATTACCAGATCTTCGGTATTCTGGAAGAGGAAATGCTGCGCTTCGCCTTTCAGATGACAGGCAGCTACAGCTATACCTTCCTCGCGGTCTGCGGTACGCTCATGATCATCCTGGCCCTGTGGATCATGATGCATGCGGTCCGGCGGCTCGTGAAACGTTTCTTCGAACTCATGGCACCGGGGCAGACCGAGGTGTCGAAGAGAATCCTGTCCCGCATGGAGCTTTCCCGCGGGATGAAAATCGTTTCCATCGGCGGCGGCCATGGGCTCTCCATGCTCCTTCGCGGTCTCAAGACGAAGACGTCGAATATCACGGCCATCGTGACGGTGGCCGATGACGGCGGCTCCTCGGGACGTCTCCGGGAGGAGATGGGGATCATCGCACCGGGTGACCTTCGAAACTGCCTCGTCGCGCTGGCAGATAAAGAAACCGTGCTGGAGCAGCTCTTCCAGTATCGTTTCGCAGGCGATGGAGAGCTATCAGGGCACAGCCTCGGGAATCTCTTCCTTGCGGCGCTCATCAAGGAATTCGGCAATCCGCAGAATGCGCTCGAGGCAGCAAGCAAAGTCCTCAATATCCGCGGCAAGGTCGTACCGGCTACCTCGGAAAAGGTGCGCCTCAAAGCGAAAATGTCCGATGGAGAAATCGTGGAGGGCGAGTCTGAGATTTCTGCCTATCCCGAGAAATCCGGCAAGGAGGTGCGCATCCTCCATATGTCGACCATTCCGAAGGCACCGATCGCCGTCGGTGATGCGCTCGAAGCCATCAAACAGGCAGACCTCATTACCTTAGGGCCTGGCAGCCTTTATACGAGCGTCCTGCCGAACCTTCTCGTCCCGGAGATCCTGCAGGCCATCCGGCAAAGCAGTGCGCCCGTACTCTATATATGTAACGTCATGACCCAGCCGGGGGAGACAAGCGGGTATACCGTGAGCGACCACCTGAAAGCCCTGATCGACCATGTGGGCGTCGGCTTCATTGATTTCGTCCTCGCCAACAATGCCGTCCCGAAAGACGACGTGCTGAAGAAATATGAAAAAGTCCATGCCGCGCCCGTCAAGATCGATCGGGAAAAGGTCAAGAAGATGGGCGTGCAGCTCATCGAGGCAGACCTTCTCGGGCCTCTTCGCGGCGCGACGCAGGATACGAAAGTCCTGACAGAGGAGCTTGCACAGATCCACAGCCTGCTGAAGGTGAATATCCCGCCTGAAGCTCTGGAAGAATACTTGAAAAGGAGCCACTGATGTCCTTCACAGAACAGGTAAAAAATGAACTGGCACGGCTTCCCAGAGAAGATGCGGGAAGCCGTGCAGCGGAGCTTCTTGCACTGCTCCGCATGAGCGGATCCTTCATCACGGGCGCGCATGCCAGCTGGGGACTGGAATTCTCCACCGGCAACAGCGCCGTTGCCCGCCGCGTCCTTGTGTATCTCAAGAAAGACTTCGGCTTCATGCCCTCCACCATGGTACGGCAGGGACGCCGTCTCAGGAAAAAGAATGTCTACACCCTCCTCGTACAGCCGTCGAAAGAAGGCCTCCATTTCTTAGATACCATGGGCCTCTCCCCGCTCTCCGGCGCAGAGGATATGGAGAAGCTCGCGACCGCCGAAGAGCGGCGCGCCTATCTGGCCGGCGCCTTCTTAGGCGGCGGCTCCGTCAGCCGTCCCCAGAGCGACTACCACCTCGAGATGGTGACGCAGTCCGCCCGCTTCGCCGAAGAAATCGTGAAAGCCATGAAGAGCTTCAAACTGAATGCTCGACTGACTGACCGCAAGAATGACTACATCGTCTATATCAAAGACGGAGATGAAGTCTCCGAATTTCTCCAGATCGTAGGCGCTGCCCAGAGCTACATGGACTTCGAGAGCGTCCGCGTCGTGAAGGACATGCGAAACCGCGTGAACCGGCAGGTGAACTGCGAGACGGCGAATCTCCAGAAAACCGTCGACGCCGCTGTCCGTCAGACACACCTCGTGCAAAAACTTCTCGCGAAAGAGAGCCGTTACTCGCTCTCCCCCAAGATTCGCGAAGCCTGCGACCTCCGCCTTGCCCACCCCAATGCCAGCCTCTCTGAGCTTGCGGAAATCTGCGGCATCACGAAATCCGGCCTCGCCCATCGCTTCAAAAAGATCGAAGCGATGGTGGGGGGGAGTGACTGGTGACTAGGGACTAGGGACTGGTGACTAGAAGATTAGAGGACTAGAAGACATCAGACTCCCGTATCGTCATTGAAAGCGTTGCCGAGAAATCTTTGTCATCTGCGGCTAGGCGGTCGATGTTTGGAAATCCGAAACGGGGAACCTGCCCTGCAAGAAGCTTTTGGGCACCGACCCTGCCCTACCTATAGAACCTGTTGAACCTCTTTCGCACGCAATCAAAGTTTGAAAGCAGGGATGAGTAGCTAGGGATTAGGAGCCTCAAGTGACTGGTAGCTAGTGACTGGTGACTTGCATACTACTTTTGGGCATCGCCCATATATACTCGCGGCGAAGCCGCCACCTTCATTCCTAATTCCTCATTCGAGCGGAGCTTTCATTCATAATCAGTGGACGAAGCCGCCCCAGGGGCTAACCCTGAACCCATCCATCCATTTTTTATCAAAGAAGATGCCATAATGAATATATACAAAACACTCTTATCCACCATGGTCGCGGCAGCGGCCATTTCTGTTTCTGCCTCTGCTTTTGCGGATTCGCTGGCGTATGAGGACTACACACAACTTCCGCTTTCCCTGACGAAAAAGGAAGGGACGCTCATTTTTTCCGACTGCCCCGAGTACGCGGATACGCCGGGGATCCTCTATGAAGGCACGGTCGCCAAAGGGGAGGGACGCCTCTACTACTACCATGTGAATGAGACCGGCGCTCCTGCGCGGCTCGTCGTCTATGCCAAGGCGGATAAGAAACAGCCTCTCACGATGAAGCGCGCCATCCGCGGGGACGCCTCCAGCAGCTACATCCCGACAGGCAGCACCCTCTCTTTCCGAGAAGCCATGGATGCGAAGCAGGAGGAAAAGACCTTCCAGCTTGCGCCCGGCGAGCGGACCATCCTCTTTGAAGATGATCCGGAAGGGATTTCCGAAGAAGACCTCGTGAGCGGCATCGTAGAGATCAAAACGAAGAATCCGGTGAAGCTCGGAGCCGCCATTTTGCCGATGGATGATGACAAATCGCTCCAAGAGGCTCTCGATACCGCCGCGCCGCTTGCCCCCGATTCCCATGAAATGCGCGGCACTTTCGCCGCGGATATTTACCTTTCCAGCGAACCATGGGATTTTTCTAAAGGAAATGCGGAGATCACCATCGGTGAATCCCACCCCTTTCAGCAGGGAAAGGACGAAGTGAGCGATGTCAACCGCGAGAATACAGGCGACTACGGCATCCGCTACCATATCACTTTGAAAACCAAAGGGAGCGGCAAGTACAAGCTCTATATCAATCCCATGGGCGGCGTCTACATGGGAACTTTCGAGATCGGGCAGAATAAAAAACTCCTCCGCACCTATCGCACAGACGGGACACTGGGGAAGGCAGAGAGTTGCCTTCCGGCGGGCACATGGCATGCCGGAAAGGATCTCTACATCCGCTTCATCCCCGCTGGCGCCGCGTACATGCCGCTCCGCTTTCTGCTGGTGGCCGAGGATTAGTGACTAGTGACTAGTGACTAGTAGCTAGGGATTAGGTTTGCGATACGAGAAAACCGCTAGTTTCAAACCTCCGCGCATTTATATTTTATGCGATGCACCATCATTCCACGTTTTCTTGAAGTTTGAAAGCCAGAATGCGGAACGGGGTGCGACAACGTTTTTCTCGTATCGCCCCATATATATTTGCGGCGAAGCCGCCACCTTCATTCCTCATTTTCTTGAACCCTGAACCCTGAACCTTGAACCCGATTCACTTTCCTTATATAATAGATAAAAACCATAGACAAGGAGATTCACTATGAAATTCATCCAGTTTCGCATCGGCGACATCGTACAGATGAAAAAGAAACATCCCTGCGGCAGCCAGGAGTGGGAAGTCCTGCAGCTGGGCAGCGACATGCGCATCAAGTGCTGCGGCTGCGGGCATATCGTTTTGATCCCCCGCCCCAAATTTTTGAAAGGCGCGAAAAAAGTCCTGAACCGTGACATCACACAGGATACCCCGCTGGCTGCTCGCACCTCGGAGTTCGAAGGGGAAGAGTAACCGGGAGCTGATGACCGGGGACTGGTGACTTCAATGCCACTTTCGGGCATCGCCCTATTTCTACTCTGCGGTGCTTCACCATTTGATGCGCCGCACCAGCCCCTTTGAACCTTCTGAACCTATAGAACCCACGGAACCTCTTTCGCAAGCCATCCAAAGAACAGCACGCCTCAAGGGCTCATTCTGAATCTTTTTGAAAAAATTCAAAAAAAACACTAGACAGACGCGAGTGTCCATGCTATAATCTATAACCGTGATGAGGACACTCCTACGAAACTTCAAAGCGAGCCGCAAGGTTCGAAAAAAGTTTGAAAAAAGTCCTTGACAAAAACCTAATTCGATGATATGATAATCAAGTCGCTTACGTGCTGGCGTAGCTCAGTTGGTAGAGCAACTGATTTGTAATCAGTAGGTCGTAGGTTCAAGTCCTATTGCCAGCTCCATATGGGCGGATTCCCGAGTGGTTAAAGGGAGCAGACTGTAAATCTGCCGGCTTTGCCTTCATAGGTTCGAATCCTATTCCGCCCACCATCACTATCGCGGGGTGGAGCAGTTGGTAGCTCGTCGGGCTCATAACCCGAAGGCCGCAGGTTCAAGTCCTGCCCCCGCAACCATGCTTATTATTTCCCATATATCGTTATATATGCTGATATAGCTCAGTCGGTAGAGCGTATCCTTGGTAAGGATAAGGTCACCAGTTCAATCCTGGTTATCAGCTCCATATGGCGGCTTAGCTCAGTTGGCTAGAGCAAGCGGTTCATACCCGCTGTGTCCGGAGTTCAAATCTCTGAGCCGCCACCAAACCACGAAAATAAGAGTTCTTGAAAGAGAGCTCTTTTTTCATGCATAGATGGGGATCAGTGACTGGTGGCTAGTAGCTAGGGATTGGGAGTCTCAAGTGACTCGTGACTAGTGACTGGCATGCCAGCTCATGGCATCGCCAGTATTCATACTTCGCGGCGCTTCCATAGTTAGCCCTGGGGACGTGCTGTCCCTTGATTGTGGTTGAAAGCTCTGCCTGAATGAGGAATTAGGAATGAGGAATTAGGAATGAAGGTGGCGGCTTCGCCGCGAATATATATGGGGCGATGCCC